>FTJU01002299.1_pt3 | contig 9843 bp, 7 predicted proteins | sample 1658961 | NCBI WGS metagenome assembly FTJU01 (sample SAMEA3914878, study PRJEB12502) | metagenome | biome: forest; material: soil | place: USA | collected 2012-03-12 | depth 0.3 m | reverse complement strand
TATCGGGCGTTCCCCCTAGGCGACCCGCCGGGGTTCCTCCCGCCGATCGACGCGTGCGGCGGGGCGGCGGATGCCCGCCGGGTAAGGGCGACATAAGGCGGGGGGAGGGCTGCGGCGGGTCTCATCTCCGCCTAGGGAAGACCCCCGGACGGCGCCGGGTAGTCGACCCGATGTTCCGTCTGAGCCGCCTCGGTAACGTCCAGCAGATGCTGGAAAGGTCGCGACCATGCCGAACGCCAGAGCGGAGCCCCTAGCGCGCCAGCCCACCCCCTCCGGCCCGGACCTGCAGGCCAAGCCGGCGCCTGTGCAGCAGACCAGCAAGGGCGGGACCTCGCCGCCGCCCAAGCGCAAGTCCAACATGCTGCTGTACATCATCCTGGCGGTGGCCGCTGTCGGCGCCGGGATCGCGGTCTGGATCCTGTTGCCGCGCAACAACCTTCCCGAGGGCTTCGCCGGCGGCAACGGCCGGCTCGAGGCCAACCAGGTCTATGTCTCGGCCAAGTACCCCGGCCGCATCCAGGACGTCCTGTTCAACGAAGGCGACACGGTCGAGGCCGGCCAGGTGGTGGCGCGGATGGACACCTCCGCGCTCGACGCCCAGCTGCGCGAGGCCCTGGCCCAGATCCGGGCCGCCCAGGACAGCCGCAACGTCGCCCTGGCCCAGATCGGCGTGCGCCAGGCCGATTACGACTACGCCCAGAAGCAGTATTCGCGCTCGCAGGACTTGGTCACGCGCGGCTCGGTCAGCCAGCGCGAGGCTGAGGTCGACCAGGCCTCCATGCTGGCCGCCAAGGCCCAGCTGACCGGCGCCCAGGCCACCGCGACCCAGTCGCTGTCGACCATCGCCGCCGCCCAGGCCACCGCCGATCGCCTGAGGGCCGAGATCAACGACGCGGTGCTGGTGTCCCCGATCCGCGCCCGCATCGAGACGCGTCTGGCCGAACCCGGCGAGGTGCTGCCGGCCGGCGGGCGGGTGTTCTCGATCAACGACCTGAGCGACGTCTACATGTACGTCTACCTGCCCGAGACGGTGACCGGGAAGGTGCCGTTGGGTTCGGAGGCGCGCATCGTGCTGGACGCCGCGCCCGAGTACCCGATCCGGGCCTACGTGTCCTACGTCTCGCCCATGGCGCAGTTCACGCCCAAGACCGTGGAGACGGCCGAGGAGCGCCACAACCTGACGTTCCGCGTGAAGCTGCAGATCCCCCGCGAGCGCCTGCGCGAGTTCGAGCCTCTGGTGAAGTTCGGCCTGCCGGGCATGGGCTATGTCCGCTACACCAACGCGGCCTGGCCCGCGAACCTGCAGCCCAAGCCCGTGCCGCCCGACCTGTGGAAGCCCACCGGCCAGACCGGCGCCAAGGGCGTGGGGCCCGCTGGATCGCCTGGAGCGCAGTGATGGACGCCCGCGTCGCCGACGCGCAGGCCCACGCGGACGCCTGGGTCGCCAGCGTCAGGGGGGTGTCGCAGTCCTACGGCAAGGCCGTGGCGCTGGACGACGTGACCCTGGACATCCCGGCCAACCGCATGATCGGCCTGATCGGGCCGGACGGGGTGGGCAAGTCGACCCTGCTCGGCATGCTGGCCGGGGTGCGCAAGATCCAGCACGGCCACGTCCAGGTGCTGGGCGGCGACATCGCCGACGCGGACTTCCGCAAGCGGGTGTCGGGCCGCATCGCCTACCTGCCCCAGGGCCTCGGCAAGAACCTCTATCCGACCCTGTCGATCTTCGAGAACATCGACTTCTTCGGACGGCTGTTCGGCCAGTCCCGCGAGGAGCGGGAGTGGCGCATCGACGACCTTCTGGTCAGCACCGACCTGATCCCCTTCCGCGATCGGCCAGCGGGCAAGCTGTCGGGCGGCATGAAGCAGAAGCTCGGCCTGTGCTGCTCGCTGATCCACGACCCGGACCTGCTGATCCTCGACGAGCCGACCACCGGGGTCGATCCTCTGGCCCGCCGGCAGTTCTGGGAGCTGATCGACCGCATCCGCGAGCGCCGCCCGACCATGAGCGTGCTGGTGGCCACCGCCTACATGGACGAGGCCGAGGGCTTCCAGTGGCTGGTGGCGATGAACGCCGGCAAGGTGATCGGCACCGGCACGCCGCAGGAGGTGCGCGAGAGCGTCGGCCAGCCGACCCTGGAGAAGGCGTTCATCCAGCTCCTGCCCGAGGAGGCCAGGCGCGGCCACCACGAGCCGGTCATCACCCCCTTCGAGCCGAGCGGCGGCCCGCCGGCGATCGAGGCGGAGGGCCTGACCCAGAGGTTCGGCTCCTTCACCGCCGTCGACCATGTGAACTTCCGCATCGAGCGCGGCGAGATCTTCGGCTTCCTCGGCTCCAACGGCTGCGGCAAGACCACGACCATGAAGATGCTGACCGGCCTGTTGCCGCCCACCGAGGGCACGGCGGCGCTGTTCGGCCAGCCGGTGAAGGGTGGGGACGTGGAGTCCCGCCGCCACGTCGGCTTCATGTCCCAGGCCTTCTCGCTCTACACCGAGCTGACCGTGCGGCAGAACATGATGCTGCACGCCCGGCTGTTCGACCTGCCCGAAGCCCAGGGCAAGGCGCGGGTGGACCAGCTTCTGGCCCGGTTCGGACTGGAGGACGTGGCCGACACCCTGGCCGAGAGCCTGCCGCTGGGCATCCGCCAGAGGCTGTCCCTGGCCGTGGCCGTGCTGCACGAACCCGAGATCCTGATCCTCGACGAGCCGACCTCGGGCGTGGATCCGGTCGCCCGTGACGGCTTCTGGGAGCTCCTGATCAACCTGTCCCGCCAGGACAAGGTGACGATCTTCCTGTCGACCCACTTCATGAACGAGGCCGAGCGCTGCGACCGCATGTCGATGATGCACCGCGGCCAGGTGCTGGCCCAGGGCCGGCCGGCCGACCTCGTGGCCGAGCGCAACGCGCCGAACCTGGAGGCCGCCTTCATCGGCTATCTGGAGGACGCCGCCAAGGAGCTGGGCGGGGCGGCCGACGCGTCCCAGGCCCAGACGGAGGCCCCGCCCGAGGGCCTGCTGGAGCCCCACGCCGAGGAGCCCAGCCGCTTCAGCCCCGGCCGGGTGTGGGCCTTCGCCCGGCGCGAGGCCATCGAGCTCAGCCACGACACCGTGCGCCTGGCCTTCGCCATCCTCGGTCCGCTGTTCCTGATGGTCGTCCTGGGCTACGGCATCTCGCTCGACGTCAACCACCTGACCTATTCGGTGCTCGACTTCGACCAGACCCCCGCCAGCCAGCAGTTGGCCGACGCCTTCCGGGGGTCGATCTACTACGACGAGAAAAGGCCGATCGTCGGCTACACCGAGCTCGACCGGCGCCTGCGCAACGGCGAGCTGCGGTTCGCCATCGAGATCCCCTCCGGGTTCGAGCGCGACCTGATCCGCGGCCGCCAGCCGACCGTCTCGGCCTACTACGACGCGGCCCAGCCGTTCCGCGGGGAGACGGCGCGCAGCTACGTCGAGAAGACCACCAGCACGTTCGAGACCCAGATGCGGGCGGCCAAGGGCCTGCCGCCCATCGTCCAGCCGATCAAGTTCAACAGCCGGATGCTCTACAACCAGTCGTTCGACAGCGTCTACGCCATGGTGCCCGGCGACGTGATGCTGCTGCTGATGCTGATCCCCGGCATGCTCACGGCCCTGGCGGTGGTGCGCGAGAAGGAATTGGGCTCGATCGCCAACTTCTACGCCGCGCCGGCGACCAAGGCGGAGTTCCTCCTCGGCAAGCAGCTGCCCTACGTGGGCGTCTCCCTGATCCAGTTCGCCAGCCTGCTGCTGCTGGCGGTGTTCCTGTTCCATGTGCCGATCAAGGGCAGCCTCCTGACCCTGCTGTTCGGGGGGGTGATCTATGTGCTGGCCAGCACGGGCTTCGGCCTGCTGATCTCGGTGTTCGCCGCGACCCAGACCGCCGCCATCTTCGCCGCGGCGATCATCACCATCCTGCCGGCGGTGCAGTTCTCGGGCATGTTCGTGCCCGCCTCGTCCCTGACCGGCACGGCCGCCATCGCCAGCAAGATCTTCCCCAGCACCTATTTCCAGAAGATCAGCGTGGGCGCCTTCACCAAGGCGCTGGGCCTCGATGTCCTGTGGCCCAACCTCGTGGCCCTGGCGGTGATCGCCGTGGTCTATTTCGGGGTCTCGGTGCTCCTCCTCAAGAAGCAGGAGGCCTGAGATGACGCGCCTCTACCATATCTTCCAACTCGGCCTGAAGGAGATGCTCAGCCTGGCCCGCGACCCGGTCCTGCTGTTCCTGATCGCCTACAGCTTCACCCTGTCGGTCTACACCCCCGCCAAGAGCGCGGTGATGGACGTGGTCAACGCCTCCATCGCCATCGTCAACGAGGACGCCTCGCCGGTCGGCCGGGTGATCCGGGAGTCGATGCTGCCGCCGCTGTTCCTGCCGGCCGCCGAGATCGCCTACGCCGACATCGGCCGCGCCATGGACACGGGCCAGTACACCTTCATCCTCAACCTGCCGCCGCATTTCCAGCAGGACCTGGGCCGCAACGCCCAGCCGGAGGTGCAGCTGGTCACCGACGCCACGGCCATGAGCCAGGCCGGCCGCGGCCCGGGCTATATCCAGAGCATCGTCGCCAACGCCGTGCAGCCCTTCTGGAGCGGCGCCGGCCAGGCCGCGAACCAGCCGCTCTACACCGTGGAGAGCCGCGCCCGCTTCAACCCCAACTTCCAGCAGAGCTGGTTCGTGGCCATCAACCAGGTGATCAACAACATCTCGGTGCTGGCGATCTTCCTCACCGGCGCGGCGGTGCTGCGCGAGCGCGAGCACGGCAACATCGAGCACCTGCTGGTGATGCCGCTGAAGCCGTTCGAGCTGATGTTCGCCAAGATCTGGGCCAACGGCCTGGTGGTGGTGGTCGCCGCCCTGCTGTCGCTGTTCCTGGTGGTCAAGGGCGCGATCGGAGTGCCGATCGCCGGCTCGGTGCCGCTGTTCGCCGCCGGCCTCTGCATCTACCTGTTCTCGGTCACCGCGCTCGGCATCATGCTGTCGACCCTGGTGCGCTCCATGCCCCAGTTCGGCCTGCTCGCCTTCCCGGTGTTCCTGGTGATGAACCTGCTCTCAGGCGGCAACACCCCGCTCGAGAGCATGCCGGTCTTCCTGCAGAAGGTCATGCAGTTCGTGCCCTCGACCCACTTCGTGGCCTTCTCGCAGGCGGTGCTGTTCCGCAACGCCACCTTCGCCATGGTCTGGCCGGCGATGCTGAAGATGTTCCTGATCGGCGCGGCCTACACGCTCTACACGCTCTCGCGGTTCCGAAAAATGCTTGCGGCGATCCAGTGAAACGGGGTGCGGCTGTGAAGAACATGACCTGGAAGACATCGGTGGTGGTCCTGGCCCAGGCGGCGGCGATGCTGTCGGCGGGCTGCGTGGTCGGGCCCGACTACAAGAAGCCCGAGCTGACGGTTCCGCAGCAGTTCAGGGGACAGGAGACCGCCGACGCGGCCTCGGTGGGGGACCTCGTCTGGTCGAGCGTGTTCGACGACCCGGCCCTCCAGCAGCTGATCAACAGGGCCCTGGCCAACAACTACGACCTGCAGGCCGCCGCCGCACGCATCGAGGAGGCCCAGGCCCTGATCGGCGTCGCCAAGTCCGAGGCGCTGCCCCAGATCGGCTACGACGCCGCCGGGGGCGGGCAGAGGAGCTTTGTCCCCACCCAGCAGGGCGCGGGCGCGGCCACCTACGGCTCGATCGGCGGGGCGCTCAGCATGGCCTGGGAATTCGACGTCTGGGGGCGCATCCGCCGCTCGACCGAGGCGGCCGAGGCCAATCTGTTCGCGGCCGAGGACGTGCGCCGCGGCGTGCAGCTGACCCTGGTGAGCGAGCTGGCGACGGCCTACTACAGCCTGCTGGAGCTGGACCGCGAGCTGGCGATCGCCCAGGGCAGCGAGCAGGTCTACAAGAAGACGCTCGACCTGTTCACCGACCGCTACAACGCCGGCCGCGACAATCGCCTGCCGGTCGAGCGGACCCAGGGCGCCTATCAGGAGAGCCTGGCCAAGCTCCAGGACATCAAGCGCCTGATCGCCCAGCAGGAGGATGCGATCGGCATCCTGACGGGCGGCTATCCCGGCGACGTGGCCCGCGGCGCCGAGTTGACCACCCAGCGCCTGCCCGCCACCCCGATCGGGTCGACCACGGCCCTGCTGCAGCGGCGCCCGGACATCCTGGGCGCCGAGGAGCGCATGAAGCAGGCCAACGCCGAGATCGGCGTGGCCGTCGCCAACTACTTCCCCAGGATCGGGCTATCGGCGCTGGTCGGCGGGGTCGGCGTCGACTTCAACAACCGCTGGGACGGCTTCGGCCTGTGGAGCGCGGCGCTGGGCGCCAGCGGCCCGATCTTCACCGGCGGGCGGCTGCAGTCGGTGGAGAAGGAACGCCGGGCCGAGCTGGTGGAGATGGTGGCCCAGTACAGGAAGACCGTCATCACCGCCTTCCAGGAAACCTCCGACGCGCTCGCCGCCCAGAAGACCCTGGTCGACCGGCGCACAGCCCTGGCCGAGCAGGTGGCGGCCCTGCAGCGCTCGGCGGACCTGGCGCTGGACCGCTACACCGGCGGGCGGGCGGGCTACTACGAGGTGCTGGAGGCCCAGCAGGAGCTGTTCCCCGCCCAGTACGCCCTGGCCCAGACCCAGCGCGACCAGCTGCTGGCCGTGGTCAGCCTGTACAAGGCGCTCGGCGGCGGATGGCAGCTGACCACCGCCGAAACCAGCGCCCAGACCCCTGGGCCGCAGGATCGACCCCGATGACCCCGGCCGACGACGCTTCGGGGAAGGCCCGGACCGGCGCCGCCAAGCGGCCGGACAAGCTCAAGAACAAGGAATACCTGGCGCGGCTGCGCGAACTGCAGGTGCAGCTCTGCTATGCGCAGGACTGGGTCAAGCAGGCCGGCGCGCGGGTGATCATCCTCCTGGAAGGCCGCGACGCGGCGGGCAAGGGCGGCACGATCAAGGCCATCACCGAGCGGGTCAGCCCGCGGGTGTTCCGCGTCGTCGCCCTGCCGGCGCCCACCGAGCGCGAGAAGAGCCAGCTCTTCATGCAGCGCTACATCGAGCATTTCCCCGCCGGGGGCGAGATCGTGATCTTCGACCGCAGCTGGTACAACCGCGCCGGCGTCGAGACGGTGATGGGCTTCTGCACCGAGGACGAGCGCGACAACTTCCTGCGCCTGTGTCCCACCATGGAGCAGTGGATCACCGCGTCCGGCATCATCCTGATCAAGCTCTGGCTTGAGGTCGGGATGGAGGAGCAGGAGCGCCGCTTCAAGGCCCGGATCAAGGATCCCATGCGGCAGTGGAAGCTGAGCCCCATGGACCTGGAGTCCTACAGCCGCTGGTACGACTACTCCCACGCCCGCGACGAGATGCTGGCCGCCACCGACACCCAGGAGGCGCCCTGGCGGCTGGCGGTGTCCGACGACAAGCAGCGCGTCCGGCTGAACGTGATCGCCCACATCCTCTCGCGCATCCCCTACCAGCGGGTCGAGCGGCCGAAGGTGAAGCTGCCCAAGCGCTCGATGAAGGGGCGCTACGACGACCAGGCGACCATCCAGGACCGCCGTTTCATCCCCGAGATTTACTAAGGGTTTTGTGAGCGGAAAAAAGCGCCGGCCCAGTCAGGTCCGGGCTGGCGCTCTGGTGTCTGCACCTGAGGACGGGGTTATTGCGGCGGGCTCCATGGCGCGCCGGCCTTCCACGCCACATGGCTTTCCTGGGCCGCCTTGGTCGCCCGCCGGGCCGCCGTCGAGGCGTCCTTGACCGCGCTGTCGATGCAGATCGAATTGCCCTGCTTGGCCTCGCCCAGCTTCTCGCAGACATAGGCGGCCGTGACCTTGATCCGGTCAGCCAGGGCGTCCTGACCCTCCTTGGTGCGCAGGTCCAGGTCGGCGTAACCGACCTTGTAGGACACCGTGTCGTTCAGGCCCTTCTGGGCGTGATGTCCGACCACGGTGACCTCGTCCACCGCCTGGGCGGCGGCGATACCGGCAAGAGCAGCAGCAAACAGGCCAGCCAAGACGAATGGTGTGTTTCGAAAGCTCAGCAAACGGCGCATCATCGCCCTCCCTATTATGGGTCGCCAGGCATGCCGCATGGCGATTGGCATTCTGAGCCCCGCTTCGACTGCGGCGGCGCCGGGTATTCGCTGGAGAGCGAACGCGGTGAATACCTGACCGCAAGTTGACGTGGCCCGATGGGGCCCTCGTCGCTGTCATTAAGAATGCTTATCATTTGAACCGAAAGCACCCATTAGGGGGCTGGACAAGAAAGCCCGCACGGCTGATATTCGCGCACGGGTTGTGTTACTCGCCTAGTGGGGGTTTTCCCGGATGGTGAGTTCAAGGCTAATCCCAGATGTTGGGTCATCGGACTGGAGGTGGCTCGATGATCCGTCGTGAGCTTGTCGGATTGATCCCGTTCATGGCCTTGGTCTGGTCCGGCCAGGCCTATGCCGCTTCGCCGCCGGCGACCTGGGACGATCTGGTCCTGGTCAAGTCCAAGCGGTTCGCCCGGGCCTATGTCCTGCCCGGCGCGGACTTCCGGCCCTACAGCAAGGTGATGCTCGATCCGACCGAGGTCGCGTTCGAGAAAGATTGGCTCAAGGACTATAATCGGACGACCACCAGCCGGGTGAACCGCTATTCGGAGTCCGACCTGCACAAGGCGGCGTTGGAGGGTGGCAAGGCCGCCACCGAGATTTTCGCCAAGGCGTTCTCCGAGGCCGGTTTCCCGGTCGTCGCCGAGGCCGGCCCCGATGTGATCCGCCTGCGCACCCTGATCTTCAATGTCAGGGTCACCGCGCCCGAATTGCAGACCGCGGGCCGCTCGACGACCTACGCGGACACCGCCGGTTCGGCGTCCGTCCTGATCGAGTTCCTGGATTCCGCCACCGGGGCCGTGCTCGGTCGGGTGGTCGACTCCAAGGTGGCGGGCGACGCCTTCATGATGATGCGCAACAGAGTCACGAATAGGTCTGATTTCGCTGTTCTGGGCAGAAGGTGGGCAAAGAGTGCTGTCCAGGGGCTTCAGGAACTACGAACCCGAGCGCCGATCAACGCATGAGGACGATGAGCGAAATGTGATTTTCTTCATCGAGCCGAGATTGGGAAAGGAGAAGGAGCAAAGAATTGTTATGAATTTAGATTCATCATCAATAATGGTGATTAATCATCATGAATGGTGATGGTCCATCATCGATGACGAACAACGTCAGGGAGCAACGAACATGCACCGGCGTGGTGAAGCAGACGCCACCGCCCGGGTTGGAGACGCACTCTCTCTGAGCGAAATTCTCGGACCCGGCGGCGCTGCGCAGTATGGGTTGGGCGGTGGGATGTCGCCCGCGCCGACCCTGAGGGGCGCCCTCCAAACCGATGGCCGGTTCGGCCTTCCCGAGCCGCTGAGCCAGCGCGACCCGCGGCTGATAGGCCGTTACCTGAACGATTTGCTCCGCAGCGCCTCGCAGGGCTCCCGCAAATCCCTTCGCAAGCGGCGCCCCGCCGGCAACTGGATCGCCGGCGTCCTGGACATGTTCCGTCGCCGTCTGGCGTCGGGCGACGAGTCCGGCGAACCGGCGTCCGCGGCGGCTGCCCCCAGCGCCCCTCCGACCTTCCGATGCGCCGAAGGCGCCCGCAGCGGCAGCTTCATCGTGCGCGCCGACCGGCGCGTGATCGGGCTGACCGCCGAAGCCGCCTGGTTCGTGCTGCCCGCCGGCGAACTGGGATCGACCCCGGACATCGACCACCTCCACCTGCCCACGCGCCTGACCCGCGAGATCGAGCGGACCCTGCAGACCGGCCGCCTGGCGCGGCTGGAGCTGCCCTCCCAGGCGGC
>FTJU01000227.1_pt1 | contig 9867 bp, 9 predicted proteins | sample 1658961 | NCBI WGS metagenome assembly FTJU01 (sample SAMEA3914878, study PRJEB12502) | metagenome | biome: forest; material: soil | place: USA | collected 2012-03-12 | depth 0.3 m | reverse complement strand
GGTTTCCTGCACTACGGTCCGATCCACCTGCTGCTCAATATGTTCGCGCTGTATGTGGTGGGCCGCAGTATCGAGCCGGTGCTCGGGCGGGCGCGGTATCTGGTTGTCTACCTGGTGTCACTGCTCGGCGGTTCGGCCGCCGTCATGGTTTTCTCGAAGGACACCCTGACCGCGGGCGCGTCATGTGCCGTGTATGGACTGTTCGGCGCGATCACCGTGATCCTGATCCGGGTGCGGCAGAATCCGAATCAGATGTTGATCCTCATCGGCATCAATGTCTTCATCAGCTTCTCGCTGCCCGGTATCTCATTGGCCGGACACCTGGGCGGACTCGCCGCAGGCACCATCGCCGCCCTCGGCATTCTGTTCCTGCCGGAGTGGTTGCGTGCGAAATCCCAAGAGAACGCACGGCTGATCGGCTGGGCGTCAGTTGCCGCGGTTGCCGTGGCGGCACTCGCTGTCATCGTGGCCGCGGCGATATCGCTGCGGTAAATGCTTCACGTGAAACGTTGCCGCCGCGCATATCCGGTGCGCGGCTACTGCGCCAGTCCGTGTGCGACAAGGGATTCGAAGACCTCGTCCGGACTGGTGCCGAGATCCCAGCGGCCGAAGATCAGCAGGCGTTCGTCGCCGCGATGCTCGACATCGATTTCGAGCATCGGATTCTTGCGGCCGAGGCGGCGATAGCCGACGATGCGGGCCCGCAGTATCTGATCGCGGGTGTATTCGGTCGGTCCGGTGAGGGTGCGAACGACCAGCCGCGGCTGCGGGTCCGCGGTAATGCTCAGGCGCGGGCGCTGCCGAAATCCGAGTCCGGCCAAGGCGAGTAGGCCGACCGCCGCGAGTCCGATGAGCAGGCGACTCGGCCCATCCTGAGCGGAGATGGCCGCACCGGCCAACGCCACGCCACCGATGGTGACCGCGACAAGGGCGGCCATCGGCGTGGTCCAGCTGGTGCGCGGTTCGGGAAGCGGATCAGGCGAATCGGATTCGGGATCCACGTGTCACTTTCCTCATTCGGTCCTCGAGTTGTCCACATGGTTATCCACAGGTGTGCATGAATGACACGTCTGTAATCCCGGCGCTCGCGCGGGTCAACGCCACCGCATGGTCATGATCAGGCCGATGACCATCAAACCGAAGCCGATCAGGAAGTTCCACGCCCCGAGATCCGCCATCCAGGAGATCTTGTCGTTGGCCAAGTAGTAGACGAGCAGCCAGACCAGCCCGGCCAGCATGAAGCCGAGCATGATCACGACGTACCAGACCGGGGACGGCCCGGCCTTCACCTTGACCGGCGTGCGACTGGCAGGATTGATCGTGTAGTCGGTCTTCTTACGGACCTTGGACTTTGGCATGTCGTCCTCGTATTCGGCGTTCAGGTCGGGTACCGGCGGGCGGGATTCGGTTGAATTATGGCCGAGCCCGCGCACCACAGAACCCGATCCGGCGGGGGCCGAGACGGTCCGGGTGAGGGCTCAGGTCCCCTCCGGTCTGCCTCAAGGCTATCCCAACATGTAATGCGCGCGACGGTCCGCCGGGTTGCCACGTAATCTCGACAGCATGCGTGTACTGGTCGTCGACAACTACGACAGCTTCGTATTCAACCTGGTGCAGTACCTCGGCCAGTTGGGTGCCGAGGCCGTGGTCTGGCGCAATGACGACCCGAAACTGACCGATCTGGACGCGGTCGTCACCGAATACGACGGCATTCTGATCAGCCCCGGTCCGGGCACTCCGGATCGGGCGGGTGCGAGCATCGATCTGGTGCACGCCTGTGCTCGGCACCGCATTCCGCTGCTCGGGGTGTGCCTCGGCCATCAGGCCATCGGCGAGGCCTTCGGCGGCACCGTGACGCGCGCGCCGGAACTGCTGCACGGCAAGACCAGCTCGGTATTTCATCTCGGCGCGGGTGTGCTGGCCGGTCTGTCCGATCCGTTCACCGCGACCCGCTACCACTCGCTCACCGTCCTCGAGAACACCTTGCCCGCCGATATCGAGGTGATCGGGCGCACCGAGTCCGGGATCGTGATGGCCATGCGGCATCGAACCCTGCCGATCCACGGCGTGCAGTTCCATCCCGAATCGGTGCTGACTCAGGGCGGGCACCGGATGTTGGCGAACTGGCTGGAGGTATGCGGCGAGCGTCCGTCCGAGGGGCTGGTGGAGATGCTGGAGGCGGAGGTTGCCGCATTGGTGACCCAGTGACCCGGCGACCGTATGTCCTGCTGTCCGTCGCGGTCAGTGTCGACGGATATATCGACGATGCGAGTCCGGAGCGCTTGAAGCTGTCCAATGCCGCGGATTTCGATCGAGTAGATCAGATGCGCGCGGACTCCGACGCGATCCTGATAGGTGCGGAAACGTTGCGGCGTGACAATCCGCGTTTGCTTGTCGACAATGCGGATCGACGGGCGGCGCGCATCGCGGCCGGAAAACCGGAGTACCCGCTGAAGATTGCCATCAGTGCACGCGGCGATCTCGATCCCGAGCTGCGGTTCTGGCACCACGGCGGCGCGAAGCTCGTCTACACCACGTACACCGGTGCGGCGAAGCTCGGCGATCGGTTGGCGGGTTTGGCGGAGGTGGTCGCGCTTGGTGCCGAAATCGACCTGGGTGCGTTGCTCGACGATCTCGGCCGTCGCGGCGTCAGCCGGCTCATGGTGGAGGGCGGCACCCGCATACACACGCAAATTCTCTCGGCGGATCTGGCCGACGAATTGCAAATGGCGGTCGCGCCGATCGTCGTCGGACATGCCGCGGCGCCGCGCTTTCTCGGGCCCGCGAGTTACCCAGCCCGCAGAATGCACCTGGCCGACGTCACTCAGGTGGGTGATGTCGCGCTGCTGCGCTATCTGCCGCGCGAGTCCGAACTGACCGATATCCGATTCATGCGCCGGGCAATCGAATTGGCGCGGCTGTGCCCGCCCAGTCCGACCGCGTTCTCCGTCGGTGCGGTCATCGTCGCCGATGGTGTCGAGATTTCGACCGGCTATTCACGGGAGACCGACGCGAAGGTCCATGCGGAGGAGTCCGCACTCGACAAGCTGGACGCGGATGATCCTCGGCTGGCGCGGGCGACGATCTACAGCACCCTGGAACCGTGTTCGCAACGCGGGACCGCGACCCGGTTGCCGTGCACCGACCGGATTCTGCGGGCCGGGATTCCGCGCGTCGTTATCGCCTGGCGAGAACCAGCGACATTCGTGACCAATTGCGTCGGGGTGGAACAGCTGCGTGGGCACGGAGTCGAGGTGGTCGAACTGGCGGAGCTGGCCCAGGAGGCGATGTCGGTGAATCGCCACCTGGATCTTTCCTGATCTAAGGCCGTTGACTTGGTGCGATCACGGCGGACCGAGGACGTAGGTCGTGATCGATACCGTTCCGTTCTTCGCGATCGCAGATCCAGCCGCAGGCTGCTGGCTGACGATCCGGCCGACACTGTTCGTATCGAAGGTGCCCTGGGCCGATTGGCTGATCTGTGCCGACGTGCCGGTCCAACCGGCCTGTCGCAGCTTTTCCACTGCCTGTGCCGCGGTCAGGCCGATCAGGCTCGGCATGGTGATATCGCCGCTGGAGACCTGCACGGTGACCATCGATCCCTTGTCCGCGCTGGTGCCGCCCGCCGGATTCGTCGAGATCACCTCGCCTTTGGGCTTCGAGGATGGCACCTCCTGGACGGTGATCTTGAACCCGGCGCTGTCCACCAGGTTCGGCTGCGCGACGCTGATGTCCTGACCGACTACATTCGGTACCCGAATCTGCTCCGGTCCGGAGCCGAGGATCACCACGATGGCCCGGTCGATGTCGACGCGCGAACCGGCCGACGGATCGGTGCCGATCACCTTGTCCGTCTCCTTCGCACTCGACGGCTTGCGCTGTACATTCGAATCCATCCGCAAACCGCTGGCGTTCAGCTGCTGTTCGGCTTGCTCCTGGGTCATGCCGTCGAGCCGGGGTATCTGCACCTGCGCCGGTCCGGTGGAGACCTGCACGGTGATCGTGCTGCCCTTGTCGACCCGGGAACCGCCGAGCGGCTGGGTGGAGATGACATTGCCGGTGGCGACCTTGTTATCCGCCTTCTGCTGAATGGCCACCGTGAAGCCGGCCTTCTGCAGCGAGTCCTGGGCCTGCTGCGCCGATTTATTCGAAAGATCCGGTACAGCGACTTGATCCGGGCGCGCACCCGGCCCGATCAGTACCCAGAACAGGGCAAAGGCCACGATGACCGCCGCGGCGGCGCCGAGCGCGATATAGAGATTGCGCCGCGGACTCGCCGGTTCAGCGGGTTCCTGCTCGGCGGTGTCGTCATTGCGTTCGACCGTGCGGAAGTTGCGCGGCGGCGGTTCGTTCGAGCCGAGGATGGTGGTGCGGTCCTCATCGGTCATCACCATCGGTGCGCTGGGCTTCTGGCCGCCGAGCACCCGGATCAGATCAGCGCGCATTTCGGCGGCGGTCTGGTACCGGTTCGCCGGATTCTTGCTCATCGCCTTGAGCACAACAGAATCCAGTTCACGCGGCACCCCGTTGTACACATGCGATGGCAGCCGCGGATCCTCCCGGACATGCTGGTATGCCACCGCGATCGGCGAGTCGCCGGTGAAAGGCGGCTCTCCGGTGAGGATTTCGAACAGCACACAGCCGACGGAGTACACGTCCGAGCGGGCGTCGACGGTCTCACCGCGCGCCTGTTCGGGCGAAAGATATTGCGCGGTACCGATGACGGCCGCGGTCTGGGTCATCGGGTTGGAGCTGTCGGCGATCGCGCGCGCGATGCCGAAGTCCATCACCTTCACCGCACCCGCCCGGTTGATCATGATGTTCGCGGGCTTCATATCGCGGTGCACGATTCCGGCCTTATGGCTGAAATCCAGTGCCGCGCAGACGTCGGCGACGACTTCCATGGCCCGGCGCGGCGGCAATGGGCCCTTGCCGCGCACGATATCGCGCAGAGTCTCACCGTCGACGTACTCCATGACGATGTACGGCAGCGGGCCACCGTCCACCTCCGCCTCGCCGGTGTCGTAGACCGCGACGATGGCCGGATGGTTCAGTGCGGCGGCGTTCTGTGCCTCGCGCTTGAAACGCAGATAGAACGTTGGGTCGCGGGCCAGGTCAGCGCGCAGCACCTTGATCGCCACGTCTCGGCTGAGCCGTAGATCGCGCGCCTTGTGGACTTCGGACATGCCACCGAACCCGATGATCTCACCCAGCTCGTAGCGGGAGGAGAGATTCTTCGGGGTCGTCATGGTTGTCCTTGCGGAGTAGCAGCACCTGAAGTGGCCGAGGGGCCTCGGACACCGGGACTATCCGGAAATGGTAAATCGAGCGTAGGGAACCACGAGCCTCTTGTCGTGGTGGATGCACTCGATGTCTTCGACGACTTCGTCGTGGTCGCCGCCGTGGTGCTCGGTGTCGCCGTCGTTGTTGTCGGCTGCGTTGTTGTTGTTGTCGTCTTTTCCACGGTCATCGGCGGCAGGGTCGCCGGTCTGGTGGCGACGACGGTCGTCGTCGGCGCGGGCGTCTCCGACGACGGCGGCGGGGTGACCGGCGGCGGTACGACCACCTTCGTGGTGGTGGCCGGGCGTACGGTGTCCGGATTGGTATCGCCGCCGAAGAGCAGCCACAGCACGAGACCGACGAGCAGCACCGCGCCGATGGCGACGGAGGCGCCGACCTTCTGGCCGGTGGTGAAATTCGAGTTCTGCGGGCCCGGCGCCGGGTTGGCGCGGGTGGCACCGGAACTCATCACAGTTCTCGGTGCGCTGGCCGGCGCGTGTCTTGTTACACCCGCGCCCGCCACTCCCATCGGAGTAGCCGGGGTGTTGTACCGGACCGTCGGGCCCTCGTGGTCCTGCGACGGCAGCATCACCGTCGGACCAGGCGGCAGCACCCGGGTCGCACCGGTCTCCATCGGTGCGCCGGTAGTGACCGGCGGTGGTGGGCGGCGTCCGGCACGCACGGCGGCAACGGCATCGGCGAATTCGCCGCCGCTGGCGTAGCGCAGGGTCGGATCCTTGCCCATGGTGATCTCGATCAGCTCGCGCACATTGGACGGCAGATCGGACGGCATCGGCGGCGGAGCCTCGCGCACATGTTTCATCGCGACGGTGATCGCACCGTCACCGCTGAACGGCCGCTGCCCGGCCAATGCCTCGTAGCCGACCACACCGAGTGCGTACACATCGCTGGCCGCGGTCGCGTCCTCGCCGACCGCCTGCTCGGGCGCGATGTACTGGGCGGTGCCCATCACCATGCCGGTCTTGGTCACCGGGGAGGCGTCGACCGCCTTCGCGATGCCGAAGTCGGTGATCTTCACCTGACCGGTAGGCGTGACGAGGATATTGCCCGGCTTGACGTCGCGGTGCACGACACCGGCAGCATGCGCGACCTCGAGTGCGCGACCGGTCTGCTCCAGCATGTCCAGACCCTGGGCCACCGAAAGTCGGCCCAGCCGGCTCAGCACCGTATTGAGCGGTTCGCCCTGCACCAATTCCATGACCAGATAGGCGGTTTCCCCGCCGCTGGGATCCATGGTCTCGCCGTAGTCGTAGATTCCGGCGATGCCCGGGTGATTCAGCTGGGCCGTGGTCTTGGCCTCACTGCGGAACCGGTGCCGGAAGGTCGGGTCGGCCGAGAATTCGGATTTGAGCACCTTCACCGCGACCCGGCGGTCCAGCCGGGTGTCGAGTGCCTCCCACACCTGGCCCATACCGCCCGTGGCGATCAGGCGTTGCAGGCGATATCGGTTGGCGATCATCGCGCCGTTGTTCAGCATCCCGGCCCCCGTACATCCACTCGCACGTTCATATCTCTCAGCGCCCTCGCAAACCGGCATCCAAGACCGCGCGGGCAATCGGCGCGGCCACCGAGCCACCCGTCGCGGCCAACGCCCGGTCGCCGCCGTTCTCCACGATCACCGCGATGGCGATCTTGGGGTTCTGCGCGGGCGCGAAGGCGATGTACCAAGCGTGTGGTGGCGTATTGCGCGGATTGCTTCCGTGTTCGGCGGTTCCGGTCTTCGAGGCGATTTGGTACCGGGTCTGGCCGTGTCCGACGGTGTTGTCCTCCGACGCGATCATCAGGTTGGTCAGCGTTGACGCTACCTGGGCGCTGACAGCTTGGCCGACCGAGACCGGTTTATTTTTCGAGAGTTCGCTCAGATCGGGTCCCTGTAGTTGATCGACGAGGTACGGCTCCATACGGACGCCGCCGTTGGCGATGGTCGCCGCGATGACCGCGTTGTCCAGTGGGGTGAGCGCGACATCGCGCTGGCCGATGCTGCTCTGGGCCAATGCGGCGTTGTCCGGAATCGTGCCGACGGTGCTCTCCGCGACCGGAATCGGGATGTTGCGGCGCTGGCCGATGCCGAAGGCGGCGGCCTCGTCCTTGAGGCTCGAGGCGCCGACCTTGAGGCCGAGTTCGACGAATGCGGTATTGCAGGATCTGCGGAACGCCTCGGTGAGCGTCGCGGTCGGGCCGCTGCCGCAGGTGGTGCCGTTGTAGTTCTCCAGGAGTGTGTTGGTGCCCGGCAGCATGATGTTCGGTGCCGCGGTGAACTGATCGTCCGGGGTGGCGGTGCCGTTGGCCAACGCGGTGGCGGTGACGACCACCTTGAAGGTGGAGCCCGGCGGATAGGTCTGCGACACAGCACGATTCAACATGGGTTGGCGCTGGTCCGCACTCAGCTCTTCCCAAGACTTGGTGCCCTGGGCGCCGTCGTGCCCCGACAACAGGTTCGGGTCGTAGCTCGGGGTGGACACCATGGTGAGAATCTTGCCCGTACTCGGCTCGATCGCCACCACGGAACCGGTGAAACCCTTGGCGGTCAGCTGCTCGTAGGCGACCTGCTGCATCATCGGATCCAACGTGGTGAGCACGTTGCCGCCGCGCGGATCACGACCGGAGATCATATCGATCAGACGGCGGCCGAACAGCGAATTGTCCGAGCCGTTGAGCACGGTATCTTCGGCGCGCTCCAGCCCTGTGCTGCCGTACTGCATCGAGTAGAAGCCGGTGACCGGTGCGTACGCCTCCGGATCGGTGGGATAGGTGCGCAGGTACTTGTAGCGGTCGTCGGTGGCGACCGAACTGGCCAGCACCGTGCCGCCCGCGGAGATCTGCCCGCGCTGGCGGGCGTATTCGTCGAGCAGCACGCGCGAGTTGCGTGGGTCGGTGCGGTAGTCGTCCGCCTTGATCACCTGCACATAGGTGGCATTCAGCAGTAGCGCGACGATCATGAGCATCACCGCGACCGCGACCCGTCGTAGCGGCGTGTTCATTCCTGCGGCCTCGCTTCCGGTTTGCGCAGAAGCTCGGTGGTCGCATCCGAGATCGGGGTCACCGGATCCTTCTTGCGCACCGGCGCCGGGGCACGTGCCGCGTCGGAGACCTTGATCAGCAATGCCAGCAGGGCGTAGTTGGCCAGCAGCGACGAACCACCGTAGGACATGAACGGGGTGGTCAGACCGGTCAGCGGAATCAGTTTGGTGACACCGCCCACCACCACGAACAGCTGGATGGCGATGGTGAATGCCAACCCGGCGGCCAGCAGCTTGCCGAAGCTGTCCCGCACGGCGAGCGCGGTCCGCAGCCCACGCACCACGAACACCAGGAACAGCAGCAGCACCGCGGCGAGTCCGAATAGGCCGAGTTCCTCGCCGATGGTGGTGATGATGAAATCGGTCTTTGCGAAGGGCACTTGCGAGGGCCGTCCGCTGCCGAGGCCGGTGCCGGCCAAACCGCCGGTGGCCAGTCCGAACAGCGACTGCGAGATCTGGTAGCCGGTGTTGTTGTAATCGGCGAACGGGTGCAGCCAGGTTTGGGTGCGCACCCGCACATGGCTGAAGGCCTGGTAGGCGAAGAAGAATCCGATGGCCAGCAGTCCGCCACCGATGACGAGCCAGCCGACGCGCTCGGTCGCGATGTAGAGCATCACCAGCACCGTGCCGAAGATCAACAGCGAAGTGCCGAGGTCCTTTTCGAAAACCAGCACGCCGATGCAGACGATCCAGACCACCAGGATCGGTCCCAGGTCGCGGGCGCGCGGGAACTCCATGCCGAGGAAATGCCGACCGGCCGCGGTGAACAGATCGCGCTTGGCGACCAGCACCGAGGCGAAGAAGACGATCAGCAGAATCTTCGCGAATTCGCCCGGCTGCACACTCAATCCGGGCAGCCGAATCCAGATCTTGGAGCCGTTGGTCTCGGAATACGCCCCGGGCAGCAATGCCGGAATCGCCAGTGCGACAAGGCCGATCAACCCTAGGGTGTAGCTGTAGCCGGCCAGCGTGCGGTAGTCGCGCAGCACCACCAGGAGCGCGATGAAGATGATCATCCCCAGACCGGTCCACAGGATCTGTTGATTGGCGTCGGGGGAGGGGATCGGCCACGAGTTATAAACGGCGGTCTGGGTATCGGCGAGATCGAGCCGATGGATCAGTACCAGGCCGAGTCCGTTCAGTAGCGCGGCGATCGGTAAGAGCAGTGGATCGGCGAACGGTGCGAAGCGCCGCACCGCGAGATGGGCCACCGTGAACAGCGCCAGATAGGCGAGACCGTACTTGGCGATATCCCAAGTGACCGATTGTTCCTGGCTGGCCTCGACCAGGAACAGTGAAACGGTGACGATGCCCGTCGCACCGGCGAGCAGGACGAGTTCGGCATTGCGCTTCGTCGACGGCGGCGGCGCGGGCGCGAATCCGCCGGGTGGACTGGGAAACGCTCCAGCGGACGGTGGTGCCGGAGCGGACATCAGTCCGTCACCCGGCAAGGCTCCCCCGCCGTCTGGGCGTTCGGCGACGGCACCGCGGGGGTCTTGGCGTCGGGGCTCTTGGTCTCACCCGGCTGCGGTTCGGGGGTGGCGGG
>FTJU01000225.1_pt1 | contig 9876 bp, 9 predicted proteins | sample 1658961 | NCBI WGS metagenome assembly FTJU01 (sample SAMEA3914878, study PRJEB12502) | metagenome | biome: forest; material: soil | place: USA | collected 2012-03-12 | depth 0.3 m | reverse complement strand
GGACTTTCCGGCCTCGCCGCGCGTGCGCGTGCGGTGGATGGCACGCTCACGGTGCAGAGTCCGACCGGCGGGCCGACCGTGGTGACCATCCTGCTGCCGAAGGCTGGGCCGCGATGAGTACGCCGCTGCGAGTGGTTATCGCCGAGGACAATGCGATCCTGCGCGACGGACTGGCCGGGCTGCTGACCGAGCGCGGCCACGAGGTCGTCGCGGTCGTCGGCGACGCCACAACCTTGAGCGATGTGGTCGGTACCCACAGCCCCGATGTGGCCGTGGTGGATGTGCGGATGCCACCGACCTTTACCGACGAGGGGCTGCTCGCGGCCATCGAGTTACGCCGCAAATATCCGCTCACCGGGGTGCTGGTGTTCTCTCAGTGGATCGAAACCCGCTATGCCACCGAACTTCTCGCCGGTGGCGCCAGCGGTGTCGGCTATCTGCTCAAGGATCGAGTCGCCGATGTCCGCGATTTCGTCGATGCCCTGGACCGCGTCGCGACCGGCGGCACCGCCCTCGACCCGGAGGTTGTGAGTCAGTTGATGGGTGCCTCACGCCAGCAGGATTCGCTCGCCCGGCTCACACCCCGGGAGCGCGAGGTCCTCGAATTGATGGCACAGGGATTGTCGAACAGTGCGATCGCGACCACCCTGACGGTCACCGAGCGCGCGGTCGAGAAGCACATCGGCAACATCTTCACCAAACTGGATCTGCCACCCTCCGACACCCACCACCGCCGAGTCCTCGCGGTCCTGCGACTGAAGGGCTGAATCTGCTCAGCCGCGCTGACTCCTGTCGGGGCCAAGTTACCGGCCGCTATCGGCATGCTGGACCGGTCGGCGCACTGACTGGAATTGTGGTTGGTCGCGCGCTTGGAGAAGACCGATGTCGCCTGAGCAGCCACGGGTGCGCGGGAACGGCTCCGCTGGTTAGATGGTGGCTGTTTTGGTGTCGTCGGCGGTAGGCGTGGTTTCGAGATCGAAATCCTCGGCGGGTTTGGCGATCTCCTGGCGGTAATGGCGGATGCCGAGACCGGTTCCGACGGTCAGGCCGACCACCAGGGTGCCGATGACGCCCGGCATCAGCCAGGGCACGCGGTCCAGGAAACTGCCCGCGTAGTAGCCGATGAGCAGCAGCACCGGCGCCCAGATGACGGCGCCGATACTGCTCGCCACGGTGTACTTGCGGTGATTCATCCGCGCCGCGCCGGCGACCATTGGGCACAATGTGCGCACCCAGGGGATCCAGCGCGAAATGAGCACCGCGAGGAAACCGTGCCGCTGCAGCAGTTCGGTGACGCGCGTCAGGTTGCGGGTGTTGATGTAGCGACCGTTCTTCCTGGCCACCAGGTGATGGCCGGTGCGGTGCCCGATGACGTAGCCGACCTGGTTGCCCGCGATGGCCGCGAGCATCGCGCCGATGGACAGCGCCCAGACATGGGCCTCGCCCGCGGCGTTGGAGGCCATCACGATGCCCGCGGTGATCAGCATCGAGTCACCGGGCAGGAATAACCCGATGATCAACGCGCATTCCAGGAAGACGAAGGTCAGCACCACCGTCCAGACGAGCGCGGGCCCCGCCGAGGTCAGCGGATCGAAACTGCCCACTGCTAGGGGCAACTGCGCCGTGGACACCGGCTCAGTGGGTCGGCTCGTTCGTCGAGGCGGTCAGCTCGGCGTCGTGCTGACCGGCCTCGTCGGTGTCTGATTCGCGGTTGAGCACCTTCTTGGCGATCGTGATGATGCCGGGCAGGATCGAGATGAAGACAATGAGCAGAAAGATCGGCTCGATGTTCTTGCGTATGAATTCGATATTGCCGAGGAAGTAGCCCAGCACGGTGACACCGCCGCCCCACAGAATGGCGCCGACGATGTCGAAGGTCACGAACTTGCGGTAGTCCATCTTGGACACACCGGCCAGCACCGGCATGAACGTGCGCACGATCGGCACGAAGCGGGCCAGGATGATCGTCTTCGGACCGTACTTTTCGAAGAATGCGTGCGTCTCGGTGACGTAATGCTTCTTGAAGAACCGGGTGTCTTCCTTGTGGAACAGCGCGGGCCCGATCGCCCTGCCGATCCAATAGGCGCATTGATCACCGGCGAACGCGGTCAGTATCACGGCGGGCAACAGCAGCCAGATCGACACCGGCGGATTGTCTGTCGCGGACAGCAGACCACCGGTGAACAGCAGCGAATCGCCGGGCAGGATCGGGAAGAGCAGACCGGTCTCGATGAAGACGATCACCAGGATCGCCGGGAGTACCGCGTTCTTGAGCCACGTCTCCGTAAGCAGGTGCATCGGGTCCAGCAACTGGGTCAATGCGACGTTGCTCGTTACCGATTCGGTCGCTGCCAGCAGAATCACGCGGCCTCCTGTCCCGGGTACGGCTGGCCTCATTGCTTGCCACCGCATCGGAAGCTGCCAGCGCAATTACGCGGCCAACAGTACCGGGTCCAACTGAGAAACCTCTTGCTGTGCGAAAAGTTCGCTTTGTCCGACTGGCCGGTCCGTATGTCGAGCCGCCTCGCAGAGCGGTCCCCGCACATTGCGCGAAAGCCCGCTAGCCTACTCTGTGGGCTGACAGAATTGTCTTTTGTCCCACAAACACGGAGGTCTTCACAGTGCCCATCGCGACTCCGGAGGTCTACGCCGAGATGCTCGGTCGGGCCAAAGCGAACTCCTTTGCCTTTCCGGCCATCAACTGCACTTCCTCGGAAACCGTCAATGCGGCCATCAAAGGCTTCGCCGACGCGGGCAGCGATGGCATCATCCAGTTCTCCACCGGTGGCGCGGAGTTCGGCTCGGGCCAGGGTGTGAAGGATATGGTTGTCGGCGCTGTCGCGCTGGCCGAATTCGCGCATGTGGTCGCCGCGCGCTACGACGTGACCATCGCGCTGCACACCGATCACTGCCCGAAGGACAAGTTGGACAGCTTCGTGCGGCCGCTGCTCGCCATCTCCCAGGAGCGGGTGAACTCGGGTAAGAACCCGCTGTTCCAGTCGCATATGTGGGACGGTTCGGCGATCCCGATCGACGAGAACCTGGAGATCGCCAAGGAGCTGCTCGAGGCGACCAACGCCGCGAACATCATCCTCGAGGTGGAGATCGGCGTCGTCGGCGGTGAAGAGGACGGTGTCGAGGCCGAGATCAACGAGAAGCTGTACACCTCCCCCGAGGATTTCGAGAAGACCATCGACGCACTCGGTTCCGGCGAGAACGGCAAGTACCTGCTCGCCGCGACCTTCGGCAATGTGCACGGCGTGTACAAGCCGGGCAATGTGGTGCTCAAGCCCGAGGTGCTGGCGCAAGGCCAGCGGGTCGCCGCGGCCAAGCTGGGTCTGGCGGCGGATGCACAGCCGTTCGATTTCGTCTTCCACGGCGGTTCGGGTTCGCTGAAGTCGGAGATCGAGGATTCGCTGCGCTTCGGTGTGGTGAAGATGAATGTCGACACCGACACCCAGTACGCGTTCACCCGGCCGGTCGCCGCTCATATGTTCACCAATTACGACGGTGTGCTCAAGATCGACGGCGAGGTCGGCAACAAGAAGACCTACGATCCGCGCAGCTACCTCAAGAAGGCCGAATCGGCGATGGCGGCACGTGTCGTCGAGGCGTGCAATGATCTGAAGTCCGCGGGTCGCTCGATCAGCGCCTGACCTTTTTACCCCCTGCGGTGTTCGCGTCTGGCCCGGAGGCGGCAGCTTGCGTGCCCATTCGGCGACGCGCCCGGCGGAGGTAGCGGAGCGTAACCATGGAGGGCGCCGGGAGCGCCGCAAATTGGATACAGGGCCCGCGAGCACCGCAAATGGAAGCAGGGGCTTTAGTACATGAGTCTGGATGTGCGCGTGCTCGGCCCCGTGCGACTGCTGGTCGGTGGTGAACCGGTGGCGGTCGGCGGGCCCAAGCCGCGAGCTTTACTCGCAGCGCTGACCGTCAATCGGCGGCGCGCGGTTGCTTCGGTTGCGCTGGCCGATATGGTCTGGAACGAGCATCCACCCGATTCCTATGCCGCCAGTCTGCAGGTGTTCGTCTCGAATATCCGTAAGGCACTGCGTAATTCGGGTGTCGACCCGGCCACGGTGCTGCGCACCGAATCGTCCGGTTATCGACTCGAGATCCCGGAGGATGCCTGCGATCTCGGCCGCTTCGAGGCGGCCAGGGATGCGGGCACGCGTGCCGCCCAGGTCGGCGACCATGTGGGCGCGTCGCGACTGTTCGGAAACGCGTTGCGCGAGTGGAGCGGTCGGGCACTGGCCGATCTGGCCGGATTGCAGTTCGCCGACGGTTTCGCCACCGCAATGGACGAGGAGCGGCTGCAGGCCGCCTCGGCTCGCATCGATGCCGAAATCGCCTGTGGGCGTGCCTCAGCGGTGATCGGTGAGTTGGTCTCGATGACCAATGAACATCCGCTGCGCGAACCGCTGTGGGGTCAGCTGATCAGTGCGCTGTATCTATCCGGGCGGCAGGCCGATGCACTGGACGCGTGCCGTCGGGTGCGCACGGTGCTCGCGGACGAACTCGGTATCGATCCGGGCCCGACCCTGGTCGATCTCGAACAGCGGGTGCTGCGGCAGGAACCGCTGAACACGATGGAACTCGCACGCGCCGAGCGGCTCGCCGCTGCGATGACGGAGACGGTTACCGAGATGCCGCGTGCGGTTCGCAGCGGTCAGCTGCGCATGCCGGATGGCCGGGTCACCGCAATCGCGCACGGCGGCATGCGAATCGGCCGGATGACCGACAACGATCTGGTCCTCGACGATCCGAAGGCCAGCCGCTACCACGCGCATATCATGCCGAGCCGCGCCGGTCTGCTGATCAAGGATCTGCATTCGGCCAACGGTGTCTATGTCAATGACGAGGCGATCGACAGCCGTGCGCTGCTCGCCGACGGCGACAATATCCGCATCGGCGCAACGATTCTGGTGTTCCAGGCCATCCAGTAACCACCTCAGTCACAGGCGATGCCGTCCCCGTCCGGATCCAGATACGGCGCATACCCGGGCTGCCCCCGATAGAGCGGCAGCTTCCCCTCGGCACGAACCTGATCGCAATCGGTGTAGTACCGCGGTGACTCCTCCTTCGACTTTTCCGGCGGCGGCACATTCGAACCCTTCGGCCCCGGCCGATAGCTCGGCACCGGAAGCGAACTATCCGGCCCCACGACGAATTGACCGGTGGACGAATCGGCGGCGGCCGACGACGCGACCGCAAGGCCGCCGACCATCAAACAGGCAGCACCGAACACGGGGACAATGCGGCGATAGATCAGTGCAGGTTTCACATCCTCCATCCTGCTCCGCTTTCTGCACCAGTGTCAGTGCGCTTTATTCGCAGGCGATTCCGTCGTTGTTTCGATCCAGGTGCGACGCGTATCCCGAGTCGCCGCGGTGCCGTCCGCCTCGGTCGGACCTGGGGCGGCTGCAATAGGGCCGGTGGGTTGTTCGGCAAGTTCAGGTCGAAAGAGAACCACCGGAGGCCCTTTGCTCCCCCGGTGGACGGCCACTCACCCCGACTGAGTTGTCGTGTCGTGGACGGTAGCAGGGTGGTGGGGAATGTGGTGCCGAAAATAGCGGAGGGGTTCGCTGTTGATTCCGGATGTTCGTGCGGCACGTGGGCGACGCGGTTCGCAATCAGGCGGGCAAACGGGGCGAAGCGGGTAGGGTCGGGCGCTGGTGTACGGCATCGCGACGAACTTCACGCGGCACGGTGACCGGGAGTTGGTGTCCATTTCGCGCGAGATATCGAGGGGTTGCGGATGGCTCGGCGGTGGGTAGCGATATTCGGTGCGGTCGTGTGTGCGGCCGCCGCGTTGACGTGCACGGCCCGACCCGCCGGTGCCGGGCCGGTGCCCGGCCCGTGTGCGACGGATCGACCCGCGACGCATGAGGGGCTGGTGCCCGAGACCTTCGATGTACCGATTCCATATCCAGTGATCACCGTCCTGCCTCCGGATCGGACCGAATCCGCGCCGGTTCGGACACAAATGGAGTTGCCGTCGGATCCGTGCGTCGATCCGTGCCCGGATCTGACCGATACGCCCGTACCGCCTCCGAGTCCGTTGCGCCAACTAGGCATTCCGGAAATTCTGTTGAGCCCCAAGCCTTTCCACTTCGCCATTCCGGGGCCGAGTCCGGATCCCGGTCGGGTGCCGCCGCCTCCGCCGCGCGTCGATCCGCCGACCGAACCAGCCCCATTGTCCGCGGTTCGGCCGGTGCCTCGAATCAGCGCGGTCACCGAGGTGGCCAAGCAGACCGGCGCGAATTCGATCAATCGCACCGATAAGCGTTGGCAGGTGGAGGGCACCGATCTCGGCATCATGTGGGAGAGCGCGCCGGGGGAGATCGCGACCGTCTTCGGCGACACCATCGGACGCGGATTCCATCCGCCGGGCGGGATGGGCCTGGACTGGCGCAGCAATGTTCTCGCATTCAGCACCGATCGCGATCTCGCCGACGGGATGACCTACGACCGCATGGTGACCGACGACCGCTGCCACGCGGCCGAGGTGCTATCCAGCCGAAAACTCGACAATGTCGAGGTCACCACGATTCCGACCTCCGGATTCGCACTCGGCGAGCGGCAGTACCTGAGCTATATGTCGATTCGCACCTGGAACAGCATTCCGGGCACGTTCTTCACCAATTACGGCGGCATCGCCTATTCCGATGATCACGGTCAGACCTGGACCAAGGATCCCTACGCGCGCTGGGACAACATCTTCGGACTCGCGAATTTCCAAGTGAGCGCGATGGTTCCGCAGGGCGATTACGTGTACATGTTCGGTACGCCCAATACCCGGCTCGGCTCGGTCGGACTTGCGCGAGTACCGAAGGATCAGCTCCTCAATACCACCGCATATCAGTACTGGCGGGACGGAGACTGGACTCCGGTGGGCGGATTCGGCGCCGCGAGCACGATCGTCGACGCACCCGTCGGTGAGTTGTCGGTGCGCTTCGACACGTCCCGAAACGTCTGGCAGATGAGCTATTTGGATACCGCGAAGGCGGCACTGGTCGTCCGCGAATCGGATGCACCACAGGGGGGGTGGTCCGAAGGTGCACCGACGGTGACAGTGCGTGAATATCCGGAGCTATACGGTGGATTCATCCACCCCTGGTCCTCGGGTTCGGACCTGTACTTCAATATTTCGACCTGGAGCGACTACAACGTCTATCTCGTGCACGCGACCATCGAATGAGGTTGCGCCGCTAGGCCAAGCGAACGTCGGCGATGGCCCGGCCGAAGAGTTTGCGACCATGCGAATTGCCCGCTAGCAGAATGGTCGCCGTCCGGCTGCGCGGATCGAGCGACTTGATCTTTCCGCTGAACTCGACGTCGCTCGGCGCCTCGCTCGTCACCGGAACGAATCCGGCGAAGCGCACGCTGAACTTCTCGATGGCCGTGGGATCACCGAGCCAGGAGGTCAGATAGTCACCGGCCAGGCTCATGGTCAGCATGCCGTGCGCCACCACGGTCGGCAGTCCGGCCAACTGGGCCGCGCGCTCGCTGAAGTGAATCGGATTGGGGTCGCCGGAAACTCCCGCGTAGTTGGCCAGATCGCCGCGCGTCACCTGCGCGATCTCGGTCGGGAGCTGATCGCCGACGGATAGTCGGTCGAAATCCGGGAGGGAGCGCACGGACGCACTCGGCGCCGCGGGCTGACCGGCGGGTGGGGCATCCGCGGGCACCGCGACCAGCGGGCCGCGGTCCGGCACGCTGATATCACCGACGGTGACCGGGCGTGTGTGCATCATGATGTTCTCGACCGCGGCCGCGATATTCGGATCCACCTCGACACCGCGGCGCGCCACGATGGTGGTCGAACCCGATTGCACGATTTCGCCGTGTTGGTTGATCAGCGAGAACGTCACCAGGATGAAGTCGTTGTCGCCGAACTGGCGGATCGAGTCGATCACGACCTCGGTGCTGAGCCGGTCGCCCGCCACGATCGGGCGAGTCAGCTCGAAAACCTGGTCGGTCTGCAGGATCTGGGACAGGTCGTATTCGGTGAGCACCGAATCCAGCAGGGCCCTCGTCGCGTTGATGCCGATGACCGAGGCGAAGGTGGGCGGTGCGACGATGCCGTCGTAGCCGAGCTCGCGCGCATTGGATTCGGAGTAATGCGCGTCGTGCCGACTCTGCGTCGCGCGGGCGAACTCGCGCACTTTCTCCCGGCCGACCGAATAGTGTTCGCGCAGCCGGAACCGGCGTCCTGCCGCCGTGGCTGTCTGCTCCACGTCGACATCCGGCATTTCGATTGTTTGCTCCCTGACCATGATCCCGGCCATGCTACTGGCGAACCGGTCCAATGACCAGGTAACTGTGACGTTCACTACCGGCTGGAGGGCCTACCTTTCGGATATGTCCTGCTGGACTCGATGCCGGCCTCGGTCACGGCTTCCCGGCGCTCGGCGGGTCGCAGACCTTCCAACCGTCGGCCGTCTGCTCGAGATCGAAGGTCCGCGCCGAGCCTTTCGTCGGATCCGCATCGGTGTACACGGTCGCCTGTGCGATCGCCGTCTTATCGGTGATCTTGATCGCGTCGACGCTCGACACCACCGGAATGTTCTTCCGATCCTTCGACAGCTGATGCACAGTCGCGAACTGGTCCGCCGGAATGCCCTGATAAAAGTCGTGCAGCTGACCGCAGGTGGTATTGCGCAGCGCCGCGAGGTCGCCGGATTTCAGTGCCTTGGTGTAATCAGTGATGGTCGCGCGCACCTTGGCGTTCGGGGAGTTGTTGTCGCCCCGGTTCCCGACGAGCACGACCGCGAGCCCGATCACCGCGACGAGCGCCACCGCGGCCGCCCCGAGGAACAGCCAGCGCTTCGAGGGACCGGCCGGTGTCTCGGCGGCCTCCGGTTCCCGCGGCGGCGGCGTGTATCGCTGCGGCCGGGCCATCGACTGCGGCGATCCGTTGACCAGCTGGGCTGGGCGAGTCTTCTGCGTATCGGCAGGTGACGGGGCCGACGCGACCTGACGCGTTCCGCCGGGCTCGCGCGGTGCCGACGGCGCGGTCTCGTCGACACCCGGCCCGCTCGGCGAAGGCCCTTGCGCTCCAGCCTGTTTCGGACCGGCTGCCGGACGCGGCGTACTCGGCGGCTTGGTGAGCGGCCCGGGCCGCGCCGCGGGCGGAACGACCCGGTCGGTACCGGGCTTCGTCCCGGCATCGGTCCGCATTCGCTCCGTGGTGTCTTTGTCGACCGGCTTCTGAATCGGCAATGCGACGGTCTGCTCGGCATCCAGCTTCGAAACCACCGGCATGGCGACGGTCTTGTCGTCCGCGCCCGCCAAATCCGGCTCATCCGGCTGCTTCGGAGTGGCAGTCGCCCCCTTGCCGCCCGCCGACTGCGCCTTCGGATCGACCGGCCGCATCACCATCGTCACCGGATCGGCACCAGCGGCATCGTCGACTTCGGCCCTGCCCTCGGCTGGGGCGGGCGCACCGACACGTGCCGATTCGGCGACCGGAACTACGCCACCATCCGGAGGCGCTGGCCGGGCAGCGGCTGGCGCTCCCGGATCCACAGCGGAAACCGTTGCGATCAAGCGGGATTCGGGTGCGGCCAAGTCTGCGGCGCCAGCCGAGGGCAGGGCCGAAGTCGACGATGCCGCTGGTGCCGATCCGGTGACGATGGTGATGCGGCCGGTCGATCCGAAGGCGCAGTCGGCGGGCGGCAAGGGGGCGACTGCCACTCCGAAGCAGCCGGATGAGCCGGATTTGGCGGGCGCGGACGACAAGACCGTCGCCATGCCGGTGGTTTCGAAGCTGGATGCCGAGCAGACCGTCGCATTGCCGATTCAGAAGCCGGTCGACAAAGACACCACGGAGCGAATGCGGACCGATGCCGGGACGAAGCCCGGTACCGACCG
>FTJU01000245.1_pt1 | contig 9896 bp, 8 predicted proteins | sample 1658961 | NCBI WGS metagenome assembly FTJU01 (sample SAMEA3914878, study PRJEB12502) | metagenome | biome: forest; material: soil | place: USA | collected 2012-03-12 | depth 0.3 m | reverse complement strand
CGCTGGACGTGGCCACCGGCGCCTTGACCCAGATAACCGACAACCCGAACGAGAATCGCCTGCCGACCTGGTCGCCGGACGGCAAGCAGATCGCCTACGCCTCCACTCGCGGCGGGGTGTCCGCGATCTATGTGGCGACCCCCGGCTCGATGGAGGAGCGCCTGCTCCGCCAGGTGAAGGGCACGGTGCAGGCGCCTTCCTGGGGCCCCGGCGGCCAGATCGCCTATGTCGTGAGCGACAACGACTCCAGCCGCTTGGAGATCGACGGCAAGACCGTCTCGGGGACCGAGAACGTGTTCCCGTTCCGGGTGTCGTGGCAGGCGAAAGACGGCGACTTCTACTACGTTTCCGACGGCAAGGTCCGTCACCGCTCGCCCACCGGCGGCGCGCTCAAGACTTCCGAGTTCACCGCCGCCCTGCAGGTGGCGCGGCCGGGCTACGACAAGGCCCGCCGCGACTTCGACTCCACCGCACCGCGCAAGGTGTTGGGGATCAACCGCCCGGCCCTCTCCCCAGACGGGACCAAGATCGCGTTCGCCGCGCTCGAAGACATCTGGCTCATGCCGGTGGCCGGCGGCGCGCCCCAGAACCTGACCCACGACACCGCGTCCCAGGAAGACCCGTCGTGGTCTCCCGACGGCTCCAAGCTTGTCTACACCTCCGACAAGGGCGGCGGCCTGCCCCAGCTGTGGATCCGCGACATGGCTTCGGGCGAGGACCACCGGCTGACCAGCCTGAACCTGCAGCCGCTGGAGGCGGTGTGGTCGCAGGATGGGACCCGTATCGCCTTCATCGCCGCCGACGGCATGTGGGGCACGGCGCAGCTCGGCGTGGTCGAAGTGGCCAGCGGCAAGGTCACCTGGCTCAGCCCCACCCTCGGCCAGCCCGGCCGCCCTACCTGGTCGGGCGACGGCAAGCATGTGGCCGTCAGCCTGTCCCTGCCCTTCTCCAAGAGCTTCCGGGAGGGGACCAACCAGATCGCCGTCTATCCTTCCGACCACATGGCCGAGCCGATCTGGCAGGTCCCGGTCGCCAATCTGTCGATCGACACCCGCGGCGGCGCGGGACCGGCCTGGTCGCCGGACGGGCGGAAGATGGCCGCCATCTATGAAGGCGTGCTGCGGGTCTGGCCGGTGTCGCCCGACGGCGCCCCCATCGGGCCGCCGCGCAGCCTGACCACCGAGATCGCCCATTCCCCCTCCTGGGCCGGCGATTCGCGCACGATCCTGTTCCAGTCCAACGACCGGCTGGAGACGGTCGACGTCGAGACCGGTCGGATCACCGCCGTGCCGCTCGACCTGACCTACACCCTGGCCAAGCCCGCCGGACGGGTGGTGATCCATGCCGGGCGGATGATCGATTCCATCAAGGACCAGACCCAGAAGGATGTCGACATCGTCATCGAGGGCAACCGCATCGTCGCGGTGCGGCCGCACGGCTCAGCGGCCTACGAGGCGGGCGCCAAGGTGGTGGAGGCGCCGGACCTCACCGCGATCCCCGGCCTCATCGAGTCCCACGCCCACATCCAGAAGGATTTCGGCTCCAATGTCTTCAAGGCCTGGCTGGCCTACGGGATCACCACCGTGCGCAGCCCCGGCAACCAACCCTACGAAGGGGTGGAGGCGCGCGAGGCCAGCGAGGCGGGCGCCCTGATCGCCCCGCGCATCTACGCCACCGGCCAGCTGATGGAATGGCAGAGGGTCTACTACAAGATGGGCGTCGCCATCTCCGGGCCCGCCGCGCTGGAGCTCGAGCTCGGCCGCGCCAAGGCGCTGAAATACGACCTCCTGAAGAGCTACGTGCGCATGCCCGACCTGCAGCAGCGCCGCATCGTGGACTTCGGCCACAACGAGATGGGCGCGCCCGTAGCCACCCATGAAATCTATCCCGCCGCCTTCGTCGGCGTGGACGCGACCGAGCACCTGGGCGCCACCAGCCGCCGGGGCTATTCGCCCAAGCAGGGCCCGCTCTCCCACTTCTATAACGACGTCATCACCCTGTTCGGCGAGAGCCGCCGCACGATCACGCCCACCAACTTCGGCTCGCTATCCTTCTTCACCAAGGCCCATCCCGCCGCGGCCGAGGACCCGCGCCTGAAGCTCTATCCGCACTGGGCGCAGGAGTCTGTCAAAGGGCCGGGCGAAGCAGGCCTTGCCGCCGTCGCGGCACCTGTCCCCCGCGTCAACAATGCCGACGGCATCCGCCGCCTCTACAAGGCGGGCGCCAGGATCGTAGCGGGCACGGACACGCCCATCGCCATCAACCTGCACGCCGAAATCGCATCCTATGTCGACGCAGGATTGACGCCGTTCCAGGCGCTGCAGGCGGCGACCTCTGTCCCGGCCGAAGTGCTGGGCTTGGACGCCGGGGTGATCGCGCCGGGTAAGCTCGCCGATATCGCCCTGGTCGAAGGCGATCCTCTCAAGGACATCTCGGCCACCGCCAACGTGCGCGAGGTGGTATCGAACGGCCGTGTGCTCGAGGTGAAGGATCTGATAGCCGGCAACTGAGAGCACTCCTCCCCTAAGACGGGGCGTCAAATGGCTGAGCATTTGCGCTGGCGCGTGGTTCGAAGTTGCATCGATCATCGCAGACTATGGCGCAAGCCGACAACCATACAGGTTCACGCGCCCCAAACTGGACGCTCGGGTTCGAGACCGCTAAGCGCCACTAGCAGACGTTGGTTACCGCACGGAAGCCGGATGTTCGGCGCACCTAAGGGATCACAGTCCCGATCAATAGATCGGACTCAGTCAGTATCTCCCGAAGCAAGAGGGGAAGCACAACTCCCATCTTCTTGAGCTCGGCATCCTGGACGACAATGTCTTCCCAATAAAGCTCGGCCCAGTGGGGACGGTAAGGCCCTTGCGGGGCGCACAAATAGGAATGGACGAGGTGCTGGGGCTTCGTCGAATCCGCTAGCGTAACCTCATAAAGAATATGAGCGGCGAAGCCCGCGTAAGTAGCCCTGAAATTCTTTGCCTCGGCCACTGTGGGGAAGCAAAAGGCAGAAGTGAGCCGCGACGGCCGGGCAGCATATTTTCCAAGGCGCGCCGACTCCAATGCGGCCTCGCGCAGTGCCTGATCGTGCCGCCAGCCGTGAAGACTCACGACGCGCCCCCAATTGCCGGCGTTGACGATCGAACCGGGCGCCAAGGGCACCCCGCACAGATGGAACATCCCGACTCCTCACAGTCTTAGAAGGATTGGCTTTGAGGGCCTGCTGGCGAACAAGCTTTGCCGTCGATAACCTCAACCACGAATCTGATCTCTCGCCTACCCATCTAGATTCCTGGCCAATCATCCCGATGATCACCGACATTTTCGCACGCCGGTACCAGACCGTATTTTGGTTTCCCGAAGCAGCGGCGGCTCAACTGCAACCCCTTTTTATGCAGGCCGCGCACCTCATCTTCACCGACCTTCAAACCGCCCTCGCCCCCAATGACACCATGTACAAGGGGGTTCACGATCGCCTTGCGCGCGAACTCGGGCTGCCAAGCCTGCCGGTTGAGGGAGATAATTACTACCGCCGATGCGCTGCCTTTCTGGCGCAGCCCTACAACCTTTGGAACGACCATCACGGCGACGTCGACACGCACACCAAGCGACGCTTCAGCATTCTCGAAATGCTATTCGCGGCCTTCGAGGAGCGCGCGAAAGCTTCGGTGGATGCTCGTCCGAGCCGGGGGATTTTTGGTCGCTCGGCGGAACAGCCCCCGTCACCCGAAGCCGCTGCCCGTTGGCGTCAGGCATTCGCGCAAGCTGTGGCCGAACTAAACCAGCGGCTCCATATTGGACGCGCTGGACTCGCCTACCACAATGGCGTGCTGCAGCGGTCTGCAGACGAATTGACCGAGGAACGGATCGTGGCGCCGTTCTGGGAATTTGTTTCCGGCCGCGGCTGGTCGACGGTCGACAGCGACATGAAAGAAGCTTGCGACCGGGCGGACCGCCTCGAGCCTGAAGCGGCCAATTACGCGATGCGTGCGCTGGAAAGCGCGATCAAAATGGTTTCCGACGACGCCGGGGCTTCTACCGACAAGGAGCGAGGTGCAGCAAACTATATCGACAACCTCTTGAGCGAGCGCTCTGGTCGGTTACTGCGGGGATGGGAAGGAGAAGCCCTCAAGGCATTGTTCCGCGATGTCCGCAACCCGATGAGTCACGGCGGCGGCGCCGTGGCACCGCAGCCCCTGACGGCAGCACAGACCATCTGGGTGATCGAGGTCTGCATGAGTTGGATCAAACGGCTGTCCAGCAGGACCTAGCACCGATACGGCAGCGCGGCTGCGGCCGCCGCTGGCGCGCCAAATCGCTATCGCATCGATCGCGAGGAAGTTAGTTCCAAGTCGCGCTGACCACTCCGCATAGAGTCCCGGAGCGCCGGGGGTCCAGTCGCGCTGCGCAACGAGCGCCTTAGGCCGCGATCGCTTTGTCAGCTTCGAAGGTCTTTACGTCCCAAGTGGCGAGTGTGTCACCACCGGGAGCGCGGCTCAGCTCTACGGTGATGAGCCGATCGCCGTTGAAGGCAGGGCTCAGCTCAAGGCTTAGGTAGTCAAAGAGCGCGCGCTCGTGGACAGCGACCATTACCTGCCGGTCGAGAGCTTTCAGAGTCCGCAGCAGAGCGGCGAACTGGGCAATGTGGACCTCATCCATGCTCTGGACCGGATCGTCGATTATCAACAGCGGGAGAGTCGGCGTGACCGAGAGGTTCAGTGCCAGGAAAAGCGTCAGGGCTGCGGTGTTGAGGTTGCCGGCGCTCAACATCGCACGCGGATCGCCGCCTAGGCCGCCGGCTCGATAGACGGTCTCCAGCACAGCTTCGACCGGTCCGCTTCCATTGTCCGTCAAGGTAAAGCGGGGCACGAAAGCCTCATCCGGCGCCAGGCGAATGAAAAGGTCGCGCCAGACCGTGTTGAGGTCGTGGTTAAAAACTTGGCTGATGATGTCCGTGCGGAGGTCGCGGGCTTGGTCGGCCAAAGACTTGGCAACCCCAATGCGGCGGTCGGCCTCCCTCTTAGCCTTGACCAGGGTGTCGACACGCTCGCGGCGTGCCTTGGCGGTCGCCAGGGCCGACGTCAGAGCCGCGCGGCGACTTTCCAATTGCCGCACAAGGTTTTCGGCCCGGGAGAGACGCTCCACACGCTCGAACGCAGTATGTTCGCGTCGCTGAAGCTCGATTAACAGGCGCTCAATTGTCGCGGTCGCTGTCTCCTCCGTGCCTAGCGGTGTTAACTGCAACGCCGCGGCCTGGTCCGCCAGTTGCTGACGGTGCCCCGAAAGTGCGGTGTCCTGGCTGGTCAACCTGGCCAGGGCCAACTCTGCGGCGGCGAGCACCGCCTGGGCAGCAGCCCCTAGATCGCTTGCCTTCGCAAGCGCCGTCAGCTCATTCCACCACTCTTGCAGGCGGGCGAGTTCGCGCTTCGCATCGGCAAGGGCCTCTGGTGCCAAGCGACGGCTACGGTATTCATCGGCACGCCGGGACGCCGCGGCGACAGCGCCTGCACCAGACGACCTCTCGCGGGACAGAGCCTCGAGCCGCCCAGCCGTGGCCGTTAGCTCAGCGATGCGCGCCGAGAGATGCGCGGCGAGCGGCTGTTTGGAAATCTCGCTGTAGTCGCGGCCGCAGACCGGGCAATCGTTGCCGCCATCGTGGATATGAGGCGCAAGCGCTGCGAGGGCTCCGGCCAGTGCTTGGTTGGACTCCGCCAGTTCGGCCAGCTCTCGGTCGATCTGGCCTAGCCGGGCGTTACCCTGAACGATGGACTGGTCGACTTCGGCGAGTGAGGTTTCCAACGTCGCATCGTTGGCGATCAGTAACTCAAGGCGCGTCATTTCAGCTCTAGCTAGGGACGCCGCGGCTCGGTGGGCGGCAGCCGCACCATTGCTGAGCGGTGGGATTTCCGGAAATGCCCGTCGCATTGCCTTGAGGAGGGCTTCCAGCCGCTGGCCGTCGCCCTCGATCCAGGCCGATAGCTGGGCGCGCGCGGCCGCGAGGGCCTGTTCGGCGGTCGCACGCGCAGCGCCAGCGTCGGTCGCGGCGTAGGTCGCGATCTGGGCGGAAATGATTTCGATCTCGCGCCGTCGTCGCGCCAGATCTGTCAAGCTCCGATCGTCCGCCTGCCGGCGGCGAGTTAGTTCTATGGCGAGTAGGGCCGAGTCGAGCGCCTGATCGGCCGGCCAAGCGTCGCCGGTCAGTTCGCGGATCTCCCCCTCAGTGACTTCGAGATCGAGCCCCTGTTGCACCGCCCCCGCCTCGGCATTGTCGGCGTCCATCTTGAGCGTCGGCAAATCCGTGCGCGCCGACCAAAACTGGGGCGCTGGCGCCCGAAGGCGGTTGACGTGGCCCACGGGATTCAGTCCGTCTATCAGGGCTTCAAGCGGATCGAGGCGAAGCAGCTCCTTCACAAAGCGGGTAAGGGGCGTACCTGATCGGCGCGGGTCCTGGTGCTGATAGATTTCCAAGAGCCGGCCCAAGGTCGACTGAGCGAGGTAGCAGCGGTCAGAGAAGAATGTCGACTCCGGTCCGGCCAGCAACCCTTTGCCCTTGATGCCGGCCTTGGAAAGCCAAAGGTCGGTCGAAACTTCGCCGCCGTCCCGAGCCACGGCCAAGCCAACCTGGCCTTGACCTTTCGGGGCATCTTTGTGTGGTAGATGCTGCAGAAAGCCCTCTTCCCCGCGGCTGAGGGCGGCAACGTTCCCGGTCAAGCCAAGTTCAATAGCGGAGAGCAGACTGGTCTTGCCCACACCGTTCGGACCGTGAACCAGCACGATCGCGGCGTCCAGCTCGACTGTCACTTGGCCGCGGATGCTCCGGAAGTCCTGGATGGTGATCTGCTTAAGACGGAAGGTCATGATGCGTCGGCCTCGTCTTCGAGCGGCTCATCGTCGGCGGAAAACGGTGCCTCGATAGCTGCGTAAAGCACTTTCGCCACCTGGTCCTTTCCCACACGCGCGGCGGCCACCAAGTCTCTAGCAAGCGGATCGCTAGCCGCGGTGACGAGCTCTGCGTTCGCGACCTCGCCTCCCGAGGCCCCAACGGCAGGCAGCTTGAGCGGCAGCAGCACTGCCAGCCAGTTGCGCAGCGTGTCTTCGTCAGCCGCATCGCCGACCGGCAATATCCGAGCAAACCTCGCCATCTCGCGCAGATCTTCACTTGCGGGGCGCGGCCCGACCACTACGAGCGTGAGCGGGCGGCGCGACGCGACCAAGTCGAGGGCGCGGGCGGCACCCTCGACGGCGCTAAGAAGGCGGCTCGGCTGGTCACTTACAGTGTCGCCCACGAGTACGAGGTCGGGCGAATTGCCGGCGCCAACGAATGCGTCAGCGACCTCAATCTTCACACCAGCGATAGTCAACGGCTTTGCCAGGCGTCGGAATTCGGCCTCCGCCAGGATAGCCCCAACCGCTTCGACAGGGGTGGTGACCATCAGAGGGCAAGCTCCAGTTGGAAACGCTCCACCATGGCAGCGGCATCCAGACCGCTGTCCAGGACAGTACGGACGCTGACCTCTCGCAAGCCGATCTTCTTCAACGTCCGGCCGAACGTCGCCGTCGCCGAACGAGTCGTAGGCGCGAGGATCGGATCACTATGAATCAGAACCACCTCTGCGGCTGTGTCTATATGACCATGCGCGAGCAGCTGGGCGGCGGCCTTTGCCGTTGCGGCAAAAAAGACCTCGACTGAGCGTGAACCAGAAACGCGTAAGGCCCCCGAACTGTGCGTTGAAGGCGTCGTGGCCTCACAGGTCCAGGCTAGGCGCGCGTGCCCATGGCCGAGGATCGCGAGCCCGACAGCGAACTCAGGCAGGCCAGAGGCCGTCACGTTCGGATCGTTGGCAAGTACAGACGCAGGTGCTGGCGAGACGGGCGCGTAGATGCCTCCACCGGAAATGGCCGTGGTCCCCGTGCGTAAGAGCGCCAACACGCGGCCGACATGCGTAAGCGCGTCGACCATGAACGCAGCTCGATTTAGAGCGGTCCCCTTCGCAGCCGCCTGATCCCGCAGCAGCTTCAGCCCGGCCGCCAAATCGGGGCGAATTTCCCCGGTGACCCCAGCGACGTCTAGCAGCAAGTTCAATTTGGAAACCAACACCTGGACCCACAGGGCCGGCAACAGATTGCCGCCGAAGGCTCGCAGCAGCGCGGTGGCGTCTATTTGGTCGCCCTGCGCTTCATATTGAGCCGGATACTGGCTACGCAGAATCGTCCTCTGGTCGAAACCGATCGAGTCTTCGGAAAACACGAAGGCAGGCGGGACACGGGGAAACGTCCACTTCATCCTGTTCCGGGCGTCGGTGAACACGCGTCGGATGTTGTGGTCCTGGGCGGACAGTCCCAGCATCAGTGTGGGCTTGGTCACCGCCAAATCGATGAGTTTACCCTCGATCACTGCGTTGTCGCCGGCCCAGGTGTCGATCTGCGAATACCGCCCCACAAGTTTGGACCGATAGGTGGACGCTTCCTGTTTCGCCTTCACCGCGCAGCCATGGAACTTGTAGAGATGGCTGCGTGCCATGCCTTCGCGGACATCGCCTTCGAGCACGCGCACCTGCAGGATATCCACTAGCGCCCCGGACAGCCGATCCACGGCGGCTTCCAGCAGCCCGTCCCAATTGGCGCTAGCGATGTCGGAGGCAACCCCTTCCAACACCAGCGCTGCCAAGGCTAGATGCGCAGCCCCCGGGACCAACGCCGGATCGGCGTAGATCCCGACGACGTCAACCACGTCCCACAACAGATAGTCGGATTTTTCACCTTTCGGCCCCGCGTCCAGCATTTTGGCGTAGTTCGCCACCAAGGCTTCAGAGATGACGTCCTTGTCCGTCCAGCTGTCGAAAGGTTGACTGAGATCGATCTTCTTCCGCTGGTCGTCGCTCAGAACCACGATCTTGAGAATCTGTTCGAGGCTCTCGCGGTAGCGGCAGGGTCCAGTCGGCGCGGCGCGGGTCCGGAGGCCTTCAATGACCTTGCCTGACAGGACCCATAACCCGGGCACTATACCTTTAGAGATACCGGATCCGAGCCAGAACCCGTATACGCCGTCTGCAACGCCTTCAGCGAACGCCGCGAACGCCCCGTCGAGCAGGCCGAGAGTTTCCGGTAAGGAGATGGTTTCAGCGGGCAGCGGTGGCACGACGTAAGGCCTAAACCGTCGCTACGACAGGTTCGGTCGCATGACGTTTCTTCATCTGCCTCCCCCGAAGCTCTACTCCTAGCCTAGCTGCACCAGAGCGATACGACCAGGGGTAGCGCCGGCTTTGGGCCCCAATCGAGGGACGCCAGCCACGCTCTCGGGAGCAGACCTTCCTAACGTCAGCGAAGAGTCACTCTGGCACGAACGAAGTCGGCTTTGCCGATGCGCTAGCGGAGCGTCCAAAGTGGGGGCTCTTTCAACACAAAGATCGTCTGAGACCTTGCCTCTCCCCTTCTCCAGACGTCGTCCGATGCAGCGCGCCGGTGGGAAGCTAAGGCTCCGCCCCACCGGATCGGTGCCCACTGAGGACCTTCGGAATGGCCAGACAGAGGTTCCTCACTTGTGACGCCCATAGTGGTTATTCGTCCTGGCGTTCACGTAGTGGCCGCCTTTGTGCGAGCTACCAGACCCACCTGCGTAGTGGCCACCGTGGCTCGAGGTGTGGTGGCCTCCGCCATAGTAGGCCCGACCGCCACCGCCACTGTGGCCGCGCGCTACAGCTGCCCCTGACAGGACAAGCGCTAGCGCACCAGCGAGTAGAATTGCCTTCATTGCGTCCTCCCCAGGTCCCGTGACGAGACACTTGGCTGCCTGCGCCGTCAACAGACACCACGCCGGTCTTTCGAGCGGATCGTTGCCCGACCTTCACGCGGCTAGGCCACCGAAAACGCCCTTACGAAGGGGCGCCGCCGCCCTT
>FTJU01014522.1_pt1 | contig 9911 bp, 9 predicted proteins | sample 1658961 | NCBI WGS metagenome assembly FTJU01 (sample SAMEA3914878, study PRJEB12502) | metagenome | biome: forest; material: soil | place: USA | collected 2012-03-12 | depth 0.3 m | reverse complement strand
CCATCGCGGTCAAAGCGATGCCCGAGGGTTTCCTGTCCAGCCACCTTGTCAGCGGTGTCGCCGCGGGCACCATCGTCCGGTTGGCCGCACCGCAGGGCGGTTTCGTGCTGCCGTCGCCGCCGCCGAAGAAGGTGCTGTTCCTGACTGCGGGCAGCGGAATCACGCCGGTCATGGCCATGCTGCGCGCATTGGATCGCCGCGGTGTGGTCACCGATGTGGTGCATGTGCACTCCGCACGCACCCGCGACGATGTGATGTTCGGCGCCGAACTGCGCGATCTGCATGATCGGCACCGCGGCTTCTCCTCCCATCTGCACCTCACCGATGAGCAAGGCCGGTTCTCCCTCACAACGCTGGACGAAAACCTCCCGGATTGGCGTGAGCGCCAGACCTGGGCCTGTGGTCCGGCCGCCATGCTCGACGAGATCGAACACCACTGGCACGATGCCGGGATCAGCGACCGGCTGCATGTGGAGCGCTTCGAGATCGAACGCTCCGCCATCGGCGAGGGCGGCACCGTGACATTCGGCAAGACCGGCCGCACGGTCGAGGTCGACGGTGCGACCAGCCTGCTGGAGGCGGGCGAGTCCGCCGGTGTGCAGATGCCGTTCGGCTGCCGGATGGGCATCTGCCAAACCTGTGTCGTCACACTGACTTCCGGACATGCCCGCGATCTGCGCAACGGCGATGAGCGCCGCGAGGGCGACAAGGTGCAAACCTGCATCTCGGCCGCGGCGGGCGACTGCACACTCGACGTCTGAGACAGCGACATCGGCGGACGTACCTGTCGGGGATCCGACAGGTACGCTCGAGGTACATCAAGTCAGGGGAAAGGACCCCGGTGGCCATCACCGATATCAAGGCGTTCGCCCATCTCACGGCGACCGACATCGAAGCACTGGGGCAGGAACTCGATTCCATTCGGCGCTCCGTCGAACTGTCACGCGGCGATCGTGACGCCAAGTACATCCGGCGCACCATCGCGGCACAGCGCGTCCTGGAAGTCTCCGCGCGCGCGGTGCTGTTCGGCAGCCGCAATCGGTGGGCCTGGCTGACCGGGACAGCGCTGCTCTCGGTCGCCAAGATCATCGAGAATATGGAGCTCGGGCACAACATCAGCCACGGTCAATGGGACTGGATGAACGATCCGGAAATCCACTCCAGCACCTGGGAGTGGGATATGACCGGGCCGTCGGAGCAGTGGCGGCGGGCGCACAACTATTCGCACCACACCTACACGAATGTGCTCGGCAAGGATGAGGACCTCGGCTTCGGCATCCTGCGGATGACTCGCGACGAGCAGTGGCGGCCGATCCATCTGATCCAGCCGCTGGCCAATATCCTGCTCGCGGCCACCTTCGAATGGGGTATCGCGCTGCACGACTGGAGCATCGAGAAGGAGCTCTCCGGTGCGCCACGCGACGCGCTGATGTCGGAGCCGAACAAGGCTTTCGGTCGCAAGATCGGCCGTCAGGTGGCCAAAGACTTCCTCATCTATCCGGCGCTCACTGGTCCGGCGTTCAAATCCACGCTGAAGGCGAATGCGACCGCCAATCTGGTACGTAACCTGTGGGCCTACGCGGTGATCTTCTGCGGCCACTTCCCCGACGGCGCCGAGAAATTCACCATCGAACAGCTCGAGGGCGAGACCAGCGGCGAATGGTACCTGCGCCAGATGCTCGGTAGCGCCAACTTCAAGGCCGGACCCGCGATGGCCTTCATGAGCGGCAACCTCTGCTACCAGATCGAACATCATCTGTTCCCCGACCTGCCGAGCAACCGGTATGCGGAGATCGCCGAGCGCGTCCGCGAGCTGTGCGACAAGTACGACCTGCCCTACACCACCGGCTCCCTCGGCAAGCAATATCTGCTGGCCTTCCGGACCATCCACAAGCTCGCACTGCCGGACCGCTTCCTCAAGCGCACCGCCGATGACGCACCGGAGACCTCTTCGGAGCGCAAGTTCGCCGGTATCTCACTGCCCGCCCTATCGTCGATGCCGAACGCCGAGCGCTGGGCCGACAAATGGAACGAGACGCACTGGCTGCCGGTCGACCCTGAGACCGGGAAGCGGCGCGGCCTGCGCTCGGCGCTGAAAGAGGCCAAGGTAGTGCTGCGGGAAAAAGCTCGGCACGAGAAGGAAATGCTGCGCGAGGCCAAGCTGGCGCTGCAGGAAAAGGCGCGTCAGGAGAAGGTGACATTGCAGCGAAGGGCGTTGCGTGAGCGGGCGATCCGGCGCAGCCGACGCCGCCGATGAGCTAGCATCCAGCAGTCACATTCGCAATGGGGGATTTACCACAGCGCGCGGAGACCCTCCTCATAACCTACGGTTTCGTAACTTACGGTACTGTAACCGCCATGGCGATCTCGGATGTCAAGGAATACGCGCACCTCACCGAAGCCGATGTGGAGGCGCTCGGTGCGGAGTTCGACGCGATCCGGCGTGATATCGAGGCCACGCGTGGCGCTCGGGACGCGCGGTACATCCGCAATGTCATCCGACTGCAGCGTGGGCTCGAGATCAGCGGCCGCGCGGTGTTGTTCGCCAGTTTCCTGCCGCCCGCCTGGTTCGCCGGTGTGGCCCTGCTCAGCACGGCCAAGATCATCGAGAACATGGAGATCGGGCACAACGTCATGCACGGGCAGTGGGACTGGATGAACGATCCGGAAGTCCACTCCAGCAGCTGGGAATGGGATAACACCGGCCCGTCCAAGCATTGGAAGCAGACGCACAACTATTTGCACCACAAGTACACCAATGTGCTCGGCATGGACGACGACATTGGCTACGGCCTGCTGCGCGTCACCCGCGATCAGCGCTGGAAGCCGTTCAATATCGGCAACCCGGTCTACAACCTGATGCTGCAGCTGTTCTTCGAATACGGCGTCGCCGTCCAGCATCTCGAGCTGGGCAAAGTGCACCGGTTGAAGGAGGGCTCGCCCGAGCGGGCCGAATTCGAGGTCAAGCGCCGCGAGGTGCTGGTCAAGATCGGCAAGCAGGCCGGCAAGGATTATCTGCTGTTCCCGCTGCTGACCGGGCCCGCCTTCGTCTCGACGCTCACCGCGAATCTGGCGGCCAACATCATCCGCAATGTCTGGACCAATGCGGTGATCTTCTGCGGCCACTTCCCGGACGGCGCGGAGAAATTCACCAAGGCCGATATCGACGGCGAATCCAAGGGCCAGTGGTACCTGCGCCAGATGCTGGGCAGCGCCAATATCTCCGGCGGTCCGGTCATGCACTTCATGACCGGCAATCTGAGCCACCAGATCGAACACCACCTGTTCCCGGATCTGCCGAGCAACCGCTACGCCGATATCGCGGTGCGGGTGCGCGCCCTGGCCGAGAAGTACGACCTGCCCTACACCACCGGTTCGCTGCCGGTGCAGTACTTCAAGTCCTGGCGCACCATCCTGAAGCTGGCACTGCCGAACAAGTACCTGCGCGCGACCGCCGACGATGCGCCCGAGACCGCCTCGGAGCGCAAATTCGACGGCGACACCACGCCGAGCTTCGACCCGGTCACCGGTAAGCGTCGTGGGCTGCGCACGGCGCTGAGGCAGGGCCGTCGCCGGATCGCACGGCGGGCCGTGCCGATCGGCTGACATATGGTCGCGATGCAGGCGTCCACGGAAAGCCCGTGGGCGCCTTCGTCTTTCGATGGGCATAGCGGACCGTCGCCGGTGCGGCCGTAGCATCCCCTGGGCGTCGACAGGAGCGTGGGTTACGGCTGGTTGACTGAAGGGCGTGGGTGCGGAAGATCTGAGCGTTTACGAGGCCATCCGGATGCGGCGGGATGTACGGGCCGAATTCACCGGTGACCTCGTCGATGACGCGACGCTGTTGCGGATACTGGATGCCGCGCATCGCGCGCCCAGTGTCGGCAATTCGCAGCCGTGGGATTTCGTGGTGGTGCGCAAGGATGCGACGCTGCGGAAGTTCGCGGAGCATGTCGCACAGAAGCGGATCGAATTCCGCGACGCGCTGCCGCCGGAGCGGGCGGCAACCTTCGAACCGATCAAGATCGAGGGCATTACCGAGAGCGGCACCGGCATCGTGGTCACCTACGACCACGACCGCGGCGGTCCGCAGGTCCTCGGCCGCGCCACCGTCCCCGAAACCGGCATCTACTCGGTGGTTCTCGCCATCCAGAACCTCTGGCTGGCCGCGACCGCCGAGCAGGTCGGCGTCGGCTGGGTCTCGTTCTACGACGCCGAATTCCTGACCGACCTGGTCGGCCTACCCGACGGCATCCGCCCCGTTGCCTGGCTGTGCGTAGGCCCGGTACACGAATTCCAACGCACTCCCGACCTCGAACGCTTCGGCTGGCGCACCCGCCGCCCCCTGACCGAAGCCATCCACCACGAAACCTACTCCCGCGCCTCTCCGGGCCGTTAGGCCATACAAGTTGAGTGCCGCGCACGTTGGGTTCAGGTTCCGCGTCGTGTGCCGAGGCGTTTTGGGTCGTTCCCGATGAGCTATCCATGGAGTTCGGCCGGCTTCCCGTCTCTGCTGGCAATGGTCGGCCCTTCTCCTGCGCCGACCAACGACTTCCCGGCTTGCGCTCGCTCCCGACGGGGACCCGCTGCGCGCCCGCATAGCTTCTACTCGCCAGAATGATCCGGCTCCAACGGCGCGGGAGTACTGAGCCGCTATGACAGACGAAGACGAACGCGCCGGATGAGTTCACCACAGCAACGGCGCATGGTCGGCGCTCGGTGCGACGGACGTCTCAGTGACCGATTCCGGGTGATTGACGGCAAGGTGGTCGCTGTGGATAGCACGGGTACGGCAGCGCCCACTTTGTCCAGACCCGAGAGCGCCCGGCTCAGCGATCCCCTCCATCGCCGCTGAGCCGGGCCCTCCCCACCGACCCGGCATGCCCGCACATCAACCAATTCGCAAGCACCCGGGTAACTTGTCGGGCCATCCGAAAGCAAGCCCGGCACTCATCCGCCGGCCGCGACGACGCTGTCGGGCACCTCTCGGCCGAGAACGGCCCGGGAAGGCGATGAGCGGCGCCCGCCCCGGCGAACGCCCTTGCTCGTCCCGGAACCCGCAGGGTCGACGTCGACCACTCGGCGCGATCAAACAGTAGCAATCTTTTCATTGGTTTTGCAAATATTTTCTATGAAGTTGGCTTTTTCCTAGATGAGCTCTACCATTGGGCGCACTATGCAGAGCCCTTCGGAGCTGTCGCGACATAAGCGCTTCGGCCGAATCATCAAGGAACGCCGCGACGAACTCGGCCTCACCCAGATGCAGATCGGCGATCTGGGAGGGCCCTCGGCGCCGACGATCCGCAAGATCGAAGACGGCGACGCGACCATCAGCACGCACACCCTGAACAAACTCGACGCACCACTGCGCTGGCTACCCGGCAGTGCGGCACGCACCTATGCGGGCGGCGATCCGACCGCACACGAGGTCGCGACGCCCACCCCGAATACCGACGAATCGATCGTCTCGGGACCCGACTCGATCCGCTTCGAACTGTCCGACCTGACCGGACTGCTCGCCGCCGCCGGTCGGCTCAACGATGCGGTCGAGCGGGGTCGGACCACCGAACCCCATGTGGTGTCCGCAATTTCGGAACTCAACCGGGTTGTCTCCCGGCTCTCCGCGCGCTATGCCACCGCGATGCTGGAACGCAACGGCGGACCCGGCAGAACCCTGCATCCCCTGGTCGCGATGGCGTTCTCGCATCTGCTCGATGTGCCCGCCGAGTCCAGTGATCCCCCCGACCTGGAAGAACGCCGCTATCGCCGCTGGCTGGCCGGCCGCGCGGAGGACGTGGACGCCGGCACCGAGGCCCGCTTCCGAGCACGCTGGCTGGCGGCCAATCCCGGTGCGGCACCGATTCGAAATGGCAAGCAGTAGAGGGGAGTACAGATGACCGACAATGTGATGAGCCGGGCACCCCTGACGCTCAGCGACAAGGTGAATAGACTATTCGCCACCGTGCACCCGCGGTCGGAGCCCGAGCGCACGACGGCCGCGGTAGCCGAGCAGGTCGGCGCGCAATTGGGCCACATCGTCCCGGAAGATCAGCTCGACCGGCTCCGGCGCGGCGAATTCGATTCGGCGCCGGTCGGATCCGAACTGCTCACCGCCATCGCACAGTGCTTCGGCGTGAGTGCCGACTACCTGATCACCACCGGCGCGGCGGCGGCCGCGATCGATCGGGAACTCGAATTGCTTGCCACCATGCGCGATGCCAACGTCGCCAGCATCGCGCTACGCGGATCCGATGTCGATCTCACGACCATGACCGCGCTCGTCCGCAGCACGGATCAACCGGTCGAGCGACCGTAGACCGGGCAGTTTCCGAACAGTCGGTAGCATCGTCGGTTGCATGGGGCGGGACCGCAGCGCTGTAGGAGATTGCCGACGAATGCCCGGTATGGAGAACCGGTTCCGGGAGGTATCCCGGGACGTACCGATACCTTCCCCGTGGAATCTGACCGCATACCTCGATGCCGTCGCCGACCATCGCGGTCGCAGCATCACCCTGCAGCCGGTCGATACCGCATTACTCGCGGGCACCGGGTGCGGTACCGGCAGCGGTCTGTGGATTGCCAAGCGCGACAGCGACATCATCGTCTATGGCGCCGACACCACCGAATGGCATGCCGAGCACATCATCGCCCACGAACTGGGACATATGCTGCTCGGCCACGGGCCGGAATCGGCAACCGAAACCCCAGCGCCACAGCCGATGTCGGCCCTCGCGGAATTGCTTCCGTCGATCTCTCCGGAGTCCATCGCGTATGTACTCGGGCGCAGCGATTACGCATCCGCCCGCGAACGCGATGCCGAAACCTTCGCCGACCTGGTCATGCTCCAAGCCATGCGGCCACAGCGCCGAGATTCCGTACTGCACAGAGCCTTTTTCCGCGAGCGGCGGCACTGACAGCGCACCGATCGACAACGGCCAGCCCGCGACGTCAGGCCGCGGGCTGGCACGATCGGCATAAAGCCGCGAGGTGACCGAAAAGTCTAGGCGAGCCTGATCAGACCGTAGTCGAATGCGTGGCGACGGTAGACGACCGACGGTCGGTCGGTCTCTTTGTCTTGGAAGAGAAAGAAGTCGTGGCCGACGAGCTCCATCTGGTAGAGGGCGTCGTCGACGGACATCGGGGTCGCGTTGTGGACCTTGGTTCGGACGATATGGCCGGGTCCGGCCGCGTAATCCGGAGATTCCGATTCGGACCGACCGCGAGCGGCCTCGGCATGCTCATCCGCAGTGGTCTCGTTCACCGGCACGAACAGTGATTCGTCGATCAGATCGGCGGTCGCCTCGGCCACCGAGACGGGAGTCTTGTCCCCATAGTGGACGCGGCGGCGATCCTTCGTTCGGCGCAGCCGGCTTTCCAGCTTCGAAGTCACCGATTCGAGCGCAGCGTAGAAGCTGTCCGCACGTGCCTCCGCTCGGACGACCGGCCCCTTGCCGCGCGCGGTGATCTCGACGCGCTGGCAGCTCTTGCGTTGACGACGATTGCGCTCGTGGAACAACTCCACATCAAAGATGAATATCGACGGATCGAAGCGTTCGAGACGGGAGAGTTTCTCCGCGACGTAAATTCGGAAATGGTCGGGAACCTCCACGTTGCGGCCCTTCACCACGACATCGCCGCGCGGTGCGCGAGGTCGGTCCGCTGTGGATTGCTCTGTCGCATCCAGGGTGCTGTCATCGAGCACCGAGGCCTGTGTTTCTTTCACAGCGACGGGGTCTTTCACTGAAGGTCGTGAAGAAGTCGTCACGCGTACCTCCCGGATATGGCCGCACAGAACACTGTCGCGTGCGGCGGGATGAGCTGTGCCGATAGACGATCTCTCGGCACATGATGTCCGAGGCGCCACCTCCAAACTCCCGGTTCGGGTGTGTGATCGCGACGCTAGTACGCCAATCGGCGGTCCGCCAGTGTTCACGCAAATTTCCCGGAGTCAAGCCGAACACGTCACCAGCACGGCACGTACGGGCACTCCGATCCGGTTGAGCGCGCGGACCGATTCGCGGGCCGTCGCACCGGTCGTGAGTACATCGTCGACCAGTACGACCTCGGCATTCGCCGAGATTGCGGACCCGGTTCCGGTACCAGGTCGAGCCACGATCCGACCATGCAGATTGTGTTGCCGCTCACCGACTGTCAAGCCCACCGAATCGCGCACACCCCACCACACCCGCAACATCGGTACCACCCCGCTATCCGGCAGCCACCTCACCGCCGCCGACGCCGCGCGCACCACCGGATCCCCGCCGCGGCGGCGCGCGGCCCCCCGCCGGCTCGGCGCCGGTATCAATACCAGCGGCCGCTCAGCATCGCGCAACCGCGCCAGAGCGTCGGCGAGTGCCAGCCCCACCGGCTCCGCCATATCGCGACGCCCGTGCTCCTTCGCTGCGAGCACCGCCCGCCGCGCCGGACCCGCATATGAAGCGAGCGCCCAACACGGCACACCCGGATCAGTGCGCGGCCGCACTCGCATCGGCCGGGCCAGGGTGGCCGCACAGTCCGCACACCAGCCCACCCCGACCGCACCACATCCGGCACAGGTGGCGGCCAGGATCAGATCCAACAGGGTTCGCATCGCCCGAGTGTGCACCCACCCACCGACAGATTTCATCGATCGACTCGGCCACAAACCCACGACCTCCCCAGCACAGGGAGCGGTCGGACGATACGCCGATTCCGTTGCGGCAGAACCATGTACGCCATTTCTGACAACGAAGTACGGTGCTGATCCACTGGAGATGCGGTTACCAGGGGGATCAACAGCCCGTCGACCGAGCTCTCAGCCCGGCAGTACCGGGGCCGAATTGTCACCATTCAGGCCTGGCACCTCGCGCCAGAACCGGTCGGTGGTCTGATCGCTGTACTGGAGCTGGAGCACTGCGCGCGAATCCCCCACGTACTCGGCTTCCGGCGAGGCACTGACCACCCGAACGGGCGCGGTGAGATTTTGGCTGATCTGCGGGGTCGGCTGCGATCCGTCGATCGAAACCGTCGTCAGCGGATCGACATTGCCTTCCCTGGCGATGACGATGGTTTCCGCGGTGAGCCAGCTCAACGACACCGCCCGTGTGCTGAGCGTGAGCGCCAGTTGCACCGGGGAGGTGAGCGCGTACTTGCCATCTGGATGGCGTTCGACAACCGCCACATAGACTTTGCCATCGGCGATGAGCGCCGCCCGCACCCCGGTGCAACTGGCGCTCACGCTCAGCACACGGGCGGTGTCGTTGAGCTGGCTCACCGCGGAAACCATCGTCATCGCCAGGGAAGGCAATGTCGATCCGCTGACGACGGTTTCGATCGACGGATCGCAGCCGACCCCGCAGATCAGCCAAAATCTCACCGCGCCCGTTCGGGTGGTCAGTGCCTCGCCGGAAGCCGAGTACGTGGGGGATTCGCGCGCAGTGCTCCAGCTCCAGTACAGCGATCAGACCACCGACCGGTTCTGGCGCGAGGTGCCAGGCCTGAATGGTGACAATTCGGCCCCGGTACTGCCGGGCTGAGAGCTCGGTCGACGGGCTGTTGATCCCCCTGGTAACCGCATCTCCAGTGGATCAGCACCGTACTTCGTTGTCAGAAATGGCGTACATGGTTCTGCCGCAACGGAATCGGCGTATCGTCCGACCGCTCCCTGTGCTGGGGAGGTCGTGGGTTTGTGGCCGAGTCGATCGATGAAATCTGTCGGTGGGTGGGTGCACACTCGGGCGATGCGAACCCTGTTGGATCTGATCCTGGCCGCCACCTGTGCCGGATGTGGTGCGGTCGGGGTGGGCTGGTGTGCGGACTGTGCGGCCACCCTGGCCCGGCCGATGCGAGTGCGGCCGCGCACTGATCCGGGTGTGCCGTGTTGGGCGCTCGCTTCATATGCGGGTCCGGCGCGGCGGGCGGGGCTCGCCGCG
>FTJU01000178.1_pt1 | contig 9931 bp, 12 predicted proteins | sample 1658961 | NCBI WGS metagenome assembly FTJU01 (sample SAMEA3914878, study PRJEB12502) | metagenome | biome: forest; material: soil | place: USA | collected 2012-03-12 | depth 0.3 m | reverse complement strand
GACACCTGGTGGCAGACCGAGACGGGATCGATCATGATCTCCCCGCTGCCGGGCCTCACCGCTGCCAAGCCGGGCGCCGCGATGACCCCGCTGCCCGGTATTTCGGCGAAGGTCGTCGATGAGGAGGGCACGGCGGTCGAACTCGGCGATACCGAAGCCAATGGCTATCTGGTGCTCGATCAGCCGTGGCCATCGATGCTGCGCGGCATCTGGGGCGATATGGACCGCTACCGGGCCACCTATTGGGAGCGTTACGCCGAACACGGCTGGTACTTCGCCGGTGACGGTGCCAAGCTCGATGCCGACGGTGATCTGTGGATACTGGGCCGCGTCGACGATGTGATGAATGTGTCGGGCCACCGTATCTCCACTGCCGAGGTCGAATCCGCACTGGTCGGGCACTCCGGTGTGGCCGAGGCCGCCGTGGTCGGCGCCAGCGATGCGACCACTGGACAGGGCATCGTCGCATTCGTGATCCTGACGGCCGAGGCCAAGGACACCGGCGACGCGCTGATCGACGAACTGAAGGCAGAGGTGTCGCGGGAGATCAGCCCGATCGCCCGGCCGCGCGAGATCCACGTGGTGCCCGAGCTGCCCAAGACCCGCAGCGGCAAGATCATGCGGCGACTGCTGCGCGATGTCGCGGAGGGCCGCGACCTGGGCGATACCTCGACCCTGGTCGATCCGAATGTGTTCGAGGCGATCCGGGCCAGTCGCGCCTGAGTCCGCACCGAAACGGCACAGCATACGGCCGGTGACGGAATCCGTCACCAGCCCTACCCGTTAGAATTGCGTAAGGTGTGCCGGGAAGCCTGGTCGGCACGCGGTCGGGTACCCGAAAGCCGAATCGGCGGGATTGCGCGACCGCGGTCGGAGTCCACGCTGGCGGAAGGTTTCCCGTGATCACCCAAGTGCGCTCGGAGCTGACGCGCTATCTACGCACCGAAACCGTTGGTGGCGCAATACTTCTGATCGCGGCTGCCGTCGCGTTGCTGTGGGCGAACTCCCCGTGGAGCCAGAGCTACTTCTCCGTGACCGAGTACGTCCTGCCGATCAGGGCACTGCATCTGGATCTGAGCGTCGCGGACTGGACCAAGGACGGCCTGCTCGCGATCTTCTTCTTCGTCGCCGGATTGGAGCTCAAACGCGAGCTGGTGGTCGGCGAGCTCGCCGATCCCAAACGCGCGGTACTGCCGATCATCGCGGCGGTCGGGGGCGTGGTCACCCCAGCGCTGATCGCATTCGGGGTCGGATTCGGCGTCGACGGGATGGACCGGGGCTGGGCTATTCCCGTGGCGACCGATATCGCGTTCGCGCTGGCAATACTGGCCATGACCGGATCACGGATCCCGGCCAGCGCACGGGTCTTCCTGCTGAGCCTCGCGGTGGTCGACGATCTGCTCGCCATCATCCTGATCGCGGTGCTGTTCACCACGACGGTGTCGGCGTTGTGGCTGCTGGCCGCCGCGTCCTGTTTCGCCGGCTGGGTACTGGCCCAGCGCAGGCGGATCTCCACACCGCTGCTGTATGTTCCGCTGGCGCTGGTCTCGTGGTACGCACTGCACGAGGCGGGTATCCATCCGACCCTGGCCGGTGTCGCGCTGGGCCTGCTCACCAGGGTGCGCAAGGACCAGGGCGAGACCGAGGCCCCGGCCACGCGGCTCGAGCACATGATCCAGCCGATCTCGGCCGGACTCTGTGTACCGCTGTTCGCCCTGTTCGCCGCCGGAGTTCCGTTGAACAGCAAAGTTTTCCACCAGCTGTTCAGCGACCGGCTGGCATTGGCCATAATTCTCGGATTACTGCTGGGCAAGACCTTCGGGATCTTCGGAATCAGCTGGGTGGCAATCCGATTGGGCATCGCGAAGCGACCGGCCAGCCTGGGCTACCGAGACATGTTCGCCCTCTCGGTGCTCGGCGCGATCGGCTTCACCGTTAGCCTTCTGGTGGCAGAACTCGCGCTGGCGGACGTCGGTGACGGATCGGCCGTCGATTTGGCGAAGGCCGCGGTGTTGGTGACGTCAATGGCGGCGTCGCTCGCGGGTTCGGCGCTACTGTTGCGGCGTGGGCGTGTCCACCAGGCGCGGCGGGACGCGCGTGCGATAGAACGAGAGACCGAGGCGGAAACAGTGCCGGGACAGGGAGAAGGGTCGACCAAGTGAGTTTCGCAAACGGTGGTAACGGGGATGAGTCGCGTCGCGACCGCACTGTCACCTCGATTCCCCTCTCGGACGCCAACCCGGCCGGGTCGGCGAGCTTCGGCGAACTGGTCCGCGATGCCACCGAGCAGATGTCGACGCTGGTGCGGGCCGAGGTCGAGCTGGCCAAGACCGAGGTGACCGGGGAAATCAAGAAGGCGCTGCAGGGCAGCGTCTACTTCCTCCTCGCGCTGACCGTCCTGCTGTTCAGCACCTTCTTCTTTTTCTTCTTCCTGGCCGAGCTGCTCGATGTCTGGCTGGTGCGCTGGGTGGCGTTCCTGATCGTGTTCCTGCTGATGATCGTCGCGACCGTGGCATTGGCCCTGCTCGGCTATAAGCGGGTCAAGAAGCTTCGGGCACCGGAGAAGACGATCGATTCGCTCAAACAGGCGCGCACGGTGCTGCCGAGCGGATTCGGCTCGCATGAAGAGCACCTCGCGCTCGCGGAGCCGACGGTATCGCTCAAGCAGCAGACGAAGTAGCGTCCGGGCGGCGCGGCAGCGTCGACTAGGCGGCGGGCCGGACCCCTACTAGGCTCGGTCGGCGTGTCGTCGAACTCGTTTCCTGATCCGTCCAGCGTCCGTTACGACGGTCCGTGGACACATCGAGACGTGCACGCAAACGGCATTCGTTTCCACGTCGTCGAGGCCGCACCGGACCGCCCGGACGCACCGCTGGTCGTCCTGCTGCACGGCTTCGCCGACCTCTGGTGGTCCTGGCGGCATCAGCTGACCGGACTCGCCGAACTCGGCTACCGCGCGGTCGCGGTGGATCTGCGCGGTTACGGCGACAGCGATAAACCGCCACGCGGCTACGACGGTTGGACGCTGGCCGGTGATATCGCCGGACTCATTCGTGCCATGGGCTATTCCGAGGCCACCCTGGTCGGACATGCCGATGGCGGACTGGTGTGCTGGACGACCGCGGTGCTGCATCCACGACTGGTGCGCTCGATCGCACTGGTGAGCTCCCCGCATCCGGCCGCACTGAAGAGCGCGCTGCTGCGGGACCGGCGGCAGCGGCGCACCTGGCTGCCGAATTTCCTGCGCTTTCAGCTGCCGCGCTACGGCGAACATCTGCTGACCACCGACGACGGCTTCGAGGTCGAACGGCTGCTACGGCAGCGGGTGAGCCGAACCTGGTCGGGCACCGCCGAATTCATCGAGATGGCCGATCGGATGCGCTCGGCCATCCAGATTCCCGGTGCGGCGCACTGTGCCCTGGAATACCAGCGCTGGGCCTTCCGCAGTCAGTGGCGTCCGGACGGCCGGCGGTTCATGGCCACCATGCGAGTACCGATCCGCATTCCGGTACTCGCCATGCGCGGCGAACTCGACAACTACATCCTGCCCGCGACCTTCCAGCGCGGCCGCCGCTTGTCACCGCAGCGACGACAGGTCGTGATTCCCGACGCGGGCCACTTTGCGCACCAAGAGAACCCGGATGCGGTCACGATGGAGTTGGCCAAACTTCTCGGCTAGCCGTGGATCACATCGTCCGGGCGGGCAACCGATCCGATGACGACCTGCCCGCTCGGACCGACGAAAGTGATTCTGGTCACCATGTTGTTGTTGGTGATCGGGGATGTCAGCTCAGCACACAGGCGCCGGTGTCGACCGACGCAACCGCATCAGGCGCGGCATTCAGTTGCGCACGGACCTCGGCCAGCGTCAGCACATACCCCGTGTCATCGTCGGTCACCGCCGCACCGAACACGATGCCGAGTACCAGTCCCTCCGTATCCACAAGCGGCCCACCCGAATTGCCTGCCCGAACTTGGCCACGAACCGTGTAAACCTCACGCTCGACGGTGCCGTTGCGGTAGATCGTCGGGCCCGTCAAGTCCAGCGTCTCGCGAACCCGGGCAGCACTGGCGGTGTACCGACCGCCGCCAGGGTAGCCCAGGACAATCGCACTGTCGCCGGAACGCGCTGGCGTAGACGCTGTCGGGATCACAGGCGCGGTGAGCCCCCGGACCGCGAGCACCGCGACATCCTTGGACGGATCGAACAACACAACCGAGGCATTCAGTGGCCCGTTGGTGGCGTCAACGGTAATGCTGGTGGTCCCCGCGACGACGTGAGCGTTGGTAACAATGCGTTCGGGCGCGATCACGAAACCGGAGCCCTCCAGCGCCCGCTGGCAGCTCGGCGCGACGCCGCGGATGCGCAGCACACTCTGCTGCAGCGAGGCCGCCACCGGACTGGCCAGCACGCCGGGATCCGGCGGTTCGACCGCCGCGATCGGCGCGCGACCGAACGGACCGATGACATCCGGCAGCCCGGAGGTATTGAGCAGCTTGGAGAATTCGTTCGGCAGCCGCCGCAGCCAAGTCGGGGAGACCTCGTTGACATCGGCGAGCACCTTCGAGCCGTTGATGGCCGCGGCGATGGCCGGCTGGGACGAGGTGGCCAGCGGCAGCGCCAGCAGCCACGCGGTGACCAGCACCGCCACCGCCTGGAGCACCGCGCCGACGACGCTGTCCACACTGCGGGTGAACGGGTGTCGCATACCACCGCGCGCGGCCCGGCCGAGCACCATGCCGGCGATCTCACCGACGATGACCAGCAGCACGATCAACACCACGCCGGCGAGCACCCGCGGTCTGCCCTCGTCTACGTGGATCAGAATGTGCGGCGCGATGAGAATGCCCGCGACCGCGCCGAGTACGACGCCGAGGAAGGCCAGCGCGGACGCCACCGCACCCTGTCGCCAACCGGAGGATGCGGCAAGCAGCGCGAGCAGCACCACCGCGATATCGAGCCAAGCCGATGAACTCATAACGTCATCCCTACGGCCGCCAGCGCGGTCTCTAGATCGCGAACATCGCTGTGGTCCCAGTCCCGTTCCCATCCGGCGGCTGTGCAGATGCCCGCGAGAATGCCGCCGGTCAGTCCCCACACCAGCATTCCGTCCACCTGGAATGCCGGACTCTGATAGCCGAGGCTGCCGCGCACCATGAATCGGTTCGCCGGTTCGAGCAGATCAGCGAGCGGCACCCGCACGACGCGTTCGGTCTCGGTGTGATTGACCACCCGGACCGGCCGCGGTGTGTGCCAGTAGGCCAGCACCGGGGTCACATCGAATCGGGATGGGGGCACAAACAGCTTGGGCAGTACGGCGAAGGGTTCGACGCCCTCGCGCGCCAGCCCGGTCTCCTCACAAGCCTCGCGCAGGGCGGTATCGATCGGACCGGAGTCGTCGGGATCGACCGCACCACCGGGAAAGGCGACTTGACCGCGGTGCTGGCGCATGGTGGACGCGCGCTGGGTGAGCAGCACATCCGCATCGACCGGCACTCCGCCCCGCGCCTCGGGATCGGCTTCCGGCGAACCGCTGAACAGTACGAGCACGGCCGCCTGCCGCGGTGTGGTGCTGACCGTCATGACCCGCTGGATCGCGCGCGCCAGGGACAGTGTGTCGGTGGAATCGGTGTTCGGGTCCGCCGCTCGGCACAGCCACCGCGGGATGCTGTCCGGCATGGGGATCTCGGTCATGCCGCAACTCCCAAATTGTTCGCGACCGTGTCGGCGATATCGTCGACACCGTTGAAGGCGCGCACCACCACCTCGGCGAGGGAACCATCCGCGCGCAACAGCACCGATACCGGCAACACCGCGGGCGCACCGACCGCGGTACGCACCTTGGCGCGCGGGTCGAGGACGCCGGGCAACGTCACCTTCAGATCGGTCAGCAACGCGAGCGCCCTCGCCTCATCCGGATCGCTGTGCACGGTCAGCACCGTAATCGCGTTTCCGGCGCGTCGCGCGTACTCCTGCACATCCGGCAACTCTTTGGCGCACGGTCCACACCAGTACGCCCACAGGTTCAGCAGGGCCGGTTTACCCGCGAGCGCAGTCGCCAGATCAACCGGTTTGCCGTCGGCCAGACAGGTCAGAGGGAGTCCGGTAAGCGGCCCGCGTCCCACCGCATCCGCCGCGGGCGCTGGACAATTCGCGAGCCCGGCGGCGGTGCGCGCCTCGACCGAGGCGCTCGCCGAGGAATTCGCCGGATGGTCGCTCGTCGCGGTGTCTTCGTTGTCGCGGGGCCACAGCGCTACCGCCAACGCCACTATGGTGATCAACCCTGCCAGCGCCAAGCGCGCCGCGACAGGTATTCGTCTCACCGGCCCACCAGCTCGAGCAGATGCTCCGCCTCCGGACCCTTCACCAGCTTGGCCGCGGCCTCCGGATCGGACGGCCCGAGTCCGAACGATGGGCAGTCCTTGGCCAGAATGCAGACACCGCATGCGGGTTTGCGGGAATGGCAGACCCGGCGACCGTGGAAAATCACGCGATGGGACAGCATCGTCCATTCCTTGCGTTCGATCAGCGCGCCGATGGCGTGTTCGACCTTCACCGGATCTTCCTCGGTGGTCCACTCCCAACGGCGCACCAGCCGACCGAAATGAGTGTCGACTGTTATGCCGGGCACCCCGAAGGCGTTGCCGAGGATGACATTGGCAGTCTTGCGACCGATGCCCGGCAATTGCACCAGTTCATCGAGGGTGTGAGGTAATTCACCATCGAAGCGTTCGACAAGTGCCTGCCCGAGGCCGATCAGCGCACTGGTCTTGTTGCGGAAGAACCCCGTCGGCCGAATGTATTCCTCCAGTTCGGCACGGTTCGCCTCGGCGTACGCGCGGGCATCCGGATACTTGGCGAAGAGCGCGGGTGTGGTCAGATTCACCCGCTCATCGGTGCACTGCGCGGAAAGTATTGTCGCAACCGCCAATTCGAGCGGTGTGGTGAAATCGAGCTCACAGTGCGCATCCGGAAATGCCACCGCGAGAGCGCGGTTCATCCGGCGGGCCCTTCGAGTCAGGCCGAGCTGGGTTTCCGCTTGTCGCACTCGGGATTTGCGCTTGGGAACGGGGACCGCGGCGGGTTGCGCATCGGTCGCCTCGACGGCAGGCGCAGGCCCGCTCACGGCAGCACTGGAGGGAGAGACACGCACGCATCCACCATACGGAACCACCCGACAACGGTGCTCTCCCAGATCTCCTGCCGTGTTCCATCTGAGACCTAGACCGTGTTTACTGCTCGTCATGCAAGGACTCGCTGTGGTGCTCTTCCCAGTGGTGCTGATGCTGTTTGCACTGGGCATGGAGCGGGTCGAGAATCGGCTCCGCAAACTTCTCGAACCCGACGAAGAGGTTCAGCAGTACCTGGACAAGGCAAGCAACGCCGAAGTAAAGGAGCTGACGAAGCTCGGACTGCCCGCCGCGGTGGCACGGATGCGCAGGCGCCGTTCCCGTGGCGAAGAAATGGACGTCGCCCGCGCCAGCTGAATCCACTTTGTTAACGTGGTGTCTGTCACTACGCTGCGGTAATGCCGCGTAGACTGCGCTGTTGGCCGATTCGCTTCGGTCCAGGACAGAGCCATTTCCCATAAGGAGCACATTCGTGGACGAGGCCCTCGCCAGAGCAGGCATCTTCCAAGGCGTAGAGCCCACCGCAGTGGCGGCTCTAGCCAAACAACTGCAGCCCGTGGATTTTCCGCGCGGCCATGTCATCTTCAACGAGGGCGAGCCCGGCGACCGGTTGTACATCATTACGTCCGGAAAGGTGAAGATCGGACGGCGTTCCCCGGACGGCAGGGAAAACCTGCTTACCATCATGGGTCCGTCGGATATGTTCGGTGAGCTGTCGATCTTCGACCCCGGTCCACGCACCTCGACCGCTACTACCGTGACCGAGGTCCGTGCGGTCACCATGGACCGTGACGCACTCAAGTCCTGGATCGACCAGCGGCCCGAGATCGCCGAGCAACTGCTCCGCGTCCTCGCGCGTCGCCTGCGCCGCACCAACAACAACCTGGCCGATCTGATCTTCACCGACGTCCCCGGCCGGGTCGCCAAGGCGTTGCTGCAGCTCGCGCAGCGTTTCGGTACCCAGGAGGCGGGTGCGCTGCGGGTAACCCACGACCTCACCCAGGAAGAGATCGCGCAGCTGGTCGGCGCCTCCCGCGAGACCGTGAACAAGGCGCTCGCCGACTTCGCGCACCGCGGGTGGCTCCGACTGGAGGGCAAGAGCGTGTTGATCTCCGACTCCGAGCGCCTGGCCCGCCGCGCGCGCTGACGTTCGCACCCATCGGCGACCGGAACACCCGGCCGCGTAAAGACGCGTGGTGGCAGATGGACGCCACGACACCTGACACCGGAGCGCGCTGAGTTGTACCGAATGAACTCAGCGCGCTCCGGTGTTCTCTCGATATCGCTAGTTCTGCTCGCGGCGCAGATACTCCAACTGCGCCTGCACCGAACTGCGCGCGGCCGGCCACAGCCGCTTGTCGACATCGGCGTAGACCTTGCGCACCACCGACATCGCACCCGCATTCGGGCCGAGTTCACGCAATGCCGCCCGCACCTGATCCAGCCGCTCCTGACGGTGCGCGATGTAGTACCGCGCGATCGGTTCGAGATCGGGATGATCCGGACCGTGCGCGGGCAGCAGCGCGCGTCCCGCACCGACCTCCACCAACTTGTCCAGCGACGCCAGGTAATCGGCGAGGGTGCCGTCGCTGGCATCGAGCACGGTGGTGCCGAAGCCGAGGATGGTGTCCCCGGTCAACACCGCGTCGTCGAGGACGAAACTCACCGAATCCTTGGTGTGGCCGGGGGTGTCCAGCACGGTGATCCGCAGCCCGGCGGCCTCGATCACCTCGCCGTCGACCAGCGGCGCAGCCGAACCGCGCAGGAATTCGGCGTTCCTGGCCCGTACAGGCGTACCCGTCAGCTCGACCAATCGGTCGATCCCGCCGGTGTGGTCGTGATGCCGGTGGGTGATCAGGGTGAGAGCGATATTGCCATCGGTGGCGCGGGTGATCGTCTCACTGTGCGCCCTATCCTTCGGTCCCGGATCGACAACGACGTATTCCGATTGTCCCGGCGCGCGCAGCAGCCAGGTATTGGTCCCTTCCAGCGTCATCTGGCCGGGATTGTCCGCGAGTACGACCGCTGCGGTCGGCGTGACCTGCCGCAGCCGGCCGTATGCGGGATGGGTGAGCGTCATCGAACCTGTTTAGCGCACTTCGGCGATCAGTTCGACCTCTACGGGGGCGCCGAGGGGCAGTTCGGCGACGCCGACCGCGGAGCGCGCGTGTACGCCCGCATCACCGAAGACCGCACCGAGCAATCGCGAGGCACCATTGATGACCTGCGGCTGATCGGTGAATCCCGGTGCGGAGGCGACGAATCCGACGACCTTCACAATGCGCACCACCGCGTCGAGCCCGACCAGATCGTGCACCGCGGCGATCGCGTTCAGCGCGCAGAGCTCGGCCGCCTTCTCGGCCTGTTCGAGCGAGACCTCGGCACCGACCTTGCCGGTCGCCGAAAGCTGCCCGTCCACGAACGGCACCTGGCCGGAGGTGTAGACGAGCGAACCGGTGCGGATCGCCGGAATGTAGGCGGCGACCGGGGCGACGACCGGCGGCAGGGTCAGGCCGAGCTGGGCGAGGTTCTTCTCCCACTGGGTCATAGGTGCAAGTCCCTTCGATTATTTGGCACGCTTGAGGTAGGCGACGTGCTGCTCACCGGTCGGACCGGGCAGCACGGTCACCAGCTCCCAACCATCGGCCCCCCACTGGTCCAGGATCTGCTTGGTCGCGTGCGTCAGCAGTGGAACGGTGGCGTACTCCCACACCTTCGAATCACTCATAACAGTAACTTTGGCAGCGCCTTCGGCGCTGCGTGTTCGCGGCCCCCTTCTGTCTCGCGTCCGAGTCGTCGA
>FTJU01003291.1_pt1 | contig 9933 bp, 10 predicted proteins | sample 1658961 | NCBI WGS metagenome assembly FTJU01 (sample SAMEA3914878, study PRJEB12502) | metagenome | biome: forest; material: soil | place: USA | collected 2012-03-12 | depth 0.3 m | reverse complement strand
CAGCGGCCGATCGCCTACGTCGTGCTCAAATCCGGCGTCGAGATCGATCCGGACCGGTTGCGCGACGAACTGATCGCCCGGGTGCGTGCCCAGGTCGGCGCGATCGCCACACTGCACGACGCCGTCATCGTCTCCGCACTGCCCAAGACCAGATCGGGCAAGATCCTGCGCAAGACGCTCCGGCAGATCACCGCGGGCGATACCTACGAGGTGCCGTCCACTATCGAAGATGCCTCGGTGCTCGCCGCACTGGAGACGCAGATCCGGGCCGCCCGCCCGCCGCAGTCGGACCCGGAAGTCGTTGCGCCCAACGGCGATCCGATCGTGCCGTAATAACTTCACGATCGCATTTCGTTTCACCCTCAGGGAATCCTCAGGGATAGCTCACGCCTGTGCCAGTGCCGGGCAATAGCGTCTAGAGCGCTGGATCCACAGCATCGAACGAAGACGCACCCTCGAATCTGGAGGCACAACATGAAGCTATTCCGCAGTCGCCGGGCCATCGCCGCCCTCGCCGCGGGCGGTACGGCCAGTGTGGCCGTGTTGCTTTCCCCGGCCATCGCGGCCGCGGATCCGATGACACTGGCCGGGCCGCTGCTGAACTCCGACTGCAGCTTCGCGCAGGTCGATGCGGCATTGCACGCCAAGGCCCCGCAACTGGCGGCAATGCTCGATGCGAACCCGACCCAGAAGGCCGAACTGCAGCGCAAGTTCGACCAGCCGGTTGAACAGCGTCGCGCCGAACTCCAGGCCGCCATCAACGAGAACCCGGGCGCCGCACAGGACGCCGAAAACGATCCGCGTGCCTCCGGTCTGGCCCAAACCATCCGCACCGTAGCCGAAACCTGCCACAGCTACTGACACCATCCGATACGCCGAGGTGACTCCCTGGATGCCGACCGGTCGACTGGTCTCGCAAGAACATGGGTAACTCGCCGGGTACGCCCAAAATGCCGAGGCACCCGACGCAGGACCTGTACGAAAACATAGCGGCACCTGCTTGTATGGCCTAAAGATCCGGGGAGGCGGTGGAGCCGAGCACAATGTGTGATGTGACCGAGCGGAACGCGTACCCGACCGTCCTTGTCGTCGACGATGACGAGGACGTGCTCGCGTCGGTCGAGCGCGGCCTGCGCCTGTCGGGCTTTCAGGTGCGGGTCGCCCGCGACGGCGCCGAAGCACTGCGCAGCGTGACCGAGCAGGCACCCGACGCGGTGGTGCTCGATATGAATATGCCGGTGCTCGATGGCGCGGGCGTGGTGACGGCACTGCGTGCCCTTGGCAATGAAGTCCCGATCTGTGTGCTCAGCGCCCGCGCCTCCGTCGACGACCGGATCTCCGGACTCGAGTCCGGCGCGGACGACTATCTGACCAAGCCATTCGTCCTCGCCGAATTGGTGGCGCGGATCAAGGCGCTGCTGCGTCGCCGCTCGGATGTCCCCGCCCAGGCCACGCCGGGCGCGATTTCGGTCGGTCCGCTGGAGGTCGATGTCGCCGGCTACCGCGCACTGCTGAACAGCCGCGAAATCGATCTCACCAAGCGCGAATTCGAGCTACTGTCCACCCTGGCCCGCAATGTGGGCGTGGTGCTGAGCCGCGAGCGGCTCCTGGAGTTGGTGTGGGGCTACGACTTCGCCGCCGACACCAATGTGGTCGATGTCTTCGTCGGATATCTGCGGCGCAAGCTGGAGGTCGAGGGCACACCACGGCTGCTGCACACGGTCCGCGGCGTCGGGTTCGTGTTGCGAGCACCCAAGTGAGTTGGCGATGACGCCGCAAGCCTCTTTCGGCACAGCGACTCCTGGGAAGCGGCGGCGCACGTTCTCGCTGCGCACCCGGGTGTCCGGTGCGGTCGCGGTCGGCGCGATCATCATCGTCACGCTGATCGGCGTGATCTCCTCGCGCGCCATCGAGCGCAACAACCTGGCCCAGACCGACCAGCAGCTGACCATCGCCTCGCGATTGGTGCTCATCGATTCGGTATTGGCTGTCGGGGTACTGGGACTGGTTGGTCCGAACTACGACATGGCCGTGACGGTGCGCGACAACAACACCATCGTGGCGAGCACACCGATCCGCCTGCCCGAACAGCCGATCGGATCGCATACCGTCACCGTGAACGGCACCCCGTTCCGGGTACTCACCACCACCGAGAATCAACCCGCGGGACGTGTTGTCTCCCTTGGCATTCCGGCCACCGAGGCGGCCCGCACCAATGCCGAACAACAACGCTGGGTGCTCGCCGGAGCCGGACTGGCGATCGCCACCGCCGCGGCACTCGGCTGGTTGCTCGCGGGCCGCGCGGTACGTCCGATCGTCGATCTCACCCGACAGGTCGGTACGCGCAGCGGCTACCGCGATCCGGACAATCCACAGCCGCCGGTCGACGGCTCCGGGGTTCGGGAGGCGGAAAAACTCGCCGAAGCGGTGAATACCCTGCTGCAGCGGGTGGATCAGGCACAGGCCGAAACCGCAGCCGCACTGGAGACCGCGCGCGATTTCGCCGCCGTCTCCGCCCACGAACTGCGCACCCCGCTCACCGCCATGCGCACCGATCTCGAGGTGCTGCGGACCCTCGACCTGGACGAGGCCCAACGCGCCGAAATCCTCGCCGACCTGCAACACAGTCAAGGCCGCGTGGAAACCACCTTGGCCGCACTGGAACGTCTCGCCTCCGGCGACCTCACGCACGAACGCGATCATGTCGACACCGATGTCGGCGATCTGTGCGATCAAGCCGCCCACGATGCCATGCGGCACTTCCCGAGCCTCACCGTCCGCATCGATACCGACGCCGAACTGATCACCCGCGGCCTGCCCGCCGGACTGCGCCTGGCGATCGACAACGCGCTGGCCAATTCCGTCAAACACGGCCGCGCCACCGAGGCCGTCGTCTCCGCGCACCGAATCCCGAACGGAAACATACTGATCACCGTCGACGACAATGGCCGCGGCATCCCCGTCGAAGAACGCACCGCCGTCTTCGAACGCTTCTTCCGCGGTAGCCAGGCCAGCAAGGGCGGCTCCGGCCTCGGCCTCGCCCTGGTCGCCCAACAGGCCCAATTACACGGCGGCCGAGCCTATTTCGACGACAGCCCACTCGGCGGCGCACGCCTGGTACTCGACCTGCCGGAACGCCGAACCACCACTTGACCCGAAATAGCCAGGCCGGGGTTCCCACCTCGTAGGCCACGGACAGCAGTTGCTTCTGGACCGTACCAGGGCCGTCGGTCAGCCGGTGGCACCGTCGGGTCGGGTGACCGCAACTATCGTTACGAATTCGTCCAGGCCGGTGAAATCCTTAGGATTCGTCGTGTACAGCGGCAAACTATTGCGTGCCGCTGTGGCGGCGATCATCAGGTCGGCTGTTCGCCGTCGCGGTTGCCGTCCGACCGCGTACACCGCAGCGCAGATCAAGCCGAAAGTTCGAGCGGCTTCGCTGTCGTAGGGCAATGCCTCACCGAATATCGCCTCCACATGTTGCAGTACCGCAATCCGGCGCGCACGAGTAACCGGATCATCGGTTGCATACGGCCCGCGCGACAACTCACCGAGCGTGACTGCCGTGATTGCGGACTCGATCGGCAAATCCGCGGGATCGAATAGCGGGAGAGCCGCGATTATGCCGGTGTCGAGTACGCCCCTCGCATTGCGGCTCACAGACCCGTTCCTTCGAGCGGATCGTCGGACAGCTCGTCGGCGATCACAGCATCCAAGTCGCGTCGGAGCTCCTCGTAGTCGAGTATCGGAACCTTCGCGAACATCTCCTGGGCCTGACCGGTCGGCACGAAGCGTCGGCGCCGGATCGGCGTAACTTCGGCCAACGGCTCGCCGTTGATGGTGAGCACGTATCGCCTTCCCTCGCGCAGACCACGGGTGACGCTGCCGGACTCATTGACGAATTGGCGCACACTGACCTCGGTCGGAGGCGGCATCTCCGGAGCAGGCATACCCACAACGTACCACGCCGTGCCTCGCGCGGGTGCCCGAATGGTCCAGCTTCAATTTCGAACAAAGCTCCACGCCCATCGGCTGACTGGGCGCCGGGTTTGTCAGTTGCGGACCACCTCGACCGGATCGGTCAATGCAAGCGCCAGCGCGGACTGCTGGGCGTTGCTGCGCGGGGGTAGCGCCGCGACTGCCTTGTCGGTCTGAGTGCTGAGGTTTGTCACGATTTGCTGAAGCTGGGTGACGCCGCCGTTGAGTTGGCTTATGGCGCTGACCAATTGAGCACCGCCCTGGTCGGCGAGCTGGGGCAGGCCCTCGGCGAGTTTCGCGCCCTCGGCCAATTGCGCACTGGCACCGGTCAAACGATCCACCACGGTGCGCAGCAATGTGCCGAGATCGGTGCTCGGATCCACGGCGCTACCGACCAGACCGCCGAGACCGTTCAACTGCGATCCGGCCTGGCCGGAAACATTCCGCAGCCCTTCGAGTTTCGCGATGATGTCCGCGACCTGGGGATCGCCCGCAAAGGGGAGCGCACGCAGCAATGGCAGGACCTGATCCAGATCGCCGCGCACCGTATTCGCGGTCTGCTGTACCTGGCCGATCGTGATGCCGGTCGAATCCAATGCCGAAGCAAGTTGATTCGCTTGGGCGGCCGCGCCCGAGACGGTCGAGTTCAGCAGCGCGATGGCCGAAGTCAGTTGTGCCGAACCTTCTTTGGCGTAGGTCAGGAAGCCGAGTAGTTGATCCGCGCCCGAGCTGAACTGATCGGCACCGGCGGCCGCGGCCGTCACCCCGGCGTTGAGCAGCTGGGCGGTGAACTGCACCGAGGTCATCTGGGTGCGCGCCTGCGCGACAGCCGCCAGGGCGGCATCGACACCGGCCGCGCCGACCCGGTGCGTCACCGTATTCACCGCGCCATTCACCACATTCGCGTCCGCGCCCTTACGCGTATCCACCGTGACCTTCGCGCGTTTCGGCTGTGCGCTCGCCAGCGTGCCCATGGATTCGGTCAGATCGGCGGGCAGGGTGATCACCGCAGCGTAATCATCCGCGTCGAGTTCACCCGGCTTGCCGATGGTCCACTCGTAACCGCCGCCGTCCTGCTGCAGGCCCTGCGCGATGCGGGCACCGGTCGGCCCGGAATCGGCGTTCACCAATGCGATACCGCTGGGTGCACCGGATGATCGGGCGCAAGCCGCGACAGCGCCACCGAGCGCCCCGGCAATGACAACGGCAACGGCAAGCATGGCCCAGCGGGCGCGTTTTCCAGTCACGTATGCCGAGACTAAAGCTCCGAATTGGCATCGTCGCTCGCCGAACTCTGAGAGATCGGTAAGGGCCGCAGCTGTTTTCGCCGGGTCAGGAGAGCTCGGCGCCGGTGCCCGCCGCGGTCCGCGTTGCCTCGACCACCCGACCGAAATCGAGCTTGACCAGCTGGTCCGCACGGTGGAAGTAGCGATCGTCGTGGGTGATCACGATGACGGTCTTTCCACGCTGTTTGAGCTCGGTGAGAATTTCCTGATAGAAGACGTCGCGGAACTTGGGCTCCTGGTCGGCGGCCCACTCGTCGAAGACATAGATCTGCCGGTCTTCGAGTAGGGCCGTCAATAGTCTTTGACGCCGAGCGTCACCGCCTGGTACGACCGCAACAGCGCGTCCTCGTTTTCCCGCGCCTTGCGATAGATACTGCGCACCCGTTTGAGAATCAGCTCGACACAAGCGATTCCGAGCAGGGTGCCTGCCACGGTCACCGCGAACAGCGGGCCCGAGACCATCAGCAGGAAGACGAAGCAGCCGACAATGGTGGCCACATCGATGCAGATGCTCGGAATGGCCGTCACGGCCTGCGACAGCGAGCGCACATCCTCGGTCAGCGTCGCCATCAGACGGTGCATGCCGAGCCGTTCCAGATGCTCGAGCGGCGCCGATGCGATTCCGGAACTCAGATCCGCGCGCAGCCGGTAGATCGCCTCTTGGGCAAGGCGAATCAGCAGCACCTGTGACATCACGCCACCGACCAGAATGACCAGACCGGTGAGGACGAAGCCCTGGATATCGACGTGCGGATGCGGTTCCGGCGACACCACCCCCCTGATGAGGGTCACCAGATAGGTATTGGCCGTACCACAGATTAGGCCCGCGGCGATGACGGCCGCGATCCGCATCCAGGAGATCGAGATGAGGAATCGGATGAGTTGCATGGTTGCTGCGCTCCCTGAACGGGCGATTTCGGCTGAAGCCGGTTCTTCTTACCGGCGAATGATGTCGAAGATCATGCCTTCGAGGGTGACCCCCGGCGCGAAGGAAAACGCCACACCGGTCGAGATCGGCTTCGCCCCATCCTGCCGAGTCAGCCCACCCGTCGACCGACCGCCATCCCGCATCGAGTCGCCGAGCAACACTGCCCTTTCAAGCACGAAGATGAGCGACACGCTCAGCATATTGCCGAACCTGGCCAGCACATCCCAGCTCAGCGCCGCGCGCTCCGGCGCGATCCCGAGTGAATGCACCGACTCCTCGATGATCTTCGGTCCACCCGGGTGGATCGCCCACAAATCCACATCGGACTTCTGCAATCCGTTGCGCCGCAAGACCTCGGTGACCACGGGATCGACACCGGTGTAGATGTACTGCGGCAGATTCTCCGATAGCTCGCAGGTGATGCCGTTGTGGTTGACACCGAGCACGATGCCGTCCTCGGCACCATCGAAGAGCTGGCTGAAGCTGTCCCGGATCACCACCTTGCCCGGCGCAAGCGGCTGCTGGACCTGACTCGCGCCGATGACAACCGCACCGCAGCCGTCACCGAACAGGCTGTGGATGATCACATCGTTGATATTGTCGTCGAAGACGGCGTTCACCGAACTCAGCTCGATGCAGACGACCATCGCCTTCTTATCCGGATGTGCTCGAACATAATCCACGGCGGTCCGAATGCCGTTCATCGCGGCCGCGCAGCCCATGAAGTTCACCACGACCCGACCGACCGACGGCGACAGGCCGAGCTGCTTCACGACCGCGACATCCACGCCCGGGGCGATGATTCCGGTGCTGGTCACGAAGACCAGCAGGCCGATCTCCGCGGCCGCGTCGTCGATACCGGCGAGGGCACGTCCCGCGACATCGACGGCCAGCGGCACCGCGTGGCGGTAGAACAGATTCATCCGGTCCCGAATCGTGCCGCGCTCCCGACCGAACTGCAGAAACTCTGGATCGAGTGGATCGACGACCAGTCGGCGGCTGTCGATCTTCGTCTTCTGGTAGATCCGCGAGATTCGCGCCCGCTGCTGCGGATCGGTGAACAGCTCGGCCACCCGGTCGGCGGCGCCCGCTTGGTCGACGAGCTGTGTCGGCGCACCGGTCGCGATGCTCTCGATCACGCCGACCGTGGTCGGCGGCGCCGGCGGCAGCCCGTGCGACACGAGGCCGTGGCCGTGCTTGTTCCCCAGACGAGCCGCCGACGTTCCCTCATCGATAGTGATTGCCACGAAATTCTCCCCGTTCTTGTGAAAATGGTGATCGGCGCCCGCCGTGGTTCGGCGGCTCGATCGGTCGATCTCCGGAATCGGCTCAGACCGTGCCGATTCCGGTAAAGCCCTGCACCGTGTAGACCGCACAGGTCTTCAGCGCCCCGGGCGAACAGTGCTCGCGGATGAAGCCCCAATTCCGTTCCTCGGCCTCACGTGAGGGCGACAAAAGGTAGGTTCGGCAGAGTTTCGGGAAACGATCGGTGAAGAAACTCTTCGCCGGCAGCCACTCGATGCCGAATTTCGCTGACTCCTCGCGCAATACATCCTCGGTGGCGATATTGGCGAAACCGCTGCGCTGGAACGGCAGGACATGATGAACGCGGTGCGAACTCAGTCCGGCCGCGAGAAAGCAGTCGATATAACGATTTCCGATCACCTTCAGGTCGTAGGCCTGCTCCACCTGATGAACGGCCCAGTCCTCGGTATCGGAGGCGGGAAGTTCCTCTGTCGCCACCTCGAAGTCATGGCTCGCGACGACCAGGAAGGTACTGATCCACAGCGTGAGCACGAATTGCAGCGCCCAGGCCCAGAAATCGCCCGCCAGCGTGAAGACCACCAACTCGCCGAGCAGTAGCGCGCGCACCCCGAACGAACCGATGAAGTGCGGCAGTGCGCCACCCCAGGTGCCGTACATATCTTTGATGCCGACCTTGCGGGTCAGGCGGCAGACATCGAGGAGTCGAATGGTCATACCGGTCACCGTGTGCCCGAATTTGTGGAGGGTGTGAATCGGCACCCGGTACAACCGGGGTACCCGCATCATCATGGTGAAGACGTTCTTCTTGATATCTACTTCACTCTGGGTATGTGGATGGTGTAGCAGCGCGTGCCCGTCGGCGGTGACGAAAGCCAGTGCGACGTAATTGAAATCGAAGGTATTCGTATAGATCTTGTTGAGGCCCTTTTGCGCGCGATGGATCGCATAGTGGCCGAATCCGGCCAGTGAGCTGCGCAGCAGCAGCATCAGGACGACGAAAACGGGCAGCGGCATCCAGCTGCGCTCGAACAGGCGCAGTCCCTGCACCGCGAAGTACGCGACGGCCAGCGCCGCGACCACGATGTCGAAGATCGTATCCATGCGCCGCAGGCGCGCGGCCAGCTCCGGCTCTTTCAGCCGCGCCTTGACCTTGTGCAGCAGATCGCCTTTATTGTCGAATCGGTACTTCGGTGTGTCCTGCCAGCTGTCGAAACCCTCTTTGAACAAGAAGTCGGGTGCATTGGCCTTCGGGTGGATGTCCTCCGGTAATGCATTGCGCCCCAATGCATATCTTTCGAGCATTCGCCCGATTCGCTCGGGATCGCGGTGATAGGAACCGATGATGGAGGTGATATCACGATTTTTGGTTCGCCCGATGAAGAACTCGCCGCCGGGATGTTTGGAGATCCAGTCGCTCAGATCGTAGGCTTTTCCGTTGTAAACCCACACATTCGACAGTTGCGGGCCACCCCCGGGAGGCGGGCCGGGCGGTCTACGAAAATCCGGCTTCTCCGCTTCCGGCAGGGTGTTCGTCATCGCATTCCTCCGTGTCTGATCCGCGGTCCGGTGGCCGTATTCGACCCCGGGGTCATGGCGTGTATCGCGGACAGGCGCGGGGGCGCTTCATCCGGCGAACCGGATGTCCCCCAAAGTCACACACACTGCCTGAGGCTTCGTGAAAGTATCTTTCCTGCAACGCCTTACATCTCACTAAACAATCCCTTAACCCGGTAACTATCGCTTCGGATTCCCCCCGATCGCTGCGAGAAGACCGAACCAAGGGTAACGTCGGCCCTCGTGGCATGCACGGCTCGCCTCGACTTCGCTTTGCGAACAGAGTCGAGTCAACCTGCGCGACAGGCTAATCTGTCGAGCGAAATGCCGCACTACACCGGGCGGCAGCACCAGCTGTCCCCGTTAAACCATCCGGTCGTACCCGACCTCGCACTCTTCTGGGGGCAGAACATTGAGTGATCTGACTGCGCGAGCACACATCTCGCACCGAATCCGACTTCGCCGACCGGGACTCGTGCCCGCCGTGGTAGCGGCGTCGATGTTCGCTGCACTGGTGACGGGCTGCGACTCGAGCTCCGACTCGAAGACCACCTCTTCCGCGCCGCCCTCGGGTCAGTTGCCCGATGCCGCGCAGATCGTGCAAGAGTCCGCGAGGACCACCCAGACCCTGCAGGCCGTGCATCTGAATCTGAAGGTGGACAACCTCACAACCCTTCCCGTCGAGACCGTCTCGGCCGATGTGACCAACCAACCGCAGGGTGCCGGTCAGGCGATCGGCGAGGCAAAGGTCCGCACCAAGCCCGAGGCCGACTTCATCCAAGCCAAGTTCCTCGTTGTCGACAAGCAAATGTACGCACAGTCCGGTGGCTCCTCCGCGTACGCCAAAATCGGTCCGGCGGAACAGATCTACGATCCGGGCGTCATCCTCGACCAGGACAAGGGCCTGGCCAACCTCATCGC
>FTJU01002311.1_pt2 | contig 9991 bp, 11 predicted proteins | sample 1658961 | NCBI WGS metagenome assembly FTJU01 (sample SAMEA3914878, study PRJEB12502) | metagenome | biome: forest; material: soil | place: USA | collected 2012-03-12 | depth 0.3 m | reverse complement strand
CCGCGAACGGGTCGCTCGTAAAACTCGCTCCGTTGAGGTCACCGATGACAGGACGTTCGACACCCGATACACACGCGCCCAACAGGCGAGACTCGCGCCTGCGGCGCACGCGCTTCGACGACTCGGACCCGAGACCGGCCGCGAACGGGTCGCTCGTAAAACTCGCTCCGTTGAGGTCACCGATGACAGGACGTTCGACACCCGATACACACGCGCCCAACAGGCGAGACTCGCGCCTGCGGCGCACGCGCTTCGACGACTCGGACCCGAGACGGGCCGCGAACGGGTCGCTCGTAAAACTCGCTCCGTTGAGGTCACCGATGGCGGGGCGTTCGGCACCCGATGCCTACTCGCCCGATGGGCGAGACTCCCGACTACGACACACACGCTTCAACAACCCGAACACGAGACCAGCCGCGAAATCCTCGCTCGTGAAACGTGCTCCGTTGTGGTTCCGTTTCAGAGGTTTCCTCGCGCCTCTTGTTCGCGTTCGATCGCCTGGAACAAGGCCTTGAAATTGCCCTTGCCGAAGCCGAGTGAGCCGTGGCGTTCGATGAGTTCGAAGAAGACCGTCGGGCGGTCGGTCAGCGGTTTGGTGAAGATCTGCAGCAGGTAGCCGTCCTCGTCGCGGTCGACCAGAATGCCGCGGCGCTGCAACTCCCGCACCGGGACGCGGACATGACCGATGCGGGCGCGCAGTTCGGGATCGGAGTAGTAGGTGTCCGGTGTTTCGAGGAATTCGACGCCCTCGCGGCGCAATACGTCGACGCATTCGAGGATGTCGCCGGTGGCCAGCGCGATGTGCTGAACGCCTGGGCCGCCGTAGAACTCCAGGTATTCGTCGATCTGCGAGCGCTTCTTACCGATCGCGGGTTCGTTGAGCGGGAACTTCACGCGGTGATTGCCATTGGCCACCACCTTGCTCATCAGCGCCGAGTATTCGGTAGCGATATCGTCGCCGACGAATTCGGCCATATTCGTGAATCCCATTACGCGGCGGTAGAACTCGACCCACTCGTCCATCATGCCGAGCTCGACATTGCCGACGACGTGGTCGATTGCCTGGAACAGCCTGGTCGGAGTGCCGACGCGCGGCTGATAGCCCGAGCGGCGGGCGACATATCCCGGCAGATACGGCCCGTAGTACTCGGAGCGGTCGATCAGCGTATGCCTGGTCTCGCCGTAGGTGGCCAGGGCCGCCGACCGGACCGTCCCGAATTCGTCTGTGTCGTCGTGCGGCTCGACGAGGATCGTCGCGCCATGCGCGCGCGCCCATGCGATACAGCGGTCCACATCCGGAACCTCGAGCGCGACATCGACGATGCCGTCGCCGTGCCGATCGTGGTGTGCGACCAGCGGGCTGTCCGGGGCGACCGCACCGGTGATGACGAATCTGGCCGCACCACTGCGCAGCACATAGGCCTTGTGATCGCGGTTGCCGGTCTCCGGCCCCGAGTAGGCCTCCAGGCGCATGCCGAAGGCGGATTGCAGAAAGTGCGCGGTCTGGGTCGCGTTGCCGACGACCCAGACCAATGCGTCCCAGCCGATGACCGGGAAGGGATCGACGCTGTGGTCGTGATCGACCAGTCCGACCAGGCGGCGCAACTCACCGTCGGTGGGCAGCGGGCCGCTCTGTCGCTGGGCATCCGGCAGGTGCTCGATGGTCATGATCCAAGGAAATCGCCGAGCCCTCGGATAGGCAACATCATCGGTTTTGGTTAGCCACTATGGCGAAATCGGCTAGCAAGCCACCCCTGATGCTGGACAATTTGAATAGCATCACAGGTGACCCGCACCACGCCGGTCGCGCTCCGAACGGAGGCCGTCATGTCGCGCACGCCTGCGAAACTGGATGAACTCGATCTCGCCATACTCACCGCGATGCACGAGTATCAGAAGGCGGGCATTCTCGAGCTTTCCCGGCGCACCCGAGTCGCCAGGGCGACCGTCCAATCCCGGATCGGTCGGATGGAGGAGTCGGGCGTCATCTCCTCCTACGATCCGCAGATCGACGTCACCGCAGCGGGTTTCGATGTGCAGGCCTTTGTCACCTTGGAAATCGCGCAGGGTGCGCTGGATACGGTGGCGGCCGAACTCGACGCGATTCCCGGTGTGCTGGAGGCATATGCGACCACCGGCTCCGGCGATGTCCTGTGCCGGATCGGCGCGAATTCCCATGCCGGACTGCAGGCGGCGTTGCTCAGCATCGACCGGACGAGTTCGGTGGTGCGCTCGCACAGCGTGATCGTGCTGTCGACGGTGATAGCGCACCGGACACTGCCGCTGTTGCGCACACTGACACCGACCGGAACCACCAAAGCGCCCGCGTACCGGGCCAACTCGGAGCGCTGACCGGGTTCCGTGGGGGCGCCCGCCGGCCACGACTCGTCTCGCCGCGGCGCTGGGCTCGATCGCGGTCGCAGCGGTGTCATCGGCGCCGCCATGTGCGCGCACCTCGCCCGGATCCAATCCGACCATCGCTCCGTAGTCGAACCCCTTTCGGAAGGGGACCTTTTCGAGCTCGGGTTGGATATGCGGTGCGATGCGCAACGCATCCGGCGGCGTGACCAGATGAATCGTCCCGCGCATCAAGGTGATTCGGACCAGTGAGCGATCCTCCAGCCCCGCGGAAACTGTCGCCGGATCGAAATCCGCTATGCGGCTCCATAATCCGACGAACGGCGGCGCAGAATCCTGGACCTGCAAACCCACCAGGTGGTCGCACATCTCGAATACGCTCGACCGAACGCTCCAGCAGGTGCTGGCGTGCCAGCAATGTCCGATTCAATACCCGATTGGACAGCACCTGTGCGCGATTCGATGAGTGGTGGTGGTCGGGCGACGGGTCGGCGAGCTCCATGAGCAGATCACCGTACCGACGCGCACGATTCGGCGCGATGTTCGTCGACTGGCCAGTAATCGTGCGCGACGGCTCGCGGTCAGCGCAGGGTAACGACGACCTTGCCGGTGGCGGTGCGGTTGTCGAGGGAGGCCACAGCCTCGGCGGCGCGCTCCAGCGGGTAGAGCACCGGTTCGGGCGGTGCGATCTTGCCGGAGGCGAGCAGCGGCTCGACCTCGTCCCACTGCTCGGTCAGATAACCCGGATGGGTCATCACCCATTCGCCCCAGGCCGCGCCGATCACCTCGACATTCTTCAGCAGCAGTCGATTCACCTTGACCGTTGGGATTTCACCGGCGGTGAAGCCGACCACCAGCAGTCGGCCCGCCGGAGCGAGGCTGCGAATACTATCGGTGAACCGGTCGCCGCCGACGGGATCGAGCACGATATCCACACCGCGGCCGCCGGTCAGCTCCTTGATGGCCGGCAGCCAGCCATCGGTCAGCACCACATCGGTGGCGCCGTTGGCACGCGCGACCGCCGCCTTCTCCTCGGTGCTCACCACCGCGACCACCCGGCCCGCACCGAGCGCGGCCGCCATCCGCAGCGTCGAGGTGCCGATGCCGCCCGCGGCGCCGTGCACCAGCACGGTCTCCCCCTCGGCCAGCCTGCCGCGGTTGCGCAGGCAGAAGTGCACGGTCAGATCGTTGAACAGGATCCCGGCTCCGGACTCCAGGGATACATTGTCCGGCAACCGAAACACCATCTGCGTCGGCGTGACCGCCACCTCGGCGATGGCATTGCCGAGCATCGTCAGTGCGACCACCCGATCCCCCGCCGCGACGTGCGCGCCCTCCGGCGCCTCCCGCACGATTCCCGCGACCTCGCCGCCGACGACGAAGGGCAGCTGGGGCTTCATCTGGTACAGACCTCGCGTCATCAGCACATCGGGAAAGGCCACCCCGGCCGCGTGCACGTCGATGACCACACCCCCGGAATATGCCGCGGGCTCCGGAATCTCGACGACCTCGATCGCTTCCGGCCCCTCCAGCTTGCTGACCTGGGCTGCGCGCATATGCCGACCTCTCTGTCCACTCGGCGACACCCACAGCATCACCGATGTCCCGACCAAACCTAACCACCCCCGCTCAGCGCCCTGTCCACACCACCCGTTTCTGCTATGCAGAGGGGGAGTCTCCGTGGTGGATCACGACAAGATCGCCTCGATCACCCACAACGCCGCGGGCGCCGTCGAGGTCGCCGAGACCGAATTCACGTCGAATGTCCCGGGTATCGCGGCGATGAGCCGGGCAACGGCTACATCGGCTACTGACGGGGCGCTGGCCGTGTTCGGCGAGGCCGGTGCGGAGTTCGGCGATGGCGGTGGGACCGACGCCGCGCAGTGCGGCGAGATCACGTTCGGTCCATGCCATGAGGTCGGCCGGTGCGATGGATTCCGGCCGCGTTCGGCCGGTTTGCCGAGTTCGGCGGGCAGGTCCGTATCAGGCATGGCCCCAGCCTGCCGGCGTGGACCGACATCGGTGGGTTGAGACGGCTCGACGCGAGTGTGTGACGTAGGCCCCGTAAAGTCGACTCAGAACAGCAGCGTAAAAGAACGCGGCACACCGTGCAGCGCGAGGAGCACCAGTGTCACTCGATCAGCCACTCGCCCCGCTTCCCCAGGAGGGCATGGGGTTCGCGTCGGCGTGGCCCATCCGGGCTGGCGATGTAGATCCGTACAACCGCTTGCGGTTCGACGCCGTCGCACGTTATCTGCAGGATATTGCGTGGGAACAACTGCAACAGACGAATCTGCATACGACCGATCCGAGCTGGATCGTCCGGCGTACGGTCATCGACGTCATCCGGCCGATCCTGTGGCCCGACGAGGTGCGGCTGCTGCGGTGGTGTTCGAGCATGTCGACCAGGTGGACGAACATGCGGGTGCGCATCACCAGTACGCACGGCGGATTGATCGAGACCGAGGGTTTCTGGATCAATATCAACGAGTCCAACAATATGCCCGCCAGAATCAGCGACGAGGGCCTCGCGTATCTGGCACAGACCACCGATGAGCACCGGCTGCGGTGGCGGCCGTATCTGATCGACGCCACCCCGCCGGAATCGGATACCGATATGCCGTTCCCGGTGCGAGCTACCGATATCGACCAATACAACCACGTCAACAATGCCTGTTACTGGCAGGCGGTGGAACAGTTCCTCGTCGAGTACCCCAAGCTGGTCGCGGGGCCGCATCGCGCGGTGATCGAGTACGTCGCGCCGGTGCTGGCACGTCAGCATGTCACCGTACGCAGCCGCTACGAACCGGGCGACCGTTCCGGACGGCCGTTGCTGCGGTTGTGGTTCGTGGTCGGCGGCACCACCACGACCGTCGTACGCATCATGCCGCTGTAGGAAACCGGCTCCGTTCACCTGGGAACGGAGCCGGTCGCGTATTCAGCCGCGCGCGGCCTCGAGCAGATCCTCGCGAGTCGTCAACTTGACCCGCGGACGGCCCGACGCCTTACCCGCGGACTTCTCCGCCGAATCGATCGCCTGCCAGCCCGCACGGTCGACCAGATCGGCCTGCCGCTGCTCGAGCAATGCCTTCAGCGCGGCCCGATCTCCCTGTGGCACACCGAGTTTGCCCGCGGTGAAGTCGGCGAGGAGGTGCTCGACGGTCTCCTCGGAGTCGATGCGGTTGGAGCCGATGACACCGCGCGGACCGCGCTTGATCCAACCACTCACATACACACCGGGCAGCGGAATACCGTCCTCACCGATTACCCGGCCGTGCTCATTGGGCACGACCGCGCGACGCTCGTCGAAGGGCAGATCCTTGATCGGTTCGCCCTTGTAGCCGATGGAACGCAAAACCAGTCCGGCGTCCAAGGTTTCGCTGCGATCGGTCGTGCGTGCCACCAATTGGCCGTTTTCGCTGACCAATTCGTTGTGCGCGAATTCCACCGACTCCACGTGATCGGCACCGTGCAGCGCGGTCGGCGAGACCAGATAGCGGAAGATGATCCGCCTATGGGCCGGATCGCGACGCCCGGCCGCGTATTCCTTGGCCAGGGTGTACTTCAGCTCGAGCGACGGCTCGACTTGGGGATCGTCCAGCAGCGCCTGGCTGCCCGGGTCGAGCGCCAGGTCGGCCTCCTCGACAACGACATCGATGCCCTTCAGATGCGTCAGCGCCAGGAACTCCGGCGAGGTGTAGGCCGCCTGCAGCGGACCGCGCCGACCGAGCACCACTACCTCGCGGATATTGCTCCCGCGCAGCGCATCCAGGGCATGATCGGCGATATCGGTCTTGGCGAGTTCGTCCGGGTCCACCGTCAGCACGCGGGCGACGTCCAGCGCGACATTGCCGTTGCCGACGATCACGGCGCGCTCGCCGGACAGGTCGAATTTGCGATCCGCGTAGTCCGGATGGCCGTTGTACCAGGCGACGAATTCGGTCGCGGAGTGGCTGCCCGGCAGATCCTCACCCGGCACACCCAGCCGCCGGTCGGAGGACGCGCCGACGGCGTAGATGACCGCGTGGTGGTGAGCCAGCAGTTCCTCATGGGTGATGTGCGAGCCGACCTCTACATTGAGGTAGTACTGCAGCGTCTCACGGCGGAAGGCCGACTCGAACAGTCCGGAGACCGTCTTGGTGACCGGGTGGTCAGGGGCGACGCCCGCACGCACCAGACCCCACGGCGTCGGCAGCCGATCGAACATCTCGACCTCGACATCGCAGCGGCGCAGCAGCTCGTCGGCCGCGTAACAGGCGGCGGGCCCCGCACCGACGATCGCGACGCGCAGTGTCCCGAGTTCCTTGGGCGGACGCGCGGGCGTGACGATCGGATCGAAGTTCGATTCGAGTGGATGCCGTTGGAAGTAGGCGGCGTTGATGTCACGGAACCTGGCCAGCGACGCGGTCAGATCATCCTCGGAGAAGATGGCCTCCACCGGGCACGCGTCGACGCAGGCACCGCAGTCGATACAGGTGTCTGGATCGATGTAGAGCATCTCGGTTGTCGCGAATTCCGGCTGGTCCGGGGTGGGACGGATGCAATCGACCGGGCACTCGGTGACGCAGCTGGCGTCGTTGCAACAACGCTGCGTGATTACGTAGGCCATATTGTGCAGATCCTCGAAAATGTACCTGGGCTTGTAGCCACCCAAGGGGGTCGGGAGTGGTCGGGAGCGTCATCGTCGCGACACCGGCGGAGGATCCCCCGGCGGCGCCGTGATGTGATGCCGCTTTCAGTTTGCCTCGAGTGTGTTCGAAGCCTCTCCTCTGGAGGGCTTACGGTATCTCCATGGTGCGGACTCTGATCCTCATGCGGCACGGTAAATCGGCCTATCCCAACGGTATCTCCGATCACGAGCGCCCGCTGGCTCCGCGTGGTCAGCGTGAGGCCGGCCTTGCCGGTCAGTGGTTACGCGAGACCCAGCCGCCGATCGATGCGATACGCTGCTCGACTGCCACCCGCACGCGGGAGACGCTGGCCGCCACCGGAGTTACCGCCCCGGTGGTCTACGAGGCGGGCATATACGAGGCGTCGCCACGCACGCTCATCGAGTTGGTCCAGCTCAGCGACGACGATGTCACGACGCTGCTGATCATCGGGCATGCGCCCGGAATGCCGTGGGCGGCATGGGAGTTGGCGAGCAATCGCGATTCCGAACCGGCGATCGAGCTCAGCCGGAAGTTCCCCACGTCGGCGCTCGCGGTACTCGAATTCGACCGGCCGTGGGCACAGGTGGACGAGGGCACCGGTGACCTGGTGCGGTTTCACATCCCGCGCTGATCGCGGGTACGGTCAGCGCAGTAGTTTGCCGCCGACGACCACGACGACGCCCAAGACGACGAGCAGCACGAACGCGGCGAATCCGCCGAGCAGCCACCACACGACGCCGAGCGCCAGCACGAAAGGCGCCACCGCGATGGCGGTGATCACCGGGCTTTCCTTGACCGTGGCCCAGGCCGATCGGGCCCTGATCCGGTCGATGTCCTTACCTGGCATGTCACCAGCGTAGGTGCGAATATCAGTTCTCGCCGTCGACTCCGTGGGATGCCCTCCGCTGGTGACTGGTCGCGGGTCACTCGAAATAATCAGCGGATGGATTGGAAAATCGAACTCGTCGCAATTCCGGTGACCGATGTGGACCGCGCCAAGGACTTCTACACCAAGATCGGCTTCAATGCCGACCACGACCACCGCGTCAGCGAGAGCCTGCGCTTCGTCCAGCTGACCCCGCCCGGCTCCGGCTGCTCCATCTGCATCGGCGAGGGCATCACCGAAGCCGCGCCGGGCAGCGTCCAGGGCATGCAGATGGTCGTCCCGAGCGCCGAGGCCGCCTACCAGCAGCTGATCGCGGCAGGTGTGGACGCGTCCCCGGTAAAGGACATGGGCTGGGGCCTGTTCACCTTTTTCGCCGACCCCGACGGTAACAAGTGGGCGGCGCAGGAGTTGCCTAAGCGCGACTGATTCCGCGGCACTGGCCGACGCCGGTCATCGTCACGCAGCACATGGCGACGATGACCGCGCCCGGTCGCGCGTCATCCCAGCTGATCCAGCCGAATCGTTAGCGGACACGGCGAATTCGTCATGAAGTCGCCGGTCACCTCGCCATTGTCGACGTAACCAAGTTCGTCGGTGAGCATGAAAGCGAGCAGACCCAATGGCGTGGTCAGGTCGATGATCCAGTAGTGCGGGATTCCAGCCTCGGCATACTCACTGCGCTTCGTGATGTAGTCCGTCCGCCGGGAACCAGGCGAGACGATCTCGACCACAACCTGGACCGCGGACGCACGCAAGACTCCGCCCTCGGCCTCGACCCGCCGGTACTCGCTGCTGTCGACAACCACCAGATCAGGCCGACGGACTGTGGCCGGACCATCCTCGGGAACCAGCTGCAGATCAATATCGACGTCCGGGACCGCGACAAGTTCATCCGGCAACTGTTCATCCACCTGGTTGAAAAGTCGGCCGCCCAGCCTCATATGGCGTGGTTTCGGCGACGGCGACATCACAAGAATCCCCTCCTGCAGCTCCCAGTGGACCTGATCGTCCTCGCCGAGTGCCTCGTACTCGGCAATCGTCAACAGCCGCCATGGCTCAGGAAGTGCCGTCACCCTCGCTCCTCAGCTCGCCCCACCCTGGTCGGCTCCAGTGTCCCACGCAAGGTACACAAGCGGCCGCAGCCGAACCCGTGATTCGGCAGAATAGGGGCTTGCTTGGAGTGCGCTCCAAGTGGCTAAGTTCGGTTGTGTTCATCGAGAAGGGGCGAGTGCCGTGGGTGGAGCCGTAGGTCAGGTTGTCAGTGATCAGCAAGTCGCCGCCGATCGGGAGAAGCCGCAGTATTCGATCGGCGAGGCGGCGGATCGGTCGGGACTGAGTCGCGACACGCTGCGCTGGTACGAGCGGATCGGGCTGATGAATTACATCGGGCGCGATCACGCCGGGAAGCGACGGTTCAGCAATCGCGATCTGGAGTGGTTGGCGTTGATCGGCAGGTTGCGCACCACCGGGATGTCGGTAGCGGACATGGTCCGCTATGCCGAATTGGTGCGGGAGGGCGAATCCACCGTGCCCGAGCGGCTGCAGATGTTCCGCAATACCCGCGCGGACGTGCTCGCCAAGATCGACGAACTCCATCAGACCCTGGCCGTGCTCGATTACAAGATCGACCTGTACGAGGCCAGAACCGCCGCCGTCGAACCGGCCGCACTCACCAAACCAGGCGAAGGGATCATTTCATGAGTTCAGCACCGCGGAGCGATTCGATGAACGGTGGCGGCCGGTTCGACGGCGGCGGTTCTGGCCTCGTACAGGTCGATCTTGTAATCGAGCACGGCCAGGGTCTGATGGAGTTCGTCGATCTTGGCGAGCACGTCCGCGCGGGTATTGCGGAACATCTGCAGCCGCTCGGGCACGGTGGATTCGCCCTCCCGCACCAATTCGGCATAGCGGACATGGTCCGCTATGCCGAATTGGTGCGGGAGGGCGAATCCACCGTGCCCGAGCGGCTGCAGATGTTCCGCAATACCCGCGCGGACGTGCTCGCCAAGATCGACGAACTCCATCAGACCCTGGCCGTGCTCGATTACAAGATCGACCTGTACGAGGCCAGAACCGCCGCCGTCGAACCGGCCGC
>FTJU01002312.1_pt1 | contig 10001 bp, 8 predicted proteins | sample 1658961 | NCBI WGS metagenome assembly FTJU01 (sample SAMEA3914878, study PRJEB12502) | metagenome | biome: forest; material: soil | place: USA | collected 2012-03-12 | depth 0.3 m | reverse complement strand
CGGAACCGAGCGTCAGCGAGGTGCGGGTATGAGCCCGCGCGTCATCGAAATGGAAGCGGTAGCGAGGTCCCGTCATGAGTAATGGCGTGCAGATGTGGCGCGCGACGGAGAAATTGCGCGTCCGGCTGCTCGGTATCGCATTCTTCGTGATCTGTGCACTATTCCTGGCCACGACGGTCGCGGCTTATAACAAGGTCTTCGTCGAGACGGTTCGGATCCACCTGATCACCGACAGCGTGGGAAATGCGTTGACACGCAATGCCGATGTGAAGGTGCGCGGCGTCAATGTCGGTGAGGTCAGATCCAGCCGGTCCGAGGGCGGCAAGGTGACCCTCGATCTCGCGATCGATCCCGGTAAGGCGCAGCAGATTCCGGTCAACGCGACTGCTCGGTTGCTGCCGAAGACACTCTTCGGCGAGCGGTACGTGGATCTGGTCATCCCGGATGAGCCGAGTAAGCAGCACCTGACCGAGGGGGTGACGCTGCACCAGGACACCAGCGGCAACGCCATCGAGATCAGCAAACTGCTCGACGATGTGCTGCCGCTGCTGCAGGCGATTCCGCCGCAGGATCTCGCCTCGACACTGGGCGCGCTGTCCCAGGCGCTTTCTGGGCAGGGCGCGGCGCTCGGTGCGTCGGTGGAGAAGTTGGATCACATATTCCGTGAGGTCAACGGTGTCATGCCGGACCTGAAGCAGGATCTGGTGAGCTTCGCCGATGTGGCCGCCACCTACTCCGACGCGTTGCCGCAGCTGATCGACGCGTTCGACAACCTGCGCACGACCAACGCGACCATCGTCCAGCGCCGCCCGCAGATCGACACCCTGCTGGCCACCCTGAACCCGACCGCGGCCACCACCGCGGACTTCTTGATCGCCAACCGTGACAACATCATCGACGTATCCGCCGATTCGCGGCCCGCGCTGGAACAGCTGGCAACCTACTCGCCGAACTATGCCTGCGCACTGGCCAACTTCGCCAAGATGAAGCCCCGCATCGACCAGATCATGGGCATGGGCACCTCGCGTCCCGGCTCCCGAGTCACCATCGAGTTGACCAACACCCGCGGCAAGTACCTGCCCAATCAGGACGAGCCGCGCTGGCTGGACACCCGCGGGCCCTGGTGCGTGCCGGAGTATCCGGTCTTCACCGATCCCGGCCAGTACACCGGCGGACCGAACAACGACGGTTCCTACGCTGTACCGAGCCGCAACCCGGGTGACCAGGACAGCGGCAAGCTGCCGGTGCCGCAGTTCGGTATGTACCCGGCCCCGAATGTGCCGACGACGGCGGGTTCGCCGGCCGAACAGCAGACGCTCGGCACGATCTATGGTGCGGCGAACGGGGTTTCACCCGACCAGGTGCCCAGCTGGGTCACCCGGATCGGTGCGCCCGCATTCCGTGGCAGCGAGGTGAGCGTGCGATGAAACAGCAGATGCGTGGCCTCGGCGGGCCGCTGACCAAACTCATCATTTTCGTCGTCGTCACGTTGTTCGCGACGACGATCCTCGGACTCTCGATCGCCAACTACACCGGCGGTGGCACCGCGTTCAAGGCGCGCTTCACCGATGTCACCTCGCTCAATCCCGGTGACGAGGTGCGCATCGCCGGTGTCCGGGTCGGCAAGGTCACCAGCGTCGAGATCGTGGACAAGCGCCAGGCCGAGGTCGGATTCGAACTGACCGACCGCAACTGGCTGCCCGCCTCCACCACCGCGACCATCAAGTACCGCAACCTGGTCGGCCAGCGCTATATCGCGCTCGAACAGGGGACGGGGGAGCAGGGCCGCAAACTCAACAAGGGCGCGACCATCGGGCTCGAGCACACTAGGCCCGCATTGAATCTGACCACCCTGTTCAACGGTTTCCGTCCGCTGTTCCAGACGCTGACCGCCGATGATGTGAACAAACTGTCCTACGAGATCATCCAGGTCTTCCAGGGCGAGCAGGGCACCATCCACGATCTGGTGGCGACCACCGGGAACCTGACGAACAAGATCGCCGACAAGGACGCCGTAATCGGTGAGCTGGTGCGCAACCTGACGGCCGTACTCAACGCGGTCAACGAGCGCGAGGGCCAGTTCGATCAGCTGATCGTCAATACCGAGGCACTGGTCAGCGGACTGGCCGCCGACCGCGACACCATCGGCAGCTCGGTCACCTCACTCGGCAACCTGGCCTCGGCCACCGCGGATCTGCTCGTGCCGACCCGCCCGACGCTGCAGGGTTCGATCGCCGGGCTCAGCCAGCTGACCGGCACCATCGACGAGCGCAAGGACGAAGTGAATACGGCGCTGACGAATCTGCCGATCAAGATGGAAAAGCTCGGCCGCGCCGGTAGCTACGGCTCCTGGTTCCAGTTCTATCTGTGCGGTATCGACATCGTGGTCGGACCGGGTGCGGTGGACGCACCGCAGCTCAACCTGCCGGGCGGGCTGCCGACAGTGAACCAGCCGATCTACACCAATGCCGCGCCGCGCTGCCAAGGGAAGGGTCACTGATGGACGACCGGATCCTGCTCGGCAAGCGCAGCCCCGCGTTCATGGGTGTGCTCGGCATCGTCATTGTGCTGCTGGTGACGATCTCCGCGTTCTTCCTGGACAAGTTGCCGATCATCGGCGCGGGCACCAAGTACACCGCGCAGTTCTCCGAGGCCGCCGGCCTCGAGAAGGGCAATGAGGTTCGTATCGCGGGTGTGAAGGTCGGCTCGGTATCGGATGTTCGGCTGGACGGCAATAAGGTGCTTGTCGACTTCCGTACCCAGGACGCCTGGATCGGCAACGAGACCACCGCCTCCATCCAGATCAAGACCGTGCTCGGTCAGAAGTATCTGGCGCTGGATCCGAAGGGTTCGAAGCCCGCCGATCCGAGAAAGGTTATTCCGTTGTCGCGCACGGTATCTCCGTACGACGTGGTGGACGCGTTCAGCGATGCGGCCAAGCAAATCGATCAGATCGACACCGCGCAGCTGGCCACCAGCATGCGGGTGCTCTCGGAGGCGTTCGAGACCACACCGCCGGAGATCCGCAACTCCATCGATGGCGTCGCCCGGCTCTCGGAAACCCTGGGCAAGCGCGATGAGGAGCTGAAGAAGCTGTTCGCGGCGGCCAGGCAGACCACCGGTGTGCTCGCGGACCGCAATCAGCAGTTCGAGCGCCTGCTGGCAAATGGCGGACAGTTGTTGGCCGAGTTGAATATTCGCCAGCAGTCCATCGCGCAGCTGCTCACCGGCGCCAAGACGGTGTCGGCCGAACTGAGCGCGCTGGTCGCCGATAACGAGAAGCAGATCGGTACGGCATTGACCAACCTCAGCGCCGCCATCGACCTGCTTAACGAGAACCAGCAGAACGTTTCCAAGACACTGGAACTCGCCGCGCCGTTCTACGGCCTCTACGCCAATGTGCTCGGTACCGGTCGCTGGTTCGATGCGGTGATCGTGAACCTGATCCCGCCCGGTCTGCCGGAGATACCGGGCGACCGACCGCCGGTGCGCACCATGGGAGGTAACTGACATGGGGGTGAACTGGCCTCGCAAGGAGCCGCTCACCGCGATCCGGACCTCGCGTCGCGGCACCAAGGTGGGCATCGCGATCGGCGTGATCGCGGCGCTGGTTCTGGCTGGTGCGCTCTGGTGGCTCTTCGACCGGATGTCCACGACCAAGATCACCGCGTATTTCGACCGTTCCGTCGGCATCTACGAGGGTTCGGATGTGCGCATCCTCGGTGTGCCGGTGGGCAAGGTGGATTCGGTCGAGCCGCAAGGCGATCAGGTCAAGGTGGTGATGAGCGTAGACCGCGGCTTCGACGTGCCCGCCGAGGCCAAAGCCGCGCAGATCACGCCATCGATCGTCTCCGATCGCTACATCCAGCTGACCCCGGCCTACACCGGTGGACCGAAAATGGGGCGCAACGCGACCATTCCGCGCGATCGCACGGTCACCCCGATCGAGGTCGACCAGCTGTACAAGAGCATCACCGAACTCTCGGATGCGTTGGGCCCCAACGGCGCCAATGCCAACGGCGCGGTGAACGACCTGGTGCGCACTTCCGCGGCCAATCTGGCGGGCAACGGAGAGGCGTTGGCCAACAGCATCACTCAGCTCTCGCGTGCCGCCCGATACCTGGGTGATGCCCGCGGCGATATCTTCGACACCGTCAAGAATCTGCAGACCTTCGTCACCATGCTGGCCCAGAACGACCAGCAGGTGCGGCAATTCAATGCCCAGCTCGCGGATCTGTCGACCTTCCTCGCGGGGGAACGTCAGGATCTCGGCGCAGCACTGAACCTGCTGTCGGTCGCACTCGGCGATGTCGCCCGATTCATCGACGAGAACCGGGATCTGGTCCAGCAGAATGCCCAGGGCCTGACCACGCTCACCGCGACGCTGGCCAAGCAGCGTGACGATCTGGCCGCGGCACTGCCCGTGCTGCCGCTGGCGTTGAGCAATCTGATCAATATCCACAATGCCGAATCCGGCACCCTCGATATGCGCGCCAACTTGACCGATCTGCAGGATCCATTCGGTGTGGTGTGCAAGCTGCTGGATCTGGGCAAGTTGATGCCCGGCGATCCGAAGTTCGAGGCGCTCGGCAAGCAGATGCGCCCGATTCTGGACCACTGCAAGGAGATCACCGATCAGATCACCGCCGGTGTGAAGACGCCGACGCTGATCCTGCCGTTCGGCATCCTCAGCAATGACAACGAGCAGCGCGCCCCGGTGCCGGGCACGGTTCCCGGCACCCCCTCCGATCAACTTCCGCCCTCGCAGGGAGGCGGCCAGCGATGAACATGCGAATCCGTTCCGCGGCACGCACTGTCGGCGCCGTGCTGGTGGTCGGCATGAGCGCGGTCCTGGTGACCTCGTGTTCGTCCGAGGGCATCTACGCGGTGCCGCTGCCCGGCGGCGCCGATGTCGGCGACCATCCGATGACCATCGATATCCGCTTCGACGATGTACTCGATCTGGTGCCGCAGTCCGCGATCAAGGTCGAGGGCGTGGCGGTGGGGCGCGTCGAGAAGATCGCGCTGGCCCCGGACGGCTGGACCGCCAGCGTGCGCGCGCTGGTGAACTCCTCGGTCGATTTGCCCGCCAATGCGCGCGCCGAGGTGCGGCAGTCGAATCTGCTCGGCGAGAAGTTCGTCGAGCTGTCCAAGCCCACCGAGGAACCCGACAGCAAGAAGCTCGGCAATGGTTCGGTTATCCCGGTCGATCACACCCGGCACGCGACCGAGGTCGAGCAGGTGCTCGGTGCGCTGTCACTGCTGCTCAACGGTGGTGGCGTCGCACAGTTGCAGCCCATCGTCACGGAGCTGAACAAGACGCTCGGCGGCCGCGAGGAGCGGGTGCGCTCGCTGCTGGATCAGGCCAACACCCTGATCTCCGGACTGAACGATCAGGTCGACGACATCACAAGGGCCATCGACGGACTCGCGACACTGAGTAACCGGGTGAGCACCCAGACCGACCAGATCAGCAAGATCATCGATGAGCTGCCGCGGGGCATCAAGATCCTGAACGAACAACGGCCACAACTGATCGCGCTGCTGCGGCAGCTGGATCGGGTGGGCCAGGCCGGATTCGACGTGTTGAACCACTCGAAGGATGACCTGATCAAGGATCTGACTTCGCTGCGTCCGACACTGCAGGAACTCGGCAAGGCCGCACCGGATCTGGTCACCGCGCTGCCGCTGGTACCGACCTATCCGTTCCCGGATTCGACGCTGGAGGGCACCTTCGGCGGGCAGGTGAACACCTGGCTCTCGGTGGATCAGCAGATCGGTGTCACGCTCGGCAATCTCGGTGTCGGCAAGGGTGATCCGGTGTACATCCCGCCGCCCTACGGCCCCGAGGTGCCGGTGAATCCGACCAACCCGTACTACGGCGGCAATGGTCCGCGTCCTGGTTGGCCGACGGTATCGCTGCTGCCGCTGCCGCCCAATATTCCGCGTTACCCCGCCGGCCTGCCGCAGCTGCCGACCGATCCGCTCGGGGCCATTCTCGACCAGATCGGAGGTGGTCATCGATGACCCGTCTGGTGCGTTACCAGCTGGTCGCATTCGCCTTGATCGCGGTGCTCGGCGTGGTTTACGTCGGCGCCAGATACGTTCGGCTCGATCACATGCTCGGCATCGGCCAGTACAAGGTGAAAGTCGACGCCAAGCAGACCGGCGGCATCTACAAGGGGGCCGAGGTTACCTACCGCGGCGTCCCGGTCGGCCGGGTCGGAAGTCTCGACCTCACCGACACGGGTGTGGCCATCAACCTGGTGCTCGATTCGGGTGCGCCGAAGGTTCCGGAGTCGGCCCGCGCGGTGGTCGCCAACCGTTCGGCCATCGGTGAGCAATATGTCGACCTGCAGCCCGATTCCGACAAGGGTCCGTATCTGCGCGACGGTTCGGTCATCGCCTCGGCAACGACGCCGATTCCGGTCGAGCAGCTGGTCCAGAGCGTGGATACCTTCACCCGCTCGGTCGATCTCTCCGCGCTCAACACCACCGTCACCGAACTCGGCAAGGCCTTCGACGGCAAGGGTGACGATCTCAGGGTCTTCATCGATTCACTGAACAAGTTCACCGCCACGTTCAACGACACCCTGCCGCAGACGATTCAGCTGATCCGTGACGGCCGGATCGCACTGGGCACCCAGGCCCAGCAGTCGGGCTACATCCGGCAGTTCAGTCAGGGGCTCGACGAACTCACCGCCCAGCTGCGCTCCAGCGATCCGGATATCCGGCGCCTCATCGGCACCGGGACCGATGCCGGCCAGCAGATCACCGCGCTGCTGCACGAGAGCGGCGGCGCGCTCACCGAGGATCTGACCAACCTGCGTCAGCTGCTGCTGTCCATCTCGCCGAAGTTCTACGCGCTGCGTCCGGTGCTGCAGATGCTGCCGCAGCTGTCCATCGGCGCGTCGTCCACCGCGCCCGGCGACGGCACCAGCCATTTCGGCCTGGTGCTCGAGGTGAACAATCCGCCCGCCTGTACCCAGGGCTATGAGGGCACCCAGGCAATTCTCGCCCAGATGAAGCGGGAGAATCCGGACTTCGACGACACCCGCGACGACTTCCCGTTCAACAAGGACGCGAAATGCACTGTGCCGTTCGGCAATCCGACCGCGGTGCGCGGCGGAATGCGCGCCGACCTGGCGGACCCGAGCATCACGCAGCCCTGGGACTCCACCCCCAAGACCGACCCCGAGAAGCTGAATCTGAACCCGATCGCCGTGCAGATGGCCACCCTGCTGGGGGTCACGCCCAAGCGGTGAGCAGGACCTATGCGGCTACTCCGCAGTAATAGAAGTTAGGGTGTCTCGCCGTGAGTGAGCGAAGCGAGCGAACCAAGAGCACAGCGCTCAGCGTTAGCGAGGTACGGTCGTGAGCATCGACATGTCCAAGGAAACGCCGGCGGTGACCGGCTCCGATTCCACGGAAGCCGATGCCGCGGCGCATGACGCGACGGCATCGGATCCCGTGCGCCCGACGGGCGTGTCCGCGGACGCTGCCACCGGACGCCGCGCGGTCACCATGGCCGCGGCCGCCGCGCTGGTCATCGCGCTGATCGCGGCGGTCTGGTTCGGCACCGGCTGGGTGCGCGCCGCGTTCTTCACCGACGGCCCGCGCGCCGAGGCGCGCGATACCGCGCTCGCCGATGCCAGGCAGGCCGCGATCAACCTGATGTCACTGGATCCCAATGATGTCGACCGTTCGCTCGGGCTGATCCAGTCGTCGATGACCGGATCGCTGCTCGACGATGCCACCAAGACCCAGGATCAGTTCCGCGAGCAGGCCAAACAGGCCAAGACCAGGCTGGAGTCCAAGGTCATCGGCTCCTCGCTGACCGCGCTGAACTCCGAGCGCGACCACGCCTCCGCGCTCATCGTGCTGCAGACAACCAGGACCGCACCGGATGTCGCGGCGTATGCCTACCGGCAGACCTGGGCCCTCGATCTGGTCAAGCAGGGTGAAGTCTGGAAGGCCGAGAAGGCGAGCCCCCTGAGCCGGCCCATACCCCTGAATCAGCCGTCTGCCAGGCAGCCCGGTGCGACACCGTCCGAGGGTGCGACACCCAAGCCCGGATCGTAGGAGAACCCGTCATGGCATCTCGTCGACCAGTCAATCGGGTCACTCCCCGCAACCGTCCCACCGTCGGCCGTACGGCGGCTGACACCGGGTCCGGCACCACGCGCCGCAGCACCCGCGGTCCCGAGGAAACGACCACGAAGCGCCGTACCAAGGTCGCCGGAGTCACGGGTACCGCGGAATCGACCAGCCCGGCGCCACAGCCCGCTGAGCCGTTGCCGCGGTGGTCGCGGCGTCCGCGTCCGACGGCGGGTTGGGGTGTCGCCGCCGCCGTCTTCCTCGTCGCCGTGCTGCTCGGCGCGTTCGCCACGGTCGCGGCGTTCCGTCCGGGCATCGACGATTCGAATGCCGCGTATGTGGACAGCCAGGCCACCGAAGAGGTGACCGCGGCCGCCTCGCACGCGTTGAAGACCATCTACGCCTACGACGTGAACAAGCTCGACGGCTACAAGGATGCGGTGCGCGGAGTCGTCACCGGGCAGATGCTGGCCGATTTCGACAAGTACGCCGATACCAATCTCGCCGCCCTGAAACAGGCGCAGACCAGCGCCGATGCCCTAGCCGACCCGATCGGGGTGACCTTGCTCACCGATGATCGGGCCGAGCTGCTGGTGAACTTCGTGGTCAGCGCGAACAAGAACGGGGTCGCGCAGCAGAGCGCATCCGGCCCGATCGTGCTGAAAATGCAGAAGGTGGACGGCAAGTGGCTGGCCGCGGCCATCGTCGATCAGTGATTCCGGCGGCATAAGCCCAGCGGGGCAGGGCATCTGGCCCATCATCGGGACGAGCCCGCCACTTGACGAGTTTCGCCGGACACGTCACGCTATTCACAACAGCGGCAGCTGTCACAGTGGCTTCATCAGCCCCGTGGCTACCCGACGCAGCCAGCGATTCGGGCATGACACGCGGTCATAACGGTCACGGCGCGCCGTCTCGCGGCGGCTGGTTCGGGTGGTACTTTGACACCACCTTGCGTATGGGTGTACGGTTGGACGTTGCGCTGGCTGCCTCCTGTCCATACCTCGATTTGCACACGTAAGTTCCACCTTCCGGTGTTACTTCTGTTGTTGCCTGTTCGGGTTTCGTTCGGGTTGTGACCAGCGGAATTCGTAGCAGACAAGCGACGGTCGCGGACCACCACGCGACGCGCGTGAGGTGCTGGAAGGACGCATCTTGGCAGTCTCCACCCAGACCAAGGCAGTTGCCGGAATCCCCGGAGCCCCGTTGCGGGTGTCTTTCGCGAAGATCCGTGAACCCTTGGAGGTGCCCGGACTTCTCGATCTACAGACCGACTCATTTGCATGGTTGATCGGCTCGCCTTCGTGGCGTGAAAAAGCCGCGGCTCGCGGCGACGGCGGACTAACGGGTGGTCTGGAGGAGGTGCTCGAGGAGCTCTCGCCGATCGAGGACTTCTCCGGCTCCATGTCCCTGTCTTTCTCGGATCCTCGTTTCGAGGAGGTCAAGGCCTCCATCGACGAGTGCAAAGACAAGGACATGACCTACGCGGCGCCGTTGTTCGTGACCGCTGAGTTCATCAACAACAACACCGGTGAGATCAAGAGCCAGACGGTCTTCATGGGTGATTTCCCGATGATGACCGATAAAGGCACATTCATCATCAACGGCACCGAGCGCGTGGTCGTATCGCAGCTGGTGCGTTCGCCGGGTGTGTACTTCGATCACACGGTCGACAAGGGCACCGAGAAGGATCTGCACAGTGTGCGGGTCATCCCGTCGCGCGGTGCGTGGCTGGAGTTCGATGTCGACAAGCGCGACACCGTCGGTGTGCGCATCGACCGCAAGCGCCGTCAGCCGGTCACCGTCCTGCTGAAGGCGCTGGGTTGGACCACCGAGGAGATCGTCGAGCGCTTCGGCTTCTCCGAGATCATGATGTCGACCCTGGAGAAGGACAACACCGCCGG
>FTJU01001941.1_pt2 | contig 10003 bp, 10 predicted proteins | sample 1658961 | NCBI WGS metagenome assembly FTJU01 (sample SAMEA3914878, study PRJEB12502) | metagenome | biome: forest; material: soil | place: USA | collected 2012-03-12 | depth 0.3 m | reverse complement strand
CGGCGATCGCGGTGGCTGGTGATCGCCGCACCGGATTCCTCGTAGAGCGTCGCGAACTGCGACCAGTACGGATATATCAGCTCCACCACTGTGACCAGAGCAATATTCCGGCGGCTTTTTCCGGATCAATGGTCGTTTTCATTGCCGCCGGAATATTGCTCTGGTCACAGTGGTGGAGCTGATATATCCGTACTGGTCGCAGTTCGCGACGCTCTACGAGGAATCCGGTGCGGCGATCGCGGTGGCTGGTGATCGCCGCACCGGATTCCTCGTAGAGCGTCGCGAACTGCGACCAGTACGGATATATCAGCTCCACCACTGTGACCAGAGCAATATTCCGGCGGCAATGAAAACGACCATTGATCCGGAAAAAGCCGCCGGACCGCGACGCCGGTCCGAAAAGATCTGTGCGCCGAGGCCGATCGCGGAGGTGGCCACATGCCATGTCACCGATACGCCGCCGGGTCCGGGAAAACCGCGCCGAGCGGCGATGACCGCGGTACCGACAACGACGAGGGCCAGCACGAACATCCCACCGGCGACGATTCCGCTGAGTCCGCGCAGCACTCTCACGGGGCGATCACCGACACCCCCGTCGCTTTGCCGACAAGTTCCTCGAATTGCGCGGGATCGGTGGTGAATTCACCGAGCCGGATGGTTTTGTTGGAGCCGTGGTAATCCGACGATCCGGTGGTGATGAGACCGAGTTCGGCGGACAACTCCGTCAGCAGGACGCGATCGGCCGCGGAATGGTCCGGATGATCGATCTCCAGCCCGCCGAGTCCGAGCGTGGCAAGTTCCCGAATATCGTCGATCGCGAGCAGTCGCCCACGCTTACGCGCCCGGGTATGCGCGAGCACGCTCACTCCTCCAGCGCTCGCGATCATTTCGACGGCTCGGCGCAGCGGCGTATCCGCCTTCTCCGCGTAGTAGCGGCCGTGCGGTGCCAGCAATTCGGTGAAGGCCGCGTCCACGGTCGGCACCACACCGGCCGCGACGAGCGCGCGTGCCAGATGCGGACGCCCCGCCGAGGGTCCGGCCGAGGCCAGGACCGCGTCCGGATCGATGGGTAGTCCGTCGTCGCGCATGCGCTCGGCCATCGCGCGCAATCGCTCGACGCGTTCGGCACGCAGGCGTTCCCGCTCGTCGGCGAAACACCGATCGGTCGGATCGAAAAGGTATGCGAGCAAATGCACCGGGACCGGCCACCCGTCCGCACCCAGCCCGACGCACGACATCTCCATGCCGCGCACCAGCGTCAATCCCTTCGGAAGCGCGTCGACCGCCTCAGCCCACCCGGCGGTGGTGTCGTGGTCGGTGATCGCGACGACATCCAGGCCGGCCGTTGCCGCGTTCCGGACGAGTTCGGCCGGGGTATCGGTGCCGTCGGACGCGGTCGAATGGGTATGCAGGTCGATGCGCACGCCTTCTTTCATACCGTGCGCTCACACCGCGCACGCACGCGCACGCAACGTAGCATCGGTCGGTGCCATCGATTCCGCAGCTACCGTCGTTCCGCAGCCAGGCCGGAAGGGCCGCGCAACTGCCGCACATCCCCGTACCGACGGCGCGCGCGGTGGTCGACTGCGCGGTCTATGTCGACGGTAGGCGGCTGCCCGGCCGTTTCACCCATGCCGACGCGATGGCCGAGGTCGACAATCGCGGCGCCGGGTTCGTATGGGTCGGGCTGCACGAGCCGGACACGTACCAAATGGCCGATGTCGCCGAAACCTTCGATCTGCACCCACTCGCCGTCGAGGATGCGGTGCACGCCCATCAGCGCCCGAAGCTCGAGCGCTACGACGACACGCTATTTCTCGTGCTGCGCACCGTCAGCTATGTGCCGCACGAAATCCACAGCGTCAGTGAGATCGTCGAGACCGGCGATATCATGGTCTTCACCGGACCCAACTTCGCGGTGACTGTGCGACACGGCGAACACACCGGATTGGCCGGTGTCCGAAAGGAACTGGAGAACCATCCCGATCAGCTCATGTTCGGTCCCGGCGCGGTACTGCACGCGGTCGCCGACCACGTGGTGGATTCCTACGTCGAGGTGGCGCAGGCCGTCGAGAACGATATCGAGCAGATGGAGGAGGAGGTCTTCACTCCACGCACCACGGTGACCATCGAATCGATCTACCAGCTCAAACGGGAGGTCGTCGAACTGCGACGCGCGGTCAACCCACTGCAGCTCCCGCTGCAACTGCTGGGCCAGAAACCGGATCTACCGCTGCCCAAGGAGATTCGGCGCTACATCCGCGACGTCGCCGACCACCACACCACCGTCGCCGAGCGTATTACCGACTTCGACGAATCACTGAGCGAACTGGTCAGCGCCGCACTGGCCAAGATCGGACTCCAGCAGAACACGGATATGCGCAAGATCTCGGCCTGGGTCGCCATCGCGGCCGTGCCGACGATGATCGCGGGTATCTATGGCATGAACTTCACACATATGCCGGGATTGGAAGCCACCTGGGGCTTTTGGCTGACCATCGCGGTCACCCTCGCCATCTGTGTGGGGCTGTATGTCAACTTCCACCGCCACGACTGGCTCTGAACCTACAGCGACGCAGCGCCTCTCGCCGGATCGCGCACATCGATCCCGGCCTCCGCCCAAGCATCACGCAATGCCTGCGCACCGCGCACCCGCACCCAGGCCGCCTCGGTCGCGGTCACCGGAACCACCGTGAGATACCGCACCGGTTCGGCAGGCTCGGGCAGCGCCACCTCGGGAATATCGCTGTCCCCCAACAACACCGCGGTGAACGGCGCATCGCGCCACATCGGCTCGCCCAGATCCAGCAGCGCATCGGCTTGCAGCACAACACCTTCCACAGCGGGTGCCGCGACGAGCACGCCGAGGGTGCGGGCGAGTCCGGAACTCGGACCGACACCGGCACGCAGCGTCAGCACCAACTCGGCGCGCGGCCCGCGCACCGGATCGGCATGCAGGTCACTGGGATCCCCCATGGGATGACGTGAGCCACCGAGGGTCACGTAGTGCACCAGATCGTCGCCCGGAATGCGGAGAATCTCGATGGGCTCGAGACCGAGGAAGGTCACCGATGCGGAGTCGACACCCGTCGACGGCACGCCGAAGTGATCCAGCACCTCGGTGCGGACCTTGTCCACGACTTCCATGCGCTCAGATCGCCAACCGCGCCAGCATGTCCCGCGCCTGCTCGGCCGACTTCGGATCGCACAGCACGTCATACCGGCCCGCCACCAATTGCATGGTGGAGGCGAAATCGCGCTGCCCTCTGGTCGCCGCGTACGGGATCGAGGTGGAGATGACGCCGAAGATGATGCCGCCGACCAGACCGACCAGCACCGGTGCGAAGCCACCGCTGGTGGTGAACAGGCTCAGCAGCAGGCCGAGGAACAGGCCGAGCCACGCGCCCGAAACCACTCCGCCGCCGATGACCTTGCCCCAGGTCAGTCGGTACAACACGCGTTCGACCTGCATCAGGTCCACGCCGACGATGGTCACGTCTTGCACAGGGAACTGGTTGTCGGCCAGGAAATCGACGGCCTTCTGGGCCTCGGCATAGGTCGGATACGAGCCGACCGGCCAGCCCGATGGCGGCGTCGGCAGACCCTGCCGCGCGCGATTCGAGTTCCCCAAGGGATTCGTCATATCTCTATTCTGCTATTCCGGACCGGAGTTCGGGGGTGTGAAACGCGTGGTCCGCGTCATGCCCGCGGCTCGGCCCTTATCGGCGATTACCTGAGCCATCTTCGCGCTGGCCTCATCGATCATTTCATCGCCGAGCATTACCGCGCCGCGCGCACCACCTTTTTCCGAGGTGTGGAAGGCATAGGCATCGAGAATCAGCTCGGCGCGATCATAATCGACCTGGCGCGGACTGAAGATCTCGTTTGCGGCGTCGATCTGTCCGGGATGCAGCACCCATTTACCGTCGAAACCGAGTGCGGCGGTGCGACCGGCCGCCCGGCGGAATCCATTGATGTCCCGAATTTGCAGGTAGGGGCCGTCGATTGCCTGCAGGCCGTGTGCGCGGGCGGTGAGCAGGATTGTCATCAGAATGTGGTGATAGGCGTCGCCGGTGTCATAACCCTCCGGCTGTTCACCGACCACCAGCGTGCGCATATTGATACTGGCCATGAAGTCGGCCGGGCCGAAGACCAGGGTCTGCACCCGCGGACTCGCGGTGGCGATCTCATCTATGTTGCGCAAACCCATGGCATTCTCGATCTGCGGTTCGATGCCGATCCGTCCGACCTCGAGCCCACCGGCCTGCTCCAACTGGGTGAGCAGCAGATCCAGCGCGCGCACCTGACCGGCGTCGGTCACCTTCGGCAGCAGGATCGCGTCCAGCGCCGCGCCCGCGCCCTCGACCACGGTGATCACATCGACGTAGGTCCACTGGGTGGTCCAATCGTTGACCCGCACGACCCGCAGTTGATCGCCCCAGCCGGTGTCGTTCAGCGCCGTCACGATATTCGCGCGGGCCTCGGCCTTCGCGGCCGGCGCCACCGCATCCTCCAGATCGAGGAATACCTCGTCGACCGGCAGCCCTTTGGCCTTGTCGATCATCTTCTTGCTGCTACCGGGGCAGGCGAGCACCGAGCGGCGCGGCTTCATGATCACTCCCGTCGATCGTGGCATGGTGCGAGTACCGTTGCGCGCACCCTCTAACCTGGCAGCCATGGCAGCAACCAGGGTGTACGTCGCCAGGCTCGCCGGGCTGGTGGTACTCGGCCCGGACGGCGAGTCTATCGGCCGCATCCGCGATGTCGTCGTGGCCATCCGCTACGACCGGCAGCAGCCCCGGGTGCACGGCCTGGTGGTCGAATTGCCTTCCCGGCGTCGGATTTTCGTGCCGATGCTGCGGGTGACCACGATCGAACCCGGTGTCGTCGCGCTCAATACCGGCACGGTGAGTCTGCGCCGGTTCACCCAGCGTACGGGTGAGATGCTCGCCCTCGCGCAGATCGTGGATTCTTCGGTGCGCGTTGCCGATCCGGATCGACCGGACCTCGCGGATGTCGATGTGCTCGTGGTCGATCTGGGTATCGAACAGACCCGGACCAGGGACTGGCGGGTCACCAGGGTCGCGGTGCGCGGACATCGCAGACTCGGCCGCCGCCGGACCGTGCACGTGGTGGACTGGACCCAGGTCAGTGGGTTGACGCCGTACGAGATCGGCAGGCCCGGTCAGGACGTCACCCAGCTGCTCGAGCAGTTCGAGGGTCTACGTCCCGCCGATGTCGCCCATCTGCTGCGCGAACTCCCGGAGAAGCGGCGCATCGAGGTGGCGATCGCGCTCGACGACGAGCGACTCGCCGATGTCGTGCAGGAACTCCCCGACGACGACCAGGTGGACCTGCTCGGCCATCTCGAGGTGCGCCGGGCCGCCGACCTGCTCGAGGCGATGGATCCCGACGACGCCGCCGACCTGCTCGGCGAACTGCCGACCGGTGAACGGGAATCGCTGCTCGCGCTGATGGATCCCGAGGAGTCCGAACCGGTCCGCAGGCTGCTGCAGCACTCCCCCGATACCGCGGGTGGCCTGATGACACCGAAACCGGTGATCCTGACCCCGGCCACCACAGTCGCCGAAGCACTTGCCCGCGTACGCAATCCGGATCTGACCCCAGCACTGGCCAGCATGGTGTTCGTGGTGCGGCCGCCGACCGCGACGCCGACCGGCCGCTTCCTCGGCTCGGTGCATTTGCAGCGACTGCTGCGCGAACCCCCGGCACACTTGGTCGGCGGCATTCTCGATGCCGATTTGGCCCCATTGCGTCCCGATGCCCCGCTCGGCGCGGTGACCCGCTACTTCGCCACTTACAACCTGGTGTGCGGTCCGGTGGTGGATGCGGAGAACCATCTGCTCGGCGCGGTCAGCGTGGACGACGTGCTCGATCATCTACTACCGGAGGATTGGCGTGAGCAGGAAGACGCCGCCCACGACGCGATCGTCGGCCATGAGGGGGTAGGTCATGCCGAGTGAGAAGACTCCGGCGCGCCAGCGCCTGGAAACGCCGATGGAATCGCGGTTCCGCTTCGACTACGACGCCGAGGCGCTGGCCCGCTCGAGTGAGCGGGTCGCCCGATTTCTCGGCACGGGACGCTATTTGGCGATGCAGACCATCGTGGTGGTCGTCTGGATCGTGCTGAACGTCTCTGCGGTCGCGCTGCGCTTCGACCCCTATCCGTTCATCCTGCTCAACCTCGCGTTCTCCACCCAGGCCGCATATGCCGCGCCGCTGATCCTGTTGGCGCAGAACCGACAGGACAACCGCGACCGCGTGTCACTGGAGGAGGATCGCACCAGGGCCTCTCAGACCAAGGCCGATACCGAATTCCTCGCCCGCGAACTCGCGTCGCTGCGGATCGCGATCGGTGATGTCGCTACACGTGATTATCTGCGAAGGGAATTGGAGGAAATGCGGGAGGTGCTGGACCGGATCGAGGCCGCGCAATCAGCAGATACCGGCTCGATCTCGGATAAACCCGCAAAGGCTCTTCGCAAGAAAAGCTCCGGTAGAAAGCCGGGCACGGTTCAGGCTGCACCGCCAGTTGCTGACGATTGACAGGAAATGCTCAACAAGGTTGTGACCCGCGGGTAACCTGGACGACATTGTCCCGAGCGGACGGGCTTGGATTGTCCCGGACAGGCGCTCTTATGACATAGAGGATTGGTGTGGCCGAATGCGAATCTCCGCTCCGATAACCATCTCGGCCCTGATTGTCGCTGGTCTCGTGGCCACAGGCTCGGGTACCAATGTCACCCGGCACAACACTCCCGATACCGCTCCAGAGGCACTGCTCGCGACGTCGGGCGATGCGGCCGCCGCCGACGGAACATCCGGCAACACCAGCGAGGCCGAATTGTCCCGGACAGTTGGTCTTCTTTCGGTAACACCGGAGGCTCCCCGCAAACTTCGAGCAATGACCCCGCTTGCTGATGGCACCCCACTGTTCGCGGGTTCGGTGCCATTGCACGACCTCACATTGCCCGCCACCGGCGGCGCGCTCGGCATTCCGGAAATCGTGCTCGCCGCATATCGCAATGCCGAACTCGCGCTGGAATCCTCGATGCCCGGCTGTGGTCTGTCGTGGAACCTGCTCGCCGGAATCGGGCGGATCGAATCGCTGCACGCGGGCAATGGACGCACCGATGCTGCGGGCACCACCGTGACGCCGATCTTCGGCCCCCCGCTGGACGGCTCGCTACCAGGCAACGAAGTGATAAAGGCCGCCGACGGCTCTGCGGTGCGCGCTATTGGACCGATGCAGTTCCTGCCCAGCACCTGGAGCCTGTATGCCGCCGACGGCAACGGTGACGGCGTCGCCGATCCGCAAAATGTCTTCGACGCCTCGCTCGCCGCGGGCAAGTACCTGTGCTCGGGCGGGCTGAACTTGCGCGATCCACAGCAGGAACTGCGCGCGGTGCTGCGCTACAACAATTCGCTCGCCTACGCCGCCAATGTGCTGAGCTGGTCGGCGGCCTACCGCTCCGGCGGTACCCCGAGCCAGGTGAACATCTCCCCTGATCTCATCCCGCCGGGCAGCGCGCCGATCAAGGCGAGCCCGGATATATTGGCCGCGTCCACGACGACACCGATGGCGACCACAACCAAGACCGAAGTGCCCTCGAATACGGTGATCATCCAGAGGCCGGCCGAGGTGATGATCAATATCCCCGGTCTGCCGCCGATCCCCTGCGGCATCTTCTGTCCGCGGCCGGTACCCAAGCCGCCGTGCGATCCGCAGCGGGTCGCTCCGGCGCAGCTGCCCGCACCGGGTGATCCAGCACAGGCACCCATCGCACCGGCACCCACCGCACCGGCACCCATCGCACCGGCACAGACATACGGTGCCGCGTACAGCGGCGAGCCGAAAGATCCGCAGCAGCACGATCAGCAACACCCGGACCAGCCGCAGCAGCAGCAACCCGCCAATTGCACACCGGCCCAGCCGGATACGGCTCAGCCCGGTGCCACTCAGCCCCAGCCCGCGCCGACACCCGATGCGCAGATTCCCGCGCAACCGCCGAGCGAAGGGTCGCAGAGCGCACCGGAGAAGACACCGGAGCCCGGCATGCCCGATGCACCGGAGCCCGCACAGACCGAGGCGGCCACCCCACCCCCCGCACCGGGCATAACCCTGCCCTTCGGCATCGTGATCCCGCTACCCGGACCGGCACCGGCCCCGCAGGGCTGAAACAAGCTCCGATATCGAACGGATGACGCCACACCGAGAGGCGATAACGAAGCAGTAACAAAAAGGTCTCGAATGCGGTACCCTCAACTTCGTCATCACGAAGGGCCCGTTACCGGGTCAATTGGAGGGTCACCACACAGTGGGGCGTCACCGAAAGCAGTCGCCTGCGACGATCAAGCGCAGCTCCGTTATCGCATTGACCGGATTGGTTCCCGCTGGACTCGTGGCCGTCGCCGCCGCGGGCACCGCCGATCCGACCGCATCGTCTGTCCTGCAACACATTCCGGGCGACGATCAAGGTGACCAGGCGGCGAGCTCCGTGATCGCCGCGGAACCGGCGGCCACCGAATTCGTCGCGCACGCAATGGCAAAGCAGGCGCCGAGTGCGCCACCGATCGTGAAAACCGTTGCGCTGCCCGAGAACAGGCAACCGGCCGCACTGCCACCCGGTCCGCTCGGCATTCCCGGCATCGCCGTCGCGGCCTATCAGACCGCCGAACGCACACTCGCCGCCGAGAATCCGACCTGCGGGATGCCGTGGTATCTGCTCGCCGGGATCGGCCGGGTCGAATCGACACACGCCTTCGGCGGTAAGGCCGATGCGGACGGCAATCCACTGACACCGGTCTACGGTCCGGTACTGGACGGCAGCCTCGCGGGCAATCACGTCATTCGCGACACCGACGGCGGCGCGCTGGACGGACTCAGCGGATACGACCGCGCCATCGGCCCCATGCAGTTCCTGCCGGAGACCTGGAAGCGCTACGCCGCCGACGGTAACGGCGATGGCATCGCCGACCCGCAGAACCTCTTCGACGCGGCGCTGACCGCGGGCAAGTACCTGTGCGACGGCGGGTTGAATATGCGCGATCTCACCCAGCAGGCCAAGGCGATCCTGCGCTACAACAACTCCATGGCCTACGTCACCAATGTGATGGCGTGGGCCGCGTCCTATGCCTCGGGCATCGCTCCGAAGCCCGAGGACCTGCCGCGAATCTGACACAACGTAAAATTCGTGCCATGCCAGTGGTAACGGAAGCGGATGTGCGGGGAGCCCTCGCAAAGGTCGACGACCCGGAGATCCGCAAACCGATCACCGAACTGGGCATGGTGAAGTGCATCACGATCGGTGCCGATAGCAATGTCCATATCGAGGTATATCTGACAACGGCGGGCTGTCCGCTGCGCACCGAAATCACCCAGCGAGTCACCAAGGCGGTGGCCGACGTCGCCGGCGTCGGCGTGGTGACGGTGGATCTCGATGTAATGACCGATGAACAGCGCACGAATTTGCGCAAGCAGTTGCGCGGCGACTCCGCCGAGCCCGTCATCCCATTCGCCCAGCCGGGTTCGCTCACCCGCGTGTATGCGGTGGCCTCGGGTAAGGGTGGCGTCGGAAAGTCCAGTGTCACAGTCAATCTCGCTGCCGCGATGGCCGCGCGCGGGCTGTCCGTCGGTGTGCTGGACGCCGATATCTACGGCCACTCGATTCCACGGATGCTCGGCACCGACGCACGCCCGACGCAGGTCGAGCGGATGATCATGCCGCCGCAGTCGCACAATGTGAAGCTGATTTCCATCGCGCAGTTCACCCAGGGCAATACCCCCGTGGTGTGGCGCGGTCCGATGCTGCACCGGGCACTGCAGCAGTTCCTCGCCGATGTGTTCTGGGGCGATCTCGATGTTCTGCTGCTGGATCTGCCGCCCGGCACCGGCGATGTCGCGATCTCCATCGCCCAGCTGATCCCGAACGCGGAGATCTTGGTCGTCACCACCCCGCAACCCGCCGCCGCCGAGGTCGCC
>FTJU01005120.1_pt1 | contig 10023 bp, 10 predicted proteins | sample 1658961 | NCBI WGS metagenome assembly FTJU01 (sample SAMEA3914878, study PRJEB12502) | metagenome | biome: forest; material: soil | place: USA | collected 2012-03-12 | depth 0.3 m | reverse complement strand
GTGGAGTGTGGGGCGGGTTGCCGGGCGGGAAGGCGGGTAATCCCACCAGCGGTGCACCATTGCGCCGATTCGATGCCCGCAACGCTGAAGGGAGGAAATGTCGGTATGAGTACCCGTGAAACCACGACATTGCTGGCGCAGCTGCGCGCTGTGCTGGCTTTGACCAATACCGAAATCCAGGTCGCCGACACCCGTATCGCCCAAGCCCGCACCGAGGCGGTACGCCAGGAATTGTCCACCAACGCCGACCGCGCCCGCGCCCGCGCCGAGGCCATTGCGGCTGCCATCCGCGAACTCGGCGGCGTACCCGAGGTCGTCGGGCCCTTCCTCGGACGGGCGGTCGCAGCGGTCAAGACACTGGCCGACCAAGCCCAGCCGTTCGACGAAGCCCTGCTCGGTGACCTCACACTCGAACACCAACTCCTCGACCGCGCCCGCTACATCAAAGCTCTCGGCACCACCACCGAGCATCCCGAGGTGGTGACGTTGGCGGATCGGCTGATCACCGCCCACACCGAGACCGTGGACTGGCTGACCACCGTCCTGGCCGAAGACGCCCTCGGCGGGCCCGCCGCGCTGCGCCGCACCCGGCTGCAAGCGGCCACTGGGACCGCGGTGAAACTGTTCAACCTGCCCGTCGACTGGTCGGCCCGCGGCCTGGACCGTGCGCTGGCCACCGTCCGTACCACCGGACCCGCGCTCGGTGAGCTACTCGCTCAAGGCACCCGCGCGGGCGATGTCGCGGTCAAGACCCTCACCGCGTCCCGGGACGCGGCGCTGGCCACTGCCGAAGAAGTCACCCGCCGCGAAGGCGCCGACACCGCCGCCGACGCCCTGCGCTCGGTCCGCGCCGCCACCGGCGTCCTCGACCCCGATGAACTGCCCATCAGCGACTACCCGGAATTGAACCTCGCCCAGGCCGCGGGCGCGATCAAGGACCTCACCGACCCCGCCGATATCCGCGCGATCCTCACCTACGAGCAAGCCAACAAGAACCGCCAGGGCGTCATCACCGCCGCCCAAAACCGGCTCACGACTATCGCCAAAGACATCACCGGCCTCACCTGAGGCCCTTGCCCATCGACTCGCACTCCACTTGTTACAGGTGGGTGCGCATTTTCCCTGGTCACCTCCGTGTGTTCGAGTGCGCTCGAACACACGGCACGCAAATCCGCCAGATCTGCCGGGAATCTGTGCGCGAGAGGGGACTTGAACACGCGGGAGCAACAATATTGGTGCAAATGTGTGCACGAGTACTTCTATTGTGCGTCGCTGGAGCCTAGCACAGATCAGGCCTTCTTCTTGTAGAATCTGTATTATATTGAGCTGTAACAGTTTTCAATGCTTCACTGGAAGTAGCTGACTGGCATGCCGTCGCCGCGTTCTGTCGAGTGGGCTCGGTTTCGGTCTTTTGTGTGCTTCGAATGAGTTGTGGCGCAGGTGGAATCATCGATCGAATGCTGTGGATGTGGTGCTGGTCGCCTGTTGATGCGACCGGCACCGTGGGTCAGGGTCTTGGCCCGGGTGAGTTGGTGAGTAGTTGAGTTGCCATTGGTTGATGCTTGGTACTCGCGTAGCAAATCAGGCAGTGGTTTGGATCGAGGTCGAAGGGGCGTAGGGCACGATGCGGCGCTGGGCGGTTTCCGCGACCGCGGCTGGTTCGCATCCCGTAACCGCATCGCGCCCGGATGCCTCTTATGGATAGCGACAACGAACTCTTTCGCGAAAAGTCCCACCTGATCCTTTCGCTCGCTTCGGGAGTCTGGAATCGGAATTCTCTGCCTTCCTGGACGGGCGTTCCTTCCACGCCCGAACACTCCGATGCGCGGATCCATACGCCTGCACTATCTCCGGAAGGTGAGCAGCGAGCCGCTGAGGTTGCGTATTCCGGGCGCTGGTCCAAGTCAACGGGTTGGGGGGCGGTCGCGAATCACTGCAGCGCGTTCTCGGCTGACCGATGTGGTCGTCCACGCCAGTGCAGCGGCGCTGATCTGGGCGCTGGTCCGGATCTTCGCGGAGCCGAATGTCCCGTTCGACGAAGACGCTGCCCCGGCAACGGTTTCCGCTGATTCCTACTTCTCGCTGAGGGTGATCCGTCCGTCGGTCCAGGTGATGGTACCGCAGGTGAATTCGCTGCGCTTGCCGCCGTCGACGGATACTTCGTCAGACGTCGGGTATCCGAATCTTCCTGCGGCCCCACCTTGTTCGTACCATGCCGTGCGGATGTCGCCTGACACTATGTGGGCACCGGTGGTGGAGTTCCAGTAGATCGCGCCGCCGGCGAATTCCTGATACTCCCCGTCCTGGGGGCCGTCACGTTCGGGCCCCTTCGGCAATCCCAACGGGCCGCTGGTGCCACCCGCCTGCACATACTTGTCGAAGATTTCGTCGGACACCGTGATCGGACCGTCCGGCGTCGCAACGGTGGTTTTGCGCGCCTGGTCATCGTCTCGATCGTCATCGGGAACCCGCGTCGACACCGAAGTCGGCAGCGTGCTCGCCGACGAGGACTTCGAGTCGTTGTCGTCGTCGCTACAGCCACACGCGAGCACACTCGCGGTCGCGATCATCACTGTCGTCGCAGCCAATGACCTGCGAGGAGACCCCGCTGTCTCGTCAAGAACTCGAAGACAGCCAACTTCGTCGAATGCGACTGCTTCCCAGCACTATCGGTGGGCGATCCCTGGTCTGCTTGTTCGGAGGAGACACACCCTTGCGAGGCTCTGACGCGAACTGTTTATCCGCTAACCTGCTGGCGGTGAATATGAATGTCATTTCTGACAAGAAAGTGGGTCTCTGGCAGTGAAGATCGCCTTCGTCGGCAAGGGTGGCAGCGGCAAGACCACATTGTCGTCCCTGTTCGTCCGCCATCTTGTCGAGCGGGATTTGCCCACGCTGGCCATCGACGCGGACATCAATCAGCACCTCGCAACCGCGCTGGGTGCGAGTGACGAAGAGTCGGTGGCTCTTCCGACGCTCAGTGCGCATCTTCCGTTGATCAAGGATTATCTGCGCGGTGACAATCCGCGCATCTCCGCACCCGATGCGATGATCAAAACGACGCCGCCGGGCTCGGGTTCGCGGCTGCTCGGCGTCGTGGAGGACAACCCGATCTACGCTGCCTGTGTCCGTGAGGTCGGTGGCGCTCGACTGGCGGTGACGGGTCCGTTCTCCGAGGAGGACTTGGGTGTGGCCTGCTATCACTCCAAGGTCGGTGCGGCCGAACTGCTGCTCAACCATATGGTCGATGGGCCGGGTGAATATGTGGTCGTCGATATGACCGCGGGCGCGGACTCTTTCGCTTCCGGGTTGTTCACCCGATTCGATCTGACCGCGTTGGTATGTGAGCCGACGTTGCGCAGCGTCGGTGTCTACCGTCAATACCTCGGCTACGCCAAGGATTTCGGAATCCGCATCGCCGTGATCGGTAACAAGGTCTGCGACGACGATGATTTGGCGTTCCTGCGTGAGCAGGTCGGTGAGAACCTGCTGTGCTGGATCGGGCGCTCAGGGCATGTGCGTGCGGCCGAACGTGGCCAGATCCGGCCGATCACCGAGCTGGAACCCGACAACCTGCACGCATTGGCGACCATCCGGTTGACCGTGGATGCGACTACACGGGATTGGAAGGCCTACCAACGTCAGGCTGTGGAATTCCATCTGCGCAATGCGCGGGCGTGGGCTGGTGAAGACTTGGCCGCACAGGTCGATCCGGATTTCGTGCTCGAGTCGCACCTGCGGTCGAGTCGCGGACCGTTGCTCGACTCGCGAGTGTGACCGATCGGCCGCCATCGCCTATGTGGGTCGGTGGCGGCCAGTCGATGCCGTAGCCAGTTCTCCTGTCCAGGGGTGTGCCGCGCGATCAGCCTGCGGCGCAACCCAAGCAGCGCCCCGCCGCGGGCACCTGGTGTGGCGCCGAGTCTGTAGGTCGTGGACCTGGTGAGCCGAGGGCTGCAGGACTCCGGCACCAGATCCACGAGCGGAATTCGCTGATTCCGGGGAGGGGAGTCGGGCAGTGTCCAGCTACGGCATCGGCCGAGGTCAGCCCGAGTCGGGTGTGCTTCGGCGAGTTGGCATCGATACGTCTGAACGTTCAGCTGGTCGGGCTATCGATGCGGTAGAGGTTGACCTTGTAGCGGCCGAAGCGCTGGCGGAAGATCGTGCTGACGGCGCGGAGTGTGATGCGGCGCGGTAGTGGCACTCGGGGGCGGATGCGGTCCGGCAGTTGGGACAGGTCGCGGGATTCCAGGGTGTGTAGGCCGGGATGCCAGCGTTCGAGTTCGCGCGGGTCGTCGCAGGCCCATTGCATGCGCGCGGTCACCTTTTTCATCGTGTCATGGCGGTCCTGGTGGTCGATGATCCACCGGCCCGAGGTGTCCAGAACGAGGTGGGCGCCGGGAAAGTTCGCGGTGATGAGGGTGAGCGCTCGGCGGACGTCGGGTTCGTCCAGGTAGATCAGCACGCCCTCGGCGATGAGGAAATACGGTGCGGGAAAGGCCTTGACGATGTCGATCCAGGTTTCTTCGAGCACCGACGCCGCCACCATGCGGCGTCGGTGGGATTCGGTGAAGAATTTCGATCGCAGGTCCATTGCGTCGGGCAGGTCGAGGTCGATCCAGTGCAGCGTGCCGTTGTCGACCCGTTCGAAGCGGGTGTTGAGTCCGGCGCCGATTTCGACGACAGTGCCCTCGGGGTGCTGGCCGAGGAAGTCCAGGCCGAATTGTAGTGCTGTGTGTCGGATGTGATGCTTCGCAGGGAAGTTGCGGCGTCGGCCGCGCGTCGGGCGTTATCGGCGAGTTCGGCGATCATCGTGGCTCGGTATCGGGTCGGGCATCGGCCGGTGGGATGTTGTGGTTGCAGCGGAAGATGTTGTTCGGATCGTATTCGGCTTTGACGCGCTGTAGCCGTTGGTAGGTGTCGGGGTGGAAGGAACTGCGGACCCGCGTGGGCGAACTGGATCCGTCCAGGATGCCGATGTATGGGCCGCCGGCCGAGCAGTTTCGGACGGTTTCGATGATGTCGGCGATCCAGCGCTGTGATGCCACCAGTTGCCGACCGCTCGGTGCGCCGGAGAAGACGACGAGGTGATAGTTGGCCTCGTGGAAGCTGAATGCTGTTGCTTCGTTGGTTGTCCGGCGGATGGCGCCGCCGAGTTGGTGAATCGAGATGAGGGTGTGCGGTGTGGGCATCCGGGCGCCGAGGTTGATCAGCGCGTCGATGGTGCGGTCGTCGAGTAGATGGAGCCATTCGGTTCCGGTTGCGGTGGCGTGTCCTGCGGTGAAGGCCTGTTCGGTATTGCTCTGCAGCTCTGGGTAACTCAGCGTCCGCATCAGATCGAGTTCGGGTTCGCCGATCTGGTGCAGTGGTCGCAATGCCGCGCGGGCTTCGGCGGCCGAACCGAGGTAGGAGGCGGTGATCGCCGCCATCGGTGGTCCCTTGGGTGCGGTGGGCGGCCAGTTGATAAGGGTGGCCCGCAGGGACAGCTCGGCCGGTGCGGTGGCGCACAATTCGCGGAAGGCGGTGAGTACCGCGCGCGCCTTGTCGAACCGGTACAGCAGGGTGCCCGCGTAGACGGTGCTGATCGGGTGGAGTTGGAGTTCCAGGCTGGTGATGACGCCGAAGTTGCCGCCACCGCCGCGCAGGGCCCATAGCAGGTCTGGGTGGTGGTCGGCGTCCGCGTGGACCTGTCGTCCGTCGGCGAGCACGATATCCGCGGCAAGGACGTTGTCGCAGGTGAAGCCCAATGCCCTTTGCAGCCAACCGGTTCCACCCGACATCGCGGTGCCGATCACCCCGACCGTCGAGACGTCGGCGCCGGTGACCGCGAGTCCGTGCGTCTGGGCGGCGCGATCGAACTCGTTCCAGGTCACCCCGGGCGCGACGGTGCCGCGACGGTGCACCGGATCGATGGTGGCGGCCTTCAATGGTGACAGGTCGAGCATTATTGAACGCTCGACCTCGGCGTGGGCGGCGACATCGTGTCCGCCCGCCCGCATAGATACGGGCAGGTCGCGGCGTTGCGCGAAGTCCACGGCCGCACGGATATCCGAGGCGTCGGCGCAGCGCACGATCACCGCTGGGCGGTGGTCGACGGCGGTGTTCCAGGTGTGCCGGGACGAGTCGTAGCCGGGGTCGGTGGGTAGCAGTACGGCACCTTGGCAGGCGCTGCGCAGGTCGTCGAGTTGGTCGCGCAATGGTGTTGTTGTCATGGGACGGTGGGCTCCTCTGCTACCGCGATATCGGGTGTGGCTGCCGTGGGGAGTTCGCGATCCAGGTAGTCGGTCAGGATCTCCGGCAGTCGCCGCTGCGCGAATGTGGTGTGGGGGTCGTTGCTGCCGACAGTCGAGTCGTTGTCGCGCACGGCATCTCGATCGTGATAGTGCTCTGGCGGACCGACTGCGAGCAGGCGGCCGTCGGCGGAGTCGAGCAGCACGGCCCACGAGGGCGGGATGGTGGCGGCCAGTTCGGCGGGCCGGATGGCATCGGGAGCTTGCGGATCCAGCAAGGCGTTCGGAATGCCGGTGACCAGGATGGGTTCGCGCGTCAGGTCGGCGGCGCGGAGCCGGTCGGCGGGCAGCGCGGACCACTCGATGGTGCGCGCCGGTTCCGGTGCGGGGGCGTCGACGGTGTAGACGATGTCGTAGCGGTATCGGGTGAGTTCGGTGTCGTCGCGGAAGGGCTTGGCGTAGCAGGTGGTTCGGACATCGCGATGATGGCGATCTGCAATGCGGGCGAATAGCCTCGGGTCGCAGAGCAATTCCTCGTCGGCGGCGAGCCGATCGGCGATGCGCGCGGCGAGTTGCGGCTCGGGCGTCTCGGCGTTGCGGGCGGTTTCGAGCCAGCGCGCGAAACTCGGGGCGTTGGCGAGATTGCGGATATCGCCGACGACCACGGTCCCGCCCGGGGCGACGAGATCGAGCGCGTCATCGAGCACGGCGGTCAAATACGGTTCGTTGGGGAAGCATTGGGTGACGCTGTTGAGCACCACGCAATCCGGCGCAGCCGCATCGTCATCGGTCGCCTCGCGCAGTGCCGCGGTGACCGACGCCGAGGTGAGTTCATGCGCGGCCCCTTGTAACACCCGCACACCCGGTAATGCTTGGGCACGCAGCCGCTCCACCGCGGGTTCGGCGACATCGATGCCGACGTAAGCGCGGGTGCTGCGGTGCACGCGGTGGGCGAGCAGGCCACTGCCGCAGCCCAATTCGAGTACTACACGCGGTTTATCACGCAGGATGAGTCCGACCGCATGCTCGACCCACTCGATCATGTGGTCGCGCGGAAAGGGCTTGTCGGTGTCGGAGGCGCGCCATCCGGACAGGTCGAGATCGTCGCCGTGTCGTCCCTCCGCAGTGGAGTACACGTACTCGTATACATGCCGCCAGTGCTCGAGATGTTCGGTGAGCAATGGTCCGGGAACAGGTCGAACGGCCACGGCGGACGCTGCCGGGCGCACCAGAATCGCGTTTCTGCCTTGGTCCCACCATGCCGCCGCGACCCAGGGGTGGCGGGCCAGGATCGACACCGCCCGTCCGGTCACAGCGTCGCCTCGCTGGCGCTGGGCTCCCTTGCGATCGGCCGGTCCACTACCTACGGTTGCCGCGCTGTGCTCGGTCACGACTTCTCTTCCCGAGCATCGGAGAGGGCCGAACCTGTTGTCGGCGTGGTCAATTCGGCCGCTCCGAACATCCGCAGGGCGCGTTCGGGGTCATTGGCGGCATGCGCCCGTCCGGCGTGTGCATCGCGCCAGAACCGCTGGATGGCGGTACCGGCCCGCAAGAGTATCGCGGTAGCCAATGACTCGCTGACCGAACGCGGACTGGCGATCGCCGATGTCGTCGGTCGGGTCGCTGGGGAACTCGGGCACACCCCCGCGCAGGTCGCACTGGCCTGGACACTGCGCAACCCCGCCGTCACGGCGCCCATCGTCGGAGCCCGCACCACACGACAACTCGCCGACAACCTCGGCGCATTGAATGTGACCTTCGATGACCACCACCTGAAGCGGTTGCACCAGGCATCCGCGGTGGAACTCGGCTTCCCCCACGACTTCCTCGCGCGCCCGCTGGCCCGCAGCACCGTATTCGGTGACCTGCGCATCCGGGCGGACACGCCCGCGTGAGCCGCAGATAGCCACGCACCAAACCATTCTGGCGACTACGCCCAGTACAGGAAGGATGAGTGCTCGCCGATGCCGAACATCGCCGACGTACTGACGGACCGCATGCTGTCTCGTCCCAGGGGGCGAATCGCCCGCTTGTGGTGGCGTGATATGAAGGCCCATCACGAGATCTTTCGCGACACCTTGGGCGCATTGGAACTTCAATCAACGGACAACCTACTCGAAATCGGTTGCGGCGGAGGCACCTTCGTAGGATGGGCGCTCCAGTCCGGCTGTCGCGCGACCGCCGTCGACCACAGCGCCGATATGATCGCGCTGACCACCCGCAACAATGCCGCCGCCGTGCGCGACGGTCGCCTCGAGGTGGTCGAGGCAACAGCCGAGGCGCTACCCCTGCCCGATGAGCAATTCACCTGCGCGGCAATGGCAAACGTCTTCTGCTTCCTCGACGCCCCCCGCGCGCTCACCGAACTGCGGCGGGTACTCGCACCGGGCGCGCGGATCGTCGTGCACACCGTCGCGCCGAATCCGCCCGCATCGGTCGTCCCGCCGCCGGTGGCCCGACGCATGCGTCTGTACTCCGACGACGAGCTACGGGCACTGTTCGGTGACGCGGGGTTCACCGAGCCCAACCTCGCGCGGCTCGGCGCTGCATTCCAGCTCGTCACGGCCAGCCGCTAACCACCGAGATCGACCTGTGCAAGCGCAGGTCGGGTGACTGGGTTTGTCTGATGGTGTCATCGGTGCGGGAGGTGGTGGGGACGCCCATCGCGGGACACCGCGTGTGCCGCCTGAGTTCTTCGACGACCGCAGGTCCCGCCCGGCGTATCCGAACGCGACGCTGTCGGATTCACGAGCCATGATCCGAATCGGGGCATTCCGGGGCGTCGAAGCCGCCGCCGCGAAATCTACTGCGGCCCCGATCGCGTCAGCGGCGTAGCCGATGTCGGCCCGGGCCGATGTCGCGCTGGCGGGTCGTCGAACTCAGTGTTCGTCGTAGTGGCCGTCGTGTGCGGCGTGGCGATGGCCGTCGTGCACGTAATCGACGTGGTCGCCGTGCGGAATGGCGACATGCCCGCAGCCCTCGCCGTGCACATGGTCATGGTTGTCGTGGGCGACGTGTGTCGGGGGTTCGCATTCGTCGTAGTGGTCATCGTGGGCGCGATGCACATGGCCGTCGTGCACATAGTCGACATGGTCGCCGTGGGGGATAGCAACGTGGCCGCAACCAGGGCCGTGGGTGTGTTCGTGGCTCGCATGCTCCGTGTGAACCGCTGATGCCATTATTTTCCTCTCTTCATCTTGTGCCACAGGTGAATATCTACTTGTCACATCATTATGTGCGCATGTTCTGTTAAGTGCTGGTGAATTGCTGAGGTGTCGCAGTATGCGCGGTGTGTCGAAAGGCGACTTCACGAACTCGGGTCGTGCGTCAGGGGAATTCCTGCTAAATTATTGATAATGGTTTTCAGTTTCAAGGTCTGATGAGGGATGCACGATGGCTCGTCCGGGTTTCGGTACACGTCTGGTAGGGGCGGCGGCTTGCGCGGCCGCGATTGTCGCGATGGGGACGGCGTGCGGTTCGTCGTCGGATTCGTCGGGGTCCGGCAAGCTGGAGGTGGTGGCGACGATCAACGCGTGGGGCAGCATCGCGTCCCAGCTCGGCGGTGACAAGGTGCACGAGACGAGCATCATCAGCAGCCCCGACACCGATCCGCACGATTACGAGGCGACGCCCGCGGACGCGCGTGCCGTTGCCGGGGCAAAGGTCGTGCTGGCCAACGGGATCGGCTACGACGCCTGGATGGACAAGCTGCTGGCCGCGAATCCGAATTCGGATCGCACCGTATTGGATGTCGGCAAGCTGGTCGGCGTCGCCGACCAGCGGGTCTCCGTGACGC
>FTJU01001571.1_pt4 | contig 10067 bp, 7 predicted proteins | sample 1658961 | NCBI WGS metagenome assembly FTJU01 (sample SAMEA3914878, study PRJEB12502) | metagenome | biome: forest; material: soil | place: USA | collected 2012-03-12 | depth 0.3 m | reverse complement strand
CCGTCGCGCAGCGGCGTCACCAGCCCGATCCGCGCGGCGCGGTAGATGCCGGCGAGCATATCACGCGAATAGCCCTGGTTGACGTAGCGGATCGGCACCCAGTCGACATCGGCATAGGCGCCGTTGATCCGCCCCGCCATGCCCTCCAGCGAGCTGCGGATGCGCTGATAGCTCTCCACCGCCCCGCGCGAAGGCGGCGCGATCTGGAGCAGGGTGACCTCCTTGCGCTCCTCGGGATGCTCCTGGAGGAAGCGCTCATAACCGAGGAAACGCTCCTCCAGCCCCTTCGAATAATCGAGCCGGTCGACGCCGACGATCAGATCGCGCCCGACCGCGGCATCGCGCATCCGGCGGTACATCAGCCGCGCCGGGGTCGAGCGCGAGGCGGTGATGAATTCCTGTGCGTCGATACCGATCGGATCGACCAGCAGCCGTACGCTGCGCCCATCGAGGTGGAGGATGCCATCCTCTTCGGTGGCGCCAAGCTCGATGACCGCGAAATCGCGGAAGGATTCGAGCCATTCCTCGGTATGGAAGCCGACCACGTCATAAGCGAGCATCGTGCGGGTGAGCTCGGCCGCTTCGGGCAGGGTCGCGAGGAGGCGGCGCGGCGGCCACGGAATGTGGAGGAAGAAGCCGATCCGGTTGGCACAGCCGCGGTCGCGCAGCGCCTGGCCGAGCGGGAACATGTGATAATCCTGGACCCACAGCACGTCGTCGGGCTCGATCAGCGGCAGCACCGTATCGGCGAAGCGATCGTTCACCCGCTGGTAGCCGCCGGCGAAACCGCGCTCATATTCGGCCAGATCGATGCGATAGTGGAAGAGCGGCCACAATGTGCGGTTGGCGTAGCCGTTATAATATTCCTCGACGTCCTGCTCCTCCAGGTCGATCGTCGCGGTGGTGACGCCGTCGTTGCGCTGGAGGTTGATGCGCCCGTCGAACTGCTCGGTAGTCTCGCCCGACCAGCCGAACCAGATGCCGCGATATTCGCGCAACGCCGCCTGCATCGCGACGGCCAGCCCGCCCTGCGCGCCGCCGGTGGGCGATGGGGTCGAGACGCGATTGGAGACGATGATCAGCCGGTTCATCGGATCGCGCTCCACGGCTTGCTGAGCAAAACGGCACAATTGATGATGCCGACGAGCGAATAGGTCTGCGGATAATTGCCCCACAATTCGCCCGAGACCGGATCGATATCCTCCGACAGCAGCCCCGCGCCGGTGCGGCGCGACAGCATCTCCTCGAACAGCGCGCGGGCATCGTCGTGCCGCCCGGTGAGGTATAGCGCCTCGATCAGCCAGAAGGTGCAGACGTTGAAGGCGGTCTCGGGCAGGCCGAAATCGTCCTCGGTGGCGTAGCGCAGCATGTTCGAGCCGCGCCGCAGCCCCGCTTCGACCGCATTCAGGGTGCTCAGGAAGCGCGGATCGTCGGGCGGCAGGAAGCGCAGATCGAGCAACTGGATCAGGCTCGCGTCGAGATCGTCGCCCGAGAAGGTGGCCGAGATGCGCTCGGTTTCGCCGCGCCACGCCGCCGTCTCGATCGCCGCGCGCATCGTGTCGGCGCGATCCTGCCAGAAAGCGCGCCGATCCTCGCGGCCGAGCGCCTGCGCGGCATTGGCGAGCCGATCGCACGCCGCCCAGCACATCGCCGCCGAATAGGTATGGACCGACTGGCGGGTGCGCAGCTCCCACAGCCCGGCATCGGGCTTGTCATAGACCGCCCAGGCGCGCTCGCCGATCCGCTCCAGCGCTTCGAAATCCGAATGGCCGGCCATGCGGAACAGCCGCCGATCGAAGAAGGCCTGGACGTTGGAAAGGATGATCTGGCCGTAGGCGTCGTGCTGCACCTGCTCATAGGCCTGGTTGCCGACCCGCACCGGCCCCATGCCGCGATAGCCCGCCAGCGCCTCGGCGAAGCCCTCCTCCAGCTGCGCCTCGCCGAGCACGCCATAGAGCGGCTGGATATGACCGCCGCGCGCCTCGTCGACGATGTTGCGCAGGTAGGCGAGGTAGGATTCGAGCACGTCGAGCGCGCCCAGCCGGTTGAGCGCCTGGACGGTGTAATAAGCGTCGCGGATCCAGCAGTAGCGATAGTCCCAGTTGCGCTGCGATCCGGCATGTTCGGGGATCGAGGTGGTCAAGGCCGCGACGATCGCCCCGGTCTCCTCATGCTGGCAAAGCTTGAGCGCGATCGCGGCGCGGATCACCGCCTCCTGCCATTCGGGCGGGGTGGCAAGGCCGCGCACCCAATCCTGCCATTCGTCGGTGGTGTCGGCGAGCATCTGGCGTACGCTGACGCCGACATCGCCGTTGAAGCTCTCGTCGGGGCCGAGGAAGAACACCATCTCGCGCTCCAGCCGGAAGGCGCGTTCCGCGAGGATCAGCTCGACGGGGCCATCCGTGGTGAGACGCATCACCTGTCGCTGGAGGCGGTAGCGGATATGGTTGGTGCCGTTGGTCGTCTCGGCAACGGTGCCGTCCCAGCCGCGCGTCGGGCGCAGCTGCACCTTGATGCGCGGGCTGCCCGAGATCGGCCGCACCAGTCGCGCGAACGCGACCGGGCGATATTGCCGATTGTGGCGGCGGAAGCGCGGGCAGAAATCCACCACCTCGATCCCGTTGCTCGCCTCGTCGACATGGCGGCTGACCAGCACCGGCGTGTTGCGCCGATATTCGAGGGTGACGGTGCTGCCCCCCTCCAGGTCGATCGCCCAGAAGCCGGCTTCATCCTCGGTCCGGCTATTGACCAGCGAGGAGAAGAGCGGCTCGCCATCGACACGCGGCACGCAGCCCCACACGAAGCGGCCGGCGCGGTCGATCAGCGCGCTGACCTGGCAATTGCCGATCGGCCAGAGATCGAGATCGGGGGTCATGACAGTTCGTCCGCAGCACTTTCGAGCCAGGCCAGGGTCGCCGCGACATCGGCAAGCCGGTAGCGCGCCGCCGAAGGCCGGATCGGATCGACGACGATCCCCGCCCCGCCCATATCCTCGGCCGCGGCCAGGGCCGGCTCGTCGGTATCGTCGTCGCCGATGAAGACCGGGCGCGTGCCGGCCATCACCGGGCTCTTCATCAGCGCACGCAGGCCATGGCCCTTGTCCTTGCCGGCGACGCGGACCTCGAACATCATCTTGCCGAGCTGTAGCTGCAGCCCGTCCTGATCGGCCATCGCATAGGCCAGCGCGCGGCATTCATCCTCGATATGCGGCGCGAGGCGGTAATGGAGCGACACGCCGAACGGCTTGTCCTCGATCACCAGCGCCTCATGCTTCGTCTGCAGCGCGCGAACCTCCTTGAGCGCATGATCGAGCCCCACCGGCCGCTCCGGCGCACTGATCTGCCCGTCGGGCATGCGCACTTCGAGGCCATGGCTGCCGCTGATCGCGAAGCTCGCCCCGCCGAACAGCCCGTCGATCTGGTCGAGCGGACGCCCGCTGATGATCGCGACCCTGCCGTCGAGCCTGGCGCTGAGCTTCGCCATCAGCGCGCGTACCCGATCGCTGACCCTGGTATCGTCCGGCCGCGCCTCGATCTCGACCAGAGTGCCGTCGAAATCGAGGAACAGGCTGGCGCCACGCAGCAGATCGAGCGGCGGATGGGTGACGGTCTCGCTGGGGTCGGTCAGGCTCAAAATGTCTCTCCGAGGGATGCGCCGGGGCGGCGCGCGATGAGCAGAAGAGCCGGAATCATACCGGGTCAACAATGATAGGGCCGTTGCGTTCCCGCAGTGCAGCAATTGCCCGCACGGAAGGCCCGGTTCGTCTCACGGCCCGGGTCAGGCCGTCGAACAGGGAAAAATTCGCATTTTTTCCGCCATTATTTCCCCTGAATGAGCGCTCTATCCTGTTGATCCGCAAACCGATCGTTCGGGAATCGCGCGTCATCCGAAACAGGGAATTCCCAAGCGCGTAACAGGCGCGGAAATGTCCCGAACAGGGCCGTAATCCAGCCTGGCAGGGACCGTCCGACCGGCAGAACAGGGGTCAAATTCGTCCGATCGACGCGTTCCGGGCAGAAGCCGGAGAACTCTCGTCTCACCATGCCCTAAGCGTTGCGTAGCGGCTGCCGGGCCGCCCCCGGCGCCACTTCGAAGGTCGCGATCGTCTTCGCCTCGTAAGGCTTCGCCAGGATCGTCGAGACCGCGATCAGCTCGGCCCGCGCGCTCTGGCGCGTCAGGGTCAGCAGGATATAGCCCTTGGCCTTCTGGTTGCAGTAAGCGACTTCCTTGTTGGCCGCCTGCAGCATCTTGCCGAGCGGGATGCCGCCCAGTTCGTCCTCGTCGGACGGGCTAGTGATCGAGCTGGTGCCGAATTCGGACGCGACCAGCCGCCCGCCATCGTCATAGAGATCGTTCGCCCAGAAGGCATGGCTGTCGCCCGACAGGATGAGCGGGTGCGCACCGGCTTCGCGAAAGGCCGCGTAGAGCCGTTCTCGCGCGGCGGGATAGCCGTCCCATGCGTCCATGTCATAGGGCAGGCCGGCCTTGTACGAGGCCAAAGCGGCTTCCACCTGGACGCGGATCTCGGGCGGCAAAGCGGCGGCCATCTGTTTCGCCTGCGCCTCGCCGACCATCAGATCGAGCCGCGGCCCGGCGACCCGCGCCATCACCACCTGGTTGCCGAGCACCTGCCACGGCGTTCCGCCCGCGACCGAGCGCTGCAATTCCTGCTCCAGCCAGCGGCGCTGCGGCTCGCCCAGCATCTCGCGATCGGGCCGGTTGCGCTCCACGACCAGCGCCGCCAGATTTTCCGGTGTCGCCGGCTTGCCGCCCAGCACCGCTTGGTGGCTGCGCGCCAGCAGCCGCGTCTCGACCATCAGCAAGGTCGCCAGATCGCCGAACTGGAAGCCGCGATTGATCGATTCCCACGGCTTGCCCGGGATCGGATCGCGGATCGGCATCCATTCGAAATAGGCCTGGAGCGCCGCCGCCTTGCGCACGCGCCAATCGCCCTCGGTCTCGGGCTGGTGGTTTTCGGCGCCGCCGGTCCAGCTATCGTTGGCGGTTTCGTGATCGTCCCACACGCAGATAAACGCCGCGCGGGCATGCGCCGCCTGCAGGTCCGCGTCGGTCTTGTAGAGCGCGTGGCGGCGGCGATAATCGTCGAGCGTCACGATCTCGTGCGGCGGATCGACCAGGCGGTTGAGCTTGACGCCGGTGGCGCCGCCATAGCCCTCCTGACCATATTCGTAGATATAGTCGCCGAGGTGGACGACCGCGTCGACCCGATCGAGCCGCGCGATCGCGTCATAGGCGTTGAACAGCCCGGCCGGATAAAGCTGGCAGGTGACGAAGGCGAGCTTCGCATCGGCCAGCGCGCCGGTGGGCAGGGTGCGGAAGCGGCCGACCGGCGACTTGGTGCCGTCGGCGGCCTCGAACCAGTAATGATAATCGGTGCCCGGCTTGAGCCCGGTGACGTCGGCCTTGGCGGTAAAATCCTTCGCCGCGCGCGCATCGACCTGCCCGCTCGCCACCGGCTTGCCATTCGGCGTCGCCGCCACTTTCCAGGTAAGCGCGATCGGCGCGACATGGCCTGACGCAGCCGGGGTCGCACGCGTCCACAGGATCGCGCCGGCCGTGGTGGGATCGCCGCTGGCGACGCCATGGACGAAGGCGACCTTGCTTGGCGTGCGCTCGGCCGCGGCGGCCGGCAGCGCCGCACCGGCGCCGATCAGCCCCAGCAGCGAGCGGCGATCGATGGTCACTTCTTGCCGCCGAAGCGGATGCTGGCACGCACACCGTAGAAGCGCGGCTCGCCGGCGATGAAGGTCGGCAGGCCGAGCGCGTCGCCGGTATTGCCGGCATCCTTGATATATTTCTTGTTGAGGATGTTGGTGACGAAGCCCTCGATCTGGAGCCCGTTGCGGAATTCGTAGCCGAGCCGCGTATTGACCAGCGCATAGCCGCCCTGCAGCTCGTCCTGGATATTGTCCGCGACGAGAGCGCCGTTGGCGACCTGCTGCAGATCGGGCCGATCGTTGTCGTCATCGAAGAAGACCTTCGACTGATAGGTGATGCTCGGCACGAAGTTGATCCGCCCCGGGCCGATCGGCATGCCCAGGATCGCGCCGAACGAGGCCGCATTGTCGGGTGCCAGGCGGAAATGGTTGCCCTTGTAGGCGCCGGTCGAGAAGCGGCTGTTATTATAGGCGTAGGTGGCGAACAGGGTGACCATGTCGGTCGGCACCCAGCGCAGATCGCCCTCGAAGCCGTAGCTGCGCGCCTTGCCGGCATTGGCCTGGACGAACAACGTGCCCTGCTGCACCGTCGTCTGGAAATTCTCGTAATGATAATAATAGATTGCGCCGTCGACGAAGAGCTTGTGGTCGGCAAGTTCGGATTTGATGCCGGCTTCGTAGCTGTCGACCCGTTCGGACGGCAGGGTCGAGAAGCGGGTCGGCCCGAGCGGCGCCGCCGGAGCGCTGGCGGTCAGCACGTCGGGCCGGCGACCGCGCGAATAAGTCGCATAGAGGCTGGTCGAATTGCTCGGCGCGTAGCGCGCGGTCAGCCGCCAGGCGAAGCCGGCGTCGCTGCCGTCGGCGCTGTCGGTCTCGCCATTATTCCCGGTCGGCTGCGCGCCCAGGCCGAACAGCGGCACCGGATAGGCCGCAGACGGCGGGATGGTGGCCGCGCCCGGTACGGCGAGCGCGCCGAGCAAAGCGGTGCGGGTCGCCGCCGGCTGGGTCAGTGCGCCGATGAAGCCGCCCAGGATCGAGCGGCCGTTGAGCACCGCCGAGGTGAAGCGCGTGGTCTTGTCGTCATGGCTCCAGCGCAGGCCGGCACCGAGCTCGAACTGGTCGGAGACCTTGTAGCTCGCGTCACCGAAGATATCGAAAGCCGTGGTGCGCCCGTAATTGGTGCTCGTCTCCAGATGGTTCGACTTGAGGTTGGCGGCGATCGCCTGCGCCTGCGCCGCCGCCAGCGGCACGCCATAAGCGGCCGCAACGCCCTGGAGGAGCTGGCCGGTGAAGGCGGTATTGGCGAACAAGGCGGCCGGCGCCGGATCGGTCGCGGCGCGGCCGGGGATCGCGCCGCCGCCGTTGAGTGCACCGGCAAGGCGCGCCAGCACCGCGCGCTCGTCGAATTCGGTCGGGACGCGCTGCGATCCGTTCTCATGGAAGAAGCTGCCGCCGACGAAGGCGGTGAGTGGCCCCTGCTCGTAGCGCAGGCGCAGTTCCTGGCTGGTCTGGCGGCCGCGCGCATCCTCGGCCGCGGTCAGCACCGGCAGCGAGATGCCGTCGGCATCGAACACTTCGAGCGCGTCGAACTTGCGATAGGCGCTGATCGAGGTGAGCGTGAATCCGCCTCCCAGCTTCAGGGTGGCGAGCCCGGTGACGCCCCACACCTCGCGATCGACGCCGAGCGGGCGGCCGCCCTCGAACCCGCTGGCGGGCGCCAGCGCCGCGCCGCTGTTGCGCCCGGCATCGCCCAGCACCACGCCCGTGATGGGATCGGTCGGCCGATAGGCGATCGACTTGAACGAGGTGCCGGAGGGATCGTCCTTCTGGTAATTGCCGATCAGGTCGAACGACAGCATGCCCGTCTCGGCATGGAGCGAGGCGCGGCCGGCGCGGGTATCGTCCGAATCGTAATCCTTGCCGCCGAGCAGGTTGGCGACATAGCCGTCGCTTTTGCGGATGCGCCCGGCGACGCGGACCGCGACGTCCTGGCCCAGCGGCGCGTTGAGCATCGCCTCGGCCGTCCAGGCATCGAAATTGCCGTAGGAACCGCTCAGATAGCCGGCATAGCCGCTGGGATCGGCCTTGTTCTGGACGATGTTGACCGCGCCGATCAGCGCGCCGCGGCCATAGAGGGTCGATTGCGGGCCCTTGGCGACCTCCAGCCGCTGCAGATCGAACAGCTCGACATAGGAACCGCGCGATTTGGAGATCGAGACGCCGTCCTGGAAGACCGAGACGCGCGGCTCGTTATAGGCCGATCCATCGTCCGAGGTGATGCCGCGGATGACGAAGCCCGGATTGTTGGGCGACTGGTTCTGCACCGCGAAGCCGGGGATGAAACGGGCGGCCTCCTCGAACTCGTCGAGCCCGAGCTTGTCGAGCTGCTGGCCGGTGAGCGCGCTGACGGCGATCGGCACGTCGATCGCCTTCTGCTCGCGCAGCTGCGCGGTCACCACGATCTCGCCGCTGTCGGGTTGCTCCGCGGGCCCCGCCTGCGCGTAGAGCGGCGCGGCCGCCACGACGAAGCCCGCCGTCATCATTCCACCCACGATCGCGCGCATCGATAATCCCCCGATAGATGGCGAACCGCTAGACAGCGAAGATTACAAGTCCGTTGCACCGCTGCCGGCAGCCGCCCCGCCGGGGGTGGAATTGCCGTCGCGCGTTGCCATATGGCCGGCACAACGCGCCGCAGGGAGGTGATCATGGCCCGTCCGATGAGGATCGATTTCGTCTCGGATGTCGCCTGCCCCTGGTGCATCATCGGGCTGCGCGGGCTGGAGGAAGCGATCGACCGGACGCGCGACGTGGTCGAGGCCGAGATCCATTTTCAGCCGTTCGAGCTCAATCCCGACATGCCGCCCGAGGGCCAGAATATCGTCGAGCATGTCGCCCAGAAATATGGCGCTTCGGCCGAGCAGTCGGCCGCCAATCGCGAAACGATCCGCGAGCGCGCCGCCGCCGTGGGCTTCACGATGAACACCAGCGACGAAAGCCGCGCCTGGAACACGTTCGACGCGCATCGCCTGCTGCATTGGGCCGGCGAACCCGGCCAGCCGGAGGGTGCGCAGGCGGCGCTGAAGCACGCGTTGTTCGAGGCGTATTTCACCGATGGGAATAATCCGGGCGATGCCGGGGTGCTGGCCGCTGCGGCCAAGAAAGCGGGCCTCGATGTCGCCGAAGCCTGTGATGTGATCGTCTCACGCCGCTTTGCGGATGAGGTGCGCCAGGCAGAGGCGCTGTGGCAGCGGAGCGGCATCAACGCCGTGCCCGCGATCGTGATCGACAGGCGATACCTGATTTCGGGCGGGCAACCGCCGGAGGCGTTCGAGCAGGCGCTGCGCCAGATCGCCGCGCAGGCTCAATAGAAAACCCCCTCTCCCAGCTGGGGAGAGGGGGCTTGGCTATCCTTACCGGTAGCGCCAGCCGTCGTGCCAGCGATAGCGATTGTGCCAGTAGCGGCCGTTGGACCAATAGCCGCGGCCCGGATAATAGGTACCGATCACCGGCGCGGGAGCGCCCGGCACGAAGCCGGGGCCGCCATTGGCGAAGCAGCGGTGGCCATAAGGCCCGCGATGCGCGCCGGGGCCGCAGCCGTCACGCGCTTCGGCCGGGGCGGCCGCGGCGACGATCGCCCCGACGGCGAGGGTGGCCAACAGGATGTTCTTCATACCATCTCCTTTAACACACGCCTGGCCGGTCCTTCGACCGGCCAGCATGACGTTAAATGGCGCCCTTACCCCTTCCGTCGCATCGCTCCGCAACGGGTGAAAGCGCTCGGTCATGCTGTGTGCAAAAGCGCGCGCCGACCCGTAACGTTCCATTTACCCCAGGTTAACGCCGGCCGGCTGGACCGTCGAGCAAGCGATCGGATGGGGAGGCGAAGCTGATAAGATCCTCCCGTGGAAGGAGAGGTGGCACGCCGTAGATCGCCGGCAAGGAACCGCATCTCATTAAACGCTCGTTACGCCCGAGCGTGATCCATCCCTCGGCGAAAGCCGGGCACCATGCTCAGTCCGCCATCTGCGTCAGCACGAAGGCGAAGGCCTCGGCGCGTTCGTGCAGCGCCTCGAACCGGCCCGATTTGCCGCCATGGCCCGCGCCCATGTTGATCTTGAGCAGCAGCAGATTGCCGTCGGTCTTGGTCGCGCGCAAGCGGGCGGCCCACTTGGCCGGCTCCCAATAGGTCACGCGCGGATCGTTGAGACCCCCGGTGATCAGCATCGGCGGATAGGCTTTCGCCGCGACATTGTCATAGGGGCTGTAGGACAGGATGAGCTCGAACGCCGCCTTGTCGGTGATCGGATTGCCCCATTCGGGCCACTCGCCCGGCGTCAGCGGCAGTTCGGCGTCGAGCATCGTGTTGAGCACGTCGACGAACGGCAC
>FTJU01002527.1_pt1 | contig 10078 bp, 9 predicted proteins | sample 1658961 | NCBI WGS metagenome assembly FTJU01 (sample SAMEA3914878, study PRJEB12502) | metagenome | biome: forest; material: soil | place: USA | collected 2012-03-12 | depth 0.3 m | reverse complement strand
GCCCAGCGCACCCGCACACCCATCTCGTGCATCTCGTCGCGACGGCGGCGGATGACATCCCGGTTGAACCCCATGAGGAAGCGCACCTCATCCGGGCTGCGCCGCCAGTTCTCGGTGGAGAAGGCGTAGGCCGAGAGCCACTTCACACCGATCTCGATACAGCCCTCGACGGTGTCCATCAGGACCGCCTCGCCGCGCTCGTGCCCCGCGGTGCGCGGCAGCCCGCGCTCCTGCGCCCAGCGCCCATTGCCGTCCATCACCAGCGCCACATGATTGGGCACCAACTCCGGCGGCAATTTCGGCGGCGTTGCCCCCGATGGATGCGGCGACGGCGGACGGACGGCGCGTTGGGCACCGGACCGTGCGCGGGTCGAGCTGGTCGACGCGGCAGAGTCTCGACGGAGGATCACGCCAACTATCCTGCCTGATGATTGTGGAGGGATTGTGTGGACCACCCGATGCACTCGACGGGTCGATCCGAGCACCCATTCAACACCGAATCAGCGGGATCCCTCGGGCGGCGCCGCTCGGTCGGTGCCGTTCAGCCCGCCTGTCCCGCGGCCGCGTGCTCCGCGACGGTCGAATGCGACCGCTCGATCAACGGCAGCGTGCGCAACTGACGTTCCAGATGCCACTGCAGGTGCGCCGCGACCAGGCCGCTGGCCTGTCTGCGGATCTGATCGGGGACCTGCTCGACGTAGTCCCACTCACCTTTCAGCAGCGCGATCAGCAGATCCAGCACGCCCGGAGCCGGAGTGGCCGAACCCGGCGGGCGGCAGTGCACGCAGACCGCACCGCCCGCCGCGACGTGGAACGCGCGATGCGGACCGGGGGTCGCGCAGCGCGCGCATTCGTCCAGCGCGGGCGCCCAACCCGCAAAACCCATGGCGCGCAACAGGTATGCGTCGAGGATCAGTTCGTGCGGGCGCTGTTTGGCGGCGATCGCCCGCAACGCGCTCGCGGTCAACGCATGCAGCTTCGGTGCGGGCGCGCGCTCCTCACCGGCCAGCCGCTCCGCGGTCTCCAGTACCGCGCAAGCCGTGGTGTAGCGCCCGTAGTCGTCGACGATATCGGCGGCGAATGCCTCCACGGTGTGCACCTGCGTGACCGTGTCGAGATTGCGCCCAGGATGCAGCTGCACATCCACGTACGCGAACGGCTCCAACCGCGCCCCGAACCGCGACTTGGTCCGCCGCACCCCCTTGGCCACCGCCCGCACCAACCCGTGCTGCCGCGTCAACAACGTGACAATGCGATCCGCCTCCCCCAGCTTGTGCTGGCGAACCACAACCGCCTCATCCCGATACAACCGCACCTGCCCATCCTTTCACGAATGGCCGACGACCACCGTCAAGCACGAGCCTGGAAGCAACTCGACCGCACTCGCGACGTCCTGGAGCCGATGCGCGCTGCCCGATCCTCGCTCGCCGGGGGCACGATGCGAGCCAGCACAGCGTCTTCCGCCAACGATTTATGCTAATTAAGGTAAACAGATTTACCCTAATTAGTAGTAAATTGACTTATCTCAACGGCGGAGGTGGACCATGGACAAGCCGACAACCATCGTCGGACGCGACCGGCAATGGCGGGCCACCGAGCGGTTCCTCTTCGATGGCGGCATCGACGGTCCGTTGCGGATCGGTCTGGTTTCCGGTCAACGCCGGACAGGCAAGACGCAATTGCTCGCAGCGGCATGCAAAGAGGTCGGCGGCCTATACACGGTATGCGTCCAGGATGAGGGCGATCGTGCCGCTCGCGCGCGGTTCGCCAGCACGATCGCAGAGCACGCCGGGCTGTCCGCATCGGCGCTCGGGCAACCGGAACCTTGGGAGCGGCTGCTGCGGTCCGCGCTGGAAACAGCAGCGCGCACAGCGCCCACGGGCCAGCCACCCCTCGTGGTCATCGATGAATTTCCGTACGCAACCGCCAACGCGCCACAACTGCCTTCGCTGATCCAGCATCTATACGACGCCTCGCAGAACGGCAGGGGACCCGACGGACGATTGGTCCTATGCGGTTCGGCGTTGAGCGTGATGCACGAATTACTCTCCGGCGCAAAGCCGCTGCGCGGTCGCGTGATGATGGATCTGCGGCTACCCGCCTTGGACTACCGAGAGGCCGCGCGGCTGTGGGGGATCACGGATCCGGCGGTCGCCCTCCGCGTTCACGCTTGTGTTGGTGGCATCCCTGGCTACCGCTCACTGATCACCAGCACGCCGAGCTCGATCGGAGAATTCGATGAATGGGTCATCGACAACTTGCTGACCACGGATATCAGCGTCTTCACCCACACCGAGGTGGACTACCTGCTGCGCGAAGATCCGCGAATCAATAACCGCGCCTTGTATTTCGACATACTCAGCGCCGTCGCCTCGGGCAACACCACACCGAGCAAGATCGGCGCCGCGATCGGTCGCGACGCCAACTCCGTGCGCTATCCGATCGGCGTTCTCGAATCCGCGGGCTACCTCACCAAGAGCCAAGACATGCTGCGGGCACGCAAACCGACGATCACGGTTTCGGACCCAGTCATCCGCTTCGATCGATTGATCACAGCGCCACATCTCGGACAGCTCGAATTCGGTCGCGCCCAACAAGTCTGGCAGGCGGCGGCACCAACCTTCCGCTCCAACATCCTCGGCGCCCACTTCGAGGAACTCGCCCGGGACTGGACACTTCGCTTCGCACCTGACGAACTCGGTAGCCCAGGAGGATTCGGAGACGTCGGATTCGCTACCGTCCAAGACAATCCGGGCCGCTGCAAGCACGAGATCGACGTGCTCGCCATGGTCGGTCAGCGCGTGACGGTCATCGGAGAGGCCAAGGCGACACTCGGTCGTCGCGGGCTACCCGATCTCGAACGTCTCGTCCGAATCAAGGAACTGCTGACCGACCTCGGTTATGAGACCACCGACGCCGTACTGGCCTTGTTCTGCACTACCGGCTTCACTGTCGACCTCGAACGCACGGCCAGCGGCCGACCAGATGTCCAGCTGGTCGATCTCGACCGCCTCTACCGACCGTCATGATGCGAGACCCTCGCGACCGCGCAAACGTCAGGTGCGGAGAATGCCGCCGATCAGCAGCATCAGGGACTGTTGCGCCTGTGCTCGGGCGGCGTCCTTATCCGCAGCGTGGGCAACGATCAGCCCCGCCTCGGAGATGGCGCTGAAGATCAACTGGGCCAGAACCGGAATCGGCGCATCGGCGATCAGTCCGGCATCGCGGGCGCGTTCCAATTCGGCGATGACCAACCCCAGTCCGTGGCGCGCCTCGAATTCGCGAAAGGCCTCCCAACCGAGGACAGCGGGGGCATCGTAGAGGGTGATACGGATCATCTCGGGACGTTGGCAGATCGCCAGGAAGATGTTCAGACCGATGGCCATCGAGATGAGAATGTCATCGGGATTCCCTGCGCCGATGGCGTTTTCGATTTCCTGAGTGCTCTCGACCTCTATCTGTTCGAGCACGGCGAGGAACAGCCCGCGTTTATCGCCGTAGTGGTGGTGCAGTGCGCCGCGGGTGACGCCCGCCTCGGTCACGAGTTCCTCGGCCGAGGTCGCCGCGAAACCGCGCTCGGCGAACAACCGGCGACCGGCCTGCTCGAGCGCGGCTCGGGTGGCACGGGAGCGGTCCTCCTGACTACGGCGTTGCATGCAGCCGAGTGAACTCCAGAATCGTTTCGGAGAGCAACTCGGGCTGATCTTCGGAAAGGAACGCGTAGGAGTCGTCGATGAATTTCAGGGTGGCGTTCGGCAGGTCGGCGGACAGGCGTTCGGCGAACGCCACGGGGAAGATTTTGTCCTCGCGAGCCCAGACGATCAGCACCGGAACCTGCACCGACGGGAATCGGGTCGCGGCATCGAGCGTGTAGCGGCGATGCACGGTCTTCAGAAACCGGCGCAGATCCTTGCGGATCGCCGCCGAATTCCGGCTCGGCAGCAGATAGGAGTCGGCGATCTCCGGCGGGACCGGACGCTTGGTCACCCAGCCGAAGGCGATCGGGAGCCGGTGCAGCGCACGAATGCGCATCAACTCGGTCAGCGGACGCAGCGAGCCGGGAACCCGTGCCAGCACGGGCAGTGCCGCGAAGGCAGGCGGAAAGAATGCCTCGTAGGCATCGCAGGAGGTCAATACGACGCGGCCGATCCGCTCCGCTCGACGGGTCAGCAACAACTGGGTGATCGCGCCGCCGGTGTCATTGGCGACCACAGTGACGTCGGTGAGGTCGAGTCGCTCCAGCAAGTCGGCGATCATATCGGCGACCCCGGTTGGCGTGAGATCCGCTGCGGGGACCGGGATTTCGTGTGAGCCGAGGGGCAGGTCCGGACTGAGACAGCGATAACCCGCCGCCGCGATGTCCGGGACGACTTTGCGCCAGAGATCGGAGTTGACGAGCAGTCCGTGCACGAAAACAACCGGCGCGCCCGCCCCCGTGTCGTGATAGCGAATGCGGCCGCCGGGCAGATCCACCTCATGCGCGCGGCCGAGTGACGTACTGATTCCCATGATTCCTCCACGTGCTCGCAGTGCACTTCCACAATTACATACATACAGTATGTATGTCTACAGTGCGTGCCTCCTATGTCGTGCGCAGATTCGCGGAGCAATGTGGACGATCGACCAGATCGCGCGCTACCGTGCAAACGACAAGGAAGGAGACGGAGCTCACATGACGGTGTCGGACCCCACCCCGCGCCCATTCGAAACCGCCGAACTCGGCCTCACGGACTTCGCGGCTGCCCTCGCGCAGGGCAAGATCAGCTCCGTCACTGCCGTCGGAGCGGCCCTGGACCGGATCGAGGCGAGTCAACCGGCACTGAACGCCTTCCGCATCGTCCGGCGCGAAAAGGCACTCGCCGAGGCGGCCGTGGCCGACGAACGCTTGACCGCGGGCGAACGACTCCCCTTGCTCGGCGTGCCGATCGCGATCAAGGATGATACCGATATCGCCGGTGCGCCAACGGCATTCGGCTGCGGCGGCGATCTTCCGCCGAAAATCGAAGACGCGCAAGTGGTTCGACAGCTGCGTGCGGCCGGCGCGGTGATCGTCGGCAAAACCAATACCTGCGAACTCGGCCAATTGCCGTTCACCAGCGGTGCCGCCTTCGGCCACACTCGCAACCCATGGGGTGCCGAATACACCCCGGGTGGCTCATCCGGCGGTTCCGCGGCCGCCGTCGCGGCCGGATTGGTCCCCGCCGCACTGGGTTCCGATGGCGCGGGCTCGATCCGGATTCCCGCCGCATGGACCAATCTGGTCGGCATCAAACCACAGCGCGGCCGCATCTCCACCTGGCCTGCGGCCGAGGCATTCCACGGCCTCACCGTGAACGGACCGCTTGCGCGCACCGTCGCCGATGCCGCACTGCTGCTCGACACCGCCGCCGGAGCGCATCCCGGCGATCTGCACACTCCCGAACCGCACACCGTCTCCGACGCCGTCGGCCGCGATCCTGGACGGCTGCGAATTGCCCTCTCGCTGCGCATCCCGTTCACCGCCACCAGAACCGCGCTGGATCCGCAGGTCGAGGTCGCGGTCCGGCATATCGCCACCACGCTGCGTCACCTGGGCCATTCGGTGACCGTGGCGGATCTGCACTACGGCATCATGATCGGCGCGTCCTTCCTGCCCCGCTCACTGGCGGGCGTCCGACAGGTCTACGACAAAATGCCTGGCGTACAAGTGGATCCACGCACGACCGCGAACGTCTGGTTCGGCCGTGCGCTCAGCGGACCCGCGCTGTTCGCCGCACGACAGGCGGAGGCGTTGCTGCACAAGCGAATCGGCGGTTTCTTCCACGACTACGATCTGGTGCTGGCCCCGACCACCGCGACTCCCCCACCGCGCGCCGAAGCGATCGACGGCATCGGCGTCAACGCCACCAACGACCTCATCACCGCCGCATGCCCCTACACCTGGCCCTGGAATGTACTCGGTTGGCCCGCGGTGAATATCCCGGCCGGTTTCACCGACACCGGCCTGCCGGTGGGCGCGCAACTCATGGGCACCGCGAACACCGAGCCGCTCCTGATTTCCATTGCGGCCCAACTGGAATCGGAACGCCACTGGGAGCGCCAACGCCCCGAGCCCTGGTGGTGAGGCGCACCCCCTCGGCAAGGTAGACGGTGCCCATACCACCGCGGCCGAGCCGACGCTCGGTTCGGTATCCGGCGGATACCGAACCCACGTCCACAGCCGAGCCTCCAACCACCCGAGCGGCGTCAGGACCCTTCCGACGCGATGCGGCAACCCGGACTCGTCACGAAACCGCTACCGACGGCCGACTGGAACAGCGTCGTCGCGGCACTACACCTCGAATCAGAATCCGAGTTTGCCGAGCTGTTTCGGATCGCGTTGCCAATCCTTGGCAACCTTGACGTGCAGGTGCAGGTAGATGCGGACGCCGAGGATGTGTTCGATCTGCTTGCGGGCGTTGGTGCCGACCTCTTTGAGGCGGGCGCCGCCCTTGCCGATGATAATGGCCTTCTGCGATGGGCGTTCGACGTAGAGCAGGGCGTGCACGTCGAGCATGTCTTCGTTTTCTTCGCGCGGGAGAACTTCTTCGATGACGACGGCGAGCGAATGTGGAAGCTCGTCGCGGACGCCCTCGAGGGCCGCCTCGCGGATAAGCTCGGCCATGAGGGTTTCCTCAGGCTCGTCGGTGAGCTCACCATCCGGGTAGAAGGCCGGGCCCTCCGGCATTTTCGAGGCGATGACGTCGACGAGGACCTCGACCTGTTCGCCCTTGACAGCCGAAACCGGTACTACATCGTGGTCCGGACCGAGTAGTTGCGACAGCGCCATCAGCTGTTCGGCGACCTGGTCGCGGCTCACCCTGTCGATCTTGGTGACCACACCGAGCAGCGTGGTCTTCGGCGCCATCTGCTTGATCTGCTGCAGGATCCACCTGTCACCTGGTCCGATTTTCTCATCGGCCGGAATACACAGCGCGATCACGTCGACTTCGGAATACGTATCGCGGACAAGGTCGTTCAGACGCTGGCCGAGCAGGGTGCGCGGGCGGTGCAGACCAGGGGTGTCCACCAGGATGAGTTGGGCGTGATCGCGGTGCACGATGCCGCGGATGGTGTGGCGCGTGGTCTGCGGGCGCGAGGAGGTGATCGCGATCTTCTGCCCGACCAGCGCATTGGTCAGCGTCGACTTGCCGGTATTCGGACGGCCGACGAAACAGACGAAACCGGAACGGAATTCGATGGACTTGTCAGCCACCCTGCACCTCCGCGCCAGCGGCATCGTCGACGATTTCGAAGATCGCACCCGAGCGGTCGGTGAAGACGATGCGCGCCTCGGCCGAAACCTCGCGCACCGTGGAAACACCCGCATCCGACAACCTGCCACCGACGACCACGGCAACCTCGAATCCCTCTGCGCCACTGGAGATCGCGGCCGCGACCGCGGCCTGCAGTGCGGTCAATCGCAGGGACTGCAGGGCGACCTCACCGGCCGCGTAGGTGCGGCCGTCGGTATCGCGGATGGCCGCGCCCGAGCTGCCGCCGGTGCGGCCGAGCGCGCCCTTGGCCAGTACGACGAGTTTGGTGTCCTCGGCATCCAATTCGGTCATTCGCCATCTCCATTCTCATCACGATGCGGCGGGTTCTCCCGCTCCGATCCGTTACTTTTGCGTTTGCCGTTGGACTTCTCGTCCCGCGATTTCTCCGGCGCCTTGCGCACCACGACGGTGTGCACCCGCACCCGTCCCCGTGCGTCCGCACCACCTTCACCACGCAAAAGGAGCCCATGCGCAACGGCTTTGGAACCGGGCAGCGGCACCCGGCCCAGCGCGTGTGCGAGTAGGCCGCCGACGGTATCGACGTCCTCTTCCTCGATTTCCAGGCCGTACAGCTCGGCCAGAGCGTCGACCGACAGTCGCGCCGAAACCCGGTAGCGGCCCTCGCCGAGGTCCTCGACGGGTGGGGTTTCGTCGGTGTCGTATTCGTCGGCGATCTCACCGACGATCTCCTCGAGCACATCCTCGATGGTCACCAGCCCGGCAATGCCGCCGTATTCGTCGACCAGTAGCGCCATATGGTTTCTGCGGCGCTGCATTTCGTCGAGCAGGCTGTCCAGCGGTTTGGAGTCGGGCATGAACACCGCCGGGCGCATGGCATCGCGCACCTGCATCTTGCGACTTCTATCCGCATACGGCACAAGGTCTTTCAGATACACCACGCCGAGGATGTCGTCGACGTTCTCGCCGATCACCGGAATGCGTGAGTGCCCACTGCGGACCGCGAGCGACGTCGCCTGTGCCGCCGTCTTATCCGCCTCGATCCAGACCATTTCGGTGCGCGGCACCATGACCGCGCGGGCCGGGGTATCACCGAGTTCGAAGACCGACTGGATCATCCGGCGCTCGTCATCGGCCACCACGCCCCGTTCACTGGCCATCTCGACCACTTCGCGCAGCTCGATCTCGGATGCGAAGGGACCGTTGCGAAATCCCTTACCGGGGGTGATCGCATTACCGATGAGAATGAGCAGCCTGCTGACCGGACCGAGCACCGTGCCGATGAACTGCAGCGGCAGCGCCGAGGCCAAGGCGATGGAATAGGCGTGCTGACGACCGAGTGTGCGCGGACCCACCCCGATCACCACATAGTCCACCAGCACCATGACGGCGGCGGTGAACAGCAGCGCCCAATTGTCGTTCCACAGCGGGATCAACGCCGCCGCCAAGAGCAATGTCGCGCAGATCTCGCACAGAAGGCGAAGCAGCACAAGCAGATTCACATATCGCGGCCGGTCCGCCACGATTCTGGTCAGCCGCAGCGCGCCGGGCCGCTCGGCCCGGACCATATCGTCGAGACGCGCCGGTGAGATGGTGTTCAGCGCCGAGTCGACACCGGCGAACACCCCACCGACCGGGACGAGCAGCATCGCCAGCAGAATCAGGGTCAGCGAATTCACGCGGGGCCTAGCGCCTCACCGGGCGTTGTGAAACCAGCCTTCCCCAGCAACCGGGCATCACGTTCGGCCAATTCGGCGCGCCGCTGTGCCTCGCGCAGGCTCTCGTACCACTCCTCGAGCAGCCGCGCCTGCAGCGCGAACATCTCCTTCTCCTCTTCCGGCTCGGCATGGTCGTAGCCGAGCAGGTGGAGCACGCCGTGCACGGTGAGCAGGGCCAGTTCGCGCTCGAGCGAATGACCGGCCTTGCGAGCCTGACCCGCGGCGAATTCGGGGCACAGCACGATATCGCCGAGCATGGACGGACCCGGTTCGGCGCTGTCGGGGCGACCGCCGGGCTCCAGTTCATCCATCGGGAAGGACATGACATCGGTCGGGCCGGGTAGGTCCATCCAGCGCATGTGCAGATCCGCCATGGTGTCGAGATCGACGAGCACCATCGACAGCTCGGCCGCCGGATGCACATCCATCCGGCCGATCACGAATCGCGCGACACTGACCAGGTCTTCTTCGGGTACGTCGATTCCCGATTCGTTGGCGATCTCGATGCTCACCTGAACAGGGTATTCGGTATGCCCCGGCCCGCACCGCGCGGCTCTCGGCGCGGCGGGACGGGACACGTTCGTCGCACTATCGCCGATCGGCCCGGCTCGCGGCGCGGCGCTGCGCGCGATTGCCCGGATAATGCGGTCCGACCTGGGTAACCCGCTCGGCCTCGGCCCGCTCGTAGGCATCGACAATATCGGAGACCAGCCGGTGCCGAACCACATCGCTGCTGGTGAGCGTAGCGAAGTGAATGTCATCGATACTGGTGAGAATCTCACTCGCGGCACGCAGCCCGGAACGCGCGCCATTGGGCAGGTCGACCTGGGTGACGTCGCCAGTCACCACGATCTTCGAACCGAATCCCAGGCGAGTCAGGAACATCTTCATCTGCTCGGCCGTGGTGTTCTGCGCCTCGTCGAGAATGATGAACGAGTCATTGAGGGTCCGACCGCGCATGTACGCCAGCGGTGCGACCTCGATGACACCGGCCGCCATCAGCTTCGGAATGGCCTCCGGATCCATCATGTCGTGCAGCGCGTCGTAGAGCGGGCGCAGATACGGGTCGATCTTCTCGTTGAGCGTGCCGGGCAGGAAGCCGAGCCG
>FTJU01000775.1_pt5 | contig 10082 bp, 10 predicted proteins | sample 1658961 | NCBI WGS metagenome assembly FTJU01 (sample SAMEA3914878, study PRJEB12502) | metagenome | biome: forest; material: soil | place: USA | collected 2012-03-12 | depth 0.3 m | reverse complement strand
CCCGCCGGTACCGATCCCGTCACCGGGCGACGGCTGCTGCTCGGCAATGCGGATGTGCGGATTTCCTATGTGGTGGCCAAGGGTGCCTCACCGCTGTACCGCAATGCGATAGGCGACGAGCTGGTGTACGTGGAATCCGGTGCGGCCGTGGTCGAAACGGTGTTCGGCACAATTGCGGTCCGGCGGGGCGACCAGCTGCTGGTCCCGCGCGCGACCACGCACCGCTGGCTGCCGAGCGGCCCGGAGCCGCTGCGCGCCTACGTGATCGAAGCATCTAGCCACATCACCCCGCCGAAGCGCTATCTCTCGAAATTCGGTCAGCTGCTGGAACATTCGCCGTACTGCGAGCGCGATCTGCACGGGCCGCGGGTGGCGATCAACGGTTCTCGCGGCCCGTGCAGATCGCGCTCGCAGTACGGCGAATGTTCCAGCAGCTGACCGAATTTCGAGAGATAGCGCTTCGGCGGGGTGATGTGGCTGGATGCTTCGATCACGTAGGCGCGCAGCGGCTCCGGGCCGCTCGGCAGCCAGCGGTGCGTGGTCGCGCGCGGGACCAGCAGCTGGTCGCCCCGCCGGACCGCAATTGTGCCGAACACCGTTTCGACCACGGCCGCACCGGATTCCACGTACACCAGCTCGTCGCCTATCGCATTGCGGTACAGCGGTGAGGCACCCTTGGCCACCACATAGGAAATCCGCACATCCGCATTGCCGAGCAGCAGCCGTCGCCCGGTGACGGGATCGGTACCGGCGGGAGTGTCGCCCGGAAAGAGTTGATGTAGCCGCAGATGCCGGTGGCGCAGTGGATGATTCGGGGTGAGGGTCTGGTCGGGCAGCTCCCACACCGTCGAATCGACGATGGCGGGTGGCAGGCCGCGGTGATACAGCAGGGCGGAATCGCCGGAGAAGCCCTCCGCACCCATCAGCTCTTCGTAATAGAGCCTTCCCTGGTCGTCTCGATGCTGGGTGTGCCGCTTCGGCGGCACCGCTCCCACCTGCCGATAGAACGCCATGACCGCACCTCGGGCTGGACCGCTGGTTTGCATTCCATCGTAGTGCCGCGCGTCGACGGCGCGCCGCGGCAGCACCTCGAGCACGCCGTCGATCAAGAAGTTATCCTCGCGCTGGATGAGCGCCTCGATCGAATCGACGCGATCCGGGAAGTAGGCGTACACCACGGGTCGGGTCACATTCATCTGTTCGGCGATCGCGGGCACGGTAACCGCCGCGAAGCCGTGTTCGACGGCTACCGCGAGCGCGGTGTCGTCGCGCTGCTCCGGGCCCGAACGCGGTGCCCGCTGCCGTGGCTGCACGGCCGTCTCGCCGCCCATGGGCACCGAGGTGTCAGCGTTGTTCACCGCGTTGGCCCTGGTACCGGGCTGGGAGATGAGCCGCGATGATGTCGGCCTCAGTGATCAGTCGGTGAATTCGGCGATTACGGGGGCGTGGTCGCTGGGGCTCTTGCCTTTGCGTTCCTCACGGTCGACCATTGCGTCTTTGGTGCGGGCGGCGAGGGCGGGCGAGGCGAGGATGAAATCGATGCGCATGCCTTCTTTTCGGGGGAAGCGCAGTTGGGTGTAGTCCCAGTAGGTGTAGACACCGGGGCCGGGGGCGTAGGGGCGCACTACGTCGGCGAAGCCGGTTTCGACAATGGCATCGAAGGCGTCGCGTTCGGGTTGGGACGTGTGGGTTTTGTGGGCGAAGAATTCGACGGACCAGACATCGTCGTCGGTCGGGGCGATATTCCAGTCGCCGACCAGGGCGATCTGTGCCTCCGGATCCGCGGCGAGCCATTGGGCGGCGTTGCCGCGCAGGGCGGCGAGCCATTCCAGTTTGTAGGCGTAGTGCGGGTCGTGCAGCGTGCGGCCATTGGGGACGTACAGGCTCCAGACCCGGACTCCGCCGCAGGTCGCACCGAGTGCGCGCGATTCCACGATCGGGGCGCTGATCAGCGATTCGCCCGCATCCTTGTCGAAACCGGGCTGATTCGGAAAGGCGGCTTCCACATCGTCGAGTCCGATGCGGGAGGCAATGGCGACACCGTTCCACTGGTTCAACCCGATGTGGGCGACCTCATAGCCGAGTTCGTCGAAGCGCTCGAACGGGAACTGGTCATCGCGGCATTTGGTTTCCTGCATCGCGAGCACATCGATGTCCTGGCGGTCGAGGAAGTCCGCGACCCGGTCGAGCCGGGAGCGGATCGAATTGACGTTCCAGGTGGCCAGACGCACGGATGCCTTCCTTCACGATGGGCTATAGGTCTGTTGTACTCCGGGCCGTTGTACCCGGAACCGTCGGTTCAGCGAGAGCCGTCGGGTGTGGCGTAGCGGTAGGTGTGGTGGTCGAGGAAGCCCAACTCGTGATACATCGCGATTGCCCCGGTATTTTCAGTCTCGACCTGGAGATATGCGTGGGTAGCGCCGCGGTCCGCGCCCCATCGGATCAGCTCCGCGCAAATCAGTGAACCCAGTCCGTGCCTGCGGTGTTCGGCCGCCACCGCCACGCAGGTCAGGCCGATCCAGCGGCGGCCGTCCGGTGCGGTGGTGAGTGCACCGCGGCCGATCGCGATGGGCTGCGGCAATCCGAGCGAGGCGAAGCCCACCTCGCCGTCGTGGACGGCTGTGAGCACCTCCACCAGCGGTGGCGTCGAAACCGGCTGTGTCGCAGGATCTTCGCCACCGTAGCGATGCATCGACAGCCAGGCGTCATCGGGTGCGGGCACGATGCGCACCATCCGCGGCCCCTGCGGCAGTACGAAATTCTCGATATCGATCGCCAGCAACCGGGTTTCCCGTCGACTCCGCCAACCCGGCGGCAGCGTCGCGAGCCGATCCGGCAGGGCCAGCTGCACCGGCAGGCCGTGCGCGGTGTACCACTCGCCGATCCGCTGCAGCGTGTCGGGGCCAAATGCCGCAGGACCGTCCGAGCTACCAAGCGGCACAGCGGAATTGGCGCGGTTGGTGTAGCCGTTTCCGGCCCGCAGCAGCCAGCCGTCGACCCAACCCTGTTCGATACCGGGCCAACCGAATGCCGCCGCGGCCTCGAGCGCCCGGATCTCCTTGGTGCGAATCGGTCTCGGCCCCAGCGCTTTCATCGCGACGACACGATCCGGTGCGACCGCGACGACCTGCCCGTCCGCGGCCCGCACGGTCGGTGGATCCAGTGAAACCAGTTCGCCGATCACATCTGTGAGTGGTTGTGGATACCCCGCGGGCAACCGGTACCGCAGCACCACGCGCCGACCCAATGGGATAACCGGCAAGGTCGAATCGCCCGGTTGTGCCGCAGAATCAGTCATCGTGTCCGAACGGATCGGGCACCGTACCCGGAATCCAGCTGAGTCCCGGTGTGCCCCAACCGTTTCGCTTGATCGCCTTCTTGGCCGCGCGGGCATTGCGCCCGATCAGCACATCTACGTAGAGGAATCCGTCGAGATGTCCGACCTCGTGCTGGAGCATGCGGGCGAAGAACCCCTTGCCCTCGATATCGACCGGCTCGCCGTGCTCATCGGTTCCGGTCACGCGGGCCCATTCGGCGCGGCCGGTGGGGAACTGCTCACCGGGCACCGATAGGCAGCCTTCGTCATTGTCATCGGGATCCGGCATGGTCTCCGGAATCTCCGAGGTCTCCAGCACCGGATTGATCACCGCGCCCTTGCGCCGCACGGCCGTACCTTTGTCGTCGATATCGGGGCAGTCGTAGATGAACAGCCGCAGCGGCACGCCGACCTGGTTCGCGGCCAGTCCGACGCCGTTGGCGGCATCGAGCGTCTCGTACATATCCGCGATCAGCTCGGCCAGTTCCTCCGGCGTCTGAGTGACCTGCTCGGTCGGATTGTGCAGAACCGGGTCACCGACGATCACGATGGGGAGGATTGCCATGGGGCAATTATTGCCGATGGGCCCGTACGGGGCACAGCCGCCGCGATTCGCCACCGATCGCGGGTGGTTGCGACTCGCTACCGACCGGTAGTGAACACGCCGCCGCGGTGCTGGGGCAATCCCGCGGCCCATGGTTGAATGATCCGCGACGTAACCGCGTCATTTTCGTCTGGTGATCACTCGGCGAGGGAGCAAGATGGACGGCGCAGCGGCTCGGAATCTTTCCGCGATCCAAGTCGGCCCTTCTGCGAGCGAAGATGTCACGGCAGCCCAGCAGGTCCATGGTGACGGTGACGGTCTCAGCCGTCGCGAACACGACATCCTGGCCTTCGAGCGGCAATGGTGGAAGTATGCCGGGGCTAAAGAAGAGGCCATTCGTGAACTGTTCGGCATGTCGCCGACCAGGTACTACCAGGTACTCAATGCGGTGGTGGATCGACCGGAGGCACTGGCCGCCGATCCCATGCTGGTGAAGCGGTTGCGTCGACTGCGGGCGAGCAGGCAGAAGGCGCGCGCCGCGCGGAGGCTCGGCTTCCAGGTATGACGCGCCGCCGCGATAGCGGAGCCCGCGCAACGACCAAAGGGCTCGGTTTGCGGCTAGGGTTCTCAACGTGAGCGAGCGTCAGCGAGTGAACCATAGGCACAGCGCGCCGTGGCGGACGGCGGAGCCGAGCGCCAGCGAGGCGCAGCCGTGAGCGACCAGAATCCCACCTCCGGCGGGCCGCCGTTGCGCGCGCTGGCGATGGTGTTGATCGCGCTGGCCATCGTTTTCGCCGGACTCGGCGCGATGTCGTTATCGAGTTCGGATTCCGACACCTCGGGGGCGGGTGAGTCCTCGAGCACAACGAGTCGGGCCGCCGCCACAACGGCGGTCGCGACGGCCAATTCGCAGATGCAGAACACAAGTGTGGCACCGACGAGTTCGGCGTCGACCAGCACGAAGTCGTCGACCACGACGACGGTTACCACCACGGCGAATCACGCTGTGCCGGTACATGTTCTGAACAACAGTACGGTGGCCGGGCTGGCCGCGCGCACCGCGAGCGAGCTCACCGCCGACGGCTGGGCAGTTGCCGAGGTCGGCAACTATCCAGGTCCGAATATCACGAATACGACTGTGTTCTACGGCAATAACCCCGGCGAGAAAGAAGCCGCGCTGGCCATAGCCGATCAACTGGGCGTAACCGCGGAGCTGCGCTCCGGTGTGTCGGGTTCGGGTGTGACGGTGGTTGTCACCGGTAACTGACCAGTGCGGGGCCCGCGACACGGCCCGGCAACGGGTGCGACACGGCGGGCGTGGCATCATCTTGTCCGGTAACGAACGTGTCCACCCAGCATTACTCGTAAACTCGTTACTCGTAAAGGAGTTCCTCGATGGCCCCGTCCACAACTCATCGCCCGTCCTGGCGGTCTGTGACCCCGGTGCTCGCTGTCGCGGTCTTCGGGCTGGCCGCCTGTTCGAACAGTCAGCAGTCCAGCGATGTCCGAGGAACTACGCCGCCCGTGTGGACCGGCGCGTCCGCCCCGGCGGCCAGCGCAGCCGGCACCGAGACGGGCGCCCCGAATGCCAATCCCGGGGTGAAGGTCGACCTCAAGGACCCGGCCGGTGCCTCGGTGGCCGTCGCGAATATCACCAAGGACGGCAACCACCTGCAGCTCAGCATCGAGGCGCACGGCCTGCGCCCCGGCTTCCACGGCCTGCACATCCACCAGTTCGGCAAGTGTGAGCCCAACTCGGTCGCGCCCACCGGCGGGCCCGCGGGCGACTTCCTGTCGGCCGGTGGCCACCTGCAGGTCGGCAGTGCGAACGCTCATCCGTCCAGCGGCGATCTGACCTCGCTCGAGGTCCGTGCCGACGGCTCGGCCAAGCTGGTCACCACCACCGATGCGGTGACGTTGGACGACATCAAGGGCAAGGCCCTGATGATCCACGCCGACGCCGATAACTTCGGCAATATCCCCAACCGTTATGTCCGCGCCGACGGCGTTGCCGGCCCGGACGACACCACTCTGGCGACGGGCGACGCTGGCGGCCGCATCGCCTGCGGTGTAATCCAGTAGCAAGGCACCGATATGGCCGGGACAGCAATCGCGCGGGTTCCCTTCCCCGGGTCGCCCCGGCCAACTATCGGTATCGAATGGGAGATCGCGCTCGTCGACAAGGTCACCCGCGATCTGTCGAATACCGCTGCGGCCGTATTCGATTCGCTCGGTGACCTGCACGCCTACGACGGAACCCCACAGGTCACCAAGGAATTACTGCGCAATACGGTCGAACTCGTCACCGGTGTGCACAACACTGTCGGCGAGGCGGTCGACGATCTGAGCGGCACCATGGGTACCGTGCGCCGCGCCGCCGATCCGCTCGGCGTCGACCTGTTCTGCGCGGGCACCCATCCGTTCGCCCAGTGGTCGGCTCAACAGCTCACGCGCTCAGCGCATTACGACGAACTGATCGATCGCACCCAGTGGTGGGGCCGCCAGATGATGATCTGGGGCGTCCATGTCCATGTCGGAGTTTCGCACGCCGAGAAGGTTTTTCCGATCCTCAACTCGCTGCTGCTGTCGTATCCGCATCTGCTGTCGCTGTCTGCGTCCTCGCCGATGTGGGCGGGTTCCGATACCGGTTATGCGAGCAACCGGACGTTGATGTTCCAGCAACTGCCCACGGCCGGTCTGCCATTCCAATTCGAAAACTGGTCGCAGTTCGAACGTTTCGTGCACGACGAGATGAAGACCGGCGTCTTCGAGCAGCTCGGCGGCATGCACTGGGATATCCGGCCCGCGCCGAAATGGGGCACCATCGAGGTGCGGGTCTGCGATGGGATCTCGACCCGCGTGGAATTGGCGGCCATGGCCGCGCTCATCCACTGCCTCATCGTCGATCTCGATCAGCGTCTCGACAACGGCGAGACTTTGCCGACCATTCCGCCGTGGCATGTGCAGGAGAACAAGTGGCGTGCGGCCCGCTACGGTCTCGACGCCATCGTCATCGTGGACGACGACAGCAATGAGCGGTTGGTCACCGACGATCTGATGGATCTGCTGCAGCGGCTGGAGCCGACCGCCAAGCGGCTCGGCTGTGCGGACGAACTCGCGACGGTGGCGGATATCCCACAGCGCGGGGCGTCCTATCAGCGGCAGCGCAAAGTGGCCGCGAGCACCCAGGGCGATCTGGTCGCGGTGGTCGATGCCCTGGTCAAGGAATTGAACCAGTAGCTCCGCCTGGCCGAACGGTCGGCTGACGTTCAGCTGGTCAGGGGGATGGCGTTCATTCGCCGTTTACTATGGTCGACGTGCTTGTCAAAGATCCGGGTCATCCTGCTCGCAGGTCGCTCGAAACGGTCAGCGGCGGTAGCGTCGCCGAGCAGGTACGCGTGCCGCGTTCGCGGATCTGGACGGCGGCCGCGATCGCGGCGGTGCCGGTCCTGCTCATCGCACTACAAGTGGGTTCGATCGGGCACGATTTCGAGGGTCCGCTCGGCAGTCTGTGGCACGACTACGTCGGCACCCCCAAGTCCATGTCGGTGCCGTGGGCTGGGCTGGTTCTTGCTCTGGTCGGAATCTCCAAGCGCCGCAGGATAATCACGGTCGCTATCGCGGCGGGTATCGACGTGGTGTGGGCGAGTATTCGACTGCTGAGCGGCGAGTCGTTCGCCATCGGCAATGGGCCGACGATCGTACTCACGGGTCTTGCGCTGGTCGCCGGATTCCGCTGGAGCGGGGTGCAGCGCCGCAATGCGCTGCATGCCGCCGCGCTGGGCGCGTTGCTGGTGCTGGCCACCAAGGTCGGTGATGTGTGGCTGCACGTTACGGTTGTCAGTCGGCAGCAGGTCTACGACGTCTATGTGGCCCTGGCCGATCGTGCGCTCGGCGATCCGTCCTGGGTGATGGGTCGCGTGGTGGATGCGCTCGGTCCGGCCGTCTACGCGGTGCTGCATTGGGTCTATATCGAACTGCCGGTGGCTGCGATCGTCGTCGCGGTGTGGCAGCTGCGCCGGGTGGTTTCGACCGGGGTATGGCCGACGCACTATCTGGTGCGCACCTTCCTGGTGCTTGGAGTGATCGGCCCGATCGTCTACGTGATCTTCCCGGTGGTCGGCCCGATGTTCGCCTTCGCTGCGGACGGCCACGGCATGCAGGTGGGCAACTTCTGGCCCGGTGTCGTCCCGCCGATCGATCGCGATCCGGTACCGCTGCCGTTCGATTCCTTCACACCGCGCAACTGCATGCCGTCTATGCATACGGCCTGGGCACTGTCCGTCTTTTTGCATACTCGCCGGGACACCGATGGCTCGCGCGCGCCGCTGTGGCTGCGCTGCCTCGGCGTGTTCTGGCTGGTCGCCACACTGACGGCGACGCTGGGCTTCGGCTACCACTACGGCGTCGATCTGGTCGCCGGTGCGGTGCTGTGTTTGACCGTCGAGTCCGCACTGCGCGATCCCGAGCGCGGCTGGGGCTGGTTCCGGATGCGCCTGGTGCTGTTCGGTGCGGTGATCCTCGGTACCCTGCTGCTCTCGTTCCGCTATCTCGCGGTTTCGATGGCCGAGTATCCGGTGCTGGCGGGGACGGTTGTACTCGCGCTGCTGGCCGCGATGGCGGCGGCGTTCCATGCGACGTGGTTTGCCAGGGCTCCCATGGTCGAGCCGCAAGAGGCTCCCGTTGGTGTGGTCCGATAAGCCCTGAGCGCCCTTCGGCGTGACCGAGGTCGACATCGATGTCGCGCTGCGCAGTGGATACCTTTGAGCGGCAGTCGATCCAGACGAAAAGTAGCGTCACTCGGGGCGGCGGGCATGGCACGGTTCTTCCGTGCGACGTAAGGTCCGACGGTGGATATGGCAGCCCCGGCACCCCGTGTGTGCGTGCTCGAATTCACCGGCGGGGAGAGCAAAGCCGCTTCCGCATGATCTCGAGTTCTGTTTCCGACAGCCGAAACGACCCCGGCTCCCTCGTTTCGGCTGATGAGGGGCCGGGGTCGCTGCCTATCTATGGTTGCCGCACCCGCGGTGTTGTGTTGTGGAGACCTGGGCGCGGCGAACTCATTTGATCACGAATCATGTTGTGCGCCAAAATTTTTGACACACGTGCCATCCAAATACGTGAAAAATACTGCCGGACAGTCGGTTTGGTGTGCCCAAAACGGGTAAACGATCATGAATCGTCTGTCCGACGAAGTTGGGGATGTGCCCTGGTAAAGGGGGATTCGCCGGTTCCGGATGCGCGGTGGGGTGGTTGGTGCTCGGCTCGACAGCCAAGCCGAGCACCAACCGATTTCATCCGCGGCCCGTACCGGCAATCTTCGCCGCGCTGCCGCGGCTGGCCGACGCGATCACCGACCGCCACGGCCGTGTCGCTGGGAACTTCGTCGTGCGTGTCGTCGCCGGTGCGATCATCGGCGTGGCGGCGGCAACCTGGAGCGCGGTCACCGATCACGTGTTCGAACGGTTTCCTCGAACGTCATCCGGCTCTCGCCGGCACCGCGCTCCAGCAGCTCGAAGACGGCCTGCCACTGTGAGTTCCGCCCGGATTGTTTGTTGTTGATGTGTGTGGGGTGGTGGTCACTCAGCCGAGATTGACCGACACCGTGCCCGCGGTGTGCTCCAGATCATGGCGTTGGGGATAGCTCTCGTCGGTCGTGTCGATCCAAGCCTGGACCCGGCCGCGTCCCGGCCCCATACCCATGCCGGTGATCACACCATCCGGCTGTTCGAGGACGCCGTTCTCATCGACACGGTCCGACTGTTCGCCGGTGATCCCGGAATCCAGGTTCCGCCACCTCACGGCGATGCGAAAGGCCCCGCAGGACTCGCCGGTGCGGGTGATCGACACCTTGACGGCGAACTCACCCGACCTCGGCTGGGGCGTGGTCGAGGCATTGATGACCGCGGAGCAGTTGGTGCCGGGAATCTTCGTCCAGGTCGGTGTGAACGGGGTGGAAGGGTCCCCGGTACCGGCCACGGCGGGCCCGGTCAACCCGATGACCGCGCCGACCGTCGCCGCCGCGATAACCCATGTCCGAACCGAAAACCGATTAATTGGAACTCTTTTCAGACTCATGCCCAAATAGTAGCTTCATCGCGAAACTCGTTGGCGGTCACATCGGTATCTATTCTGTAATCGCAATCCGAAAGTTGTTCCAGCACAGCATAGTTCGATAAGCAAGCCGCGAAATATTCCTGCGGTCACGATCGTTCCCGGTCC
>FTJU01002312.1_pt3 | contig 10106 bp, 11 predicted proteins | sample 1658961 | NCBI WGS metagenome assembly FTJU01 (sample SAMEA3914878, study PRJEB12502) | metagenome | biome: forest; material: soil | place: USA | collected 2012-03-12 | depth 0.3 m | reverse complement strand
TCTCTCTTTTGCGGGGACTTTCGAGGCCGAGCCCGATTTCGCGTCCACGTCCCAGGAAGTGCTTTGGCGCGATCTCGGTGGTCGCGAGTGATCATTTGCGATACCGGCCCACTGCTGGCAGTCGCGAATAAGCGTGATCGTTTAGGGTGCACAAGGGTGGCGACGTTCGATTATCGCCAATTTCGTCACGTAGTTCCGAAGCGCTGTGTCGCTTTCGACCTCGTACCAGGCGAGACGGGCGGACCAGGCGTCAGTGGTAGTAGCCGGGTGCGGCGGCTTTCTAAGGGTGCGTGATTCAGTATCGCCGCAGCAAATAGACTGCGCGGGGCAATATGCGTTGCGTCACTAATAAATTCGCGTCGGCCTGTCGAAAACGCCCGGCGAACCAGGCGTGGTCCATTCACCGCTCGGCGGAGCCGTCGCCATCGCGATGCTGGCGCGAAATGCGCCAGAGGAATTCGGGGTCGTCGTCGGGCCCTATGATGCGCTTGCGTTGCGGCGAACGCGTGGGCGGTCCGGCGGTCTTCTCGGGGCCGAACGCCTTCCAGCACAACACCGCGACTGCCATAACTGCGATGAGTGCCAACAGGTACGTCACGTCGCTCACCTCCTGCCATCGAGGGTAGTCGCGTGCGTAGCCTTCGCACACCGCAGGCACGAAATTCGTGGGTGCGGGCCCCTAGACAGCGCGATTGAACTCACGGCTACGGGCCCGCGGACCAGGATCAGCGGGGGGTGGCCTCGGTTGTCAGCGACTCGAGTAGCTGGAGTACCTCGGATTCGCGGAACCGGCGATGCCCGCCCGGTGTGCGCAGCGACCCAAGGCGCCCGGCGTGGGCCCAGCGGGTGACAGTCTTCGGATCGACGTGGAACATAGCGGCTACTTGGCCCGGTGTCAGCAGGGTGTCCTGGCCGCCGACGGTGATCGCAGTCATAGCAAACCTCTCCGTTCTCGACAGTTCCCTCATCAGATGGCGACATCGTTGCACTGCAACCCCTAGGTACTCGAACCACCTACAGTTGGTAAAGGGGAAGTAATAGACAAAACGGATACCTGCCTTACCTCGACAGGAGGTATCGCCAGGGGGCGACCATAGCTTCGCATAGGCTGGATGGCGTGAGTGAGGCAACTCCACCGAAGGGTGAACCCGAACAGCAAACCGCTGGCATCGGCGCGCGGCTGGCCCGCAATCTGGCGCTCTACACGCTCGCCAGGCTGGGGCTGGTCGTCGTCGTCACCGCCGCGATCTTCGGCGTCGCCCGGCTCGTCTCGGTGGATATCCCACTGGTGGTCGCCGCTCTGTTCGCCTTGATCATCGCGATGCCGCTGTCGCTGACGCTGTTCAAGAAGTTGCGCGCCCGGGTCAACGAGGACATCGCGGTGGTCGATGCGAAACGTCGCCAGGACAAGGCGCAGTTGCGCGCCCGGCTGCGTGGCGACGACGATTCGACCGGCGAGGTCTCGTGAAGTACTGCGATCGCAGCACGCCGCGTGCCTGGGTCGACAATGCCGTGCGGCTCATCGAGGCCGATGCGCAGCGCAGCGCCGACACTCACCTGATCCGGTACCCGCTGCCTGCGGCCTGGCAGGTCCAGCTGTATCTGAAGGACGAGTCCACCCACATCACCGGCAGCCTCAAGCACCGGCTGGCACGGTCGCTGTTCCTGTACGCGATCTGCAACGGCTGGGTCACCGAGGGCGCTACGGTGGTCGAGGCGTCGTCCGGTTCGACCGCGGTCAGCGAGGCCTATTTCGCCAAATTGCTCGGCCTGGATTTCGTCGCGGTGATGCCGGCGAGCACGTCGCCGCAGAAGATCGAGTTGATCGAAGCGCAGGGCGGTCGATGCCATTTCGTGCGGCGCCCGCCGGATATGTACACCGAGGCGGCGCGGCTTGCCGCCGAATGCGGTGGCCACTACATGGATCAGTTCACCCATGCCGAGCGCGCCACCGACTGGCGCGGCAATAACAACATCGCCGAATCCATCTTCGAGCAAATGAAATTGGAGACGCATCCGGTGCCGGACTGGATCGTGGTCGGCGCAGGTACCGGCGGCACCAGTGCCACCATCGGTCGCTATATCCGTTATCACCGTTATGCGTCGAAACTGGCGGTGGTCGACCCGGAGAATTCCGCGTTCTACGGCGGCTACGAAACCGCCGATGCCGGATATCAGACCGGAATGCCTTCGCGCATAGAAGGAATCGGCCGACCGCGGGTCGAGCCGTCGTTTGTCGGTCAGGTGGTGGATCGGATGATCGAGGTTCCCGACGCCGCGTCGATCGCCACCGCCCGGCTCGCGAGTCGGGTAATCGGTCGTCGGGTAGGCGGATCCACCGGAACCAATCTGTGGGGTGCGTTCGCGCTCGTCGCCGAAATGATCGCCGCCGGTCGTTCGGGCAGTGTGGTCACGCTGCTCTGTGACGGCGGAGATCGTTATGCCGGAACGTATTTCGACGACGCGTGGGTCGAGTCGCAGGGGATGGACCTCACCGCACCCGCCGCAATCCTGGAGAAGTTCGCGCTGACCGGAATCTGGTCCGGCTAGTACGCGATGTCGCGACCCCGTCATCCCTGCAGCGCTGGGGTGGCGGGGTTTCGCTTGCGGCTGATCTCGTCAATTTTTGTTGACAACTCCGACGCGCGTCAATCAAACTTGACGAATGACGGAAGCGACCACACTGGCAGCCGCCGCCGGCAGTCCGGACCCGAAGGTCGGACTGCGCGCGGTGCTCGCACTGCGTCGGCTGCTCGAACGGCTGGAGGCGATCCAGGTGACCAATGCCCGCGAACAGGGCTGGTCCTGGCAGGCGATCGCGGAGGCGCTCGAGGTCAGCAAGCAGGCGGTCCACCAGAAATACAACCGGAGAGGCGGGAACTGCTGATGTTCGAACGGTTCAGCAGGTCGGCGCGCACGGTGATCGTCATCGCCCAGGAAGACGCGCGGGAACTGCGCTCACCCAAGATCGAGGTGGAGCATGTGCTGCTCGGTCTGTTGTCACAGGGCGAGCCGGAATTGAAGGCACTACTCGAAGAGGCGGGTCTCACCCACCAAGTCGTGCAGGAAAGCCTCGGCCGACAGTCCAAGGGCCAGCCGCTCGGCGCGGAGGACGCCGAGGCGCTGCGCTCGATCGGCATCGATCTGGACGCGGTGCGGGAGAGTCTGGAGGCGACCTTCGGCGAGGATGCATTGGAGCGGGCGGTACCCGAGGAGCAGTCCCGATTCGGCCGCGGCCGCGATCGGAATTGGGGTCACATCCCCTTCGCCAGGGATGCCAAGAAGGTGTTGCAGCTGGGACTGCGCGAAGCCCTGGCCCGTAAGGACCGGTCCATCGAATCCGGACATCTGCTGCTCGGCATTCTGCGCGCGCCCAATCCGACCACCACCCGCATTCTCGGCGGTCCCGAGGCGATCGACGCGCTCCGGCCGAAGGTGCACGCGCTGCTCGACCGTGTGGCGTGAGTGTCCGGGCATGTGTGCCATCCGATTCCTGTTTTGCGGCAGCACATGTCCGCCCGTCGGGCCTAGCATTGGCGCATGCAGCTTCTGATTCGGTTGATCATCAACGCGGTGGCCATCTGGCTGGCCGCCGCTTGGGTCGACAAGATCGAAATTCTCAGTCCCGCGGACAAGGGCAACGGCGGCAAAGTCATTGTCATCCTGGTCGTCGCCGTGGTCTTCACCCTGGTGAACGCCGTGATCAAACCGATTGTGAAACTTCTATCGCTACCGCTGGTCATCGTGACCCTCGGCCTGTTCCTGCTGGTGATCAACGCACTGATGCTGTGGCTGACCGCGAAGATCACCGAAACCACCGACTACGGCCTGCGCGTCGACGGCTTCTGGGCCGCCGTCTGGGGCGGCATCATCGTCGCGGTGGTCAACTGGGTCCTGGGCATCCTGGTCCCGGACCGCGACGACTAGCAGCTGCGGCGCGGGCGACCCTCGTGCCCGCCCGCGCGCTGCCAATCGGTGATACCCAGCTAACCGGCGATACCCAACGCCAACGCGGTAGCCGCCGACCACACCAACAGCGCCAGCCCCGAATCGCGGAGCGCCGGAATCAATTCCAGCCCACCCCTACCGGAGCGCACCGGCGCATTGGCGCGCACCGCCAACGGCACGGCGAGCACTCCGACCAGCGCCCACGGCGTGCGAAGGACCAACAGCAGCGTTGCGATGAACGGCACCGCGAGCAGCGCCAGGTGCAGCGTACGGGTCCGCGGATCCCCGAGTTTGACAGCGAGGGTGACCTTCCCGGATTCGGTATCGGTCGGAATATCGCGCAGATTATTGGCGACCAGTACCGCACTGGAGAACGCCCCGACCCCGATCGCCAGCACCAGGCCCGCCCATTCGATCTGCTCGGCCTGTACGAATTCGGTGCCGAGCACACCGATCAGGCCGAAGAAGACGAAGACCGCCAGCTCGCCGAAGCCGCTGTAGCCGTACGGCTTACTTCCGCCGGTGTAGAACCAAGCACCGGCCAGGCAGGCCGCGCCGACCAGCAGCAACCACCACGCCGTCGCGATGACGAGTACCAGTCCGAAGATCGCGCCGACGGCCAGGCTGAGGATCGCGGCATTCTTGACCGCGGCGGGCGAGGCGAGCTTCTGCCCGACCAACCGCAGTGGACCGACCCGCACATCGTCGGTGCCGCGGATACCGTCGGAGTAGTCGTTGGCGTAATTCACCCCGATGATCAGGGCTAGCGAAACCAGCAGCGCGAGAAGAGCTTTCCACCACACCGCACCATCGATCGAGGCGGCGGCGCCGGTTCCGGCCAGGACAGGGGCGATCGCGTTCGGCAGGGTACGGGGCCGTGCGCCCTCGAGCCATTGCGCTGCAGTAGCCATACTCGCAGCCTAATGCGCCGCCGGGGTTCGGTCCGCTCGGGCGGTTCAGTTGGACTCCGCGGCCGCCTTCGAATGATCGAGACTCTTTTCGAAGTCGTTTCCGATCATGTTGTCGAATGGGAGCACCTTCGCGATCGCTCCGATCACGCCCTGACGCGCGTCGGTCATCCGCCGGACCACCTCGATGCCGCCTTCGACGGGATTCAGCTCGAAGGTCGTCTGATCGGTGGCCTCGGACGGCTTCTCGAAGGCCGAGCGGATACCGATTTCCCCGTCGCTGGAGGTGATGCCGCGACCGGCCTTGCGGTTGCCATCCCAGGCGTAGTGGGCGCCGACCCCGGCGTCCGGACCGGTGTACGTCCGCTGCGGTTGCGAACAAGGGAGGAAAACCATGCCAGCCGGGCAGGGAGTGCTCGCATACGATATCGACGGAATGTTTGCTGATCAGACCGGCCCGAATGGCCGAAGTCGCCCCCTTACGGCGCCCGCAGGCGAATCGGTCGTAGTGGCCCTGCTGGGCGAAGTCGCGCTACGCCGAGACGGCGCGCTCGCGGCGCTGGCGGGGGCGCGGTCGCGGCTGCTGCTCGCGGCGTTGGCGCTGCGGCCCGGCCGCAGCCGCAGTGCTCAGGCGCTGATCGATGAGGTGTGGGGTGAGCAGCCGCCGCGTGCGCCGATGAACGCGCTGCACACCCAGATGTCGCGGTTGCGCGCGGCGTTACCGGAGGCGGCGCTGGAGATCGGACCGGCGGGCTACCGCCTCACCCTGAGCGCCGATCAGGTTGATTTGACCCTCGTGGACGATCTGGTGCGCGCGGCCCGCGCCAAACAGGTCGACGGTGACCACGCCGGATGCCTCCACGTGTTTACCAGGGCCAGATCGCTGTGGCGTGGCGAGCCCGGTGCCGACCTCCCGGCCGGTGACCTTGCCGACGAACTGCGCACCGCGGCCGCGCATCGCTGGTCCGAACTGGAGGCGATCGAGGTCGCGGCCCTGGTCGGCAGCGGTGATCTCGACGGTGCGGTGGTGATCACCCGCCGCACCGCTGCTGCCAATCCGCTCGACGAGGCCGCGCACGCCGCCCTGATGCGGTTGCTCGCCGCGGCCGGTCGGCCCAACGAAGCCCTCGACGTCTTCGCATCGATCCGCGGGCGACTTGTCGAAGAGCTCGGCGCGGATCCGGGACCGGCGCTGGTGGAGTTGAATACCGCGATCCTGCGTGGTGATCCGGTACCCGGTTTCGTATCGCGCACCGATCATGGTGGGGCCGTGCCGAATCCGACGTCTGTCGTGAATTCGGTCACATCAGCGGATTCGTCGCTATCGGTCGCCATGGCGGATTCGGCCACACCGAATTCCGCGGCGCGGGATTCGATTGGGCGAGTTTCGGATTCGCTCGCTGCCGCACCACCGAGTGCCCACTCCGCGATCGGCCTACGCGCGGCCCCCAATGCCTTGCTCGGACGTGCCGACGATCTGGACGCACTCGAACAACTGCTGCGCCGTTCCCGGGTGACGACCGTCCTCGGCCCCGGCGGCACCGGAAAGACCAGGGTGGCCAACGAATTGGGCGCCCGGGTCATGCGCGGCGCATCCGTGGTGCTGGTGGAGCTGGCGTCGGTGCGGGCCGATACGGCCGCCGATGCCGATCCGCGCGCCGATATCGAGGCCGCGATCAGCACGACGCTCGGCCTCGGCGAAATAGGCCGCGATACGGCATGGCGGCGCTCCACCGGCTACAGCGATACGGGTCGCCGACTGCGCGATGCACTCGCCGCCCGCCCGACGCTGTTGATCCTGGACAACTGTGAGCATCTGATCGATGCGGTCGCCGCGGTGGTCGCCGATCTGGTCGGCAGCTGCGACCAGCTCAGCGTGCTGACCACCAGCCGCGCGCCGCTGGCGATCACCGCGGAGACCGTCTATCCGCTGGCACCGCTGGCGATCGACGCGGCCGGATCGCCGGCGACCGATTTGTTCATGGCCAGAGCGCGTGCGGTGCGGCCGACAGTGCGCCTGGATCCCGAGGTGGTGGCCCGGCTGTGCGGCACACTGGACGGGCTGCCGCTGGCCATCGAACTCGCGGCCGCCCGGGCGCGGACCATGAGCGTCGAGGAAATCGAAACTCGCCTGGAACACCGATTCGCCCTGCTGCGCAGCGGAGATCGCTCCTCGCCGGAACGACACCGCACCTTGCACGCGGTCATCGCATGGAGCTGGAATCTGCTCGAAGAGCCGCAACAGATCGCCTTGCGCAGGCTGTGCCGCTTTCCGGCCGGATTCACCCTCGATGCCGCCGAAGTGGTGGCGGGCGGCCCGGATGTCGACGATGTGACCACGGCTGTGGACGGACTGGTCGGCCAGTCCCTGCTGACCGTCCTGGACGACGACGAGAGCCTGATCGGTACCCGCTACCGAATGCTGGAAACGGTCCGTGAATTCGGTGAGGAACAGCTCGCGCTGACCGGATCCGATGCGGCGGCAGGCATTCGAGGCGCGGTCGATGAACGTCCCATGGTGATGGATCGCATGTCGCGCTGGGCCCGTGACTATTCGATCGCCGCCGTGCACCGATACCGGTCCGACGAGCAGGTGGCCGCCGTACTCTCGGTCGGTGCCGAACTCGACAACCTGGTCACGGTGCTGCGCCATGCTGTGGAGCGCGGTGATGCCCGTACGGTGTACCGGGTCTTCCCGGTCGTCGGCACGCTATGGGTAATGCGTGGCGCGCATATGGAGCTGAGCGGTTGGGCGCGCCGGATTATCGGCTCGGCACCCGAACCCGGTCCGGTGCGCGGTACGGTCGCCGATCTGCAGATGCTCGCGCACCTACAGATCGCTATGCACCTGGTATTCCTGAACGGCGGTCTGCGCCAGATAGCGACCACGCGGGCGCGCGTCCGTCGATTGCTCGGCACCGCAACCGATCTCAATTATGGAGCGCGCTTTCTCGGCACCATGTTCATTTCGGATCCCTCGGGTTCGGACGCGCCCCGGTTGTTCGCCGACGGTGCCCGGTCACCGGACCCTTGGCAGCGCGCCGCAGCCGTGTTCATGCGCGCGAATACCCTGGAAAATGCTGGAAACGTCTATGGTTCCACTCGGGACGCGAAGGCAGCCTTGCAGTTGATCGGGGGCAGCGATGTCTGGGGCACAGCGATGGTCACCCAGCATCTCGGACAGCTCGCCGGACAGACCGCGCGCTATGCCGATGCGGTGGAGTATTACCGCCGGGCCGAGGAACTGTTGCGGGAGTTGCGTGCCCATGAAGAAGCCGTCGAGATGCGCAGCTATCTAGCGGTATCGCTGATCGGCACGGGTCGGCTCGCACAAGCGCGGCGGGAGTTGGGCTTCGCACTCGGCGCCGCCGACGGTGATCCGGCGCACGGCATCACCATCGACGACCCGCACATCCGACGCAACCACCGCCTGGCACCGGTTGTCATCGGAATGGCGGAACTGGAACTGGCCGAGGGCGATATCGACGCCGGGCTGCGGCACTATCGGCGGGCACTGGATCTGTACGGCTGGCCCGACGACCAATCCATGCCAGGCCCGGGCATCCTGATGACCGCGAGCGGGGCCGTGGACGCGTACGTGCTGCACGGGCGGGCGGCGGAGGCCGACGATATCGTGCGCACGCTGCTGCGACTCGCTGCGTGCCGACTCGGGCAGTTCTACGACTTGCCGCAGATCGGTGCGGTCGGCAACGCGGTCGGAACGTTTTCGCTCGCGGTCGGACGCGATGCGGAGATCGGCTTGGAGTTGCTTTCGCTGGCCAGCAAGGTAATGGCGCGACAAGATAATCCGTCGGCCGAATTGCGGCGGCACGCGGCACTGCACCGAAAAACGGTGGGGGACGCGCGCTTCGACGAAGCACTGACTCGGGCCGCCGGAATGCGTCGACGGCGAGCGGCTGCCAGGATCCTCGAACTCCTGCAGGAACTATCCTGCGACGACGAAAATCGCGATGGGTGACATACCGTCTCCCACCGCGATTTTCGGGTTATCGGGTCAAGCCCGGCGCATGTACGCCTTGATGCTGAGCGGTGCGAAGATCGCGATCACGATGACCGAACCGATCAGCGACCAGGCCAGATCGCTGCCGTACACATTGCCGTTCATCAGCGCTCGGGCCGCATTCACCATGTAGTACACGGGATTCACGTGATTGAGTCCCTGCATCCAGCCCGGCATGGTGCTCACCTGAGCGAACGCGCCGGACATGAAGGTCAGCGGGAACATCACCATCATCGAAATGCCCTGCACACCAGCGGCGCTCTTCCCGGTGACGCCGACGAGTGCCCAGATCCAGCTCACCGCGAATGAACACACCACGATGACCAGACCGGCCGCCACGACACCGGCCACACCGCCCTCAGGCCGGTAACCGATGGCCAGGCCGACCACGATGGTCAGCGTCGTGGCCAGCGCGTAGCGCACCATATCGGCGATCAACGCACCCGCCAGCGCCGAAATGCGGGCGATGGGCAGTGATTTGAACCGGTCGAAGACGCCCTTGTCCATATCCTCGCGCAACTGGGTACCGGTCACGACCGAGGTAAGGATGACGGTCTGCACCAGGATGCCGGGAATCAGGATCGGCAAATAGTCGTGCACGCTGCCGCCGATCGCACCGCCGAAGATGTAGGCGAACAGCGCGGTGAACAGGATCGGCTGAATCGTCACGTCGAACAACTGCTCGGGATTGTGCTTGATCTTGAGGATGCCGCGGTAGGCCATGGTGAACGAGGTCGCCACGGTCTGTTGGAGGCTGATCTTGTTGCTGGCCTCCGGGATCGAATGCGGTGCCGCGTGCCGCGCGGCCTTTTCGGTGGCGGTGATGATGGTCATGCCGCGCTCCGTTCGTTCTCGTCGTCGGCCGGGTGGCCGGTGATGGTGAGGAAGACCTCGTCGAGGCTGGGTTTGGTGACGGTGATCTCGTCGATCGCGATCTCCCACTCGCGCAGGCGGATCAGCAGATCGGCGGTCATGCCCGCGTCCTGCAGCGGCGCCGTGAGTCGTCCGGCCTCGGGCGTGATCTGAGCCTCGGCGCCGAGGAACTCGCCGACAATGCGGCGGGCCTCGTCGAGTTGGGCCCGATCGACCAGGGTCAGATGCAGCGACGAGCCGCCGACCGAGGACTTGAGTTCGTCGGCGGTGCCGTCGGCGATCACCTTGCCGTGGTCGATGACCGCGATCCGGTCGGCGAGCTGATCGGCCTCGTCCAGGTACTGCGTGGTGAGCAG
>FTJU01000547.1_pt4 | contig 10130 bp, 9 predicted proteins | sample 1658961 | NCBI WGS metagenome assembly FTJU01 (sample SAMEA3914878, study PRJEB12502) | metagenome | biome: forest; material: soil | place: USA | collected 2012-03-12 | depth 0.3 m | reverse complement strand
CTCGCCGACCGCCGCATGTCGCGCCTGCTGAAGTAGGTCAGATCAACGTCGGCACCCGGATTCCCTGCCAGGCATGTCGTTTGGCCTTGTCCGGATCGTGCTCCAACCGGGTGATCTCATCGATGATCAGCGTCGTGCGCCGGTCCTCGGTATAGGCCGGCCAGGAGGTCAGTGGTCGGCCGGTCTTCGCGAAGGCGAGCCAATTGTCCTGGAACTGCCTGGTGACCGACACTAGTCCACGCCGTCCACCGGCCGTGGTGAAGGCCCGGCCGATCGGCGAATCGCCCGCGCCGAAGACCGGGATCAGTTCGGTGGCGTGGGTCGCGCCGATCCCCGCGAGACGCAGTGCGAGCGGGGCGAAGTCGTAACGGTAGGTATAGGTCGGGGCGTAGCGACTGTGCCCTGCCGCGACGGCGACCGAGGGCCGCCAGAACACATAATCACCACCGGCCCGAACGGCGACCTTCGCATTCGGATAGCCCGGATAGGCCGCTATGACTCGGGATTCGAGTTCGGTGCCCCCGGCTCGCGTGAGCAGGGTATGCAGGCGGTCCGGGGTGGTCGGCAGTTCATCGGCGAACTTGGCGAACAGCGTGCCCTCATCGCGATTGGTGCCGATGATGAGTGGAACCTGATGTGCGGCACCGCCGCTGATCGCATCGATCGGGGACTGCGGCAGATATTCGCCGTCCACGACCGGCGCGATGGGGAACAGTCCGGGGCGCTCCCGCGATACCTTGTCGCTGGTCTTGTCGGCCGCGCGCCGAATGTCATTGGCACCGGCTGTGATCAGCGCTTCGGCCGCGGTATCCGGGGTGGCGCCGAGCGCTGCTATACACCGGCGGGCGAATGCGCGCCCGTCCTCGGCGCTCATACCCCAATCGGCGGGCGGGCTCTGTGCGATGCCGCGATGGAACAATCCCTTGGCCGCGGGTGTGGCCAGTAGGGCGAGCACCGCGTGGGCGCCTGCGGATTCGCCGAAAATGGTGACATTGCCGGGATCACCGCCGAATGCGGCGATATTGCGCTGCACCCACTCCAGCGCCGCGACCTGATCGCGCAGTCCGAGGTTGCTGTCGAAAGGCCGTTCGGGTGTACCGAATTCACCGAAATCGACATAGCCGAACGCACCGAGCCGGTAGTTCAGCGACACCACGATCACCTCGCCGCCGACCACCAGTCGCGCACCGGAATACAGACCGAGCGCCGAGGTGCCGATCGAATACCCGCCGCCGTGAATGAAGACCAGCACCGGCCGGGGTGTCGACGATGGTTCGATCGGTGCGACGACATTGAGTGTCAGGGCGTCTTCGCTGGTCGGCTGATACCGGAGCGGCCCGATCCTGGCACCGGTGCGGTGCTGCATCGCGGCGAAGCCGAATGCGGTCGCCTCGCGGACACCTTTCCACGGCGTCACCGGCTCCGGGGCGCGAAATCGCAGGTCGCCGACGGGTGGGGCGGCATAGGGCAGGGAGCGCCAGCGCAGCACACGACGGCCGCGGTAACCGCGGACAACTCCGTCGGCGGTCGTGATATCGGACACCTTTCCGATGGTAATTACGACCGGCGGGCCTCCAACAGACGCAGCCAGAGCTCGCTCACCGTTGGATAGGCCGGCACCGCGTGCCACAGCGCCGCCAGCGGCACCTTGCCGACCAGAGCAATGGTCGCTGCGTGGATCAGTTCGCCGACGCCGGGTCCGACGAACGTGGCGCCGAGCAGTGTGTCCGTCGCGGTATCGATGACGATCTTCGCCCGTCCCGCGTAATCGTCGCGTGCCAGCGCCGATCCGGCGACCGCGATATCGAGCTCCACGGTTTCCACCGCATAGCCCGCCTTACGCGCCGCCGCCTCGGTGCGCCCGACGGACGCGACTTCAGGCGCGGTGAATATCACCTGCGGCACCTGTCCGTTGTCGGCGGTCGCCGCATATCGCGCATCCGTGAGCTCGCGTCCCTCGGCCCGTGCGGCTATGACATCACCACACACCCTGGCCTGGTATTTCCCCATATGCGTGAGCGCGGCACGGTGGTTCACATCGCCGACCGCATACAACCAGTCGCCGTCGATGCCGCGCACCGTCAACCGGTCGTCCACCTCGACATAGCCGTCCGCGAGCCCGACCGAGCCCAACCCGAGTTCCGCCGTTGCCGGGCCGCGCCCGGCGGCGACCAGGATCTCATCGGCCTCGATCTCGCTGTCACCGGTCTCGACGGTCACCACACCGCCGTGAATCCAGCCCTCTCCGGAATCCTTCACATCGACGCGCGTCACCCGAGTGGGTTGGGTTCCGAATCGAATCCGGACACCGGCATCGGATAGCGCCGCGGCCACGCGTTCCCCCGCGAACGGTTCGGCATTGCCCAGCAACGCCTCGCCGCGAACCAGCATCGTGATCTCATTCGCGCCCAACGCGGCGAGCCAGGTGGCCGCCTCACACGCGACGACACCGCCGCCGATGATCACCACCCGGTGTGGCACCTCGTGCAGATTGGTCGCATCCCGGGAAATCCACGGCAGCGCGTCACGCATGCCCGGCACATCGGGAACCCTCGCCTTGGTGCCGGTGGCCAGTACCACCGCGTGCCGGGCGCGCAGCTGTCGGCCGTCGACCTCGACGAGTCGTTCGCCCGCGAGCCGCCCCGTCCCGCGGATCACCGCGATGCGATTTTCATTGGCCCAATCGACCTGCGAGCTGTCGTCGTGCTTATGCGTGAAGGCATCGCGCCGCCGCAACACGGCATCGACATCGAGGCCGCTCGCGGTGATTCCGGCCATGGCCTTGGCACCGGAGAGCACGTGGGCCGGTCGCAGCAGCGCTTTGCTCGGCATACACGCCCAATACGAACACTCACCGCCGACCAGTTCTCGCTCCACGATGACCGCCGTGCGGTCACTGTCGGCGATGGCGTAGGCGGCGGCATTCTCCCCGGCTGGCCCACCGCCGATCACGATGACGTCGTATTCGGCGACGGAATCGGAGCTCACTGCAGATAGCCCTCGACCTGGCGGGCGGGGTTCTCCTGCGCGTCGTCGGGTGTGTTACCGGCGTCGATACGCGCCCGGCGCTGGCGCAGCAGGTCCCACGCCTGATCGAGCATCACCTCGAGTTCGGCGAGCTGCTGCCGCTCGGCTACCGGATCGACCGCACCGGCCGTCGCCTTGGAGCGCAATTCGTGTTCGCGATCGACCAAATACTTGATGCGCGCCAGGATGTCCTCTTCGGTCATGGGGACCATGCTACGACCGCGCCGCCGACTCGAACGATGGGTGCGACGCGGTATCGGTCGCGGGCACATCGATGCCTTGCTGCAGTGTGGCCACGATGCCGTCCAGTATTTCGTACAGCGCCGCGATCGAATGGTCGGTGCCGAGCATCCAGTGGTCGAGGCCGACGCCGAAGGCGGCGAAGCAGGTGGCGGCGACGAGTTGCGGACGCAGATCGGATTCGGGCACTCCGGAACGCTTGGCGAGGAACTGGGCGAGAGCATGTTTTCGGCTCATGGCCCCGGTGAAATTCTCCTGGCGCAGTTCGGGATTGGTGACCAGCAGGTGGCGGGCGCGGCGGGCGGTATCGGCCTGATGGCGGCGCAGCGCCGCCTCGGATTCGTCGAGCAATAGCTCCCGGATCGCCGAACGCATTGCGGTGAGGGCGGATTCGGTGTCCGGTCGGCGCGCCAGTACCGAAAGCATTTGCATCATCAGATCTTCCTCGTGCGCGAACACGACAGCCATCTTGGACGGGAAGTGGCGGTGGAAGGTACGTCGCGAAACGTGCACGGCATCGGCGATCTGCTGCACCGTGGTCTGCTCGAAGCCCTGGCGCTCGAACAGACGTAGCGCGGTATCGATCAGTTCCCGGCGCACCCGGGCCTTCTCTTGCTCGCGCACACCGCTCGTCTCCATACGCCCTCCAGAACTTCTGTCTCAAAGTGACACTTTCTAGTCTAGTGTGGCTAGTGTCTCAATGAGACAGCAACTCCGAGTGAGAGGAATGGTGTCGATGCGTCGCACACTGATCGCCCTGGCCGCCATGGCCATGCTGGCCGGACCGTTCGTCGCGACCGCGCAGGCGGATCCGGCCGAACCGGCACCGGGGACGGTGGTGCGCGACGAGGTGCTGCCATCGGATCTGTGGCTCGCGGGCACCGGATCGGCACGGCGGATCACCTATTGGACCAGCGACTCCGACAATCATCCTGCCCAATCGACCGGCGCGATCTTCATCCCGGTGGGTACGCCGCCAACCGGCGGCTGGCCGGTGATGTCATGGGAACACGGCACCGTCGGTCTCGGTGACGACTGCGCCCCGTCGACGGCGGGCCGCTCCGAGCGCGACCAGAACTATCTGGCCACCTGGCTGCGGCAGGGTTATGCCGTCGTGGCCACCGATTACATCGGCCTCGGCACACCCGGTGTGCACGCGTACCTCGATGGTCGGGCCGAGACGCATGCCGCGATCGATATGGTGCGCGCCGCCCGCGCCGTCGACGACTCGCTCTCGTCGAAGTGGGTGGCCATCGGCCAGTCCCAGGGCGGCGGGGCCGCGATGTTCACCGCATCGCTGGCCACGAAATATGCCCCCGAACTCGACTACCGCGGTGCGGTCGCCACCGGACCCGCTTCGAATATCGTCGACGCGTTCATGGTGATCGGCCCGTCGACACCGCCGATCAAATCGTCGCATCTGACCGCCTACGCGACTTATGTGATGAACGGATTGAAGGCGGCACGTCCCGGCTTCGAGATGGACAGCTACCTCACGCCCATCGGCAAGGAACTGGTCGACGCGGCCCAGACGCTGTGCTTCACACCCCTGGCCCAGCGCGCCGAGGGCGTCACGCTGGATCAGCTGTTCTCTCGGCCACTTTCGGAAGGCGACTTCGCCGCGACCGCCCATCCGATCATGGACGTGCCGATGACCGGATACGACCGGCCGCTCTTCATCGGCCAGGGCACCAATGACACCGATGTGCCCGCGCCGTTGACTGCGAAGCTGGTCGTCGATTTGGAGGCCAATGGCGTCCGGCCCGAGGTGCACGTCTACCCCGGCTCGGATCACAGTGCGACCGTCGCGGGTTCGCTACCGGACAGCGTGCCCTTCGTCGCCCGATTGTTCGGCTGAAATCAGCGCCTGCGTAAGGCAGTCTCCGGCAATCGGAATCGCGGTGGCCAGCTCGGCCCAGCTCAGTGCGGTGTAGCCGAGTGCGATACCGAAGGTGTGTGGACCGGCCGCCGCGGCGAGTGGATGTTGTTGTGCCGCAAGGTGGTGGCGGGACAGACCATCGAGCTCGACACCGCGTGCTCGACCCGCTGCCATGGCACGCTGTTCGGCTTCGGCCGAAGCCAATGGCACCACCACGTGGGAACCGGCATCGTCGCCGAGTACTTCGAGTCCGCGACGGCGTAGCTCGTCCACGACCAGGGCGCGGCGCGGCGGCACCGCGCGGCGCAGTCTGCGCAGGTGACGGGCGAGATCACCGTGCTGGGCGAATGCGGCGAGTACCCGCTGGCCGGCGGGGCTCGGGCTGGTGCCGGTTCGTTCACGGTGCGCGATAACGGCTTCGGCGATATCCGGTGCGGCGACGAGCCAGCCGATACCGAGGGTCGGCGAAAGGATCTTGCTCGTGGTGCCGAGATGGACGACGACGTCGGGGGCCATCGCCGCCAGCAGCGGCAAAGGCGCGGTGTCGTAGCGCAATTCGCCGTCGTAGTCGTCATCGACGATGAACAGACCGGCCCGCCTGGCGAATTCGACGAGTTGTACGCGACGCGCCGCCTGCATGCGAGTGCCGAGTGGAAATTGATGTGCCGGAGTGCAATACACCGCCTTGATACCGACCGGCAGTCGGTCGACGCGCAGTCCGTCGGCATCAATCGGCACCGGCAGTACCCGGATACCGGCCGCGACCAATGCGCCCGCGGCACGCTGATATCCCGGATCTTCCATGGCAACGGCGTCACCGGGGTGCAGCAGGGCGGCCGCGAGTTCGCCTACGGCCGAACTGGTTCCAGCCGTCGCGAGTACTACGGATTTGCTGCCCGCGCCGAGGCCGCGGTGGCGCAGCAGGTGTTCGGCGACCGCCGCGCGGTATTCGGGTTCGCCGCCGCGATCCTTGCGGATAACGGGGGAGTCGTCGGCGGCCGCGCGCCAGGCACGTCGCCATGCCGCCTCGTCGATCGCCTCGATGCACGGTGCGCCGGGGCCGAGATCGAGCAGGTTCGGTTCATGCTCGGCGGTGCTGCTTGTCCTCGGTCGGGCGGGCGGTTCGGCGGGGGCGGTAGTCAAGAAGGTGCCCGAGCCGCGGCGGCCCGCGATCCAGCCCTCGGCGTGCAGTTGGTCGTAGGCCGCGGCGACCACCGTGCGGCTCACGCCGAGGCGTTGGGCGAGTTCTCGCGACGACGGGAGTCGATCATCCGCGCGCAGGAGTCCGTTGCTCGCCGCGGCCCGCAGTCCTGCCGCTACCTGGACCGATAATGGCTCGTCGGCATCGCGGTCGAGGACGATCGGAAGTTCCTCCAGCATCGCGCACCTCCCGAATTGGACTGTTCAAATTTCGATGAATTGGCTATTTCAGAATGCCACTTCCGGCTCCAAGCTAGAGCTATGACGAAGACGACCAGCGCTCGCCCGCCGCTTTCGGCGACCCCACGCACCACCCTGACACGTTACAAGGAGCGCGGCCGTGCCGACCGGGCCGAACTGGACGCGGTCCTCGACGCCGGTCTGGTCTGCCACCTCGGCGTACTGCTCGGCGACAGTCCGGTGGTACTTCCGACCGTCTACGGCCGCGACGGCGACACGCTGTACCTGCACGGCTCGACCGGCGCCGGAAATCTGCGGGCGGCGCTGACCGGCGATATCTCCATCGCCGTCACCCTGGTCGACGGCATTGTCTACGCCCGCTCGGCCATGCACTTCTCCGCCAATTTCCGCTCGGCCGTGGTGCGCGGCCGCGCCGTCGAACTCACCGACACCCACGAGCGCATGCGTGCGCTGCGGGTCATCGTCGAACACTCGGCCCCAGGCGCGTGGGACCGCGTGCGGCAGCCGAACAAAAAGGAAATGGCCGCCACCATGGTCCTCGCCCTCGACCTCACCGAGGCATCGGTGAAGGTCCGATCCGGCGGCCCCGGAGACGACGCCGCCGATATCGAAACCGGCGGCGTCTGGGCAGGCGTCCTGCCCTTACGTCAGGTCTGGGACGCCCCGATCTCCTCGGACGATCTGGAGCCGGGCATCGAGGTACCGCGCGACGTACTCGCTCGAACCGACCTCACAGGGCTCCCCACGCCGTGATCGATCCATGCCCGATATGCCATTCCGGTCTCGCATAACCAGTGAGATTCGATCCCCGATGTGTGAAATTGCTGTGACGGAACAGTCGCCCGTCGACGCATTCGGCAACAGGCTCTTACCCTCTGTGAGGCTGGGTATGCGAGAAGGACTGTGCTGCCGTGTGCGGGTCGTCTTGATGACTACGCTCCCGATATCCGCACCCCGACTTGCTGGTGCCGACCGAGCCGTGTGCCGGGTTCAACCGGGAATCGGTCACCACAGGGCGATCGGTAGGTCGAGGGCGGTCGCGGTTTCGTGGGCCAGGGCGCGGAGGGTTTCCGAGGTGCCGACGCGGTCGGGTTCGAGGCTGACGACAGCGAGGGTGTAGGTCTCCGCGATGCGGCAGAGATAGGCGGCCAATCGGGTGCGGGGGAGGCGGTTCGCGGTGAGGCCGGGGTGGATCGCGCGAGCGGCGACACCGGTACAGCGGTGCGGGCCGAGGGTGCGCAGCGAGTCGGGGAGGGTTCCGATATTGGAGCACAGTATGTCCCGCTCACCGGCCCCCTTGGACAGCGCATAGGCCAAGCGGTCCGGAATCACCTGCAACAGCTCCTCCGGCATCCCGCCGGGGCTGGACATCCGCCGCTCATAGGCGATTCGCGCTTTCTCGCGGATGGTGGCCGCAGTATCGGCGCGGTCGATGGTGACCTCGGTCATCGCGAGATCATTGTCTACGCGCGGCTCATCTCGGGTGTCGACCGGAAGGCTGGCATCGATCGTCTCACCGGGAAATCCACTGGCCCACAGCATCTTCGCGACCAGCGCAATGAAGAGGCTGTTGGCCGTGCCGCCCTGCGCCGCGGCCACCGATTCCCACTCGGCCGCCGCGCATTGCAGTACCACGCCGTGGGTCGGTGTCGTCTTCCCAGGGTGTGCGCGGTTCGGTACCGATGACCCGAGGTGCGCACCCGTTGCCGCAGGGGTCGAACTCCACGCCGGTGGGTCGGATATCCGGATGGGCGGACCGGCATCGGGCCTCGCGGATCTCCCGCGGGCGGGTCGTTCCGGGATGCCACGGCGCAATGCGCGGACTGTTCCGCGCACGACGATCGACCACTGCCGCCAGGCATCGGACCAATCCGAAGTCAGGTCCCGGCCCAACGAGGCATTCACTCGCGCGTAGGCCCGGTGTACTTCGCCGACAGTAGATGGCGACCCCGGGGGTTTCGGCACGGCCATCGACTCGCCGGCATCACATCCGCCCGGCACGTTGTCGATCGTCGGTGCCGAGCCCGCTGCATGGCGAGTCGTGCTGTCCGGGTGGTCGTTCCCGCGACTCGGTTCCGAGGTAGCCGATGTTGTCTCGGGAGCAGGGGATGTCTTCGGTTCGCTCGTGCTCGATGCGCCGCGCGCGGCTGCGGCCATTTGTGTGGACCGGGAGCAAGTCGCCTCTGATGCAGCTGATTTCGCGAATGAGCGCCTTACCCGAGCCGGCGGCGTGGTCAGGCTTGGGCCGCCGAGCGCATCATCGACCGCGAGTACCAGGGCTCTGCCGTCGGCAAGCGCATGTGAGCAGGTCAGCGATACGATCGAGCCGCCATCGGCCAATGCGGCGGTCGACAGTCGCCAACCCGGACCGTATTCGGGATCGAGGTTCGCGCCCTGCTCATCGGCCCACTCGAGCAGGTCCCCGGTGGCGATGGTGCGGTCGGTGAACGCGAGCGGATACGCCCGAGTATTCGCCCGCCAACCGCGCCGCGCCCCCGGAACCCGAGGCCGAATCACCCTGCGTCCCAACGGTCCGACTCGCAGTGCCGCATGCACCTGCCGCAGTAACTCCGGATCGACGCGATCGGCGGTGCGCCACAAACCCTGCAGCGCGATCGGCGTACCGAGCCCGCGATGGGTGCGCAGGAAGATCTCGTCGACGACGCTCAACCGTCGGGCGGACCCCATCGTCAGCTACGCGCACCGTGACGGCCCGCACCGGCGGCGAACCGTTGTGCGCCGTCCAGGGCGCCGCCGGCCAGGGCCTTCAGGCCGTGCCGGTACTCATTGCGCAGCGCCGCTTCTTCGTCCATGCCCTCCTGCTCCAACAGCGACATGCGGTCCGAGCGCAGGCAGGTCTGCGGCAGTGTGGCCAATTCGGCGGCGAGTTGTTCGGCGGCGCCGCGGGATTCATCATTCGGCACCACGCGATTGACCAGCCCGATCTGTAGCGCCTCCGTGGCGGCGACGGCACGACCGGTGAGCACCATATCCATCGCGCGCCCGGTGCCGATAATGCGCGGCAACCGAATCGTGCCGCCATCGATCAGCGGCACACCCCAGCGGCGGCAGAACACCCCGAAGGTGCTGTCCTGCTCGGCAACTCGCATATCGCACCAGAGGGCCAGCTCGAGTCCGCCCGCGACGGCGTATCCGGAGATCGCGGCGATCACCGGTTTGGACAGCCGCAGACGGGTCGGCCCCATCGGGCCGTCACCGTCCTCGGTGACCCGATTGGAGCGCTCGGTGCCGAGCGCCTTCAGGTCCGCGCCAGCGCAGAAGGTACCGCCGTCGCCCCACAGCACGGCCACCGCCGCATCCGGATCGGCATCGAATTCGCGGAATGCGTCGACCAGCGCAGCGGCGGTCGGACCGTCGACGGCGTTGCGTGCTTCGGGGCGGTGCAGGATCACGGTGGTCACGGGCCCGTTGCGTTCGATTCGCACAGTCACGAGCACGACCATACGCCGTCGGAGTTGCCCTTGTGTGAAGAAATGAATTTGTGGTTCACTTCTTGTATGGCCTACCGCAGGACCCCTGCTGTACAGGCCCGCCTCGATGCCCAGGCGGGCCTGTACAGCAG
>FTJU01001510.1_pt3 | contig 10205 bp, 5 predicted proteins | sample 1658961 | NCBI WGS metagenome assembly FTJU01 (sample SAMEA3914878, study PRJEB12502) | metagenome | biome: forest; material: soil | place: USA | collected 2012-03-12 | depth 0.3 m | reverse complement strand
GGCGAGGGTCACGTCCCACCAGCCGATCACGTCCTGGCCGCCCGCGAGCGGGGCCGAAAAGCGACCGGCGCCGCCGGCGGCCGCCGCGGCCAGGGCCTCCGCCGCCTGGCGGCGGTGGGCCTTGGGCCACAGCGCCCGCCAGGCGGCGCCGGTCAGGCGGGGGAGGAAACGATCGGAAAGTTCGGCGGCGGTCTGGGCCGCGCAGGTCACCCGTCCGTCGGGCCCCAGCAGCAGGACCAGGTCGCCGCTGCAGCCGAGCCAGGCCCTGAAGATCGCCGTCAGGCGGCCCTGCTCGAGCTGGCCGGGGTCCAGCGGTTCGGCGATGCGCTGCGGCGAGGGCAGGGGACGCATGGGATGGACTTCCGCGGGGGCGGATCCGGCCTCGGCTAATGTCGAGGCCGGATCAAGGTTAAGAAATATGGTTAATGAAAAAAGGCGGCACTCAATATCGTGATGAAAATCTACTGACGCAGTACAGAAATTATACGCTTTGAAAACAACGCTCTATTGTACTGGCGGAGCCCTTGGCGGGCGCCTTCGAAATGGCCGGCGGAAGGTTCGCCGGTGCGTTGAAAAGATCGCCCGTTAACCATGTCTTTGCAAATAAGCAGAGGGTTCGGCGAACTCGTCACTTCGGGTCGCCGAGCTTCTACCTTGGTATAGGGCTTCGTTCCGGAAGGCGGGCGCGCCAGACCTGCGAATATGCAGTCTCGCCCGCTGCAGAGCAGAATAGCGGCGTCAGTCCGCCGCCAGCTGGGCGGCGAAGCGCTTCCAGTTCTGCACATAGTGTTCGGCGCTATGGGCCAGCATCTGTCGCTGGACGTCCGACACCTGGCGAAGCACCCGGCCGGGCGCGCCGACGACGAGGGAATTGTCGGGGATTTCCTTGCCCTCGGGGATCAGGGCCTTGGCCCCGATCAGGCAGTTGCGCCCGATGCGGGCCCCGTCCAGCACCACCGCGCCGATGCCGATCAGCGAGTTGTCGCCCACGATGCAGCCGTGGAGCATGGCGAGGTGGCCGACCGTGACATTGGCCCCGAGCGTGAGCGGCGAGCCCGCGTCGGTGTGCATCACGCACCCGTCCTGGACGTTGCTGTTCTCGCCGATGGTGATCGGGGCGTTGTCGCCGCGCAGGGTCGCACCGAACCAGACCGAGGCGTTGCGCTTCAGGATCACCCGTCCGATGACGGACGCGTTGGGCGCGATCCAGTATTCGCCCTCGCCGGGGAGTTCGGGACGAGCCTCGCCCAGGCTGTAGATCGGCACGGGCGCTAGGACGCGGCGGCCGCTTGCGCGCGCCTCGGCAGCTTCCAGCCGGGCCTCGGGAAGTGGCAGGTGTAGCCGTTGGGGATGCGCTCCAGATAGTCCTGGTGCTCGGGCTCGGCCTCCCAGAAGTCGCCCACCGGCTCGACCTCGGTCACCACCTTGCCCGGCCACAGGCCCGAGGCGTCCACGTCGGCGATGGTGTCGAGCGCGACCTGCTTCTGCGCCTCGCTCGTGTAGTAGATCGCCGAACGATAGCTCAGGCCCACATCATTGCCTTGGCGGTTCTTGGTGGTCGGGTCGTGGATCTGGAAGAAGAATTCCAGGATCTGGCGGAAGCTGGTCACCGCCGGATCGAAGATCACCTCGATCGCCTCGGCGTGGGTCCCGTGGTTGCGGTAGGTGGCGTTCTTCACGTCGCCGCCGGAATAGCCCACCCGGGTCGAGATCACCCCCGGCTGTCGGCGGATCAGGTCCTGCATGCCCCAGAAACAGCCGCCGGCCAGCACGGTCCGTTCAGTTATGCCAGATTGGGTTTGGCTCGACATCGGATGTCCTCCTCGCAAGCGATCGCCTCCAAGATAGGACTGCGAGGCGCACGAAAGAAGACGGGCGGGTCATCGACCCGCCCGCTGCAGTTCGCGCGGAGGCTGGGCCTCCCGATCAGAAGACCTTCTTGACGGTCAACGACCATTCGCGCGGCATCGCCGGCTGGCCGTTCACGTAGCCGGCCGAGCTGTGGAGGTCGAACAGGGTCAGGTAGTAGAGCTGGTTGGTGAAGTTGCTGACCGACAGCCAGGCCGACCAGCCGCCCGACGGCGCCCGGTAGGTGATGCGGGCGTTCGCCACCGTGTAGCCGGAAATCTCGTTCCAGGCCGGATCGTTGATCGGGTTGGTGAACTCCGACGACTGGTAGTTGACGTCGATCCGCGGCGTCAGGCTGCCGTACGAACCCAGGTCGAAGGCGTACTGGGCGCCCAGGCTCCACTTCCATTCCGGCGTATAGGGCGTGGTCATGCCCAGCAGGATGCCGGTGGGGCCCTGGGAGTTGTTGATCGTGGTGTACTTGAAGTTCAGGTAGCTGACCGAACCATCGAGTTCTAGGCCGCCGATCGGATGGACTTCGGTCTCGGCCTCGAAGCCGGTCACATGCGCGTTGCCGACGTTGGCGGGCAGGGCGCAGGGGATGGCCGCGCTGCCGAAGCTCTCATTCGGGCACGACGTCAGGGTCAGCTGGATGTTGTTGTATTCGTTGTAGAAGCCGGCCAGGTTCAGCCGCATCTTGCGGTCCAGCAGGTACATCTTCAGGCCGCCTTCATAGGCGGTCAGGGTCTCGGGCGCGAACTGCACCGCCTGCGGGATCACGAACGGACGCGGGTCCACGCCGCCGCCCTTGTAGCCGGTCGCCGTGTCCACATAGCCCATGATGTCCGGCGTGAACTGGTACTGCAGGGCCACCCGGTAGTCGGTGTGCGTGCCCTTGAAGTGCGCCGTGGTGCCCGACAGCCCGGTCAGGATGCCGTTGTAGCCGGTGGGGTCGGTGATCGGCGTGCCGTCGGCGTTGTGGCGGAAGTAGGTGTAGTCCTTGGTCTCGTCCGAGTAGCGCACGCCCGCCGACAGATCGAGTTTGGGGATGATGTGCCAGGTGGCGTCGGCGAAGGCCGCCGCGGTGGTGGCGGGGGTCGAGTCCGGCCCGTGCTCGAAGTCGAAGCCCACCCACGGCAGGCCGACGCGGGCGTTCAGGCCGCCGTTCTGGTCGAGGTAGAAGCCGCCGACCGTCCAGTCGACCGTCGTGCCGTAGTTGCCGCTGAGCCGCACTTCCTGGCTGACCGAGTGGTGCACCTGCTTCTGCAGCAGGATCTCCACCCCGACGGGCGAGGCGTCGGTCTGCTCGGCGAACTGGTTGCTGTAGTACTGGTAGCCGGTGATCGATTTCACCGAGAGGCTGTCGTTGATCTTGTAGTCGATCGTGGCGGCGACGTTGTTCTCGAGCAGGTGATTGATCGGCGGCACCGAGACCGGTGCGTAGGGATCGGGGCCGAACACCACCGAGCCGGCGTTCGAATGGTAGGTCGCGTAGCTGGTGTAGGGGCTGGTCGGGATGAACTGGGGCCCGAAGAACACCGGCGCCCCGTTGACCCCCGTGGTGTAGGTCAGGGTGCCGAGGCTGCCGGGGGCCACCTTCAGGAGGGTGTTGGCCTGGACGCCCGAGTTGTCGACCGTGACGCTGCCGCTGACGTTGACTTCGAGTTTCTCGGTGGGGGTCCAGCGCAGCGCGAGGCGGCCGTTCGAGACGTGCTGGTCGCCGTCATGCCCGAGCGTACAGCCGTCGCCGACCTCCATGCTCTTCAGGTTCGAGCCGGGATGGGTGCAGGCGTAGTCGTAGCGGGTGACATAGCCGTCGTGGTTCTCGGTCGAGGCCGAGAGGCGGGCGTAGAGCTTGTCGGGCACGACGGTGAAGTCGGCCGCCCCGCGGGCGTTCAGCTTGTTCAGGCTGCCGTAGGTCAGTTCGACGTAGCCGCCGTCATTGCCGTTGGGCTTCTGCGAATAGAGCTTGATGGCGCCGCCGATGGAGTTCTTGCCGGCCAGGGTGCCTTGGGGACCGCGGAGGATCTCGACCCGGTCCAGGTCCAGCAGGTCGAGCAGCGAGCCGGTCAGGGTGGGGTAGTAGACGTCGTCGACGTAGATGCCGACGCCCGGCTCCAGCGCCAGGTTGAAGTCGGTCTGGCCGATGCCGCGGATGAACGCCACCATCGAGGAGCCGAAGGCCGCGCCGTTGGGCGCCAGGGTCACGTTCGGCGCCTGGGCCGTCACGTCCGACAGGGTGGTCTGGTTGCGTTGCTCCAGCATCTGCGAATTGACCGCCGTGATCGCGAGCGGGGTCTTCTGCAGGTTCTGCTGGCGGAACTGGGCCGTCACCACCACTTCGGTGAGGGTGTTGCCCGCGTTCTGGGCGGCCGCGGCTGCGGCGGCCGCGGCCGGGGCCGGGGCCGGTGCGGCTTGCGCATGGGCCTGACCCGCGGCCAGGGCCAGCAGGACCATCGGCGCGGCGCCCGCAAGAAGGCCGGTGCGCAGGATAGATCGTGAGCTCTTCATTCGCGTTCTCCTCTTACTGGCACTGTCATCCGCGGCCTGTTCGGCGGCGGCACGGTTGAGACCTTTTCGGGGGAGCGGCCGACGAGGCGGGCCTGCTGGCCCGCCGTCATGACGAAGCGAACCCTTGCGGGTGCGCGGGGCGGTTGTGCTGATGGGGGCGGGCCAAGCCGGATCCCATCCGCGCGCGCCGTGATGTCATGGAGCCCGGTCGCCAGGATGGCTCGGTGATGCCGAGTTCCCTGCTCTGGCGGCTGGGCGCGACGCCTGATGTTCCCCCCAACGGCTTCCTTGCCGAATGTTGATTTCTATTTGTTGTCGCGTGCGACTCCCTGAGGGAATCGCCTCGTTATTCCTCAAGTACAGACATAACAAGTTATTAAACACAAGATATTTTTGGAACTTGAAGTATCAACTATTAACAAGCGTAAACCGGTTACTACGCCTTTGGTCTAGAGGTGTTTGGGCGGATTGAATGTTGATGCGACATTGACTGCGCATATTGCGGAGGCAACTTGGTCTCCACTGGAAACTGAACGCCCGTCACCTGACTGACGCAAAGCGGTTTCCCGCGATTTGGAATTGAGTCGTGCGCGGACGCCCCGCGGGCGAGGCGCGGTGTTGTGTTCACAACTGGAAGCTGCGTGTCAGGCCAGCCGGACCGAAGGGCGACGCCGGCGGATGGCGGTCTTCAGGGCTTGGTCTTGGACTCCGCCGCGGCGACCTTCACCGGTCCCTTCGGCTTCAACTGCTCGATCAGGGCGGCGGTGTCGGGCTTGATCTCGACCACCTGCAACCGCACCCCGGCCGGCTTGCCCTTGGCGGCGTCATAGGGGCTGACCCCGGCGTTGTTGGCCAGGTAGGGATCGGCGCCGGCGGCGATCAGCACCTTGGCCATGTCGTTCCAGCCGCGCAGCACCGCGCCCATCAGGGCGGTGTTGCCGTTGTCGTCGCGGGCGTCGACCTGGGCGCGGGCCGCGATCAGCAGCTTGACCGTCTCCACCGCCTGGCCCTGCGTGCGCAGGCGTCCGCGGGTGTCGATCACGTTGTTGCCGAGCCCGGCCCCGACCATCAGGGGCGTCAGGCCGCCCATGCTGCCGCGCCAGGTCTTTTCCAGGGTCAGGTCGGTGCGGGCGCCGGCGGCCAGCAGCCGCTTGACCGCCTCCACGTCCCCGCCGTTGGCCGCGCGCATCAGGACCGAGGCGCCGGTGGTCAGGGCCTGGTCGCCGCCGCGATCGGCGCCGTTGTCGCGATAGGGCGGAGCGAATTTCAAGAGGGCGTTCGGGTTGGCGCCCTTGGCCAGCAGCATGTCGATCAGGTCGAGCGGCGTGGTGTCGTCCGTCGACGGACGATCTGGCCGACCGCCGCGCGGCAGGGTGTCGAAGTCCACCGCCGCCCACAGGGGCGTGCGGCCCCAGAAGTCCCAGCGGTTCACGTTCGCCCCGGCCTTCACCAGATAGGCGGCGGTGTCGAAGTGGGAGTTGAGAGTGGCGAAGATCAGCGGCGTGATGTTGTCCGGATCATAGTCGTCGATCCGGGCGCCGGCTTCCACCAGCGCCTTGGCGCAATCGGCGCACCCTTCGCGCGCGGCGAACATCAGGGGCGTCCAGCCGCCCGACGGATCATAGCGCACGCGCGGCTCCGCGGTGACGCGGGGATCGTTGTCGTGCACCCGCGAACGGGCGTTCACGTCGGCGCCATGGGCGATCAGCAGGCGCACCATCGGGCCCTGACGCTCGTTGGCGGCCCACATCAGGGCGGTCTGGTGGTCGAAGGTCTCGGCCGCGTTGACCTTGGCCCCGTGGTCCAGGAGCAGGGCGGCCGCGTCGACATTGGCGGTGCGCGCCACGACCATCAGGCTGGTCTGGCCCTCGGCCGAAGGGCTCTCGACGTCGGCCCCGCCGTCCAGCAGGGCCTTGAGCATGGCCGCGTCGCCGTTGGTCGCCGCCTCGCTCATCGGCCTGGCGCCGAGCGCGTTGGCCTTGTTGGCGTCGGCCCCCGCGGCGATCAGGGCGCGCGCCAGTTCGATGTCGCCGTTGTGCGCGGCCCACAGAAGCGGCGTGGAGCCTTCCCCGTTGGCGGCGTTGACGTCGGCGTGGCGGGCGATCTGGCCGAGGGCGGCCGCGCGGTCGTCCTTCTGGGCCGCCTCCACCAGGCTCACGCCCGGCGCCGGCGCGGGCTTGCCCGCCGCCATCGCGGCGCCGGTGAGCGACAGGCCGGCCAGCATCGAGGCCGCCAAGAGCGTGGTCTTCGTCCGCCCCTTCATCCTCAGACCTCCGCGATCATCCCGGTGGAGTCGCCGAAGTGGTCGGCCTTGACGTCCACCCGGTCGAGGATGGTCAGCAGCAGGTTGGCCAGCGGCGTGTCCGGCGGCATGGACAGGTGCTGGTTGCCCTTCACCCGCCCGCGCCCGCCGCCGAACAGCGAGATCGGCAGGGGATTGTGGTTGTGCTGGTTCGAATTGCTCATGTTCGAGCCGTACATGATGATCGCGTTGTCCAGCACCGAGTGCTCGCCGTCCGGCATGGCCTTCAGCTTGTCGAGGAACTTGGCGAACACCTGCGAGTGGTAGATCTGCACCTTCGACAGGCGCGCCATCTTGTCCGGGTTCTCCTGGTGGTGCGACAGCGGGTGGAAGGCCTCGGGGATGCCGATCCAGTTGTAGGTCTGCGAGGTGCCTTCCTGGCACATGACCATGTTGACGATGCGGGTCAGGTCGCCCTGGTAGGCCAGGGCCAGCATGTCGAAGAAGATGTTGATCTGCTTGTCGAAATCCGGGAGCACGCCCGGCGGGGTGTCGGGCAGCTTCAGGGCCGAGATGTCCTCGCCGCCCTTCTTCTTCACCTGTCGTTCGATCTCGCGCACGGAGTCCTGGTAGTTCGACAGCATGGCGCGATCCTCCGCGCCCAGGCTCTTCTTCAGGTCGGCGGTCTGTTCGGACACCAGGTCCAAAAGGCTCGCATACTGGTTGGCGGCCAGGCTTCGCTCGGCCGTGGAGTCGCCCACCCCGAACAGCCGGTAGAACAGCTTCTTCGGATCGTTCTCCATCGGCAGCGGCGTGGTCGGCGAGGAGAACGAGATGGTCGAGCCGTAGCTGCAGCCGAAGTTGCGGTCGCAGCCGTTGCCGCCGGTCGAGGGCGGCTCGGTGCAGGCCTCGATCGAGGTGAAGGTGGTCTCCTGCCCGATGTGCTGGGCCGCCAGCTGGTCCACCGTGATCCCGCCATAGGGGCTGTGGCTCTCGCGCGGCTTCACGCAGCTCAGCCAGGTGCCTGCGGTGATCGCGTGCACCGCCTGGCTCACGGCGTTCGCGTTGGCCAGGTTCGACACCACCGTCATTTGGCCCTGGTGCTTGGCCAGGGGCTGCAGGATCGGGGGCAGGTCGAAGTCGCGGCCGGTTTTCTTGGGCGTCCAGCGGTCCAGCACCGCCCCGTGCGGGAAGTAGACGAAGCCGAGTCGCGGCTTGCCGGCCGCCGCCGTCTTGGCCAGGGCCGTCGCCGCGGGGACCATGGCGGTCAGGAACGGCAGGGCCATGCTCACGCCGCCGCCGCGCAGGAGCGTCCGCCGCGAGAGGTGCTTCTTGGTGATGTAGTTCATGGCTGCCCCTTGGAATCGGGTCTTTGGCTGTTGGACGCCACGACCGTCGCCGCCGCGGGCGGCGCCGTCTTCGCCGGGACCTTGGACTTCTGGAACTGGTCGCTGGTGACCACCCCCAGGACCAGGTCGGAGAACCTGTAGTCGCTGGCTTGCGCATTGCGCACGATGGCTCGGATCGCGGGCATGTCCTTGTAGGTGATCGAGCGGCCGAGGCCGTAGATCATCAGCCGCTCGGTGATGGTCTGCACGAACTGCTCGGGCCGCTTGGCGATCAGGGCCCGGAGGTCGTTCACGCCGTTCAGCTTGGCGCCGGTCACCGTGGTGCCCGAGGCGTCGATCGCCTCGCCGGCGAAGCGGTCCTTGGTGCGCCAGCCGCCGATGGCGTCGAAGTTCTCCAGCGACAGGCCGAGCGGGTCCATGATCCCGTGGCAGGCGTTGCACGAGGCCTGCTTGCGGTGCGCGGCCAGCTGCTCGCGCACGGTCAGGGCCTTCTGGCCGTCGACGTTCTCGGTGATGGCGCCCACGCCCGGCGGCGGCGGATGGGGCGGGGTGCCGAGCACGTTCTCAAGCAGCCACGCGCCGCGCAGCACCGGCGAGGTGCGGTTGGCGTAGGAGGTGGTGGTCAGGACCGCGCCCTTGCCGAGGATGCCGAAGCGCGCGGGATTGTTCAGCTGGACCTTGCGGAAGCGGTTCCCGACCACGCCCTGCAGGCCGTACTCCTTGGCCAGGCGCTCGTTGGCGAAGGTGTAGTCGCCGTTCAGCAGCACCATGGCGCTCTGGTCGCCGTGGATCACGCTGCCGAGGAACAGGCGCATCTCCTCCTTGTAGGCGGCTCTGAGGTCGGCATCGAACTCGGGGAAGATGTTCGGGTCCGGGTCGGTGGTGTCGAGCGCCTCCAGGTGCAGCCACTGGAAGCCGAAGGTGGTCACCAGCGATTCCGAGCGCGGGTCGGCCAGCATGCGCTTGACCTGGGCCTTGAGGACCGCGGGCTGCCTCAGCTTGCCGTGCTCGGCCAGGGTCAGGAGCTGGTCGTCCGGGATGCTGCTCCACAGGAAGAACGACAGGCGCGAGGCCATGTCGATGTCGCTGATCGGATAGGCCGCGCCCTCGGCCAGGCCCTTGGGGACGGCGGTGGTGCGGTAGAGGAACGACGGGCTGACCAGCACGGCCATGATCGCCTGCTGCATCCCCGTCTCGAACCCGCCGACCTTCTGGCCGTCGCGGAAGAAGCGCATCGGCGGCCCGAGGTCCTTGTCGGTCACCGGCCGGCGATAGGCGCGCCGGGTCAGGGACGCGATGATCTTCCTGGCGCAGGGCTCCTCTTCCGCCTTGGTCTTGGGTCGGCAGGCGAAGATCGCGTCGCGGCTCGGCGAATGGCCGAGCGCCACCGGATTGCCGGGCCCCGACACCTCGGCCGCCGTCACGGTCGGGCCGACGTAGCCGGTCGAGGTCTTGTAGGGCGAAAGCTCGGTCAGATAGGCGTGGTAGGCGGGGGTGACGTAGCCCGCGCCGAGGGTGTGGCGTCCGCCGGCCAGGTGCACCTTGAAGCTGAAGTCGTGGCCCTTGGCCACGCCCAGCGGGACCTTCGCCGGCGGCGTGGGGTCCTTGGCCGAGTCGTAGACCAGCCTGCCGTCGACCACGGCCACCAGCCGATCGTCGGGCACGGCGTAGTCGTAGTTGAAGGTCTTGGAGCCGTGGATCCTGACCTCGTAGTCGCCCTCGGCCGGGAACACCTCGTCGGCCAGGAAGCCGCCGCGGGTGCCGAGCGGCAGGCCCTCGATGTGCGCGCCCTGGCTGAGGCCCGGCTTCGGCTTCAGGGCCAGGGTCGAGGGCCGCATCTTGGCGTCGCCCACGGCGCCGATGGCCACGGTGCGGGCGGCCGAGATGTACTGGTCCAGGAACACCGGCGAGGTCTGCAGCACGTCGGCGATGTTGTCGAAGCCGTCCGAGGTGTCGTCCTGCGGCAGCAGAGCGGCGGGCGAGACGTCGAGGGCGAAGAGGTCGCGCACCGCATTGGCGTATTCGTCGCGGTTCAGCCGGTGCAGCACCACGCGGCCGGGATCGGGCGCCTTGGCGGCGGCTTCGTCCAGGTGCGTCTGGGCCCAGGCGAGGAAGGCCTCGGTGGTCGCCTCGTCCGGACGCGGCATGCCGGGTGGCGGCATCATCCGTCCCTGCAGCTTGCGCACCACCTTCTCCAGCACCTCGGCGTTCTGCGGGACGGCGTTGAGGTCGACCGAGCCGAGGTCGAGGCCGGC
>FTJU01243405.1_pt1 | contig 10247 bp, 12 predicted proteins | sample 1658961 | NCBI WGS metagenome assembly FTJU01 (sample SAMEA3914878, study PRJEB12502) | metagenome | biome: forest; material: soil | place: USA | collected 2012-03-12 | depth 0.3 m | reverse complement strand
TCCCCGAGCATGCCCCCGCCGTCGGCGCCGACGACGGGGGCATGCTCGGGGATATCCGACAAATTCATGTTTGCCCTCCTGGCGATGTCGATCGTCGAAACCTCCCGATCATGCCCCCTGCCCCGCGGGCTGGCTGGCATGGTTCCGATCACCTTTGAGAATGACGGGAGGGGTAGCCACCGTACGCCCGTGGGACCGGGCGCATCCTGGGCGACGCCACGCCCGCGCGACCATCATTGCGGTGGCGGCGAATTGGCCGAGAGGTAGGCGATGATCGCCTTGCGCTGCCCCGGATCGGGGACCTGGAAGAACATCCTGGCGCCAGGGGCCATCGTTTGCGGCCCTTGCAACCATTGGTCGATCCGCTCCGGGGTCCAGACGCCGCCGAGCTTCTTGATGGCCGGCGAGTAGCCGTAGTCCGGCACGCCCGCCACATCGCGTCCGACCACGCCGCGGTGCTTGGGGCCGACGCGGTTCTGATCGAGCGAATGGCAGCCGCCGCATTTGCTCTCGTAGAGCGTCTGGCCGCTTGCGACCTCTGGACTCGGCTGGGCGAATACGCTGACGGGGAGCGTGAGCAGGCCGACGGCCGCGATGGCCGAGAGGGTGGATTGGAAGGTCAGCCGCTGCATCGGCCTAGCCGAACAAGAAGGCTTTGGCCGGGATCGGCGCCCCGGCTGCGTTGTTCAGCGTGGTCCAGTGCACCGCCTCGTCGGCGGAGAGCTGGGTGAACAGATGCGCCAGTTGCGGATCGCGCAGTGCGGCGACTTGGCCGGCGTAGGCGTTGGCGGCCCCCAACTCCAGCTTGGTCGCCAACAACACGACGTCGGTTTGGGTCTTCAGCGCGCCGAGGTTGAGGTCCTTGACGTAGTCGGCGTCGGCTTTGGGCTCGACCGGTTTTCCACCCGCCTTGCGGATCAGGTTGGCGAGGGCGTCGCGGTGCTGTTCGTGGTGGCCCTTGAAGAGCAGCGCCACCTTGAGCGTATCGGGCCGCAGAAGGCCGCTGGCGCCCGCGAGTCTGTAGGCGGCGATGCCCTCGTGCTCCAGGGCCAGAGCGCCCTGCATGACCTGTGCGTCCTCGGAGGGCGCGGCCGCGCGGGCTCCGACGGCGACAGCCAGACTGCCCGCGAACAGTCCGGCTCCGACGATGAGCGAACGGCGCGGAGTGCTTTCGAGGGTCTCGATGCGGGCCATGACGGGTCTCCTGGTCAGTGCTGGGGTTCGAGCAGGTCGGCGCATCGGCGCCATGAAGAGGAGACTAGGTTCGCGCTGGACCCGGCTCAGGGGAAATCCCGTTGGAGCATGGGATCGATCACCACCGGTAATCGCGCGCCGGCCGCGACTAGTGCTGAAGTCTTGCGTAGCCCGTCGTGTACATCCAGTCGGTCGCCTTGGCCGGCTGGTGGCAACCGAGGCAATCGTTGCGGTAATCCGTCGATGTCGTTTTCAACGGCTTGTCCGCATCGAACCAGGACCAGCCCCAGCCATCGCCCCAGAGCTTGTTGTCCGGGTGGCTGTTCTTGACGTCGCGGACCGCGACGAACCAACCCTTGAGCTTGGTGGAATGGCTGACGGTCCCCGTGGTCATCGAAGCGGTCGCAGCGTCGCGGACCTCTTTCACGAGCACCGTGCCTTGCGGGAAATGGCCGCTGCGCCTGAAGGCCGCGATCGCACCCGGCGAGGCGTAGACAATGTGCATTTGACTGGAGCCCGCGGCCTTGTCGGCGGCGACCGCCCACGTGCCCAGATACTCGTAGCGCGAGGCGTAATCGGACGGGACGTGAAGGTTGCCTGCGGCATCGGCCGCTGAGCCAGCCGACTTGGGCGCCGCGGCGGCAAGGCCCGCAACAATGGCGCAGGCGGCGACGGCCGCGAGGAAGAGTCCGGTCCGCTTCATGCTCGGCTTCCTTCAGTCCACTGCAACGACGGCTCGGTGTGACGGCCTGCCGATCGCACCGGCGCCAACCGTCGGTCGAGCGGGCGGCGGAGGGAAATGCCAAGGCGTCATGAGAACGATCACCCGCCGTTATTGGGCCGTGGGGCCTCGAGAGCGCCTCACCGGGCCCAACCATTCCCAGAAATCATTTTAGGCCTTGCCCGTGGGAGGCCACTGTCGGCGCCGCGCAGTACGACGGGACGGCGATTGGAGCGCGCACAATGCGAGATCCTCGATGACTCGGCCGCTGGACGAACCCCGCAACGCCCTGTCGACCAGACCGCCAGGCTCGCTTGTCAGCCTTGGTCGGACAGACACGCAGCTTTACGGCCCCTTGCGAGACTGGATGGCCGCCGCCGGCGTGTCGTCCAGCGCGTTGCATGCCGGCGCGGAGGCTCCGGACTTCTTTCTCCCCGACGAGCGGGCGCGCCTTGTCTCATTGAGCAGCCTGTTGGCCAGAGGCCCGGTCGTCCTGCTCTTCGTGCCCGGAAGCTGGTGTTCGTTCTGCATGAACAAGGTCCGCGCCTTAAGCGTAGCTTTGCGGGGATATACGATCAGCCTGGTCATCATCACGCCCGAGACCGGGGCTTATCCGCTCGACATGAAGACCCACAATCAGCTGGACTGCGTCGTCCTGGCGGATGTCGACTATGGGGTGGGGCTGTCTTTCGGGCTGATCTTCGCGCCGCCTCCGGCGATCGTGGGCGAGATGAAGGCGCTCGGCCTGGATCTCGGCGAACTGCATGGCGCGAGCAAGCCGATGCTGCCGGCGCCCGCGGTCTACGTCATTGCGCCGTCGGGCAAGATCATCCTGGCGCAGGTCGAGCTCGACTATATGGCCAGCGTCGAACCGGAGAAGGTCGTCCGGGCGCTTGAAGCGGCGTCCTAGTGGTCTTCACCGAGCCACGATCGGCTATGCGCGGCGCGAGGACGGCGCCTCGAGCGGCGTCGAGGCGCCTTGATTGGGAAACCCTGATCGCCAGTCATAGACCCGCGCGATCTTGACCAGCGCCTCGAGCGCGGGGGAGTAGCGACGCCCTGCGACCGCAAGCAACTGAATGTTCCGCACGAGCGGGTCGCCGGCTATCGGCCGGTTCACGAGCGACGGAATATGCGGGGCATGTTCCGGCCAGAGCATGAGCCCAAGGCCGGCCGCGACCAGATACTGCAGGCGTCCGAGCTGATGGCCTCGATGTCCGATTTTCGGCTCGATGCCTAGCGCGAAGAGGTCGCGCCAAAGGTGGCCGACATCCTCGCGTCCCGCAAATTCGATCCACTGCGCCGCTTCGAGGACGTCCAGCGGCATGACCTCCAACTCAGCGTGACGTGACCCTTGGGGCATGAGCACCAGAAATCGCTCCGTGAAGAGCCGCCAGTGATCGATCCGGACCGGGAGTTCACCGTGCTCGTCGCCGGCGATCGCGGCGTTGACGTCGCCGTTCAGCAGCATCTCGACCACGTCGTGGGGTTCGGCCTCGACCAGTTCGACCTGCAGGCCGGGCATGAACCGCGCGATCTCCGCAAGCGGGGACTCGATGATCGACGCAGACACGCAGGACCCAAGCGCGATCTTGAGCGGCGCGATCTTCTTTTGTTGGAATTCGTCGGCGGAGGCGCGCACCGACTCCGCGGCGGCGTACGCTCGTTCGAGCATGGGCAGAACCAGCTTGCCGAGATCCGTGAGCTGCGTCAGTTGCCGCTCGCGGTGGATCAGCACCCCGCCAAGTTCCTGTTCAAGCTTCTGCACCGCCTTTGTCAGCGCGGGTTGGGTGACGTTGCATTGCTCGGCGGCGCGGGTGAAGTTCAACGATCGCGCCAGCGCCAGGAAGTATCGGATTTGATGGAGTTCCACAGGGCGCTCCTCCTCAATGAGATCCGACGACCGGCCGCCTCCTGAGCCTCGAGCTCGTGATGGCGTTCAAAGGAGCATGCTCCCAAGTCATCGGCCGACCCCGGCGTGACCCCAACGAAGTACGGAGCGCCCCTCCCCGCGCGACGGACGAAGGCCGCGAGCGCGAAAGACGTGTGCCTTGTGCAATCGCTCAGCCCGTCGTTTGGGTTGACGGCCAAAACTCTCTTCATCGACGTCACGCCGAAGCGGCCTGAGTAACGCCCCAAGAGGCGTTTTTTGGGAAGCGCCCGGCGGGTCATTTGGACTTACGGACACGTATTGGGGACTTTTGACGAAGCGCCTCGACCCAAGTTCGCCTATGGCAAGGGACTGCTCTCCCCGGGTCGAGAGGTCGAAGATGTCGTTGAGCGCCTACGAAGTCACCCTGCCCGTCATGGACCGCGGCTTGAGCCTTCTCGACAACTACGTCGACGAGGCGGCGAGGCTGGCCGAAACGCAGGGCCGTCCGGTCGACGAGATCCTCAACGCCCGGCTCGCGCCCGACATGCTGACCTTCGCCGAGCAGATCGCCATCCTGTGCCGCAAGGCCGAGCGTCACGCCGCCGCCCTCGGTAAACAGGATCGACCGGACACTCCAGCAGCCGATCCCACCATCGAGGGGCTCAAGGCGCGGATACGAACGGCGCGGGCCTTTGTCCAGGCCGTGCCCGAGGCCGACGTGCTCGGGGCGGAGGCGCGCGCCTATGAGCTCTCCGAACCGCTGATCCGCGGCTGGCTCGGCGGCAATGACTACATCCTCAGCCTGGTGCTGCCCGACTTCTTCTTCCACCAGACCATGGCCCACGCGATCCTCCGTCACCTCGGTTCGGAGATCGGCAAGCGTTTCTATCTCGGCCGCCTCGAGCTCGATTCCGGCGGCTACAACTAGGGGCGCGAGGTCGTCCCTCCCAAGACCAACCTCGAACGCCCGGAGGCCTCGCCGCCAGCTCAAGCGGGAATGAAGTCCATCACCAACCGTCATTGGCCCCGCTCCAGGGCGCGTGAGACGGTGCTTCGAGAGGAGCGTTCGGCATGCCGACGGGCACGGCGGCCACGGCCGCCACCGCAATTCCACGGCGGAATGGAAACCGAGGTCATCGGCTTCCGGTTCGTTTGTGGATTTCACCAACGCCGGATCAGCCCCAGGGAAAAGACGATGTTTTCCGTGATCTTCGAAGTTCGGCCCTTCCTTGAGAAGGGGGGCGACTACCTCGGTCTGGCCCAGATGCTGCGGCCCGAGTTGGAGAAGGTCGACGGCTTCATCGACAACATCCGATACAAGAGCTTGCTGCGCGACGGCTGGATCCTGTCGCTGTCGGGCTGGCGCGACGAGAAGTCGGTCGTTCGCTGGCGTACGGCGATGCGCCACCACGAGGTGCAGGCGAAAGGCCGTGGCGAGATCCTCGCCGACTACCATCTCCGCGTCGGCCAGATCACCGAAGATACCCAGGTCCCCGAAGGCTATCGGGTCCTCGAACAGCGTCTCGACGAGACCGACGTCGGCGAAGCCAAGGCGATCACGCTCATCACGGCCAAGCGACCGGCGAAGTTCGGGGAAACCGCGAACCCGGACGACTGCGCCGAATTCCTCGGGCTCAACCCCTATGCCGACGGCCTGATGAGCTACGACGTGTTCGAGGCGGTGCTCACGCCCGGCGATCTGATCCTGTTGTGCGGCTGGCGCGACATGGCGGCCGCCATGACCTCCACCACCACGGTGCCCGGGCCGACGCCCGAAGGCGGACGGCTTCGCGTGGTGCGGATCGTGCGCGACTACGGCATGTTCGACCGTCGCGAGGCGCCCCAGTACTACCCCGACGTCGCCAAGGCCGGGTCCTGACCCCGTGATCGGCCCGCCGACGGCGAAGCCCACCGTGCTCCTCCGCCAGCGGCTGGCGTAGCCCACTTTGGGAGCGAAACGATGATCGTCGTGCATCACCTCAACGAATCCCGCTCTCAGCGGGTGCTGTGGCTGCTGGAGGAGCTCGGCGTCCCTTACGACATCGCGTTTTACCGCCGCGATGCGCACAACCTCGCCCCGCCGGAGCTGAAGGACGTCCATCCGCTCGGCAAGTCGCCGGTGATCACCGACGGCGATCGGGTGATCGCCGAGTCGGGCGCAATCATCGATTACATCGTCCGCCGCCACGGCGAAGGCCGCCTGCAGCCTGAACCCGCCGACCCCGCCTATGACGACTACGTACAGTGGCTGCACTACGCCGAGGGCTCGGCGGTCCTGCCCCTGGTGATGAAAGGGATCGCCGAGCGCGCCGGCAAGTGGCTCGCGCCGCTCAGCCGCCACGCCGACGGGGAGATCGCCCTGCACCTGGCGTACATCGACCAACGGCTGGCGGACCGCCCATTCCTTCTGGGCGACAGCTTCACCGGGGCCGACGTGCAGATGAGCTTCGTGGGCGAACTCGCGGGCGTCAGCGTCGATCGGAGCGCCTATCCGAACCTCGACGCCTGGGTCCGCCGCTTCCAGGCGCGCCCCGCCTACCAGGCCGCGCTGGCGCGCGGCGGCCCCTACAAACTGGCCCAGTGACGATCCCCGGCTTCAACCGGCGGGCGTCTTCGGGTTCCCACGACGAGTAACGCCAAGGAGGCGGATGTGCAGGTCACCGGGATCGACGAAAAGCATGGCGTGTTCTGGGAGGACATCCGGTCCACCCTGGCCGACAAGCCGACGATCGTCTTCGTGCACGGCGCCTTCATGGACGCCGCGACCTGGGACCGGGTCGCCAAACTTATCCATGGCCACTGCCCATACATCGTCGCGGCCAACCCGCTCCTGGGGATCGAGGCCGACACCGCGGCGCTGGTGGCGCTGTTGCGGGCGATTTCCGGCGAGATCATCCTGGTCGGCCACTCCTACGGCGGCGCCCTGATCACCAACGCCGCCAACCTCGTCGATGAGGTGAAGGCGCTCGTCTATGTCTCGGCGATCGCCCCGGACGAAGGTGAGAGCCTCGAGGACCTGGTCGGCCGCTTCCCGGGCGGCGGGCTGCCGGACCGGGTCCTCGGCTCGCTCACCCTCGGCCAAGGTCGCAGCCAGCTGTTCCTTCGCCCCGACCAATTCCATCGTCTCATGGCGCACGACCTGCCGCAGGACGACGCCATCATGCTCGCATCGCGCCAGCGTCCGGCCGACCCGGCGGTGTTCTCTTCACGCTCGCGGTTCCCCGCCTGGCGCACGCTGCCGAGCTGGTTCGTTTATGGCGATGACGACCGCTGCCTCCCGGTCGAACTCCACGCCTACATGGCGCAACGGGCCGGCGCCGTGGAGACGGTTGTCGTCGCCGGCGCATCCCACAGCCTGCCGATCAGCAATCCCGACGCGGTCGCACGGATGATCGAAGCAGCGTCGATGGCCGAAACCTTCGAGGTGCCGAACCTCGACCCCTGAGCCGGCGCGTCCGCCCGATTTCCGATCCTGGAGCCCATGCATCGCAGGATGCGCGCCCGCCGCGCCTGTTCGGCCGGCGGGCGCCCTGTCTTCGGTCAATGCGCTTCCTGCCAGACCTGCTCCATTGTCTGCATGTAGTCGGAGAGCGGCGGCGAGGCGCCGGCTGAGGCCAGGTCGGGCGTGATCGTGGTCTTGACGACCGACCCCCGCCCCAGGGTCTTGCCGACTGGGCAGAGGTCGGCGATCTGCAGCAGTTTCTCGCGCAACTCCGGCGCGAGGTTGCCCTCGATGTGGATGGTGCGTTCGAACACGTCCTTGCTGTCCAGGGTCGGGCGGATGTGGACGACGTTGACCTGGACGCGATCGATGCTCAGCCCCTTGCGTTGGGCGTAGGCGCGGATCGTCATGGCCGTGCAGGCGCCGAGCGCCGAGGCCATCAGGTCGAAGGGGCCCGGCCCTGATTTCATGCCGCCGTGGTTGATCGCGCCGCCCATCGGGAACACCGACTCGCCCGAGCGGCCGATCAGTTGGTAGAGCTCGACGCCCGTCTCGGAGACCAGGACCGTGCCGTGCGGTTCGGGGGGATTGTTCAACTCACTCATATCGACTGCTCCTTGGGATCGTCGTCCTGTCGGCATGGTTTTGCGCCAGCCGCCTACTCTTCGGTCTGCGCCCTGGCCGGCTCGTTGGCCAAGGTCCGATATTCGGTGGGATCCTTGCCGTAGACCGTGGCGAAGCGCCGGGCGAAGCTGGATCGGCTTTCGTAGCCGGCGTTGAGCGCAATCACCTCTATCGGCGTGGTCGTGGTGGCCAGGTCGAGAGCGGCCTGGCGCATACGCAGGTCACGCAGCACCGACATGGGCGCCCGCCCCACGGTCGCGGTGAAGCGCGCCATGAACGCGGACCGGCTCATGCCGGCGCTGTGCGCCAGGCTTTGCACCGTGTGAGGCGCGCTCGGGCGGGCGACCATGTCGGCGAAGGCGCGGGTGATCTGGCGGTCGCTGAGGATGGCGAAGCGTTCAGTCCAAGTCTGCGAGGAGCCCATCGAGCGGCGCAGCAGGCAGATGATGACCTGCTTCAGGAGGGCCGCGGTCATCGCACCCATTCCGACTTCCTGTTCGAGGAGCTCGGCCATGGCCTCGCGCAGCTTCTCGTCGATGCGATCGGTCGGCTCGAACTGCTCGATGACCGGGGTCGTCAGTTCACGGAATAGTCCGATAGCCGGGCCAAAGGACGCGTTGAAGAATCCGCAAATCTGGACGACCTCGGGGATTTCCCCGGCCTGGTTGATCCGCAGATAGCCCTGGTCCCGCGTCCAGCAGTTACGCTCGATCGACTTCAATCCCGGGCCGTCGCCGTCGACCTCGATCACGAACGGCGTGTTCGGGGGGACGATGATCAACATGTGCGGGTGCAGCGGCATGAACGGCCCGCCGTCGATGGCCATGCGCCCCTGCCCCGCCAGATTGTAGTGGATCGCCGGCACGTCGATGTTGCCCAGCTCCACCCGATGGCCGCGCGGCACCAGGAGCTCCGTCAGGGCGACGACGTCGATGTCGAGCGCCCTCATCAGGCTGTTGAGATCGGAGGCGGATAGATGGGCGGGCGGTGTGTTCGACAAGGAGCGACTTCGTTGGAATTCAATGAGGACCGAGTCCACTGGCTGCCCATTGGCCCAGCTCGCCGTTCCGGTCCGGCGGCTAAAACTTCTCTTCGTCGGCGTCATGGCGAAGCGGGCCGAGTAACGCCTCAAGACGCATTTCTTGGGAAGCACGGGCGCGGTCATTTGGACTTGCGGACACGCTTCGTGGACTTTTGACGGATGGAGGTGAGCTCCAAGTTGTACACTGGGACGTTCTCCTCGGGGCTCTACGCCGGGCCACTGGATCCAGCAGGAACGGGCCGAGGAGGTGACGGAGGCGCCGATCAGCTTCCTGGCGGGCGTGCGGGGCCAGCTCCCATCCTAAGGCGCCAGCCCCGTGGCTGAGCTCAGAGCGGCCGGTCACATCCGCTCGCGGAGCCAATCGATGCCCGTCACATCGCTCGATATTGGCGTCGCGGGGTTTGCCGGCGCCCGGCAAACCGGTCGTGGCCGGGGCCTAGGGCGATTTGGGGGCGATGCTGATTTCGGCGCCGTTCTGGACCGCGTCGACACCCAGCAAGGCGGAGATCATCGACAGGGCCTCGCCGGTGCGGTCGATCTGGAAGCGGCCGGTGACCCCGATGTCGGAGATACCCTCCCCCTTCACCACGATCGTCTTTGGCGAATAACGGTTGAGCCGGGCGACGACATACTTGAGCGGCGTGTCGTCGGCTTCGAGCCAGTCGGCGCGCCAGGTCTGGTAGGTCTCGGGCGAGAAGCGCCCGCCAGCGGGATGGCGATCGGCGACGAGCCGTAGCCATTCGCCCTTGTGGACCAGGGTGGCCGAGGTCGCCCGCGGCTGCACCCGCACCGCGCCCTCGAACACCCGCACCTCGATGGCGTCGCTGACCATGTCGACCTCGAAGCTGGTGCCCACCGCGGTCACGACGGCGTCGCCGGCGTGGACGTTGAACGGCCGCTGCGGGTTCTTGGCCACGTCGAACATGGCGTCGCCCCGCTGCAGGCTGACCTCGCGCGAAGCGGGCGTGTAGAGGACGCTCAGTCGGGAATCCGCGTTCAGGTGGACCACCGAAGCGTCGGCCAGGGCGTGGTCGGAGCGCGCGCCGACGCTTCGGTGGTCCACCTGAACGCGGATTCCCGACTGAGCGTCCTCTACACGCCCGCTTCGCGCGAGGTCAGCCTGCAGCGGGGCGACGCCATGTTCGACGTGGCCAAGAACCCGCAGCGGCCGTTCAACGTCCACGCCGGCGACGCCGTCGTGACCGCGGTGGGCACCAGCTTCGAGGTCGACATGGTCAGCGACGCCATCGAGGTGCGGGTGTTCGAGGGCGCGGTGCGGGTGCAGCCGCGGGCGACCTCGGCCACCCTGGTCCACAAGGGCGAATGGCTACGGCTCGTCGCCGATCGCCAT
>FTJU01000380.1_pt2 | contig 10257 bp, 11 predicted proteins | sample 1658961 | NCBI WGS metagenome assembly FTJU01 (sample SAMEA3914878, study PRJEB12502) | metagenome | biome: forest; material: soil | place: USA | collected 2012-03-12 | depth 0.3 m | reverse complement strand
AGCACGGTTCCGGGCCCGGGCGGCGCGACCCGATCGATCGCGGCGTCGAGCTTGACCGTCAGCTCGGAAAAGGTGCGATCGGTCCGCTGCCATTCCTCGGCCCAGACATCGCCGACATTGGTCGCCCATTCCCGTCCGCTCGTCATCCGTGCCCCCTCTGCCCGATCAGTTCACCCGTTCGACCGCCTCGCCCGCGTCGGTTTCCACGCGGAAGGTGGCGAACCCTTCCTTCTTGCGCTCGCTCACCCAATCCTGCGCCGCATCCGAGCTCGGGAAGGGCCCGATCAGCAGGCGGTTGGTGTAGCGATAATGCGTCGTCCAGGGCGTTCGGCCGCCTAGTTGCCCCGGCCATTTCGCCTTGAGCTTCTTCCATTCCTTGCCGAGATCACGCTTGTTGGCGCCGCCCGCCACCTGCACCCAGTGGCGCGCCGGATTGCGCTTGGCGAGCGCCTCCTGCTGGCGCTGCTTCTTCTCCTTGGCGGCGGCAGGCGGCCGCTGCCGCCGCCAAGGAGAAGAAGCAGCGCCAGCAGGAGGCGCTCGCCAAGCGCAATCCGGCGCGCCACTGGGTGCAGGTGGCGGGCGGCGCCAACAAGCGTGATCTCGGCAAGGAATGGAAGAAGCTCAAGGCGAAATGGCCGGGGCAACTAGGCGGCCGAACGCCCTGGACGACGCATTATCGCTACACCAACCGCCTGCTGATCGGGCCCTTCCCGAGCTCGGATGCGGCGCAGGATTGGGTGAGCGAGCGCAAGAAGGAAGGGTTCGCCACCTTCCGCGTGGAAACCGACGCGGGCGAGGCGGTCGAACGGGTGAACTGATCGGGCAGAGGGGGCACGGATGACGAGCGGACGGGAATGGGCGACCAATGTCGGCGATGTCTGGGCCGAGGAATGGCAGCGGACCGATCGCACCTTTTCCGAGCTGACGGTCAAGCTCGACGCCGCGATCGATCGGGTCGCGCCGCCCGGGCCCGGAACCGTGCTCGATATCGGCTGCGGGACCGGCATCACCAGCCTTTCGCTGGCTGAACGACGGCCCGACCTCGATGTGCTGGGCGTGGACATTGCGGCGCAATCGATCGCGGTGGCGAAGCGGCGCGCTGCCGACATGGTCAATGCCCATTTCGTGGCGTGCGACATAGAAGAGTTCACGGCGCCGGCGCCGTTCGACCTCCTCGTTTCCCGCCACGGCGTGATGTTCTTCGCCGATCCTGTCGCCGCCTTCATGCGCCTGCATGCCGCCGCCGAGCCGGGCGCGCCGATCGTCTTCTCCTGCATGCGCGAAATGGCGCGCAACGCCTGGACGTTCGATCTGGTCGCGGCGATCACCGGCGCGCCGCCCACGCCGCCGAGCGGCTATGTGCCGAGCCCGTTCGCCTTCGCCGACGAAGCGTTCACGACCGACCTGCTGGCCCAGGCGGGGTGGAAGGACATCCGCCCCGAAAGCGTGGACTATGCCTATCTCGCCGGCGAGGGCGACGATCCGGTCGAGGATGCCGTGCGCACCTTCACCCTGATCGGCCCTGCCGCCTCGCTGATCGCCCGCGCCGATCCGGACAAGCGCCCCGACCTCGTCGAGCGCCTGCGCGGCGTGGTCGAGCAGCATCGCAACGGCACGAAGGTCGCGCTCCCGGCCTGCGCCTGGATCTGGACGGCCACCGCCTAAATGCTCCCCGTTCCGGGGAGGATTTTCAGGCTTGTGCCGCTTGCCAGGTGGCGGCTGCCAGCACGAGCAGCACGGCAGCGCTGAAGATCATCTGCGGCGGCCCGAAGTAAAGCAGCGTCAGCACCAGCCCGCACAGCTGGAACCCGGCCAGCATCATCCCCGGCACGACGGTGACCCGCGGCATGGTCCGCGCCAGCCCGCCGAGCCACCACGCGAGACCCGCAGCAAGCGCCATCGCGGCAGCGATGTACAGCCCGAAGCCGCGATAGAAATCGCCATAGCTGTGGTTTGCGCCGAAGCGGACATGCTCCATTCCCCACCGGACCGCGAGGCCCGCCGCCGAGGGCGGGCGGAAGCTCAGGAAGCCGACGGTGTGGGCCAGGCCGAACAGGATCAGCAGCCCGGCCGCGATGCGGAACAGCAAGGGTGCCCGCATCGCCTCAGCCCTCCACCGACGCTGCGTAACGATCGAGGATGCCCGGCCAGCCGTTGCGCAGCTGATCGGCGATCGCCGCCGCCTGCGCACCATAGCGTTCGAGGTTGCGATGTTCGAACGTCACCAGCGTGCCGCTCCCCTCGGGCACGAAGCCAAGCTCGACCTCGGTCAGGAAAGCGGGATCATATTTCCACTCGGCGGTGATCTGCCAGGCCAGGACCAGGCGGAGCGGCGGCTCCCACGCCAATACCTTGCCCCAATCGCATTGCGCGCCGGCCTCGCCCAATTCGTACCAGCGGCCGTCTGTCTTGGGCTCCATCACAATGGCCACGCGCGGTTCGGTGGCGATGCTGTGCTCGCGCGGCCACCAATCGTGCATCCGCTCCGTGAATAGCGCGAAGGCGCGTTCGGGCGGCGCCTTCACCGGGAAGCGGCGCTGTATCGGGGCGATCGTCATGGCCTCAAATCCTCCTGTTCGTCGGCGAATGACTGGAAAGCGGCGAGCGCCTGGTCCCAATGGCGGTCGAGCCAGTCGCGCATCAGCCCGATCCCACGCGGATCCAGCCGGTAGATGCGGCGCGTGCCGACAGCTTCGTCGGTCACGAGCTGGGCGTCCTTGAGCGTGCGCAGATGTTGCGACACCGCCGGCCGGGATACCGGTAGGCCGGCCGCCAACTCGCCCACCGCCTGCGGGCGGCGGGCCAGCCGCTCGAAGATATCGCGGCGCGTCGGATCGGCGAGGGCGGCAAGCTGCGATTGTCCGTTAGTCATGACTTACGGTAAGTTTGTACTTACCCGGAGTCAAGCGATGTTGCGCTCGACTTTTCGCGCGCATCGCGCCATCGCGGGCGCATGGCGCTTGCCCCTTATGCTGCCGATCCGGCGCACAGCCGCGGGCGGCTTCATCCCAGCCCGTCGAGCGGGCCGCGCAACGAATTCCAGCGTGATCGCGACCGGATCGTCCATTCGATCGCCTTCCGCCGGCTGCGTCACAAGACCCAGGTTTTCGTGGCGCCCGATGGCGATCATTTCCGCGTGCGCCTCACCCACAGCCTGGAGGTGGCGCAGATCGGGCGCACCATTGCCCGTGCGCTCGGCCTCAACGAGGATCTGACCGAGGCTTTGTGCCTCGCCCACGATATCGGCCATCCGCCCTTCGGTCATTCCGGCGAGTCCGCGCTCCGGCGGGCAATGGCGGCCGCTGGCGGCTTCGATCACAATGCGCATACGTTGCGCATCCTCACCCGGCTGGAATCGCAATATCCGCACCATGACGGGCTCAACCTGACGTGGGAGACGCTGGAGGGACTGGCCAAGCATAATGGCCCGGTCATCGATCCGCCTTGGGCGCTCGCCGAGATCGATGCCGAATGGCCGCTCGATCTGCTCGGCCAGCCGAGCCTGGAGGCGCAGATCGCCTCGCTGGCCGATGATATCGCCTACGACAATCACGATATCGACGACGGCATCCGGGCGGGCCTGCTCGCGGTCGAGGATGCCTTGGTGGTGCCGCTGGTAGCCGAAAGCTGGGAGGCGGTGCGCAAGCGCTGGCCGGATAGTCCGCCCTGGCGGCTGACCGGCGAATTGGTGCGCGATCAGATCGGGGCGATGGTGGGCGATCTGATCGCCGAAAGCCGCCGCCGGATCGTTGCGGCCGCGCCCGGCTCGGTCGACGATGTGCGCGCCGCATCCGGGCCGTTGATCGGCTTCTCCGACGGAATGGCCATGGCCGAGCGCGCGCTCAAGCGCTTCATGTATGCCCGGCTCTACCATCATCCGCGCCAGCTCGAGGTGGCGGAGCAGGCGGGCGAGATCGTCGCCGGGCTGGCGGAGGCCTATCTCACCGATCCGGCGCTGCTGCCCGAGCGCTGGCGCGAGGCTTTGCCGCCCGACGAGACCGATCGGATCCGCCATATCGGTGACTTCATCGCCGGCATGACCGATCGCTATGCGGTTGCGCGCTACCGCGAAGTGGTGGGGCCGGTGGAGATGCCCGAGGGCGCCTGACGAGGTAGCATTGACGCCTCGCCCAGAAACCGGGGGGTTAACCTGGGCGAGGCGCCGTCGGCATCCGGGGGGAGCCGACGTCAGCTTGACGTCGGCGAACGGCCCACGCCTCACGTGATTTGTGGGGAAAACGAAAAAATATCTTGGGCGAGGCAGACGCCCCTGAAAAATCCGCCCCGTACCGCCCGGATCTTGGCGTCAGTCCAGCACCGCCACCGCATCAATCTCGACCAGCACATCATGGTGCAGATGCGGCACCGGCACCACCGTCCGCGCCGGCTTCGCGGTGCCGAGCAGCTCGGCATAGACCTGGTTGAACACCGGCCAATGCGCGACGTCGACGATGTAGGCGGTCACGCGCACCAATTGGTCGGGCGTGCCGCCGGCCGCCGCGAGGATGGCGAGCATGTTGCCGATCGCCGCGCGTGCCTGGACGGGAAAGCTCTCGTCATAGAGCACGGTCCCGGTCGGCGTGGTCGGCAGCTGGCCCGAAATGTAGAGCGTGCCGCCGCCCACCACGCCCTGCGAATAATGGCCCGCCGGGCGCGGGGCCTTGTCGGTGCTGATCGTCTTCATGCGCTTGGTCCTTCCATCGTCACCAGCCGCCGAAGCGCGGCCATTCGGCCTGCACCACGGGGCTTTCTCCCTCGATCACATGATAGCTGCGGTGCTGCGCACCCGTCGAACAGGCATGGTTGGGCAGGATGCGCACCCGATCGCCGATCGCCAGATCGGGCAGACGCGCGTCCGATCCGGGGCGCACCATGATCGTGCCATGCTCCTGATTGGCCGCCGATACGATCAGGTCGGGATAAGGCCGCCCGGCCGGATCGCACACGATGCCATAACCCTGGTCGATCGCCTGCTGTGCCGTGCCGCGATCGCGCGACAGCGCCATCCAGCCGGCGTCGATCAGGATCCAGCCCTTGTCGCGCTGGTGCCCGACCACGGTGGCGAGCACCGACAAAGCGATATCGTCGATCGTACAGACGCCGATCCCGGCCATCACCAGATCGAAGAAGACGAAGACGCCCGCGCGTGCCTCGGTCACCCCGGTCATGTCGACGGAACCGAGCACGCTCGGGGTCGAGCCGATGCTCACCACCGGGCAGTCGAGCCCCGCTGCACGCAGCGCTGCGGCGGCGTCGACCGCGGCGCGCCGCTCCATTTCAGCCCATTGGCGCAATTGCTCGGGCGTGCGGGCGCCATAGCTTTCGCCGGCATGGGTCAGCACGCCGCGCAGGTCTGCACAATCCGCCAGAATCCGGCCGATCGCCACGATCCGGCCGGTGTCGTCGGGCCGTACCCCGCCGCGATGGCCGTCGCTGTCGATCTCGATCAGGGTCGGGATGTGCAGGCCTGCGGCACGTGAATGTGCCGCCACCGCTTCGGCCTGCTCGGCCGTGTCGAGCAGGATCGAGAGATCGATGCCCTGCCGTCTGAGCGCGACCACGCGATCGAGCTTGGCGGGTGCGATGCCGACCGCATAGATGATGTCGCGCACGCCCTTGGCCGCGAACTGCTCGGCCTCCATCAGGGTGGAGACGGTCGCCGGCCCGGCGGGCGTCGGCATCACCGCGCGCGCTACCTCGATCGACTTGGCGGTCTTGAGATGCGGGCGGAAGTCCATGCCCAGCGATGCGACGTGCGCCCGCATGCGGGCGACGTTGCGCGCCATGCGGGCGGCATCGAGGATCAGGCACGGCGTATCGAGCGTGGCAAGCGTCGAAGTCCGCCCGCGCGCGATCCCGTCGCCCATGCCGATCTCCTTCGCTGCCTGAACCGGGACCGTAGTGGCGCTGCACCGACGGGCGCAAGCGCGGCGGCGTGACAGGGGGCGAAGCGGGCCGATAATAGCCATCGTCCGGAGCTAGGATGTTTCCGTCTTCCGCCCCGGCCTGCGCCCCAACGCCTGCCTCACCGGCGCGTCGTAGAACCGGTTGGCCGCCCACCCGATCGGGAGCATCGCGGCCAGGATCGCCAGCCCGATCGTCGGCGCATAGGCCAGCACATGGCCGCCGAAGACCTTGTCGATCGCGTTGACGATATATTTCTGCAGCGGCACGTGCAGCGCGTAAATCGGATAGGATGTGACGCCGAGGAAGGTGAACAGCGCCTTGAACCGCGTCGGCTGGTTCTGGATGCCGGTGATCAGCAGCATCGGCAGCAGCAGGACGATCGCGACGATATCGAACATCGCGCGCGCCGGCCCGCCGAAATCGCCCAGGAAAAGCAGCACCAGCAGCATCAGGATCGACCAGGCGGGGAGCGACACGTGCGGCAGCCTGCCCGCGCGATCGCAGCGGAAGAGGGCGACGCCCAGGAAAAAGGAGAAGATCACCCGCGGCGGCGACAGCACCAATGTCGCCCAGTCCGATCCGATGTCGGCATCGCCATGCCACGCGATCACGCCGCCGAGCGCCAGCCCGGATGCGATCAGGACGATCGCCAGCATCCGCGACGTCAGCAACGGGCGGATCGCCGCGTAGAGGATATTGACCGCGATCTCCATGAATAGCGACCAGGCGGGCATGTTCAGCGGAAACAGCAGCGGCGTGCTGTTCAGCGACGGCGGGGTCGGCAGGAACAGCAGGCTGAGGGCGATGCCGGCGGCGAGCGAAGCCGGCTTCCAATTGACCGGGATGTGCGCCGCCAGCGCGGCCGCCACCCCGATCGCGACGATAAGGATGCTCAGCAGATGGAGCGGGTAGAGCCGAAGCAGGCGCTTCTTCACGAACGCGGCCGTGCCGAGATCGGCGCCCAGCCGGTCGTCATAGGAATGGGCCAGGACGAAGCCGCTCATCGCGAAGAAGATGTCGACCGCCAGGTAGGAGCCGGGCAGCGTGATCGGCGAGAGTTCGCGCATGAAATGGCGGGACACGACCGCCAGCGCCGCGACGCCGCGCATCCCGTCCAGCGTCAGGTAATTGCGCTTCCTCTCGACGGACGCGAGGGTCGGAATGGTCATCGATGCGGCTGCCCTGCCGGGAATGCGGTGTCGGATGGGAATCCGCGCAGACCCTAGCCCGGTCGCTCTCACCGATAGGTTAAGGTGTCGAAGGGCGGAGAGGGCGATCGGTCCGGTTCTTGGATCGTGCCATTTTTAATGGTAATGTTCCGTTCAGTGATACGAAAGCTTGACATGCCGATCGAGGAATGCGAGCCGATCCTATAGGATCGGTCGTCGGTCATGATCGTCACCCGGGCCAATAACCGGGGGCAATTGGGGGAGCAGAGATGGAACGGTACAGCACGGTAGGCTTGCCGACTGTCGGGCGGATCGCCGCCTGGAATGCCCTGTACGCACAGAGCATGAGCAAGGTCGAGTTCGCCTCGCACGACAGCGGCGCCAGCCGGCCGTTCGATGCCGAGCTCAGCATCGGCCAATTGGGCCCGGTGCGTCTGGCCAAGCTCCGGGCCGATTGCTACAGCGTCGAACGCGGCCGCCGTCACATCAGTCGAAACACGCCGCGGCTTTATTCCTTCCTGCTCCAGGCCAAGGGCAGCAGCATTTTCCAGCATTGCGGGCATGAGGCGCAATTGTCCGAGGGCGATTTCGTCCTCGTCGACACCGGTCTGCCGCATTATTTCCTTACCAAGGAGGAGGCGACCACCATCATGGTGCGCGTCCAGCCCGATCTGCTGCGCGAATATCTGCCGACGCCCGAGCAATTCTGCGGGCTCCATCTCGGCCGGCCGGTCGGCTTCACGAGCACGGTGGCGGCGATGGTCCAGTCGCTGAGCGATCAGGTCGCGAGCGGCACAAACATGGCTTATGAGGAGCGGGTCGCCCGCTATCTGCTGGAGATGATCTCGATGTCCTACACGATGGGCTTCGAGACCGTCACGCGCGGGTCGGCGGTCGCGTGGCAGCGCCAGAGCGACATCGTGCGCTATATCGAGGACAATCTGCGCGATCCGCAGCTCAGCCAGGCCTCGATCGCCGCGGGCCTCAGGCTGAGCCCGCGCTACCTGCGCACCGTCTTCTCGATCTCGGGCGAGAAGATGTCGGCTTATATCCTGCGCCGCCGGCTCGAGGAATGCGCTCGCCAGATGCGCAATCCAGCGTGGAACGGGCATACGCTCACCGAGATCGCCTTCTCCTGGGGCTTCAACAGCGCGGCCCATTTCACCCACAGCTTCCGCGACCAGTTCGGCATCGCGCCGCGCGACTATCGGCGGCAGGATGCGGACTGATTGCGGCCGATCGCGCGACGGCGGGACGTTCCCGCCGGGCTATTGGATCGACTATCGACCCTGGCGATGTTAGGCAGCCGCTCCGCCCGCCAGGGGAGATTTGCCAATGTCGCTGCGCCACTTAGGCCCCAAAGCCATGATCGGCCTCCTGCGGATATCGGCGCCTGCGTTGCTGGGCGTCCTGGCCAGTTGCAAGGGGGCGGCGCTCGCTCCGACGGCGCCCGCGCTCGCCCCGACGGTGCCGGCGATCGGCATGAACCTGACGGCGAATGCCTATTGGGAGAATAACGCCCCCTTCCTGGATCGCTTCAAGACGGCCGCGGCCTGGATCGCCACGGACCGCAATTACAAGCAGATGCCGCCGGGAACCGTGCCGACCGACGCCAACGGCTATCCTCTGGCGATCCCGGCCAGCGTGTTCAACATGACGACCAATATCGCACTCGATCCGGTCTCGTTGCCGATCAGCCATCGCTATAGTCTCACTTATGCCGGCAAGGCCGATTTCCGGCTGCCGGGGGTGCGGATCGTGAGCACGAAGCCGGGCAGCATCACGTTCGATTTCGCCCGAAAGGATGCGTCGATCCAGCAGGTCACGATCACGTCGATCGACGCCCATGATCCGCCGCACGACATCCATGTCGTGCGCGACGACCAGCAAGCCCAGTTCGCCGCCGGCGAGGTGTTCAATCCTGCGTTCCTCGAGAAGGTGCGCAACTGGAGCACGCTCCGGATGATGGGCTGGCTCAACACGAATGTGTCCGAGCCGGTGGATTGGGCCAAGCGACCGACACGCGATACGATGTCCTGGACCGAGCATGGCGTGCCGCTGGAAATCATGGTTCGCCTCGCCAACGAGGCGCATACCAACCTCTGGCTCAACATTCCCACTCTGGCCGACGATGCCTATGTCCGCAGCATGGCGACTTTGGTCAAGGCCGAGCTCGATCCCCGCCACAAGGCCTATTTCGAATATTCGAACGAAATGTGGAACTGGGGCTTCAAGGCGGCCCATATCGCCCAGCACGAAGGCAATCGCCTGTGGGGCAAGGACGCCAACGGCGACGGCAAGATCGACGATGCCAATCCCGCCGAAAATTATGGGCCGGGCTGGCTGACCTGGTACGGCTATCGCTCGGCGCAGGTCGCATCGGTCGTCAAACATGTGTTCGCCGGTGCGGATCGCGGCCGCGCGCTGACCGTCATCTCGACACAGAGCACGGTGCCCGGCCGCGAAAAGCCGGTCTTCGACGGCGTCACGCGCGCGAAGCTGGGATCGGTCGCCGATCTGTTCGATGCTTTCGCGATCACCACTTACTTCGGGCATGAGTTCGGCATGCAGCGCGATGGCCCGGAATTGCAGACCCTGCTCGGCTGGGTGCATGGCGGCGATGCCGGGTTGACCGCTGCATTCGCCCAACTCGAAAAAGGCGGGGCGCTGTCTAGCGCCATGCCGCTGTCGCAATTGCCGCAGATCTACGCTTATTGGGCACGGATCTCGGCGGCCAACCACCTCAAGCTGGTGGCCTATGAAGGCGGTGCCCACCTCACCACGGGCGCGATTCCGGCCGATCATCGCGCCGAGGTCGTCGATTTCATCAAGCGGCTGATGAACGATCCGCGCATGGGGAAACTCTACACCCAGATGATTGCCGATTTCGGCGCGGCAGGCGGAAGCGAACTCCTCATCCTGTCCGATGTCGGAGAGGCGCGGCCCGGCGGATATTGGGGTGTGCTCGATACCATCTATCAGACGTCGAGCCCGCGCTACGATGCGATCAAGGCCGCTGCTGCGCGGGCGCACGCCGCCCATTGATGCCCTGATTTGGGCGCTGCCGCCGAGGGGGCGCTATCCGCGCTGGTCGGCCAGTTCGTCGAGGATCTGGCCCAGCGACCGTCCGGCGGCCTCGTCCGAAAGGCGGCTGCCGGCGAAATCGGCACCGCCGGCGGCG
>FTJU01002718.1_pt1 | contig 10275 bp, 10 predicted proteins | sample 1658961 | NCBI WGS metagenome assembly FTJU01 (sample SAMEA3914878, study PRJEB12502) | metagenome | biome: forest; material: soil | place: USA | collected 2012-03-12 | depth 0.3 m | reverse complement strand
GGGTGGGGTCGGTGACGGCCCGGGCGGTGTTATGGATCGGATCGGATGTGTGCACAGTTCGACCAGGGTGGTAGTCGTCGTTCGGGATCTTTCGGGTGGGACGGCCATTGGTGGAGCGGGTGCTTTGCGCGTGGTAAACCAGGGTTTCCGTGCAGTCGAGGCGCGAGACGGCGGGTTGGGCTGCGCGCATTGATGTCTCGGCGATGTGCGTATCCGTGTCGACCGGGAAGCGGACGCCCGCTTGGTCGAGGAGGGGGTCGAAACCTTTGGCGGCGAGTAATTCTCGACGGTCGGTGGCGTCGTCCGCGCGGAAGGTATCGACGGCCGCGCCGCGTTCGGTGGTGACCCGCTGCCGGGGCGGCAGGTCGGGTTCGTCCTCGATCAGCGGAACACCATCGATGAGCATGGCGTATCGCGCCGAAACCCAGGCGTGCAACCAGATGACGACGCCGACCATGACCGGGGCGATCGCGTATTCGGCGGCTTGGCCGAACGATCCGGCGGCCAGGTGCGGGCCCGCATTGAGCGCGACGGTCGTGCCGAGCAGCGCGGCCTCGAAGAGGACGACCTTGCCCCGGTCGAGTTCGCGGCCCCAGCGGGCGGCCGTTGTCGCGGCGACCATGATGGTGATGATCGGGATCGAGATCATCGCCTCGATCCCATAGCTCAACCAGTACAGCGGATCCGCCATGTTGCCGCTGGGTACCAGGTTGTGCTGCACGTTCACCCCGGCCCACACCATGCCGAGCACCACGACGGCGATCAATGCGCGCGATGACCATTCGGCCCGACGGTACAACTGGGCGAGGCGCGCATCCTGATTCGAGACCCGCCGCCGCGCGGCCAGTGCGCGACGATGCCAACGCGCGTCGGCATCATCGGCGCGTTGGATGGCGACCACGGTCCGTCGACTGCGCTTCTCCGCCGCTATTTCGTCCTGGACGGCCCGTTTCCGTTGTCCCCGTCGCTGCGCCCGAACCCATTGCGCGAGTTCACGTTCCGCATCGATCTCGGCATCCGATAAGGCCTGCACCAGCGCTGCGTCGTCCTGCAGTGGCAATCGATCGCGTGCGTTCGCGACCCGCTCGGCCAATGCGGCGATCTCGGACCTGCCGGTCGATTGTTTGTCGCGCATCGCGAGCCTTCCCAGGAGCAGGTGTCATACCGACGTAGACCTACATGCTCGAACATATGTGTGATCGCACCGAGATTAAACGGCTACCCGCCCGAGGTCAATGCCGCGCACCCCGAAAACTCGAACAAATGCGCGAATCGCGAGCTATCCGGCGCGCGGAATTCCGGTCAGGTGAGGGTGCTGTGCCAGACGATGGCGGCGGCCAATGCGCCCGCCCCGTTGACGGACCAATGCAGGGCGATGGGGGCCAAGAGGCTGCCGCTGCGGCGGCGCAGCCAGGTGAAGACGACCCCGGCGGCCGCGGTGGCGGCGACGGCGAGCAGGATGCCGATGATCTGCCCCGCTGGCCCGCCGCCGAGGAAGCCGGTCAGGCCGCGGTTGCTGCTGGTCAGGCCGAGGGAGGAGGCAATATGCCAGAGGCCGAACAGCACCGAGCCCGCCGCGAAGACACCGCGGGCGCCGTAGACGCGGTCGAGCGTGCCGTGCAGGACGCCGCGGAAGGCCAGTTCCTCCGGAATCGCGGTCTGCAGCGGGATGACGATCATTGATGCGATGAGTGCGCCGGAGATGGTGGCATAGCGGTCGGCCAGGAAGAATGGCCGGGTCATCGGCAGCAGCGCCCCGATCGCGACCACCGTGAGCACCAGGCCGACCGCGCCGAGCGCATAGAGCGTGCCGCGCCGCCAGTGGCGCGGTGAGAGTCCGAGTTCGGACCAGCCGAGTCCGCGACGGCGCATGAGCGCGAGCAGTACGACGGCGGCGATGGGAACGGTGAGGATGCTCGCCCATGCGGTGGTGAAGTGGGCGATCAGATTCGTGCCGGCCAGGACGATCACCACAACGGCCACGTCGAGGTAGGCGTGCAGTTTGTGGCGAGGCGGTGCCGCTTCGTCGAGGTCCTGTTGAAGCATCCGACCCAGTCTACGTATGTCCGCGACTGGCGCCAGAGGGTCGACGTCGAAGTTCTGCGTTATCGACACGGTCGTACCCGTCTTCGTGGAACGCACCCTCGGCAGTCAATGCCATCCCTGCCACCCCTGCCTATCCGCCCATGCCTGTAGCGTCCGGGCACTGTCGAACCGGCGCGGCTCGCCGCTGATCGGATCGGTGAATTCGAGTGATGTGGCAAGCAGTTGCAATGGCCGAGTGAAATCGTCCACAGACTTGTCGGTGAGCACCGGATAGAAGTCGTCGCCGAGGATCGGAATGCCGAGTCCGCTCATATGAAGCCGCAGCTGATGGGTTCGCCCGGTCAGCGGCAGCAGACGGTAGCGGCCTAGTCCGTCGCGCTGCTCGAGCAATTCGATCCAAGTTTCCGCATTGGGCTCACCCGCTACCTCCTGTGCGGCGAGCACCTGCTTTTCCTTGATGATCCGGCTGCGCACCGTGCGCGGCAGGGTCAGCTCCGGATCGAAGCGGGCGATGGCCTCGTACTCTTTGCGCACCGTGCGTCGGTGGAACATGGTCTGATAGGCCCCGCGCCGGACCGGATTGATGACGAAGAGCACCAGCCCCGCCGTCACGCGGTCGAGCCGGTGCGCCGGAATCAGATCGGGTAGGTCGAGCTCGCGACGTAGCCGCACCAGCGCCGTCTGCAGGATGTGTTGGCCGCGCGGAATCGTCGCCAGGAAATGCGGCTTGTCCACCACGAGCAGATCGTCGTCGCGGTAGACGATCGGGATATCGAACGGCACCACGGTCTCATCGGGTAGGTCGCGATGAAACCAGACCGCGCCGCCCGGCACATATGGCGTGTCCGGCGCGATCGGGCCGGATAGGTCGACGATCCCGCCCGCGTCCAGCAATTCGTCGATCCGCGCGGCGGGCACGCGAGGTAACCGTTCCACCAGATGGTCCCGAATGGTCGCCCAATCGCCCCGCTCCGGTAGGCGGAGCCGGGCCGGATCCAGGCCGTGCCGCTTGGGCAACGGCGGCTGCTGCCTCCTTCTCATTGTCGATGACCTTAGTCGCCGACGAATCCGCAGCTCACGGCCGGGCCGGGCTCAGAAACCGCGCAGCCGGTCCGGTGTGATGCGCACGGCGACCGAGTAGTCGGCGTGGAACTGTGCCTCGGTCATCGAAAGCGAGGCGAGTCCCTCGCTGTATCCCCCGCGCCGTCACCGCCGAGGAGTTCTTCGCCGATATCTCGAAGACGGTGCGCGGCATCCACGAATTCCTCGGACTGCCGGCGGTCGAGCCGGTCCGCCACCAGGTCTTGAACCGCAACCCGCTCGAATTCCCGGAGCCGGACGAGGATTCGGTGAAGCGACTGCGCGAGTTCTATCGCCCGTGGAACGAGAAGCTGTTCGGGGTGATCGGGCGCGACCTCGGTTGGAATGACCACTAGGCCCCAGCAAGATAACTTAGCCTAACCTACCTTGCTGTACGAACTGGGCCCGCTGGAATGCATCACAGTTGGTCATGGACTTTCCGTCCCGGCTTGCATCCGTGCGGACAATCGACAGCCCTCCCTGAGGATGACTACTTCCAATAGGCACGGGATTTGATGGCGGTTTTGGGTAGTCCATGGGTGGTCTGGAGCGCCTTGACGATCGAGCGCGTGGTGTGGCCGTCACAGGCGACCCAGGCGAAAGCGTCTGTCGGGCATGCCATTTCATTGGCCTGCTCGCGCAGCAGTCGGCCGTTGTCGATCCGCTGCACCCATTTCACCTGGTGGTGTGGCTTATTGCGGACCGGGAGCCCGGTGTCGGATTCGTATTGCCATTCCAGCCAGACCCGGGCCGGTGCATCGCCGATCGCGTCGAGCAGCGAATTGATGGCGGGCAGCGATGCGGTGTCCCCGAAGATGACGAACTCGCTCGGAAGCGGATCGGGCAGCTGGAAATCCGAGCCCAGCACCGACACATCGATCTGGTCCCCGATGGCCGCCTTTTGTGCCCACATCGAGGCGGGGCCGTGGTGTACCGCGAATTCGATGGAGAACTTGTTCGCGTCCGGATCGGGATCGACCAGCGTGTAGCCGCGCTGGTGCTCGCGCTTGCCATTCGGAATCCACAGCCGCACCCATTGCGTCGGATGCACCGGATGATCCGCGAGCAGCCCTCCCGCATCGAATCCAAGCCGCATGTACTTATCGCTGATGTGCTCGGTCGAGGTCACCGTGAGTCGGTAATCCTCGGCGCGCCAGGCCTTCAGCATCAACCCTTCGAAACCTCTACCCATGCAGCTGAGGTTAGCCTAAACAAACTATGCTGTCGTGGGGTGTTTGAGGGAAGCGAGTTCGAATGGCCAGGTGGCCCCGAGGCGGTGAGCTACCTCAGGCCTATCAGCTTGGCTTCTGGGGCCGCCGCGCGTAGCACCAGTAACCCGGTGGTTCGACCCCCGGCAAGGCGCAGTACTACGCATCTGAGGTGCACTTGGCATTCGGCGATCGACACCACAGCCAGCTCGCGCTCGAACACGTTGACACTGCCCTCGCGCTGTTCACACCGGACTCTCCGCCGGAGTTCGTTGCAGCCCAACTAGACGCGGCCCGAGCGCATCTCGGCCTCGGCGATTTGGATGCCGCCACCGCCCGTATCGTCTCGGTCTTGGATCTGCCGGTCGAGCTGCGAACAACCCCGATCGTGGAACGGGTCGGCAAGGCAGCCAACGAACTCCGCGCCAGAAGTTTCCGCGAGGTAGTGGAGCGATGGGTACTCGGGCTGAGACCGGCCTCGCTCGCCTCGAGTTCGGCCGCCCTGGCGGAACGCGAAGCGCCGGTGTTCAGCACCAGTTGCAATTTGGCCTTCAACTCGCCGAGGCCGGCAGTCGCGGTCCGCATCAGCGCGCCGATGGGCGCGGCGGTGGCTGGGGACGCGGTGCCGAATGCGCCGATCACGGCGGCCGCGGTGAGTGCGAACGCCGCGGTGGCAAGGCGTATCACCCATCTGTTTCTGGTGCTTAGCTCGGATCATTCAATCGTTCGCATGCCGGGAATACGCCGGTCCGAGGACTGGCACCGCAGTGCAATATAAGGTAAGCCTATGCAAAGCAGATAGTAGGAAGTTAGGTGACCCTGGTTGCCGCCGTAGATCGAACGCAGGAGAACCGTGGACACACTGTTGGTGGTCGGAGCTGGGCCGAAAGCCCTTGCGGTTGGGGCGAAAGCGCACGTTCTGCGGAAATTGGGGTTGGCGGCGCCGCGCGTGATCGCGGTCGAGGCACATGCGGTCGGTGGCAATTGGCTGCCGAGCGGCGGCTGGACCGACGGGCAGCACCGACTCGGTACCAGCCCGGAAAAGGACATCGGATTCCCGTATCACTCGACCTGGGCGCGCGGGCACAACCGGGCCATCGATGAGGCAATGATGGCCTACAGCTGGACCACGTTCCTGGTCGAGCATGGCACCTACGCCGAATGGATCGACCGCGGCCGCCCGAGTCCACAGCACCATGTCTGGGCCAAATATCTGCAGTGGGTGGCCCGTGCAATCGATCTCGAATTGGTTTGCGGGACAGTGGATTCGGTCGCGGCCACAGCCGACGGCTGGCTCGTTTCGGTAACCGACGCCGCCGCTGGCGACCGCTTGCACGTCGTTCGAAACAACACCGCCGTGACCGCCCGAATCGACACGGACGCACTGATGATCACCGGTCCCGGTCACAGCCGCCGCGCCTTGGCCGAACACCCCCGGGTGCTCAGCATCGCCGAATTCTGGGATCTGTCAGGTAAACGTGCGCTACCGGTCTCGTCGCGAGTCGCCGTGATCGGCGGCGGTGAGACCGCGGGTTCGGCACTGGACGAGTTGGTGCGCCACGACATGCTGACGATCTCGGTGATCACGCCCAAGGCCACCATCTTCACTCGCGGTGAAAGCTATTTCGAGAACGCGCTTTTCAGCGATCCGGCCAGGTGGAACGCGCTGAGTATGGATGAGCGCCGTGACGTCATCCGGCGCACCGACCGCGGCGTCTTCTCGGTTCGCGTGCAGGAGACCGTGATCGGCGACAACCGTGTGCACCATCTGCAGGGGCGAGTCGTGCGGGTCGCCGAACGGGGCGATGGCGTCGCGGTGACACTGCGCAACGACCGTCGCCCGGATCAGGTGCACAACTTCGACCTGGTGGTCGACGCGACCGGTGGGCAGCCGCTGTGGTTCCTGGAACTCTTCGATTCCGATGCCACCGATCTGCTCGAACTCGCCGTCGGTGGGCCCCTCACCCAGGCCAGGCTGGAGGCCACGATCGGCTACGACCTGGCAGTCGCCGGACTGGACGCGAAGCTCTATCTGCCGAATATGGCCGCCATCGCCCAGGGCCCCGGATTCCCGAATCTCAGCTGTCTCGGCGAGCTTTCGGATCGGGTGCTGCGAACTGCTTCGGCACGTCAGGTCCATGCGCGACGGGATGCGGCCGCTCGACTGAGCTGATTTGCCCTGTTATACCCCCGAATTCAGCTACGTGAGGATCTAATGCGCATCGTCTCGTTCGGCTTCCAGACCTGGGGCCGCGAAACCCTACAGGCCCTGATCGATTCGGAGCACGAGGTCGTGCTCGCGGTCACCCATCCGGCCAGTGCCGACGCATACAAGGGGATCTGGTCGGATTCGGTCGAGGATCTCGCCCGCGAACACGGCATTCCGGTGCATCTGACCGAACGGGCCGATGCCGAAACCATCGACCTGGTGCAGCGGGCCGAACCGGATGTCATCGTGGTGAACAGCTGGTACACGTGGATGCCCGCCGAACTCTACAACCTGCCCCCGCACGGCACGCTCAATCTGCACGATTCGCTGCTGCCCGAGTTCACCGGCTTCTCCCCGGTGCTGTGGGCGCTGATCAGCGGAGCGTCCGAGACCGGCCTGACCGTGCATCGGATGGACCAGGGTCTGGACACCGGCGACATCCTGGTGCAGCGCGCATTGCCCATCGGCCCCACCGATACGGGCACCGAATTGGTATTGCGCGGTATGGAACTCATACCGAGCGTGCTGCAGGAGGCGCTGCACGCCCTGGAATCCGGTACTGCGCAATGGAAGCCGCAGCGAAAATCCGAGCGGACCTACTTCCACAAGCGTTCCGAGCGGGACAGCCGCATCGACTGGACCTGGTCCGCCGTCGATCTGGAGCGTTTCGTGCGCGCGCTGTCCGAGCCGTATCCGCGCGCGTTCACCTACTACCGCGGTGAGCGGATCGAGGTGCTCGCGGCGGCCGTGTCGGAGGCGCGCTACGGCGGGACGCCCGGTCGGGTGATCGTGCAGGAAGGCGGCGGCGCCGTGGTCTGTGGTCCGGACGCGCATTGCGGGCGCAATCGCGGCTTGGTGCTCACCCGCATCCGCACCGCGGACGGCACTGAACACGCGGCCGCGGAATTCTTCACGCGCGGTGGCTATCTCAGCGATCAATAAGGCGGCAGCACGCGGGAAGCCAGCCGACCGGTAGACATATTAGGGTAGGCTACGCTAATATCGAGCGGCCGTTCAGAACGAAATCAGATCAGTGCAGCGAGCCGGGGGTGTTGTACGCCACCGATTGCATGACGCTGCCTGGCGCGACCATCGCGTCGGGACGTCCAGCGGAAGCGCAGGAGTCAAGAAATGCCAGCAAATCTCGGATGGATACGGCAATTCCACCAGCCCCGCTCCGTCGAATGCCCGCCATTGTTGATCTGCCCGCACGCGGGTAGCGGCGCGTCCATCTATCGCGCGTTTTCCAAGGTGCTCAGCCAGCACTTCGAAGTGCTGATCTTCCAGTACCCGGGTCGCCAGGACCGGGCGCGCGAGGCGGCACTCGCAACGCTGCCCGAACTCGCCGTCGGCGCGTTCGCGGAATTCCTTACCTCCGAACACAATCGCGGTCTGCCGCTGACCGTCTTCGGCCACAGCATGGGCGCGATGGTGGCCTTCGAGCTGGTTCGCAATGCCGAGGCAGCAGGACTCGAGGTGCGGCTGCTCGCACCGTCCGCCGCGGTTTCACCGGGCCGCGCGGTCGACCTGCCGCCGCATCCGACCGAGGACGAGCAGATCCTCGACCACCTCGGCGCACTGGAGGGCACCGGCGTGGATGTGCTCGGCAGTCGCGAAATCATGCGGATGGCGCTGCCCGTGGTGAAGGCCGACTACCGGGCCTTCGATGCCTATACCTGCCCGGCGGATGTTCAGGTGCGGGCCAGGATTCACGTGCTCGGCGGCGCCGAGGACCATTTCATCACGCCGCGTGAGCTGTACGGCTGGTCCAACCACAGCGCCCAGGACATCGAGGTAACCGTCTTCGACGGCGGGCATTTCTATCTGAACGACAATGCCGCCGGTATCGCGGAATTGCTGGCGCCCGAACTGGATCGCGTCGGATGAGTGCGCAAATGGATCCGATCGTCATATCCGGTATGGCCGTCGAGGCACCGGGCGGTATCGAGACGCTGCCCGACTTCTGGTCGGCGCTGGCCGAAGGGCGCGAACTCATCGGACCATTCCCGCGCAATCGGGAATGGCCGATCGAGGAGTTGCTTGCACTGCATCGCAGCGAAGGGTGGAGCCGGGTCGCCGATGCCGGGGGGTTTCTGTCGGAGGCCACCGAATTCGATCCGATGTTCTTCGGTATCACCCCGCGTGAGGCGATTTCCATGGATCCGCAGCAGCGGGTCGCCATGCGAGTGGCCTGGCGGGCGCTGGAAAACGCGGGCATCAATCCGGGCGCCCTGGATGGCGCCGATGTCGGTTGCTTCATGGGCGTGTCCGTCAATGAATACGGGCCGCAGTCGGGTGCGGTCACCGAGTACTCCGGATATCGGGCTACCGGGACGGCGCTCGGCGCGGTGGCGGGTCGGATTTCGCACCGTCTCGGATTGATCGGGCCGTCGCTGACCACCGATACCGCCTGCGCGTCGTCGCTGACCGCTTTGCATCTGGCCGCGAATGCCGTGCGTGCCGGTGAATGCGAGTGGGCACTGGCCGGTGGTGTGTGTGTCATGGGTTCGCCCGCCGCATTTTTCGAGTTCTCCAAGAACAACGCACTCGCGGTCGACGGACACTGCCGCTCCTACGCGGCCGACGCGACCGGCACGCTGTGGGGAGAGGGCGCCGGTGTGGTCGTCGTCGAATCCGAATCGCGCGCACGCGAACTCGGCCACCGGATCTACGGCCGCCTGCTCGCCACCCGGCTCAACCACAACGGCAAGGGCGCACCGCTCGCGGTGCCCAGCGCGACCGCGCAGCAGCGGCTGATCGAGAAGACTTTGGCGGCGGCCGGAATTCGACCGGATGACATCGGCCTGATCGAAGGACACGGCACCGGAACACCGGTCGGCGATCCGCTCGAGCTGACCGCCCTCGCCCAGTCCTACGGCGCCGTCGACCGCGGCGCCGACCGTCCGCGACTCGGCTCGGTGAAGTCGAATATGGGCCACGCACAGGCCGCTTCGGGGGTGCTCGGCCTCGTCAAGGTGCTGCTGAGTGGTGCGAACGGTCAGATCGCGCCGAGCCTGTACGCGGACAACCCGACTACCGCGTTCGATTGGGATGCCACCAGCCTGCGGCTGGCCACGAAACTCGAACCCTGGGAGCCGATCGACGGCCTCCGCTACGGCGCCGTCTCCTCCTTCGGCGTCGCCGGCACCAATGCGCACGCGATCTTGGCCATGCCCGTGCTGGAGGATATCGATGCCTGATTACCGACTACCGGATGGAGCCGTCCCGGTACTGCTGTCCTCCGATACCGCCGACGGGTTGCGTGGCGAGGCGGTCGCCATCCTGGGATACCTTGAACGGCATCCCGATGTAATCCCGGATCGTGTGGCGGACATGCTGTTTCGCACCCGCGTAGCGCGTCGGCGGTATCGGAGGACAGCAGTACCGGGACGGCTCCATCCGGTAGTCGGTAATCAGGCATCGATATCCTCCAGCACGGGCATGGCCAAGATCGCGTGCGCATTGGTGCCGGCGACGCCGAAGGAGGAGACGGCGCCGTAGCGGAGGCCGTCGATCGGCTCCCAGGGTTCGAGTTTCGTGGCCAGCCGCAGGCTGGTGGCATCCCAATCGAACGCGGTGGTCGGGTTGTCCGCGTACAGGCTCGGCGCGATCTGACCGTTCGCACCACTCAGCAGCACCTTGACGAGGCCGAGCACCCCCGAAGCGGCCTGTGCGTGGCCCATATTCGACTTCACCGAGCCGAGTCGCGGACGGTCGGCGCCGCGGTCGACG
>FTJU01002379.1_pt1 | contig 10317 bp, 8 predicted proteins | sample 1658961 | NCBI WGS metagenome assembly FTJU01 (sample SAMEA3914878, study PRJEB12502) | metagenome | biome: forest; material: soil | place: USA | collected 2012-03-12 | depth 0.3 m | reverse complement strand
CCCCGGACCCGCACGCACACCCCCGCCACGACCCGATGAACTACTAACTTGCCCGCACCCTGAAACGGCCGGTGGGGCCGAGCAGAAGGCGGGTTCACGCGGTCGTCGCAACACTCTCGATTGAGAGGTTGCGACGACCCCTAGAAACCGCCGAAGCTCGGCCCCACCGGCCGTTTCGTCGTCTGGCTGTCCGTTGTGTGCGGGGGCTACGTCGTGTGGTCGATGGCGTGTTCGAACCAATCCAGCAACGCGGTGGTGTAGCCGGTGGCGTGGACCCCGGTGGCGGCGAATCGGGCCGCGTCGCTTCCTTGGCGGGCCAGATCGCCCAGCGCGGTGCTGGTGGCGGGACTGGTTGTGGCGGTGTAGGTCTGGGCGAGCGAGCCGAACTGGCTCCCGGTGAACGCGGAAGCGGTGGCCGCGAGGATGTCGGTGGCGACGGGCACGACTCCGGACAGCGTGAGCAGGGCGGCGAGGGGGTCACCTGCGGCGAGTTTCTGTAGGGCGTTCCAGGCGATTTCCTGTGCTTGCCCGATGTCGGTGGCGATCCGTCCGATGTCCAGACCTGCGAGGAGTCCGACGATCTGAGCAGCCACCGCGACCCAGCCCGAGGCGTCCAACGGCGCGGCCAACATCAACGCGCGAGCCACCAGATGCAGGTCGATTCCGGCGACCATGCGAACTAGGGGGTTGAACTGGTTGTTCAGGTCCCCGGCGACCCGGTGCAGGCCGGGGATGTCGCCGGTGGCGACGAGCGCGGGTAACTGGGCGAGGTCATCGATGATGGCGGGCACATTCGCGACGAACCCGGCCAGCCCGCCCAGCACGGTGACCACCTGCGCGAGCACCTCGGACGGATTCAGTTGCCCGGTCGAGGCCGGGCTCGTGGCCGGTGCTGTCGCGCCCGTGCTCATGCTGGGCACCGCCGCCGACGTCGAGCCCGGGACCGGGGCGGAGGTGGTCGAGGGTGGATTGGGTGCGGTGTTGGTCTGGGCCTGAGCCGGGGTGGAGGTCACGGCACGGCCTACCGCGGCGAGGGCCGGTGATGCCTGGGGTGAGGTCGAGCAGTAGAGGTCACCCTCGACACACAAGCTGCGCACGCGGTCGGTGAGAACACCGAAGTCCTGGGAGCGGGGACCGGCGATGCCCTGACCGGACACCCGATTGCCGAGCTGGGCGGTGGCGGGGTCGCGGCGCGGGTCGGAGACGAGTCCGACCGCCACGACCCGCCAGGCGGGTATCGGACCTTGGTTGTTGCCGATCGCGGTGGCGAGGTCACCGACGATATCGGCGCCTTGGGAGTAGCCGGCGAGCACCACCCGCGTGCCCGAGCACAACCCCGCCAAGGTGGCAGTGAGTGCTTGTGCGCCTGCGGTTTGCGAGGTGGCGTAGGGGGAGGCGTCGGCGGTGTAGGCCAGGGTTCGGACGTCGATGGCGCTGCCGTAGCGGGTGGCCAGGCCCTCGGCGACCGGAGCCAGCATTCCCACCGGCCGCGCCGGGCCGGCGCTTGAGGTGGTCTCCCACGTGCCCGGTACCAGCAGCGTAGTCCAGCGCGGGCAGTTCGCGGCAGCGGGGGCCGGTGCCGGGTCTGCGGCGGCGACACCGGCCCCGAAGACGGTCGCGGTGGCGCCGGCGGCACACAGCACCGCACGAGCGAAGCGGCGGGCGCGGGCGGTCCGAGAGTAGGTGTGGTGGCGGGTGCGCATGGTGATGCGATCTCCTGTCCGGGTCGGAGTCGGTGTCCCGGTGCCGGGATTCGTGGTCGCCGAGACGTTTTCGAAACGGTCGGGGTAGGGTTCGGTATTCGCCGAACAGCGGGTCCCGACGTCGGGCTACGGTGAGGCGCGGGAACCACTTTGTGCCGCAAGGGGAATGATGGCGAGACGGGTAGCGTCGTAGTAGTCGTCGCCGTGCCAGCGGTAGTCCGAGATTTGCACTGGCTCGTTGAATGTTGGTGCGTGCAGCATCTTTCCGGCTCCGAGATAGAGACCGACGTGATGGACGTTGTTGTCGGTGGTGCCGTAGAACACGAGATCGCCAGGGGTTAGCTGGTTTTCGGGGATGCGGGTGCCGGTGTGGATCTGGTCGTAGGTGGTGCGGGGCAAGGTGATTCCGGCGGCGGCGTAGGCGGCCTGGGTGAGCCCGGAGCAGTCCCAGCCGCCGTTGACATCGGGGCCGTTGCCGCCCCACACGTAGGGCTGGCCGAGCTGGCCGCACGCGAACGAGATCGCCTGCACGGCAGCGAGACTCGCGGCAGTGAGGGGGCGGCAGTCACCGCCGGATCCGGTGGTGGCGCGGTAGCGGGCGGCCTGGTCGAGGACCTGGTCGACGTAAGAGTCGTCGTGGTTATAGGCGAAGACCGCCGCACGCACATCAGCGGGCGCACCGGAGTCACACAGGTAGTGGGCGGCGGCGTGGATGGCGTCACTCGGGTTGTAACGCGAGGGCGGACTCGCCCCACCCGCAGGCATGGGGTGTCTGGCCACCATGGCTTGGAAGGTCGGTTCCAGAAACTGCATCAGGCCCCCGGCACCAGCGGAGTTCTCCCCGGACCGCACGCCCGGCAGTGGTGAGCGGCCGTGGTCGGTTTCGATCTTGCCGATAGCGGCGAGCACCGACCAGTCCAGACCAGGACAATCACCGGCGGCGTTCTGGTAGAGCACCAGCAGCTCCGGTGGGATGTCTTCTCGCGCAAGCGGGCTCGGGGTGCTGCCCGCCTCCGCCGACGAGCCGGGGGCAGGAAGGGGCTGGTCGTAGACGATGACGGTGGTGACCACGGCGGCGATCACAACGACACAGCACACGACCGCGGCGCATCCCGCGCCGAGGACCTTGACCAGCATCGCCTTCTCACCGGCCCTCGAAGGTCGGTGGACGTGGTGGTGGTGGCGCGAGCATGACCTGCCCGCCGAGAGTGGCCGTGCTCTGCTCAGCGTCGATGTCGGTGCCTGGCGGGGTGCGGCGCGGCCACACGGCGGCCAGCTCGTGCAGGCGTAGACGGCTCGCGCCGGAGGTGTCGAGGGGCAGCCACACCCGGTCGGCGGGGCTCGGATCGGTGAGGGAGGCCAGCGATTGCGCGGCGGCGGTGGCAACCGGCACCGCGCCGGGGTCGGGCAGCCGCTCCCACGTCTGGGCCACGGCCTGGCGGGCGCTGGACTCGCGCAGAAGAGTGGGCATCCAGAGCAGGACGGGGGTGATGACGCCGGTGGTGCGGGCCAGTTCGCTGTAGCCGTGGAGCTTGGCGGCGACGCGGGGCAGGGCAGTGGTGGCGAGGTCGTACTCGAGAAAGAAATCCAACATCACCCTGGTGTGGGTGTAGCGGCCGAAGGCGTCGGGGCGAGCGAGATCGCCCCACAGCCGCTGGCAGCGGGTCTGCGACCACCACGCCATCACCCGCCCGCGATTGCTGCGGTCGCCGCCGTGGCTGGTGGTGAGGGTGGTGAACCATTCGTTGACGCCGAGGGTGTGGGTCAGGTGCAGGCTGTGGGCGACGGCGAGGGCCTGTTGGTGGTTGTAGCCGAGTTCGCGCACGCTGATCCCGGCTTCGGCGGCGAGCACGGTGGCCCCGGCGGGTGCGAGTGTCCAGTGGGAGGGGGCGCTGCCTCGGGTGCGCAGGGGCCGGAACCGGTCTAAGACTCGGTAGTCGTGGAGTATCGCCAGGCGGCGGCGGGCGATCTTGGGGGTGGGGAAGGCCAGGTCAGCGAGCTGGCCGGTGGTCAGGACATGATGCTCGTGCAACATCCGCAGGACCCAGCGGTCACGGCCGGTCAACGGCACCACCAGCGGGACCTTCTCCGACCCCGAAGGCCGGGATCGGGCGGGGTGTGGCGCGCGCAGGTCGGCTTGCCGATCGGGGTGGGCGATCATCAGTGCGGGAAGCCTTTCTCGAGGACCTCGACCCGGTGGTGGCTAGGGGAGCCGGGGGTCGCGCCGGGTGGGTGCCGCGCCGCTGGCGACGGCGGGTTTGCCGCCGGGCGCGGGGTTGCCGGATGTGGTGAGGCGGGCGCGGGCGGCGGCGGCGATCTCGCGGGCACGACCCGGGGTCGGCGCTGGCAGGGGCCGGGTGGTGAGGGTGAACGGGCGCGCGTTTTGTCCGTCGACCAGCAGCCGGGCGGCGGCGTGGAAGGCGTCGAGGTGGGTCAGGTCGTGCTCGGACAGCCAGGGGCTGGTGTGGCGGGCCAGATCGCGGGCATCGTCGGGACTCACGGCGAAGATGATTTTGTTGCGGGCGTTGGCGGAGATGCCGTCGCGCAGTTCGCGGGAGAGTTGGCCGAGGTTCTGGTGGGCCAGTAGCAGCGACAGGTGTAGTCCGCGGGCTTCGGCGAGCATGTCCTCGACCGGGGTGGACAGGTTGAGGAAGTTCTGTGCCTCGTCGAGGATGAGTGCGGCGTCGGGGCGGTCGGTGGCCCGGCGGCGGGCGCGGGCGGTGACGGCCTGCCAGGTGCGGGCGACGAGCAGGGAGCCGACCAGGCGGCTGGTTTCCTCCCCGAGGGAGCCTTTCGGCAGCCGGGCGAGGCAGATTCCGCCGTGGTCGAGGATGTCGGCGAATTCGACGGTGGAGGGGCCGCCCGCGATGGCCGAGCGCACGAACGGCCGCAGCAGAAACGCCCGCAGCTTGTTCAGGAGGGGGCCGATGAGTTGGGCGCGCCCGGTGTCGGTGAGTTGTTCGTAGCTGTCCCAGAATCCGCGCAGGACCGGGTCGGGTGTGGTGCGGGTGACCCGGTTGCGGAAGGCGGGTTCGGTGAGCAGGCGGGGCAGGTCGGCGAGGGTGGCGGTGCCGGGTTGGGCGCACAGGGTGAGCAGGCTCGCCCGCATGATGTCATCGGTGCGCGGCCCCCACCATTGGCTGAAGATCCGGTGGAACACGGTGACGAGGTTGTCCACCGCCAAATCCACCCCCGCGCGCCCGATCCGGCCGATATCGAGGGGATTCACACACGGCGGCGGCGCGGTGGAATCGGCGTCGAACAGCACCACCCGATCCCCGAAACGGGACGGCAGCCGCGAGAGCACGTCGGTGACGAGATCGCCTTTCGGGTCGACCACGATCGTCCCGCGCCCGGCCTCGGCGTCATCGAGGATCAACCGCGCCAGCAGCGTCGACTTCCCCACACCGGTGGGGCCGAGGATGTGCAGGTGATGACGGGCATCGGAGACCTTGACCGCGACCGGGCGACGACGACCGGTATCAGCGACACCGAGAGGCTTCGTGTGGGGTCCAGCAGTGGGGATCTGCGGTGCCGGGGACAGGGCGCGGGCTCCGGCGCGTTGCAGCCCGGGTAGCCCGTCGTCGGTCGGCAGGTGCGCGATCACGGCGAGTTCGGGCACCGACAGCACATCCCCGCGCCCGAGCCGCCGCTCGCCCACCAGCCGGGCGAGTCGGATGCTGCGGCGCCGGCGGTAGTAGTTGTGGTCGGTGCAGGCCCCGAACACCGTTGCCAGGGCGTCCGCGCGTCCGCGTGCGACCGCCCGCGCCTCGGCCCAGCCTCGGTCGTCGGAGACCGGGATCGAGACCCCGTAGCGGACGATGGTTTCCCAGTGCGGGCCGCGCGCTTTCACCGCTGCGGCTCGCGCGGCGGCGGTGTATTCCATCGCGGTCTGCCGGTCGGCGGCTCGCCTGTCCACCCCCACGCCGTTGGCCGATGGCCGGGCGACAGGTCCTGGCGTGATCAGGTTCAACACATCGCGCGCCACCGCGACCACGAGCCTGGTGCTCGCCCCGGCGGCCCCGGCGGTGCGGGTCGCGCGGGCGACGCGGCGGCCGGTGACCGGGCGGGTGAGGATCTGCACGCACGCGGCCTGGCCCGCAGCGAGGTCGTCAGCGGCGATGATCAGATCCCGCACGAGATCACCGCTGTAATCGGTACGCAACGGCAGTCCTTCGCGGCGCCCGAGCCGCAACTCACCCCCCGCCACCACCCGCCGAGCTGTGTCCGGCAGCGGAGACCGCGCAGGGTGGGTGGTGTCGGTGTGCGCGCCGGGCCACGCGGAGGCGACGGCGCGTTCGACCAGTCCGGGTGGGATCTTGCCGGGGACCCACAGCTGGATCGCGGCCCCTTCTTCGGGGGTGATGGTGTATTCGAATCCGAGGTGTGGCTGCCCCAGCAGCACTCGCGCCCAGGCGGGGCGTAGTTGACCGATCAGGTGCGACCAGAAGGCGAGTGCGCCCTTGGCGTCGACCTCGGGCGGGGTGAGCACGGTGACCTGGCGAGCACGCGCACTCAGCCGGCGTCGCCGCAGCCTCGCCACCGCCCGCACCGCGGCGAGCACCCCGGCCACCCCCAGCAACGCTGCGATCGCGGCAGGCGAGAACACGGTGTGCCCGATAGTGTCGGCGAGATCACGCAGTACCGCACCAGGTGTGAGAATAAACCGGCCCAGCCACCCGTGCTCAGGACCTGCCGGGGCGCTCACGCGGCCACCGCCCCGGACTCGCCAAAGGTCGCACCCGCACCCCAGAACGGGGCTGAGCCATACTGGAGTTCCGCACGAGAACCCCGGGATTCCCTTGACGCCGAGCACTTTTCAGGCTTGCGGAGGATGACGACGTCTTCATGCGCTATCAAGTGCATCGGGAGCCCGGCGGTCCGCTGTTTGACGATGAAATCGCGCTGGAAGAAGCTGCTGCGCGCCACGAGATCCCCGTCAGCCAGTCGCCCCAGTAGCGCGACGCAGCGCTCGACCGGGACCAGCCCGGCCAGGGTGCCGCAGGTGATCAGGTGCGCGGGCAGGTTCACCAACTCCGCGTGCTGCCGCCACGGCCGCGCGGTGATCACCACATGCCCGCCCGGGGCGAGGTATTCCGCGGCCCCGGTGAGGATGCGAGTGAACCCCGACAGCAGGCGGCCGAGCCCGACATTGGCCAGGTTCCCGCGATCGAGCACCGCACCGTAGCGGTGGTTGAACTTGCGCACCTTCTCTCCGGTGCGGATACGGACGTGGCCATGCAGGGAATCGCCGTAGGGCGGGGAAGTGATCACCAGATCCACCCGGCCCCGCAACTCCTCCGGCAGCAGGGTGGGAAGTTTGCGGGCGTCACCTGTGTAGACGGCGGCGTCGAGAGTGATACCGGCGGCGCGGGCGAGCCCGAGGTTGGTGCGGGCCAGCTCGGCCCACCGTGTCTCGTATTCGATCCCGACGGCGCGGCGGCCGGTGTGGAGGGCTTCGACGAGGGTTGTGCCGATCCCGCACATGGGGTCCAAGACGAGGTCGCCGGGGCGGGTGTAGGCGGCGACAGCGTGGGCCACGATCTCCGGCAGCATCTTCGCGGGGTGTTTCACGCTGTCGGGGTGGTACCGGCCCCGGCGTTGCATCGCAGGAGCGGATTGGGCGGTCGCCCACACCGACACCGGGACAGCGGCGTGACCGGTCCCGGTTGCGGTGCCGGTGTCGGCGGTGCCGGTGGTTTTGTCGAGAGTCATCGAGATTCCTTCACGAGAGCGATCGATCGGTGGGTGGCGAGGCGGCCTGGCCTGCCCGGCGGCGACGGCAAGGGTGCGGGCCGGGGTGAGAGGAGTCAGTCCTGCGCGGAGGGCTGGAGGAACGCGAACACGTCGGTGTGGGAGACCGCGTGCCGTCCAGGACCGGGGCGAGCCGTGTTGGTGGGTGGTGTGGTGGCGATGGTGTGGCCGGTGACGGGGACGGCGATGATGTGCTGGAGGTAGAGCAGATCGGCAGCTTGGGCGGCGGCCACGACCGCACCGGCCGGATCGATCAGCACCCCGTCGTCGCTGTGGCGGCAGCGCCCGAGCACGACCAGCAGCGCGCCCATCGCCATCCGCGCCACCGCGAGCCCCGTGATGTGGTCGGCGGCGGCCACCGGATCGCGGTGATCGGCCAGCAGACTGACCACCACGAGATCCACCGCCTCATCCGTGCCAGTGCCAGTGCCAGTGCCAGTGCCAGTGCCAGTGCCAGTGCCAGTGCCCGGGTTCGGGTCGCTGTTGGGATGGCGGCCGAGGGCCTGCACCGTCGCCAGTGCCGCCGCCGTGTCCGGCTCTGCCACACGCAGAGGGCCGCGAGTGGAGGGCGCGGGCCAGCCGATCAACAACACGCGGTCGCCGGGCGCGGAGAACTCGCGCACCGCGCGAGACAGGATCGGTGTGGGCCATCGGTCGGCGGGATCGAGCGGGTCGCTCCCGGTGGCCCACAGGGTCGACGGGACCACCACCGTGCCCGAGGTGCGGGTGTAGCCGGTGGCGGACCGGGATGGATGCTGGCGGGATTTCGCGGTCATGCGGGGCGCTCCTGATGGTGGGAAGAAAAACTGTCTCTACTTATTAACTTCCGCCGAAAACGCCATTTTTGGACACACGCGAACAAATTTTTCGAGCGAATTTTGCGTGATTCCGGAATGAGTCCGCATGATCGCCTCTCCGCAAGGCGGGCGTACCGGGTATTCGACCGAATCCAATATTCTTTCGCAGATTTCTGAATGATTGCCACAGCCGGATTCGGGTCACATCCGAAACACACCCAAAACACACCCGCCGATACACCGACCCTGGTAGCAGGGGCTGTATCCGAGCGTGTGACCGACCGGATCCGGTGGTGTGCCGGTTGGTTACGCATCCGGGTGGGGGTGTCGCGGGTGTGTTTCGGGTGTATCGCGGGTGTGTTTTGGGGGTGGTTTGGGTGTGTTTCGGATATGGGTCTCCGGTGTCCTTGTGAGGTCGGAAATTTTTCGTGTTTCCACCGAGCAGGGAGTTGATGGTGACGAATTCGAAGTACGGGAATTCTTCAGGCCGGAGCGGGTCGAAGCGGTCGCCTTTGGCGGTGGTGTCCTCGGCGTTCGACCGGATCGCCGCCCACGGGTTGCCCGCCGACCCGCGACCGGTACCGAGCCCTGCGGGAAGTCCGGTCGAGTCGTGGGACGAGTTACGCGAGTTGCTGTGGGATCCCGCGCTGCCGATCGCGCAGGTCGACGCGATCTGGGTGTGGCTGATCGAGCGGGCTCGCGAACACGGTGGCGACGCGACGCTGGTGTGCGCGAGTCTGGCGGTGCCGATGCTTTCGGCAATGGCGAGGCTGTTCGCCGCGCCGAGCAGCCGGTACCGCCACGACATCGAGTCCGAGGTTCTGACGGGGTTCCTCACCCACCTGGGCTGTGTCGAACTGGATCGGCCGGTGCTGTGGCACCGTCTGCGGTGGGCGGTCTACCGCGCCGCGATCAGGGCGGCCCAGCAGCAGGACACCGAAACCGAGCCGGTCGCCGATCTCGCCCTCGCCCTCGACCTGCTCGGTGACCGTGCACGGGTGATCCTGGCCCAGCCCGGCCACCCCGAGACAGTGCTCGCCGAGGCCGTCGCCGCCGGGGTGATCACCGCTGCGGCGGCGGAGCTGATTGTGGTGTCGCGGTGGGAGCGCCGCTCGCTGACCTCGCTGGCTGAGCAACGCGGGCACTCCCACTGGAAGCTGCACAAACAACGCCGACGCGCCGAAGCCCGACTCCTCGCCTGGCTGGCCGAGCACGCCCTGGACGCGGGACCCACTAGCACCACCGAAAACCACGCACTCAACGCGCCGCCCCGCGAGGAGCGTGAGGAACGCCCCGATGCCGCCAACCCCGCCGGGCGGTCGACCCACCGAGTCCGCAGGCGGGCCTCGCGCAGGGGGCGGCCTGCGGAATCCCGCCGTGGCGAGGGCGGGCAGAACTGGCCCGCTCCCGTGCATCCGAGCATCGCCGACCAGGAGGTGCCCTCATGCGCGTGACGCGACTTTCCGACACGGTCGCAGCACTCGCGGGCCCGGTGCGGCGCGGGAGTGTCCGGCGATGGTGGACGATCCCCGTGGCGGCGTGCACGGTGACGGCTGTCGTGGTGATGGCGGCCGGTTCGGCGGCGGCCACGCCGCCAGGGGACATGCTGGCGATAGCGTCCTCGCTGGATCAGGTGCTCACCAACCTGCGCAACTGGCTGATCGGCATCCTCGCCGCCCTGGCGACGGTCTGCCTGACCGTCGCTGGTGCTCGCTATGTGATCGGGGCGGGCGATCCGGCCGAGATGGAGAAAGCCAAAAGCGCCTTCCGCGCGGCGTGCCTGGGATACGCGCTGGCGATGCTGGCACCACTGATCGTCGCGGTCCTCCAATCGATCGTCGGGGCCTGACAGTGAGCGCCCAGGTTCCCGCCCGGCCCACCCTCGCCGCGCTGCAACGGGCACAACGCCCAGTCCGCGCCGCTGCGGCCACAGTGTCGGTGGTGCTCGCCGCGGTGCTGATCACCCTCACCAGTGTGATGAGTGCCGCCGCGCAACCACCACCGACACCGCCTGTGCCGCTGCCCTCGACTCCGGCAACACCCGCACCCACCACCACGACACC
>FTJU01001738.1_pt2 | contig 10348 bp, 13 predicted proteins | sample 1658961 | NCBI WGS metagenome assembly FTJU01 (sample SAMEA3914878, study PRJEB12502) | metagenome | biome: forest; material: soil | place: USA | collected 2012-03-12 | depth 0.3 m | reverse complement strand
ACCTCGTGGGTGTTCCGCATGGTCGGTAGACCGGTGCCGATATCGAGGAACTGGCGGATGCCCTCCTCGCCGGCCAGATAACCCACTGCGCGCATGAGAAACTGGCGCGACTGGATGGCCATGGTGGTGATGTCGGGGTCTACCTCGACACCGGCGTCACCGGCGATCCGATCGGTTTCGTAGTAGTCCTTGCCGCCCATCCAGTAGTTCCAGATGCGCGCCGAATGGGGGATGTCGGTCCGGATGAGCGGGCTGTGATCGTCGGACATGGGGCGGGACTCCTCGGCGAGCTGATAAACGGTGAACCGGACTGCTCAGGCGGCGGGTGTCGCGATTGGCTGGCACGGCCGATGTGCACTGTGACAGTACAAGATTCGCATCCGCTCGACTCTGGGATGGCCTGGTCGATGACGCATTTCGGGCGATGCGCGCGGTGGTGTGTCGAGCGCTCGCGTAACCCGTTGAACAGCCGACACGAAGAGGACCGGCAGGTCTGAATTCGTTTGTGCCGCATAGTGAAGCTTCGTGCTATCTTGCAGATGTTGGTGCAAATGCAAGAACGTTTGAGCGCACATCTGTAAGGCCGCTCGAGCGTACATCTCACACTGGAATCCGAGGAGTGGGGAAGTTGTTCGACACCGGTACACCCAAGATCAAAGGCGCGTGGCGCAAGAGCTCGTTCAGCGGTCCGTCGGGCGGTAATTGCGTCGAGGTCGCCGAGGCATCGGATGGTTCGATCGCCGTTCGCAATTCACGCGACCCTGAAGGCGGCATGCTGTTCTACACTCGACCGGAGATCGATGCGTTCGTGCGCGGCGCGAAGGCCGGGGAGTTCGACGACCTGACTAGTTGAGCGGTAACATAGGCGATCGGTGCGGTGTGTTCCTAAGTGTGGTTTTTGTGACACACTGTGGTCGAACCCGAGTATCGGAGATGACTTCATGATCGCAGAACCCGATGACGACGGTCGTGTGCAATCGGTTGTAATGGAACGTGGTCCGACCGTATTGCGGATCGCGCTGGGCGGGCAGTTGCGTGACCTCCGGGTGAAGAACGACATCACCCGTGAGGCCGCGGGTGACGCCATCCGCGGCTCACACGCCAAGATCAGTCGTCTCGAGTTGGGCCGCACCGGTTTCAAGGAGCGCGATATCCGCGACCTGCTGACCCTGTACGGCGTCACCGACGCCGAGGAGCGGGAACGTTTCCTGGATCTGGCCCGGCAGGCGAATGAGCCAGGCTGGTGGCATCGCTACAGCGATCTGCTGCCATCCTGGTTCGGCACCTACCTCGGCTTGGAGCAGGCCGCGACCAAGATCCGTACCTACGAGGCGCATCTGGTGCCCGGGCTGTTGCAGACACCCGAATATGCCAGGGCCGTAATGTCACTCGGGTACGAGGACGCCGATATGGACCGCCGCGTGCAGGTCCGGATTCGTCGGCAGGAGGTGCTGCGCCGCGCCGATCCGCCGGTCATCTGGGCGATCATCGATGAGGCAGCGCTGCATCGGCCGGTCGGTGGGGCGCAGGTGCACCGGGAGCAGATGGAACACCTCATCGAGCTGGCGGATTTGCCGAACGTCACGCTGCAGGTCCTGCCGTACTCCGCGGGTGAGCATGCGGCCGCGGGGAGTTCGTTCAGCATCTTGCGATTCGCCGAGACCGAACTGCCCGATATCGTCTACCTCGAACATCTGACCAGTGCACTGTATCTGGATAGGAAGCAGGATCTGGCGCTGTACCTATCGGTCATGGACCGTCTGAGTGTGCAGGCCGAGCCGCCCGGCGAGTCGCTCGAGATCCTCGCCGAGTACGCCCGGAAAGCCTGAGCGAACCAGGACCCCTATGGGCTGATCCTTCTTGCGCAGCATCAGTTCTGTACCGATACCGGCCTTGGCGAGCACTGCGAACAGGATGTCGCCGGAGGTGTCCGCGCCGATCGCACGGTCCGCAGGTTCGCGCCGAGTTCGGCCAGTGTCAGCTGCGGTACTCGGGGCCGTACCCGCCGGAGTAATGCGAATATTCTCGACCAGGGCGGTCTGTTGCCCGTCCGGTATGGCCGCGACTGGGTGGACCGGAATATCCAAAACATGTGTGCCCAAAGCGATTACGTCATTCGGTGTTCTTCTCCAGTGGTTTGCGAGTGCCGTATCCGGTGCGCAGTGCCACCTCGACGACCGCGGCCTGCTGCTGTTCGGTGAGTCGCGCGGCCTGCCTAGCGTCATCGCGTCCAGATACAGTGCGCAGGCCCACTCCAGCAGCAGTGCGGATTCGACGGCCTGGTACAGCGACGCACCGATGGTGACCGCGCCGTGATTGGCCATCAGCGCGGACTGCCTGCCCTGCAATGCCATTCGCACAGCATCCGCGAGTTCGGCGGTGCCGAAGGGGTGGACGGGGCGACTCTCGTGGCACCGCCGAGCAGCAGCTGCTGGTAGTGGATGACCGGCAGTTCATCGAGCACACAGGCGATGGCCGTTGCTTTGGGCGCATGGGTGTGCACCACTGCCTGCGTGCCATAGGTGCGATAAATATCGAGATGCAAACCCAATTCGGAGGTGGGTGCGTAGCGTCCGGTGACCACTCCGCCCGCCAGATCGACCACGGTGACTTCATCGGCGGTGACATCCGCGAGCACCGCGCCGGTGGCGGTGACAGCGACCAGATCGCCGCAGCGCAGGCTGACATTGCCCGCGGTGCCGATCAGCAGCCCCTGTGCGGCCAAGCGCGCACAGGCGGCCGCTACCTGGGCGCGTTCGGATGGTGCGACGGTGGTCATCCCGATACCCGATCCAAAACTGAATATGACGACTGATCGCCGCGGCGGGCGTCGAGGCGTTGACCATGATCAGAGTGGCTGCGGAGGCACGGATTTCGGCCGGCTCCCTATATCAGCACCTGCCGGATCGCGACGCCGTCATCGAAACCCTTGCCGCGGCCTGCACCGAGCAGTTGGCGGCCGAGGGTGCCGTGCTGCTGTAACTCGCGCGCCAGGTGCGCTGGGACGATCCGATCGATGTGGTGGTGGACGCATTCGTCCAGGTGTATCGGGAAAAGCCCGGCTTCCGCGCGCTTTGGTTCGGCAAGGATTTCAACGAGGCCGCACGGGCCGCCGATCGCGAGCACGAACGCCGGATGGCGGTGACGCTGCGCGATGTCATGCTTGCGCAGGGCGCCGTGGCCGATATCGAAGGTCTCGACATCTCCTGCCGCCGCCCATCTCATGGGTGATGCCGTCCTGTTGGAGGCATTACGATCCGATCCCGACGGCGACTCTGATCTGTTGTGCGAGGCCAAGGTCGCAGTGCGCGCCTATGCGGCACACTGGGCACCGTCGACCGAGGTGTGACGCAATTCGGTTGCACTGCTACATCATTGGATGCGATGGCCAGTGGTTACCGGTCACTGCTTGATGAAGCTGGAGGCGATGCGCCAGAAGGTGGCCGGCTGCAGGGCCTCGAGATCCCAGTCGTCGGCCATCGCATGCGCGGTCGTGACGATTCGGTCGATATCGAAATCGTGTCGAGTGGCCGCACCGGTTGACTCGACGGCATCGATGACGAAAGCGACTGCGGTTTCTCGCGAGTACGCGGTACTGCGCTGTCCTTTTCGGGTCGACGGTGTGCTCATAGTTGTTATACCGTTCGCTGGCTGGTCGACCAGTGCGGCTTCGGTGATTCCGAGCCGGCCGCCATGAAGTGGTTGGTCCATTCGAACGCCCATGACTTCTGGCGACAGCAAACCTCTGGCGACATCGGCCCTTGGTTCGCCCACGAGGCCTCCCCTGGTTGTCCCCTGTGATGCCTTGCGCGACTGAGTTTAGGTCGGTGTGCCTTTCGGATGCAAGCACATCTGCACGATCGATTGTGCGTTCGCAGTGGTATTTTCGCGCCTGCTAATAATCCGCGAACCGGCGCGATCGCGGGCGAATTTCGCGCGATCATTTCGCATTGATCACCACATCGGTGCTGTAGTGCACCTGCGTGCCTGGTTCGACAAATCGGTCGGCTGCGCAACGCCAGGCCAGGAAATGATCAGTGAAACGGTGCGCTTCGGCGGCCTCCTCGTCGACATATACCTGGTAGAGGAAAAACCGGTGCGGATCAACTCGGTCGGCACACACATCGAATCGCAGGCAACCAGGTTCCTCGCGCACCGATGCGGCCGCACTGCGACCGACCACATCGAGGAATTCGCCGCGGGATCCGGGGCGCAGCTTCAAGGAAGTGATACGGCTGAACACGGCTATGTTCTCCAATCTGGCGGCGAAAAATATCAATCGGTAAGTGCGGCACCGCCTTCGGCGACCGATTGGCTACCGATATCTGAGACCGCGTGCGATACCGGTGTGTCGCCTGCGACGAGCTCCAAAGTGGTGTGCGTGGTCTGTGCCGCGTGCAGAATTTCGGCGAGGACGGCGGCGACATCGGCACGGGCGATGCTGCCGAAAGGCAGCGGCGGCGTGCTCAGCAGAACCCGGTCGGTCGCGGCGGTATCGAGCAGGCGGCCGGGGCGCAGGATCGTCCAATCGAGGTCGCGGGCCCGCAGGTCGTCCTCGGCCTGGGTCTTGGCGTCGATATAAGCGGCCCACACCTCATCGGTGCTGGATGCGGGAGGCTTACCCGCACCCATGGTGGAGATCTGCACGAACCGCCGGACCCCGGCCGCCTCGGCGGCATCGGCCAACAGCACCGACCCGCCCTTGTCCACCGTGTACTTGCGGGCCACCCCGCTGCCCGCACCGGCGCCCGCGGCGAAAATCACGGCGTCGGAACCCTGCACGACGGCGGCGAGCTCCGCCACCGTGCTGTGCTCGAGATCGAAGACGACCGGTCGTGCGCCGGTCGCCGCGACCTCGGCCGCATGGTCGGCATTGCGGATCAAGCTGTCGACCTCGTCGCCGAGCCCGGTGAGTATCTCGCCGAGCAGTAATGCGATCTTCCCGTGTCCTCCGGCGATAACGACGCGCATAGCGGATCCTTTCTCAGCGTTCGGGTCCTCCGGGATTACACGCTGCCTGGACCGTGGCCTGATAACCCACCGCCGGCCGCCAGGGTTCCAGATTCCAGCTCTCCTTGTCGGGCTGCACCATGCGGGCCCAGACCCAGTGGCAGACGAGCTGGTCACGCATTCCGGGCGTATCGGCGTCGGGGGAGTGCGTGAGCACCTCCTGCCACGCCCGTTCCTCGGTACCGGGAAAGGCCTCGCGCCGCCCGGCCTCGGTGGGGTAGACCAGCAGGCGCGGGCCGTCGACCCCCTCGGTCCAAGTGGTGTGGTCGATGAGCGGCATACCGGCGTAGGGGTCGACGCTCGGCAGTGTGGAAAGGGGAGTGGTGGGCGCGGCCATGGTCGTCGTGGTGGTTGTCGTCACGGTCGTCACGGCCGACGGTGTTGCGTCGGAGTCGCAGGCGGCGACGGCCGTGACCAGCGCGCCGCAGCACAGCAGCACCGCAACCCATCGTTCGGTATTCCGCTGGGTCAACGTCGATCCTCCCGCATGGTGTCCACCATCCGAGAGTAGCCACCGTGCGGCGGTGCAACAGCCATACCGGGAAGTGACAGCCGAGTGTTTACGGCATCGGTCACAGTGAGCGGCACGGCGGCCGGCGCGGCCCGGTCGCACCTTGCTGGCGACCGTCACGGTGACCCCGGCGTCGATCCGCGGCCGAAGTGAATTCCCAGGCGCGGTTCGGGTGGCGGCTCACTCGAGAACGAGTGCGTCCTCAGGGATCGGACGGTCGAAGCAGACGGTGATCCGTCGGGTAGGTGGATCCTGGATATCCGTCGGATACACCGAGTTTCGCGCGATGGAAGCCGTATCAGATTTCACAGTGCCGTGCATGCCACCGTCTCCTTCCGGCCCGACTCGCCGCGTCGATAGATCGACGGCCTCGAACTCTACGATGGCGTGCCGACAACGCCGGTCTTCGAATGGCATTCGCCGATCGACGGACTCATTCCCATCGATGCGGTGGTGAATACCGATAGGCGTTGGTGCGCGGCCGGGGCACGGGTGCAATCCGAGCAGATCCCGGTACCCGACCATCTCACCGCCGCGGTCCTGGGCATTCCGGCGGCGCTGAATTGGTTGGATGCGCGATTCCGCGGGGAAGTTGCGCCGAGCAACTGTTGAGAACGAGCACAAGCGAATTGGTGCGATCCGGCGTACGCCGGATCGGCACCGAGGCGGATCCGCGTTGCAGGACAGGGGGATTCGGCTCGGATTGTTGCGATTCGGCGACGTGACACACACAACTCGGGCACGGCGGGGCCTGCGGACGATTCACCTCGGTTAGCCTGACTTCCTGGCCTCGGCACTCAGGGGCATTTCGGGGGTCGAAGGCACCGTAAACCCGGGCCAGCGAACCCGACGTCGCACCCTGGGGCGTGTGTTGATGAGTTGCCTGCGTGTCATAATTTTCGCGCTGTTGCTGGTGTGTCCGGTCGCGACGGGGGAGTCGGCGGCCGAACCGCCGCCCGCCATTCCCGGTCTGCCCGCCTTGCCGATTCCGACCGGCGGCGGTTCGATCCTGCCGGATCTGCAGCGGTGGATCGATAGCGTGATCCCGCCGCCGCCGATCACTCCCGGGCCGCCGGTGTCGGGTCCGATGCAGGGGGCGGCCCCCCTGTCCCCGGCGCTGGCGGCCCTGCGCCAGGCCTCGGCACCGAGTGCCATCGGTGATCCGATCTTCGACGCGTGGCCGGCGAATCTGGAGGTCTACGCACCGGGCGAGCTTTTGGAGGTGCGGGATGTCAGCGCCACGGCCGGGCCGCTGGTGCTGGTGCCCATGCGGCAGGCGCTGCTGCTGAAGTACCGCACCACCGATTCGCGCGGTGCGGCCTCGTATGCCACCGCGACCTTGATCATTCCGGCCACCGCATGGCCAGGGCCGGGAAGCCGACCGGTCGTGGTGAACAATCTCCCGATCGACGCGCTCGGCCGGGACTGCCTGCCCGGCTATACCCTCGCGCACGGCTGGTCACGCACTACCAGCATCACCGACTTTCTCCCGCCCACAACACAATTGGCGGCATTGCGCGGATACGCGGTACTGGTTCCGGATCATGAGGGACCGTGGATGGCCTACGCGGAGCCCTATGTCGCCGGACATGCCGTCCTCGATGCCATTCGCGCGGTACGCGGACTGCGTCCCGACGAATTCGGCGACAGCCGATTCGGTATGACCGGCTACTCCGGCGGTGCCATCGCCACCAAAGGAGCCGTGAAGCTGATCGATAGCTACGCACCGGATTTGGCCGGATCGATCGTCGGCGCCGCGCTCGGTGGCGTGCCTGCCGACTATGAAATCCTCGGGCGCAGCATGAACGGCAACCTTGCCTCGGGGGTGTTCCTGGCCGCGACCTTCGGCGTCGGCCGGGAGCGCCCGGAGATCCTGGCCAGCATGAACAATCTGGCGCAGTGGGCGGCGACCTCACCCCTGAAAGATCTCTGCGGCAGCGTATTCGGCGCGGTCGGTGTGCTGATGCTGCCCATCGATATCGCCGCCAAGATTCCGGATCCACTGCATTCCGAGGTCGCCACCGAGATATACGATGCGACGCGCATGGCGGGAATGAAGTCCGGGACCCCGCTCTACATCTACAACGGCGAGCAGGAATTCTGGATCCCGGCCGAGGGCGCGCGCAACCTCTACCGGGAACAGTGCGATCTCGGCGTGTCGGCGGTGTATCGCAGTATCCTCGGTGAACACATCATTGCCGGCGCACTCGGCTATCCCGAGGCGATGATCTGGCTGGATCAGCGTCTGCAGGGCGTACCCCCGCACGATGAATGCTGAACGAATCATATCGATCACCTATCAGAGTTGCATCTGGCGCCCAGGCAGCGATGTATGACATGTGACGGTTTCGAGTGGATCCGAGCAGGCCCGAGCGATGGTGGGGCGCCACTATCGGATGTCCGACCATTACGAGGTCGGACGGGAGAAGATTCGCGAGTTCGCCCGTGCGGTTCGCGGCTTCCACCCGGCGCACTGGCATGAGGACGCGGCCTGTGAACTCGGCTACGACGCGCTCATCGCACCGCCGACCTTCTCCTCGATCATCTGGCTGCTGCTACAGCGCAGGATGTTCGAGTCGGTGCTGACCGGTTACGACATCAGCCAGGTGCTGCAGACCGAGCAGAGCATTCGGGCGCACCGGCCGCTCGTCTCCGGTCACCAACTGCGCTGCGACTCCTACATCGAATCGTTCCGGCAGTTCGGCGATATGGACTTCATGGTCATCCGGAATGTGCTCACGAACCAGTACAGGGAAGTGCTGCAGACCGCGCACACGACGGCGGTGGCCCGCACCGATGCCGAGGTCGCCACCGAATTGGGCACCACGGTCGACGGCGTCATTATGAGTGGCGAGGCGCTGGCCGAACGGCAGGACGCGACCCGGCGGTTGCCCGAGCATGCGTTGAACGGCGTCATGTTCGAATGCTTCGACGAGATGCCGCCCGGGGCCGATGTGGACGAAAGTCCGGTGCGGGTGCCGTGTGGCATCGCGTTCGACGAGCTGCGGGTCGGTGCCGAGCTGCCCACCCGCGTCATCCAGCTCTCGCGCGGTGATCTGGTGAATTATGCTGGGGTGTCGGGTGATTCGAATCCGATTCACTTCAGTGAGCGTGTCGCGGTCGCCGCGGGACTGCCCGGTGTGGTGGCGCACGGCCTGCTGACCATGGGTCTCGGCGCGAGCTATATCACCGACTGGCTCGGCGATCCGGCCGCGATCGCCGCATACGGTGTGCGGTTCGCAGGATTCGCCCCGGTCTCGGCCACCCGACAGTCCGAGATCGAATTCCGCGGCCTGGTCAAGGCATTGGATCCGGACCGCAGTGCGGCCACGATCGCACTCACCGCGACCTCCGATGGCCGCAAGCTGTTCGGTCGGGCGACGGCGGAGGTTTTGCTGCGCTGACCGAACATGTTCCGGAGTGTCCTTGCAGATGTGCGAATGCTTGTGGAAATGGCGCATTTTGGTTCTAGAGAGTCGCGGCTGATCCATGGCAGACTCATCGAATGCGTGCTTCAGAAGTGCGACATTCGTTTCCCGGCAAGGATCAGGTTGCCGACGGTGGACCTACCGTACTGCGGATGATGCTCGGCAGTCGGATGCGACGACTGCGCGAGGCCTGTGACGTCTCCCGCGAGGATGCGGGTGAGGCGATCCGCGGTTCGCATTCCAAGATCAGCCGACTCGAGTTGGGTCGCACCGGTTTTCGGGAACGCGATCTACTCGATCTCCTTGCGCTCTACGGGGTCACCGACCCGGAGGAGCGCGAGGAGTTCAAGGAACTCGCGCGCCAGGCCAATGCCTCGGGCTGGTGGCACCGCGACAGCGATTGGTTGCCGAAGTGGTTCGACACTTATCTCGGACTCGAGCAGGCCGCCAAGCTTATCCGCGGCTACGAGCCGAGGGCGGTACCGGAATTGCTGCAGACCGCCGACTATGCGCGGGCATTGCTGGCGCTGGCGCATCCGGCCGAGTCGGCGGCGGCGATCAACCGGCGGGTAGCGCTGCGGTTGCGCCGTCAAGAGATATTGCACCGCCCGCATCCGCCGCAGTTGTGGCTGATCGTCGAGGAGGCCGCGCTGCGCAGACCGATCGGTGGGTCGACGGTGTGGCGAGCCCAGCTCGAGCATTTGCTGCGTATCGCCGAAGAGCCGCACATCACCGTGCAGGTGCTGCCCGATCATGTCGGCGGTCCGGCGTTGGCCGATGGTGCGTTCACCATGTTGCGCTTCGTGGAAACCGATCTCCCCGACATCGTCTATCTGCAGCAACTCACCAGTGCGCTGTATCTGGACAAGCCCGCCGATCTCGACGCGTATCGCGCGGTGGCCAATCAGCTATCGGTCCATGCCGCGCCGCCGGAGTACACCCCTGGATTGCTGCGCGCCTTGTGTGAACGGCATCCGGAGACGCTCGATGACCCGGCCGCGCCACGCGATTCGCGGTGAAACGCCGAAAACAATATGCGGCACAATCGAACTCGGGGTGGTGCGGTGCAACGTGGGGTTCGTCAACTGCGTACGGTGTGATGCCTGGTCTCATACGATAGGACCCGCACAGGTCCCATGGACGAAGGTGTTGACAATGACCGACGATGCTGCGCCCTCAACCCGGCTCGATCAAGCGATCGATCAGGGTAAACCGAGTATCGCCAGGGTCTATGACTATCTGCTCGGCGGTAAGGACAACTATCTGGTCGACCAGGAGATCGGTGATCATTTCAAGGTGAACCTGCCCGGTTCGGTGGCGATCGCCTTCACCAGCAGGCAGGCGTTGATCCGCGGGGTGCGCGATATGGCTCGCGTGGGTATGCGGCAGTTCATCGATT
>FTJU01000134.1_pt1 | contig 10364 bp, 13 predicted proteins | sample 1658961 | NCBI WGS metagenome assembly FTJU01 (sample SAMEA3914878, study PRJEB12502) | metagenome | biome: forest; material: soil | place: USA | collected 2012-03-12 | depth 0.3 m | reverse complement strand
CCCCGCCGCCCGCCGATCCCGGCCAGCGCCTCGTCATCGAGGAGACCGACGCCGGGCTGGTCTACACGGTCATCGACCGCGCCTCGGGCGCGGTGGTGGTCCGGACCTCGCGGGAGGAGGTGGCCCAGATGGGCAGCCGCGCGGGCTACGCCGCCGGCGCCCTGATCCGGGCCAAGGCTTGAGGCGGCAGGACGAACAGAGTTTCCGCGCTCAAGGCGCCAGCCGATAGCGCGACAATCCGCGCTCAAGCAGGCGCCAGCCGGTAGCGCGACAAAAAGAGTTTCAAAGTTCGGGTTGAGAGCCGAAAGGGCGGGGTCAGCTCCTCAGGGAGCGAGCCCCGCCTTAGTTCGTTGGGGCGGTTCGCCTTAAAATTTATGGTTAATAACCTGATAACCACGTTTCCCTAGCCTATCCTCCCGCGACGCCAAATGCGTCGGCCGCGATTCGCGGTCAGTGGAGAAGGCTCATGACGATTAGCGTTCAGAACAATTCCGCGGCCCTGTTGGCCTTGCAGAGCCTGAATCGCACCAACGACAAGCTCGCCAATGTGCAGCAGCAGATTTCCACCACCCTCGCGGTCGCGCAGCCGAAGGACAATCCGTCGGTCTGGGCCACCGCCACGGGGCAGCAGAACGACGTCAACGGCCTGGCCGCCGTCACCCAGAGCCTGAACCGCGCCTCCTCGATCTCCGACGTGGCCCTGTCGGCCGGCCAGTCGGTGATGGACCTGCTCAGCCAGCTGAAGCAGACGACGCTGAACGCCCAGGATCCGCAGCTGGACGCGACCGGCCGGGCATCGCTCAACGGCAACTTCGCCGGTCTTCTGCAGCGCATCACCACCACCTTGCAGAACGCGTCGTTCGACGGGACCAACCTGCTCGACGGCTCGACCGGCAACCTCAGCTTCCTGGCCACGGCCGACGCCAGCCAGATGGTGACCCTGCCGGCCGAGAACCTTTCGCTCGGCGGCGGGATCATCACCCTCTCGTCGACCGCCACCATCAACTCGACCCAGGCCGCCTCGGCGGTGATGGCCCAGATCGACGCCTCGATCGCCAACGCCACCTCGGCCCTGGCCAACATCGGCGACCAGTCCAAGCTGCTGAGCGCGCACAACACCCTGGTGCAGAACCTGTCGAGCGTGCTGACCCAGGGCCATGGCGACCTGGTCGACGCCGACACCGCCGCCGACAGCGCGCGCCTGGCCGCGCTGCAGGTGCAGCAGCAGCTTGGTCAGCAGTCGCTGAGCATCGCCAACTCGATGACGAGCACCCTGCTCAGCCTGTTCCGGTAGGCCGCTCTAGAATCTTGGAGTTAGACCGCGTTCGAGCGGCGAAACCGCTCACACTTTCGCCTAACGCGGTCTAGCGGATCATGTCCATGGCGAACGGCTCCCCGCGCTTGAGCGGGCGGGCGGCCTTCCTGCCCAACACCTCGGGCAGGCGGGCGGGCTCCAGGCCGTAGCCGGGCCGGATCGAGCGGACGTCGTCCTTGGTCAGCAGCGCGCCCTCGGGCACGTCGCGCACCACATAGAGCGAGCGTCGGAACTGGCGGTTGAAAGCCTCGGTCTCGCTGCGCTTGTAGGCGGCCGCGCCCACGGCGTCGAAGGCCGAGCGGCAGTCGTCCACCAGGGCCTTCAGCTCCGCCGGCTCCAGGGAGAAGGCCGCGTCCGGCCCCCCGTCGGCGCGGGCCAGGGTGAAGTGCTTCTCGATCACGCGGGCGCCGAGCGCCACGGCGGCCACCGCCGCCGCCGTCCCCGGCGTGTGGTCCGACAGGCCCACGACGCAGCCGTAGTCGGCTTCCAGGCGCGGGATCATGGCCAGGTTGGCTTCGGCGAAGGTCGCCGGATAGGCGCTCACGCAATGCAGAAGGCAGACCCCGCCGGCGCCGGCCTTCAGCGCGGTGTCGACCGCCTGGCCGATCTCCTCGGGGCTGGTCATGCCGGTGGAGATGATCAGGGGCTTGCCGCCCGCGGCCGCCCGCGCGATCAGCGGCAGGTCGACGGCCTCGAACGAGGCGATCTTGAAGGCCGGGGCCTCCAATTCCTCCAAGAGCTCGATGGCCGTCTCGTCGAAGGGCGAGGAGAAGCAGATCAGGCCGCGCTCGCGCGCCCGGGCGAACAGGGCCGCGTGCCATTCGTAGGGCGTGAAGGCCTCCGAATAGAGGTCGTGGAGAGTGCGGCCGTCCCACAGCCCGCCCTCCAGGCGGAAGCCCGGGCCATCGTGGTCGATGGTGATGGTGTCGGCGGTGTAGGTCTGCAGCTTGACCGCGTCGGCGCCCGCGTCGGCGGCGGCGTCGACCAGGGCCAGGGCGCGGCTGAGCTCGCCGTTGTGGTTGCCCGACAGCTCGGCGATGACGAAGGGCGGATGCCGCGGCCCGATCGGCCGGCCGGCGATGGCGAACGAAGCGCCCACGGGTTTCTCCAGCCCCCTGAACTCAGCCAACAAACTCTGGCAATCTATCCTCTGCTAAACATGGCTTACACGCGTTAATGCTTTGTCGCCTCGGCAGGGTGGAATCGCATGATCGACCTCAGGGACCTGGTTTCGGAAGACGCCGGCCGGCTCTTCGCCTGGCGGCGCGAGCCGGAGGTCAACCGCTGGATGAGCGACTCGCCGCCCGACACGCCCGAGGCGCAGCAGCGCTGGGTGGATGCGGTGATCGCCGATCCGGACCGCAGCGGCTGGATCATCACCTGGGCCGGCAAGCCCGCCGGCTTCCTCATGCTGAGCGGCCTGACCGGCTGCAACCGCCGGGCGGAGTGGGGCTGGTACATCGGCGATCCGGAGGCGCGTGGCCGCGGGGTGGGGCGGGCGGCCCAGGCGCTGGGACTCGACAAGGCCTTCGACCAGTTCGGCCTGGAGAAGGTGTGGGCCGAGGTGCTGGCCGACAACGAGGCGGCGCTGAAGGCCCAAGCCGCCTGCGGCTTCCGGCGCGAGGGCTATCTGCGCGCCCACGCGCTGAAGGACGGGGTGTTCCGCGACGTGGTCCTGCTCGCCATCCTGGCCGAGGAATGGCGCGCCCGACGGGCCCAGGTGCGCAAGGCCCTGGCGCTGTCGCATCTGATCGCGGCCTGATCCCGCTCATAGGGTCATGGGGTTCGGCGCGGCTATCGCCGTCCCGACGTTGCGTCCCATAGGCGGGGGTCTTCGGTCCCCAGGCGCCACAGGGCCAGGGTTTGCGCTCCGGCCGCGCGGGCGATGGCGATCTGCCGGTTCACGGCGATCGCATCGGACATCCACACGACATGGGCGCCGTCGCCGGCGACATAGTTGAAGTGCTCGGCGCCGCTGGCCTCGTCCCGTTCGAGCTTGGCGTGCATCTTCGCCGCGAGCGCCTCCGCGTCGGCGATGGACAGGACGGCGGCGGGTCCGCTGGAGGGCCAGTCGTAGGCGTAGGCGGCGATGCCGACGATCGCCTTGCCGGGCGGCGCCTGCGCCATCGATCGCCTGAGCACGGCGCCGAACCACGGATCGGACGCGATGGGGCCGGGCGGGCCGGTTTGCCAGTGCTCGTCATAGGCCATGAGGATCAGGCGATCCGCGGCCTTGCCGAGCGCGGCCAGATCCCAGTCAGGGTTGGACACCGGCGCCGTGATCGCCAAGGTCCAGCCGTGACGGCGGCAGAGGTCGCGGGCCGAGCCGAGGAACGCCAGCAGATCAGGCTGTGAACCCGCCGGAAGGTCCTCGAAATCGAGGACGAAGCCGCTGGCCTTGGCGCCGACGGCCTGGGCTTCGAGATCGTGGAGCAAGATCGAGGCGGCGCCCTTGTCGTGCAGCAGCGCGGCCGCGCCCGGCCCGTCCCACGCGCCCTGGAGGGCGTTCTGCACCATCAGCCAAAGCTGGGGCCTGGGCGAGAGCGCCGCGACCGCCGCACGGCCGGCCGGATCGGGAGCCACGGTGACCTTGTGGTCGGGTCCGGTGACCGACACCCATGCCGGAATGACCGCATCCAGGCCGCCGCCGTGCTCGCGGACCGACCCGAGGCTTTGTCCGTCCCACGGGACGTAGAAGCCGATCATGTGCGGCGCGGCGGCCCAGCTCACGCCGGCCGGCGCCGCGATGACCAGCGCGGCCATCAGCCCGGCGAACCGACGCGCGATGCTCAAGGCCGCGATCCCCTCGGGGCGAACGCGATATCGGCTGTACGGGAGTGGTCCATGCGAGGATGCGCTGCCGCCGATCATCATTTCCAGGACGGGGACATTGGCAGTTTCCCGCGCTGCCGGGAACGCCCGCCTTCCATCCATCTTCGACCTTGTCGCCATACGATCTGGGACCCGTGCGCCACATACTATGTGCTAGACAGTGTGTGGCACACAGTGTATACCGCACAGCATGCCTACTGACGCCGATGTCTACGAAATCCTTCGCCTGGAGCTTCGCCGGGGGTCTCTGATCCTCGCGGTGCTCGGCCTGCTGCGGGCGGAGCATTACGGCTACACCCTGCGCAAGGCCTTGGCCGGGCAGGGCGTCGAGATCGACGAAGGGGCGCTGTACCCGATGCTGCGCCGCCTCGACAGCCAGGGCCTGCTGACCAGCACCTGGCGCGAAGAGGACAAGCGCAACAAGCGCTTCTACCGCCTGTCGCCCGAGGGGGACGCCGTGTTGCGGCGCCTCGAGCAGGACTGGCGCGCCATGAACACGTCGATCGAGGGGATCCTCAAGGAGGGACCACAATGAATCTCGTGGATCGTTATGTGGCGGCCATCGGCCGCGAGCTTCCCCGGCGCAACGCGGCCGAGATCACCGCCGAGCTGAAGGACGTGCTGCTGTCCAAGATCGAGGACCGCGAGTCCGAGCTCGACCGCCCGCTGACCGACAAGGAGATCGAGCAGCTGCTGATCGACTTCGGCCATCCGCTGGTGGTGGCCGGCCGCTACCGCAAGATGCAGTACCTGATCGGGCCGGAGCTGTTCCCCTATTGGGTGGCCACGGTGCGCATGGTGCTGATGATTGGCGGGGCGATCGTCCTGGGCGGGATACTGGTCGCCGGCGCCAGCGCGACCACGCCGGTGATGTTCGTGCTGAAGCACGTGCTGAGCGCGGCCTGGCCGGCCCTGATCTACGCCTTCGGCGTGGTCACCCTGGTGTTCGCGGCCATGCAGTGGTCGGGCAAGGACCTGAAGATCCGCTTCAACCCGCGTCGGCTGCCGCCGGCGCGCGCGCCGGGCCGCAAGCGGTTCGACATGATGGCCGACATCGCCGGGGCCGTGGTGGTGCTCTTGTGGTGGACGGGCCTGCTCCGGTTCCGCGCCTGGCTGCCCGTGCCGCCCGCCATCGACGTGCATCTGTCCGCCGAATGGGCGCCGTTCTACCTGCCGATCGTCGCCTATCTGGCGGTCGACATCGCGATCAACCTTTTGGCCCTGCTCCAGCCGGGCCTCGGCAAGCTCAACGCCGGCCTCGCCATGGCCAAGCACCTTGCCGGCTGCGCCCTCGTCGGCCTGATCCTCAAGGCCGGCCACTGGGTCGACATCGTTCCCTCGGCGACCATGCCGCCGCAGGTCCAGGAGAGGATGACCCTGGGCTTCGACAGGGGCGTCCAGCTCGCCCTGACGGCGGTCGTCGCGATCTACGCGATCAAGGCCATCCTCGCGGCGCTTCGCCTGTGGCGGGCCCAGCAGGAGGACGGCCGCACCGGCGACGGCGACTCCTCCGCGGCGGCGACCTTCTACACGGTCTGAACCGCCTGCCTGGAAACCCCGGGGACACGCGCGGACGTCGTGCGTGTCTCCTTTTGCATGCGGCCTCGCCGTCTTGAAACCGACTTGCCGGCGGCGTAGCCAGGGGCATGGGCTTGTTCTCGGACCGGCGGATGATCCTGGCGGGCGGCGGCGCCGCGGCGCTGCTGCTGGGGCTGGGCGTCGCGCTGGCCCTGGTCATGCACGCGCCCAAGCCCTCCGGTCCGCCGCCGGCGTCCAAGGGCGGGCTGGTGGTCGAGCAGGGCAGGGACGACGCGCCCGTCGATCCCGGCCGGCCGCTGCGCTGCTTCGTCGGCGGCCAGATGGTGGGCGAGATGACCCTCGCCCAATGCGCCAAGAAGAACGGCGTGGCGTCGCGCGCGCTCGACTTGGGGGTCGACGCCACCGGCGCCCTGGCGGCGGCCAGCGACACGGGCCTGGTGGTGCAGCCGCTCACGCCCGAACAGGCCCAGCAGGTCCCCACGGGCGCCCCGCCGGCCGCGCCGCCCGGCGTGGCCCCGGTCGCGGGAGGCGCCGGCGCGCCCACCGCGCCCTGTTGGCGGCGCGACAACGACTGGCGCCGCCTGCCCACCGACCTGACGCTCAACGCCTGCGTCCAGGCGCTCTACGCCGGCCGCTGCGTGAAGCCGGGCGAGGCCGCCTACGGCCGCTGGGGCGAGGAGACGCTGCGGCTGGTGCCGCGCCGGGTCGAGGCCTCCTCGGACAACCGCACCTTTCGCCCGCTGGTGGACCAGGGCGCGAACTGCACCACCCCGGCCATTCCGGGTTGAGCGCGCCGGGGCTGACGCCATCCGGGCTGACGGCGCCGCGGCGGCCGGCTAGACTGCGCCCATGACCATCGCCCGCCTTACCGCCCTGGCGCTCGCCGCCGTGTCCGTCGCCGCCCTCGGGGCCTGCGAGAAGCAGATCGAGGCGCCCTACGACAAGGGCGTTTGCTGGCACATGGTGCTGCTCACCGGCGGCAAGGTGCGGTTCAACAAGCTGTCGGAGAACCGGCCGAGCCTGGAGAGCTGCGCGGTGTCGCTGGAGGGCATGCGCGAACGGTTCCTCGGCCTTGGCAGCACCCAGGAGGACGTGATCGGCGCCTACCAGGGCAACTTCCTGTTCCTGGGCCGCACCGGCGTGTTCACCGCGACCTCGCTCACCGGCGCCCGCTGGCCCGCCCTGGTGCGCACCAGCGACGGCCGCCTGGCCCCGCCGGGCGCGGTGGCGCAGTAGTGCCCTCGCTCCTGAGCTTCCTCGCCTTCGGCCTGATCGCGCTCGGCATGGTGCTGACGCCTGGGCCGAACATGATCTACGTGACCTCGCGCTCGATCTGCCAGGGCCGTACGGCGGGGCTGATCTCGCTCGGTGGGGTGGGCCTGGGCTTCGTCGTCTACCTGCTGCTGGCCGCCTTCGGCATCACCGCCGTGGTCATGGCCGTGCCCTACGCCTATGGCGCGCTGAAGCTGGCGGGCGCCGGCTATCTGGCCTGGTTGGCGTGGCAGGCCCTGAAGCCCGGCGGGGCCTCGCCCTTCGCCGTGAAGACCCTGCCGCCCGACAGCCCGCGCAAGCTCTTCCTGATGGGGCTGGTGACCAACCTGCTCAATCCCAAGATCGCGGTGCTCTACCTGTCGCTGCTGCCCCAGTTCATCGACCGCGCCCAGGGCCACGTGCTGGAGCAGTCCCTGGCGCTCGGCGGGGTGCAGATCGCCATCAGCCTGACGGTCAACGCCCTGATCTGCTGCGCCGCCGGGACCATCGCCGGCTTCCTCGCCCGCCGCCCGGCCTGGGCCCGCGTGCAGCGCTGGCTGATGGGCTGCGTGCTGGGCGGCCTGGCGGTGCGCATGGCGACGGAGAAGGCGCGCTGAGGCCTAACGCAGGGGCTTCATCAGCAGGCCGTCGACCCGCTCGCCATCGCCGAGCTTGATCCGCCACTCAATCCGGCCCTTGTCGAAGGCCGTGGTGAAGACGTCGGCTCCGCCTGCGTCGACCGAGTCGAACTGGATCGAGTGAAGCGCCCCCAGCGCCGTCATGAAGCGCTTGCCGGCCTCGACCTGCCGACGCATCGCGGCGGCGAGGACGGGCCCCATGCGGCTGTAGTCTGGCTCTCCTCGTTGCATCTCGCCGATCACGCGCCGGAGGGCCTGCTCCGTTCCGGCCGAGGCGACGGCTGGCGGCGGATCGACGAAGCGGCTGACGATCTGGGTGAACTCGGCCGGCTGCTCCATGTAGACGAGGTGCCCGGCCTTGCGCACCACGACGCGCCGCGCGCCGTGGATGGCGTATTCCAGCGCCCCGGCCTTGGCTTGGTTGTCGGCGATGTCGTCCTCGCCGACCAGCACCAGGGTCGGGACCTTGATTTCGCCCAGCCTCGGCGCGGCCGGGGGCGACGGCGTGGCCGGATCCTGGTGGTTCATGTCCTGTGGGCTGGCCTTCTCCAGCGCGATCAGCCGCTGGACATTGGCGTCGTCGCCTCGCGCCAGGACCCAAGACCCCTTGATCGCGCCTTCGAGGTCGCCGCTGGCGAGCTTGGCCATCTGTTCGGCCATTCGCATCTGGAAGTAGTCGGAATAGCTGAAACCCGACACGTCCGGCCCGACCAGCACCAGCTTGTCGACCTGCCTGGGGTGGGCGAGCGTGAACTCGACGGCGATGCCGCCGCCGTTGGAGGCGCCGACGATGGTGGCGTGGTCCATGCCGGCCGCCTTCATCACCGCCGCCACGTCCTCCACCGGCGAATAGGGCGCCTTGGCCTCGGGCGAGCGGCCATAGCCGCGCCGGTCGTAGCGGACGACGTGGAAGGTCTTGCACAGGTCCGGCCAGACGTCGTCCCAGACGACCGAATGGAGGACGCCGTCGTGCAGCAGCACCAGGGTCTTGGAGCCCGAGCCGCAGGTCTCGTACCAGAGCTTGCCGCCGGGCACGTCGACGAAGGCTCCGGGGACGAAAGCGCCGGGCGCGGGCTGGGCGGGGGACGCGGAGGCGAACAGGGCGGCAGGCAGCAGGCAGCCGGCCAGGGCGAGCGCCCGGGCTACGCGTTTCATGGCCATCTCCGGATGTGGGGGCGGGGGTCAGCCCGCCTGTTTCAACGCTTCGGACCCTTCGTCGGGGACCCACTCGAGGATCTCGCCCGGTTGGCACTCGAGGTACTGGCAGATCGCCTCCAGGGTGGAGAAGCGGATGCCCTTGACCTTGCCGGACTTGAGCAAGGACAGGTTGGCCTCGGTGATGCCGACGGCGCGGGCCAGGGCGTTGGAGCGCACCTTGCGCTTGGCCATCATGACGTCGAGGCGGACGATGATGGCCATCAGACGAACTGGCTCCTGTCTTGCTCGATCTCGTGGCCGAGTTGCATGACCTGGGCGATGACGTAGACGATGGCGCCGAGGATCAGCTCCTGGATGCTGGAGCCGTGCATCCAGCTCTGGTCGATGGCCAGGTGCAGGCTGCTGAGGAACGTGTGGCCGAGCCAGGGCGCGATGGCGATGACGATCAGGGCGGCGCCGACATGCTTGAGGCTGCGCGCGTTCTCGGGCGTGAACACCACGCCCTTGGCGTAGAGGCCGAACAGCCGGCGCAGGCTCCAGAACAGCAGGACCATCGGCACGATGTGCAGCAGGCCGACCGGCACGTGGGCGAGGCGCTGGACCACCGGCATGGCTTCGGTCGGGATATAGCCGGCGGGCAGGGGGTGCGGATGGCCGGGATGGCCCCACGGCACGTACAGGCTGATCAGGCCGCCCTTGGGGCCAAGGGTTATGGCGTTGCCCGCGTAGGGGACGATGAAGTCCACGATCAGGGGCAGGGCGACGAGGCCGGAGCCGACCGCCAGCGCCAGGAACAGGATCTCCAGCCCCCGGCTGACCAGGCGCATGCGGCGAAGGGCCGGCGGCGGGGCCGGCTGGGGCGTCTCGACGGCGAAATCGATGAAGGCGGCTTGGCTCATGGGTTCCTCCCCTGGCTGAGGCCCTAACGATTCCGCGAAAAGAAATTACTGTCAAACGATAATATCAACAGGAAAGATTAAGAGAACATTAATAGAACATTGACACCTGAGCGCCGGCCGCTAGGTTCGATTCGATGCCGCACCGAATGTGCGGATGACAGCGAGGCGAGGGTCCGATGGCGGGTAGCGTGAACAAGGTCATTCTGGTGGGCAACCTGGGCCGCGACCCCGAGATCCGCACCCTGGGCTCAGGGGACCGGGTCGCCAACCTGCGCATCGCCACCTCCGAGACCTGGCGCGACAAGGCCTCGGGCGAGCGCAAGGAAAAGACCGAGTGGCACCAGGTGGTGATCTTCAACGAGAATATCGTGAAGGTGGCCGAGAACTACCTGCGCAAGGGCTCGACCGTGTACATCGAGGGCGCCCTGCAGACCCGCAAGTGGACCGACCAGCAGGGCGTGGAGAAGTACTCCACCGAGATCGTCCTGCAGCGCTTCCGCGGCGAGCTGACCATGATCGGCGGCCGCAGCGAGGGCGCCTCGGCCGGCGGCGGCGGCGACGACTATGGCCAGTCCTCGGGCTTCCAGTCCGGCGGCCGCGCCCAGGGCTCGGGCCCGCGCGAAAGCTTCTCGGCCGACCTCGACGACGAGATCCCGTTCTAGGGAGCGACCTCCCCTGTAAGCGGCAGCGAACGGGGGAGGGGGACCGCCCGCCGAAGAGCGGGTGGTGGAG
>FTJU01243417.1_pt1 | contig 10386 bp, 6 predicted proteins | sample 1658961 | NCBI WGS metagenome assembly FTJU01 (sample SAMEA3914878, study PRJEB12502) | metagenome | biome: forest; material: soil | place: USA | collected 2012-03-12 | depth 0.3 m | reverse complement strand
GACGCCAGGATCTCTTCCATTGTCGGTTCTTGGTTGGTGTCTGACATCCGAAAGCCTGCGGGAATCGGCAACGTCCCCAAGGGAGCCTATGCGCCCCCAGGGCTTCCTGCAAATGGCCGCCTCGCCACAGCCAGACGGCGGGTGCGGAGCATGTGGAGGGGCGCCCCAGAGCGCATTCCAACGAACTGCGGAAGCCTCCGTTCGCGGGAATGCGCTCTAGAATTCTAGGTTTTAGCGCGGGTCGCGGGCGGAAAACCGGTTCCCACTTTTCCTCGACCCGCTCTAGAATTCTAGGATTTAGCGCGGGTCGCGGGCGGAAAACCGGTTCCCACTTTTCCTCGACCCGCCCTAGAAGGCGAATTGGGCCTTGGGTTCGAGGCCTGGAAGGAACGGCGCGGCCGCGTCGAACACCTCGCGCCAGACGATCTGGCCGTTCACGCGCTCATAGAGATGCGCCTTGCCCATCGGGCCGCGGCGCACGATCACCGAAAGCCGGCCGCCCTCGGCGAGGGCGGCGCACCACGAGGCAGGAACGTCCTCGACCGCGCCTTCGACCACGATCACATCGTACTTGCCCTTGGCGGGCGTTTTGTCGGCGCCGACCTCGTCGACCGCGCAGCCGATGAGCTTCAGCACCTGGGCGCCGTAGGGGGCGCAGATGGCCAAGGCCTTCTCGTCGGGGCGCGGCTTCAGGGTCTGCAGCAGCTTGCCGATGGCGCGCGGGCGCAGCAGGCAGAGGCCCGCGCCGTATTCAATCTCGGCGTCGGCGTAGGCCAGCTCCTTCTTGCCGGCGGGGCACAGGGCCTCGCGCGGGGCCAGGCGCATGGCGTCCTGGACGCACAGGTCCGTGACATCGCTGGTGCGAACCTGGCTTTCGACCATGGTCAGCCGCGCCGCTTGATAATCGAACGTCATGAAAGGCCCCGGAGGAGAGTCGCGCGATCTATTGTTCGGGCGCTTATAGGACCGGCCCCAGGCCCAAGGCAATTGGGGCAAGGCAATCGGCCGCGCAGCCGCGACCCCAAGCGCGCCCCGGCGGCAAACCGATGGTCCGTCAAATGCGGAGATTGCCGGCCCCCGCCGCTTCTGTTAGGGCAGCGGTCCGCCCAATGTTCGGCTCCCCTTCCCTGTGACGGGACGGCCGGACGCGTCAGGATGGCCTGGTGGCGGAGTGGTGACGCAGCGGACTGCAAATCCGTGCACGCCGGTTCGATTCCGGCCCAGGCCTCCATTACTTCTCAAGGGCTTAGCTCCTTTGGGATTCCGCAGTTTGCAGCTCAGTTTGCAAAAATCGTTCACTTTTCGGCTTCCGCCATCCGTTGCGCCATCGCCTCCGCGCGCTTTGCCGCCACCACGGCGCGGCTGACGTAGCGTTCGAGCGAGGCCAGATCGCGCAGCGAATGACCGGTGCACAAGGCGACATCCTCGGTCGTCCAGCCGTCTGCCATGCGGCGCGTCGCGAATGTTCCCCGGAGATCATGGAAGGTGACGCCAGCCACTCCGGCCGCCGCGCAGGCATCGCGCCAGGCCGCCCGGAAGCCGTTTCCCTTAGGGTCCCAAGGCAGCCCCTTTTCCGTGGTCAGGATCGTCGTGGCCGAACCCCGGGGCGCTTCATCGAGGCACCTTCGAAGTCTCGGCGAGATCGGGACGGCCACATGCACGCCGGTCTTGAGCTGCCGGAGTGTAACGATGTTGTCTTTTACCGCCGCCCAGGACAGGCGCAGCAGGTCTTCCTGCCGTTGCCCCGTCTCGATCGCCAAGACGAGCGCGCGACTGATCGGCTCGCGCGACGAGTCAAAGAATGCTTGTTCTTGCTCAGGCGTCCAAATCTTCTCGCGCCGGTCAGCCGTATAGAGCCTGCCTAGCCCGACAGCTTGGTTTTTGGCGAGCTTGCGCTGCTGAACGCCCCAGCCAAGCACGACGCTCAATACCTGGACGAGGTAATCAGCTTGCCTCGGGCTTTTGGTCTGCTCGTCTCGCCATTCGATGATGTATCTGGCGATTTCGTCAGCCGCCACGGCGCGGAGTGAAAGACCACCGAACTTCTCAACGATCTTGTCGAGGCGCAGGCGATAGTCGCGCTGCGTTCGCTCTCTGAGGTCGGGAAGAACCTTGGCCTTGTACTCCCACACGAGATGCCGAACCGTCCCCTGGCTCGGCTCCTGGCGCAGGACCTCGGCCAGCTTGGCGAAGAATTCAGGCGTGCCCTCACGGCCGAGGCCGACCGAGCCCGGGCCTCGTCCGAAATACCCGTAGCGAACGACTTCGCCGGAGCTCAGCCGCTTCGTCGCGAACCAGACTCCCTTCGGGACTTGGCGCTTAGCCCTTGCCATGCGCCCAGCCCTCGATCTCGCGCCGAACGTCGCCAGGCGTCCGCGCAATAGCTTCTCCTCTTCGAAGGAGGCGGATTTCCCCGGACGGGGTGATCACAGCCTCTTCAAGGTCAAAGCCCGCTTGGCGCGCCGCGCGAAGGGCTTTGGCGAGGTCCGACTGCCGGAAGCCCGTCATTGTTTCCCTCGCCCGTCACCGGCAACCAGCTCGCCGAGCTTGATCAGCGTATTGATGTGGAAAGTCCGGGTGCTCGTCAGATACGGACTACCGTCCGACTCCAACGTGGGATCGTTTTCGTTCGTTTCGCCAGGTTCTTCGTCGCCTGTCTCGTTGGTATAGACCAGCACAACCGAGCGCCGCTCCGGACCAACGATCATGGCTATAGTGACCGGTGGGCCAGAATTAGAGAGCTCGACTATAGTCTGGAGTCCTCCCGCCTTTTGATCGAACGCACGGAGGGATCCATCGCCGGCTTCGGCAATCATTGCAGCGAGCGCATCGGCGAATGTGTGCTCGTCGGGTAGGCTTGTCAGCATTGGCAAGTCGAGGCCTTCGACGCCGCATTGCTCGAAAGACCACCTCTCAGGAATTTCAGGGCCGCTCCGGCGAAGTGGCTTCATCTGGGAATACTCCCGCCACGACTCGATCGTATCTTTCGGAGGAAAGTCGACGACGACGGCGATCAAAAGATGCGCCGCGTCGAGCGCGCTCACGCGCGGCGCACTGCGGCCGCGCCCTGCGGTGATGATCACCCCCTCTTCGCGGAGGCAACGCCAAGCGTAGGCAACCCGGTCCTTGGGAAGCCCGAACATCCCCGCGATAAGCTCAATCAATTTGCCTGATGACGCCATTTCCAAATGCGATAACACATTTGGTGGCCGATCGCAATGTATTCTGTGTTATCGCATTTGGAGCGATGAGAGGGAGCCCTCAAACTGACCGTAGCTCCCAGAAATGAACCCGGCTCCTCCGCGCCAGAAGGCGACATTGGATGCCTCCTCATTCCTGACGTTGGGCTAGCTGCCACTTCACGCTAGGGGGCCGTAGCTCCGGCTGTTCAGTCTCTCAATACCAGCGCTCAGATGGCAGATTGAACGCGGAGTGCCCCTCCTCCGAGATCCTGGCACCCTCGCGCAACAGCCACTCAAGCCATTCGGCATCCTCGACGGTCTCGAGCTCGGCATTTAGCCGATCCGCCAGCCAAAGCTTGGCCTTGCTTTCCGGCAGGCCCAGTTCACGGCGCGCCATCCTGTACTGAGCAGAGGCGGACGTGCTGGCGCTGGCGTGTGCGAAGTACTCCCTCGCCGCGACTTCGCGCGCTTGATTTGCGCGGGCCCGAGCCGCGGCAGCGATAAAGTCCACGTCGTGGCGTACGTGAGGTTCGGCCTTCCCAACCAGGGCACGCAGGTCATGAACCGACAATTGCTCGCCGCTCAAGGTGCGGTCCTGAGTCTTCACGTCCGTCATGACATGCCGACAGTCCTGACAGATGTAGACGAGCGCGTGGCTCCGGAAAACGAGGTCCTCCGGCTCGCAACCACGCCACATGCAGGATTCGAGATCGTGCTCCCGGTCGAAAACACTCACATGGTGGAGACCCGCAGTCCATTCGCCGCTCTTCGCCAATCTGGGGATCGTCTGGCGATCGCGGTTGCAGATGGGGCAGCGCCAGTCGCCCGGCGCAATGCGCCAGCCGCTTGTCCGGGCTTGCCGCGCATCAAGCGCAGCCAACTCCACGGCCGTCGGTGCGCGGACACGCGGCGAGCGCGCTTTCGTTCGACGGCTGGCACTGCCAAAGCCATCACGCCGAACCGAACGATCGGCAAGCTGCCGGGACAGCCCCCAGAGCTCCGGACCGGTCAAGTCGCGTAGCAGGGCAAGAGCGATCTCCCCGTTGCCGCTCGCGTCCTGCCAAGCACCATAGGGAGACCCTTGCCGGATGTGGCCGCCCCTCGCGATCCTGCCGGCTAGCAGTTCGGCGAATGCTAGACGGTCTTCGTAGTCCGCCCGCGCTGCTTCCCAAGCAGCGCGGGCCTTCGTCAAGTCGACTCTATGCGGCACGTTCGGTTGGACGGAAATAAACTCAGCAATCTCCGATGGCGTGAAGCTGAAGCTCGGCGGCACGTCCTGAACGCCGCGTTTAGCCTCACCGTCGGCGACGTTGCAGTCAGGACAGACAAGGATGTCGCAGAAGCGCTCGAACAGCCCCTTGCACACGCGGATGGCACTGAGCAGTTCACGGCGCCTAGTAAGGTCGTCCTCCGGCAGCGGGTTGCGCGCCTTCAGAACGGCCTTGCCGGCGTCCCGAAGGTGGTCGTGATGAAGGTCCAGCCGACATAGCAGGACACCTTCGCCTGAGAGGCGAGCCAGGTCCGGCTTCCCGCGACGGCAGACGGGACAGAACCAGTCCTGTGACACGGCAGCCCAATTCTCGTTTAGGTCCAGCCTTTCCGTCTCGAAACGCGCCAAGAGCTCGCGAGTCAGCGGGCTCCATGCGCCGTCAAGCCGACGGAACAGCCTCGTCAACTGGTCATTTGACGCCGCGCCAATGTCGAGTGGTTGCCGCATGTGGCGATCTCTGTGTCAGATGTCGACGAGCCTACATCTACCAAAGCTACGTCAATTCAGGTCGTAGAGACCGCCGCAAGCGGCACCAAGATCCGGCCGTCTAGCGCCAGAAGCCGAAGTTGGCTCAACTCCAGTTTTCAGACATTCGCGATGACCGTGTGTCCCCGCGCCCCAACGTGGCTGGCCCGGACCATCGCGATCCAACCATGTTCGAGCTGATCCCGACCATCCTCGGCAAACCTTTAGAGCCCCTGCGGGGCAGTCCGGTCACGGGGTCGCAAGGGGATTGCCGCGCCCGAGTTCGCGCAGCCGCTGCGGAACCAGTCGGAATACGCCGACGCTGACATCGAACCCGGACTGGGGAATCCGATCGACACCCGCCCGGTCCAATTCGCTGGTGCACCACGCCGCAATCGAGCCGGAGTAGCCCCGTGCGGCCGTCATAAGGGTCGAGAAGCTCAACTTCTCGTTCGCCGTCGGCCCACTGTCCAACCGCGCAAGCATGTCGTCGAAGAGTGGGGCGTCCTCCTTCAGCCGCCGGACGAAGGCCGGCGTCCAGAAGGCGGTGCCGTCCCAAAGGTGCCCTTTTAGGCAGTTGGCCGCTTCCGACAGCCGGTCGGCCGCGACGGCAGCCTCCGATTTGGTCGCAATCAGCTTCAGCGCCACCGCCGTCGAAATGGCTGGCTGGCTACCCGGCGGCGTCTGCCTCAGTCGGGAGAACACGGCATCCAGGACCGGCGATTGCGGCCACGCTTCGCACAAAGCAGCCAGTGCGCCGCCTGAACCGATCCGCCCTCCATAAGCCAAGAACTCTTGGAATTCGCCGGCGAGGCGGTCGTGAGCATAGGTGCTGTCCGCGAAATAACGACCGATCAACTCGCCGGCCGTAAATGCTGAGGCGAGCGCGTCCCAAGAGCCGCCGCCCCGCGCCGCCGACAGGCACAGATCGAGCGTCCGGGGGGTGTTGGGGTATTCTCGCACCGCAAAGCGCAGCGCGGCGGGGGGCAAAATACCCTTCCCGGCCAATCGCTCCAGGGCGTCGCGCGCATAGGCTTGGATCTCGGGCGACACGTCCAAGACCGGCTCGAACAGCTCAAAGAAAGCGCCGTCGTTCAGGTTCAGCCTCTTGCCGAGAGGTTCCGCCCCAACGGCCTCCTGTAGGACCGACCAATACTCCCCAAACGCCGCGCAGACCGTGGCGTCGGCCGTCATCGACCAGAAGGAGAGCGGCCCGCGTCGCTTCTCCTCCTCTCCTCCGAGGACCTGGCACAGCAGATCGGTTCTGCCGATCACGGCAAGGGCGCCGACCGCGCCGACGCGACGGCTATCCATGACCGGGCCGATCGCCTCGGCTTCCGTGATCATGCGCTGGGCGAACGCGTCGTCCACGTCCCCCCGCGCGTGGCGAGCGCGGGCCTCCGCAACCAAGCTCCGGCTGATCAGGTGGAAACTGCTTTCCCGGCCGCCTTCCTCCAGAAGGCCGAGGGCGTCGTCATCCTCGACGGCGCGATCCATCAGCCCGTCGACCATGCGAAGACGGAGGTCCTCGGGCAATGCAGCGGCCCCCTCGATCACCGCTGTGCGGACGGCGGGATCATCGCCCATGAACAGGGCAATGACGCTGATCAGACCTTCACGGGTGCGCAGGTTCTCCAACGCCAGCGAAACCACTTCCGGGGCCTTGGAAAAGGCCTGGATGAGGCGGACCGGTGAATTGAAAATCCCGCTTTTCTCAGAAAACACGTCGAGCTGGAGCGCCAGGGCGAGGGCCTCTGGATCCGCTGTGACATCCAGGGCAGCGAGGCCTTCCAATGCGAAATCCGTCCTCACGCGGCGCTCCGTGAGGCTCAGGCGAAGGATATCGAGCAGCCGGCCGCGACAGGCCGCCCGATCTGGGATCAGACGCGGGAGCAGGTGTCCCAGTTCGTCCAGCGCCTTCGTCGACCAAGTTAGAGCCGTATCCATCGCCGATCGGACCTCGGGGTCGTCCAGGCCCCAGAGGTCTATCAGGGCTCCGGCAAGCCAGAATTTGATGTGGGCGGTTTCGGTGAAGCCTTCGAGCAGCGCGGCCTTTGCCTTTGGCGTTGGGGCGATCCTGGCCGCCCAGGACAGGGTGTAGGGGTCGACGCGGTAGTCGTCGATGCGGGCCTCGATCGCCGCCACGATCTGAGGGTGGCCCGAATATCCATCCACCAGGGCCTGGTTCACGCCACGGAAGAGCATCCCGTGCTTGGAGAATGTATCGGAGGCGATGAGCGCTCCGGCGACGTCGTCGTCCTGGGGAAAGGCCTTGACCAGAATCCAGCTGACGCCCTCGCTAAGGCGGCCGTTGGACCGTCGCTCCTGCAGCAGGCATGTTTTAAGTTCGGGGTCGCCCGGCCACCCGGCGGCCAGCACCTCGCCCACCCCTTCGGGCGGGTTCCATTCGTCGAACAGCCATTGGCAGAGCCTGTCGCGGTCCTCGGGGGTCTGCCGACCGAGCTGAACAGCGGCGCTCACGCCGCCAAGAAGCAAATCCAGATCGGGCGATGCGCGAGCATCGTCGACGAGCGCCAAGGTGGCCTCGTCGTCCGGCCACCCCCAGGCCAGAGCCTGCACCATGGCGGCGCACGCCCCGGAGCTTTGAGGATTGCGGGCCGCCCGAAGTAGGCGGTCGCGCCAAATCGGGTCCGCCCCATGCCGTTTCGCGATGCTCTTCGCAGACTGTCGGCGGACGTCCAGGCGGGTATGGCTCAGGTTGCGCCAGTGGACCTCGTCGACGCCACTTTCAGACCAATCCTCCATCAGGCGCGTCGCGTCGGCCAGATTGGCGTCGTGCCAGGAGGGGAACCATTGGCGCAGGCGCGCTCGAACAAGCCCTTTGGTGACTTCGCTCGTCGATCCGGAGATGACCCGCTGCAGAAGTTCCTGCCGAAGGGCCGCTTCAGATCCGGTCTCTACCTCGGCAAAGGTCTCGAGCGCCAAGCGCCTAGTCGTCTCCGGGCGCTGATTGATTCCCCCAAAGGCGATGTCTGCCAGCAGCAGGATCACAGATCCGTCTTGCGTGACATCGCCGGTCCGCAGCTCTTCGAGCGCCGAGACCATGCGATCGACGTCGGACGGACGAGGCAGGAAATTGATTGTAAACAGCAACACGTCCCGCCAGACGGGATCGGTCCCGTGCGCCCGCATCACCGTGAGCTGATCGTCGAGATCGAAGGTGGAAATGTGCTTGGCGGCCAGGAATTCCTGGAACACCCGGTGGACGAACCCGACGTCGCGCTGTGACTTGCCGACGAGAACGCCCAGGCTGCGCTCGGCCTGCCCGACCAGCTGCTCGGCGCGGCGCTGTGCGTCTGCGGCGGGCAGGGCGAAGGTTTCTTCCAAGAACTGCCGGCAGAAGGCTGTGGCGGCCGACTTGGGAACCGCGTCCACTCCCCTGTCAGGATCGCCCTGCTGCTGAATGTGGAAGGCGAGCGCCGAGAGCACACGATCACGGGCGTCTCGATCGAGCTCATCGCCGCGGGCAGTCCGCAATGCGGCCTTGTCGCGGGCGGCCGGCTGGCTGTCCAGCAACCGTTCAGTCAGTTCCTTGTAGGCGCGAAACCGGCTTCGGGGCAGCACCGCGCCGCTGAGGCGCAGCCCGATGAGCCCGCCCAGCAACAGGGGCGTACCGGCAAGCTCGGCAAGCTGCGCCGATCGCCGGACCTCGTTGACGAAGGCCTCCGCCTGGATGACCGCCCTCCGGTCATCAGCCCCGACCGCTGCCTCGAACCACGGGGTTGCGAATCGGGTTTGTTGCTCCGTGGTTAAAGGTGCGAGGTCTCGCCGGTCCCAACTCGCGTCGAGAGTGCGGAAGGCCCGCTCCCCATAGGGTCGACTGGACAGGACCGCTGGACAGGCGCGGCGCTCCACCAGGCTGTGCAGCAGGGCAAGGGCCGTGCCGGCGCCTTCCTCGTCAGACCATTCATCGATCCCGTCGACGAGCAGAAGCACCTTGCCCTCCCCCAGAGCACGCCGCACGAGAGGGATGAGACCAGGCTCTCCTTGTAGCTTGAGCCACTGCGCGGCGGCGTCCTCCAGGGACATGCCGCCCGACGCGGCGTTGGCCGCAATCAGGCGCGTCCAGAAGGGAAACGACACCCAGATCGGCAGGCAGCCTGGCCAGCGCTCGCGCAGGACCGGCAGCTGTGGGACCTCGGCGAGGAGGTCCAGCGCGAGAAACCGGAGGAGCGTGCTCTTGCCTGCGCCCGGCGGGCCCACGACGATGGCGCGGTCCAGGTCCTTGCACCAGGCCTCGAGCGGTTGTCGTTGTCGCAACATTCGATCAGGCGCGTCGTCGCGGCCATCGGCGACGGCGGGACGGGCTTCCCTGATGGCGGCCTCGTCCACACGGCGCTCACCGACCGCTTCGGGGTCTCGGGCGACGGACGCCTCAGGCGACATAAATATGTCGGGAGGCACGAAGCGGGCGGCCAGCGGCAACAGCGGCGGCCGCGCGCCCATCGGCGCCATGGAGTGGATCACGCCGGGGTCGACACTGGAGAAGTGGTGTCGATAGACCTTTCCTAGCTCCGCGCGCAGGGCGGCGTAGTCGCGACGGTCGAGGCGGTCTCCGAGCCGGACCGCCGCCTCGCGGCCGCAGAACTGCTCCACCCAGGCGCGGCCGAAGAAGTCGTCGACGATCTCTGGCGACAGCTTCAGACATTCCGACAGGCGCTCCGCGTCGAGCGACTCGAAAACGATGCCCTTGTCCGCCAACTGTCGGCTGGCGGCGTCGAGCGCCTTGACCAGGGTTGTCGTCCGCAAGGACACCGCAGTGGCCAGGATGAACCGCTCAGCCTGACTGGCCCACTCGCCCTCGAGGAAGAGTGCGATCGCGGCATCGAGCTTGGCTTTGTTGAAGGTTCTATGCCGCTTGACCTGCCACACAAGGTATCGGTTCGTGGCCGGTTGGCGCGACAGGATGTCGATGCCGCCCTGCTCCTCACCGGCGTCGCCGTAGAGCCGCCACTCGCTGGCGGAATTGGCGTCCCGCGCAACCCGAAGACAGAGCCTTTCGAAGTCCTGCCAGCTGAGTTCGCCGAAGGGCAGCAGCGCGCGCCGTGTGGTCGCCGGCGGATTGGGCGCCGGGCCATCAGGCGGGTCGATCAGCCAGCTCGGCCGGGATGCGGCGAGCGCGGGCCTACCCATGGGCGCTGGCGTCTTCATAGCGGGCGTGAAGTCGAGGCGGCGGTTGCGTCATGGCTCGATGATCGCCAGTCACAATAGGACAAGCAAGGCGCTGCCGCTGTGATGAGCAAGCCCTGAGCAGCGGCCCCGCGTTGTTCACGCTGCGACTAGGATAAGAAGCCCCATTCTTTGGCGGGCACAGCGGGGAAGGCAGATCGAAACCGCGCCGGCAACATCGCCAGGCATGGCTTTCGCCGACATGTAGACCTTCCCAAAGTCAGCGATAAGTCAGCACGCCCCCTCCCCTGCGACCGAGATGCGCCATGTGTGGACGGC
>FTJU01008342.1_pt1 | contig 10412 bp, 11 predicted proteins | sample 1658961 | NCBI WGS metagenome assembly FTJU01 (sample SAMEA3914878, study PRJEB12502) | metagenome | biome: forest; material: soil | place: USA | collected 2012-03-12 | depth 0.3 m | reverse complement strand
ATCGAGGAGCAGAACAAGCAGTTCCTCACTGAGATCGAAGCCCAGCGCAAGCAGCGCGAGGAGGCCCAGGCCGAGGCCGAGCGCAAGCGTCAGGAAGCCGAGGCCGCTGCCAAGGCCAAGGCGGAAGAGGACATGTCCGCGAAGGACCTCCTGGCTCTCAAGGAGCAGGAGTGGAACAACCGCTTCGCTGAGATCGAGCGTCAGCGCGAGGAGGAGCGAACCCTTTTCGCCAAGGAGCAGGAGTTCGCGAACCTCCAGCAGTACATTCAGCGTCGCGTTGGTGAGGAATCCAACGAGATCGCCCCTGAACTTCTCGACTACGTCTCCGGAAACACTCCGGAAGAGGTCGAGGCTTCCATCGCTACCGCCAAGGCTAAGACCCAGGCGATTTTGGAGTCGGTCCAGCAGGCCGCTGTCCAGCAGCGCGCCGCTATGCGAGGTGTGAGCCCCACGGGCTATTCCACCACGGGACCGATGGACACCGATCCGGGACAGAAGTCGTACTCCGTCGAGCAACTCAAGAACATGCCGATGCATGAGTACGCCAAAATTCGGGGCCAGTTGGGCGTAGGCAATGCGTCCCAGAACAACCGAGGCCTGTACTCCTAATTCGGAGTACCCGTAACTAAGGAATCAACGAATGCCAAGCGCGATCACTGGTACCCCGAATCTGTCGGCTTCTCCGACGAACTACTCGGGTGCCAACTCCACCCTCGGAGCAGCTATCCAGACCATCTGGTCGAAGGAAATCCTGTTCCAGTCGATGCCAATTCTCCGCTTCGAGCAGTTCGCGGTCAAAAAGACGGAATTGGGCGTTCAGCCCGGCCTCACGATTAACTTCATGAGGTACAACAACCTGGGTGCGGCGAGCCAGCTCGTCGAAGGTGTGCGCATGCAGACCAACGCCCTTTCGGCCAGCCAGTTCTCGATTACCGTCGCGGAGCAGGGCTACGCGGTCGCGGTCAGCGAGTTGCTTCTGAATGCGTCCTTCGACGACGTGATGGCTTCTGCCTCGCGTCTTCTGGGCCGCAACATGGCTCTCTACCTGGACCAGTCCGCGAGGGACACCCTGCTTCAGGCGTCCTCGAAGATCTGGGGCTACAACAAGTACTCGACCGCTTCGGCGATGACCGGCATGGGTGTTTACGCCCCGGGTACTGCGGCCACCTCCACCGACGGTCTGGACGGCACGTACCACTTCACTTCCGCGCTCGTTAAGGACGCGGTCGAGACCCTCGCCACGAAGAATGTCCCGCGTCTCGGCGAGACCTACGTGGCGTTTATCCACCCGCATCAGTCGCGTAAGCTGCGCGATGACCCCGAGTTCATTGAGGTCACCAAGTACGCCGCCCCCGGCAATTTCATGCTCGGTGAAATCGGCCGCCTGAACGACGTCGTTTTCATCGAGACGACCCAGATCAAGCAGATCACCAACGCGTCCTCGAAGAACGTCTACCAGAGCATTTTCCTGGGCGACAACGCTTTCGGCCACGCTATCAGCCTCCCGGTCGAACTGCGTGATGGCGGTATCCTCGATTTCGGGCGAGAGCACGCGCTGGCGTGGTATGCTATATGGGGTCTTGGCCTAATCACGGACCAGGCCGTGCTTATTGCCGAGACCAATTAGCGTCTAGGTAATCAGCGTAGCGACTAGACGCCGTACCGTCAAGCTGCTATAGTAGGGGTGTGGCCAGGAGGCCGCGCCCCTACTGCCTTTTCGGAGGATGCAGTGACCGCGAAGACCTGTGCACTGGAGGACTGCGAGGAGCCGCTGTACGCGAATAGCGTGTGCCGAAAGCACTACGACAGACTGCGGCGCCGGGGAACCATCGAACCTCCCGCTCCCCGCGAGAAGCCGGAGTGCACAGAGGACGGTTGCGAAAAGGACCAGCACTCCCAGGGACTGTGCCAGATGCACTACCGCCGTCTCCGCAAGCACGGCAGTACTGCTGTTCCCCAGCGGGTGAACAAGCCGGGACCCAAGCCGGATCCCTCCAAGCCTCACAGCAAGCACCGTCCAGCGCAGCCGCGTGTCTCCGAGGAAAAGACCCACTGCCCGCAGGGCCATCCGTACGACGAGGAGAACACCTACATCGATGGGAACGGCTACAAGCACTGCCGTACCTGCCAGCGAGACAGGATGGCGGAGCGGAGGCCGAAGACCGTCGGTCAGGGCGGACACAACAAGGCGAAGACGCAGTGCCCCAAGGGTCACCCATACGACGAGGGCAACACCATCTTCTCGAAGGATGGTCGGCGGTCGTGTAAGGCATGCGCCAAGGTCAACACGGCGAAGCAGGTGATACAGAAGTACGGAATTACGCTGGAGCGGTTTGAGGAGTTGTTGCAGGAGCAGGAAGGGAAGTGCGCGATCTGCCTAACCCCGTTTGACGGGGAGGCCCCGCACATCGACCACGACCACGTCTGTTGCTCAGGGTATAAGGCATGCGGTAAGTGCGTCCGTGGGCTTCTCTGCGCCGGGTGCAATAGAGGTCTGGGGTGCTTCGAGGACAACCGGCACCTTCTCCTCGCCGCTGCGGAGTACCTGAACCAGTTCTCTTCCTAGTAGTAGCTGTTTCTCCGGGTCGGGGAGTTGCACTTTAACGTGCAGCTCCCCTTTCTCGTTAAAGTGAATGAGAAGTAGTTGCCGAAGTAGTTACCACTTCCACACGAGTCCCGAACCCGGAGAAACCAATGCCTGCACGCAATGTCGCCCGTCCCGGTGACCTCACCGGCCGCACCAAGGCCCAGCTCGCCAAGGAGCACGCGGAGGAGCTGAAGGAGCGCGAGAACGAGATCTCCCTCATCAACGCGGCTGCGGCCGAGAAGAAGGACAACGAGGTCGTCGAGGTGAAGCCTCTCGACATGTCCGCTCCCGCTGAGGCCTCGCCTGTCGAGGTCGCTGACGCGGTCGAGGTCGAGGTCCCGATGGTGACGTTCCGCGTGAACACCAGCATCGAGAAGATGACTTTCGGCCACGGAAATCACTTTGATTTCGAGGAAGGGGTCAAGTACCGCGCGCCGAAGCCGCTGTACGACCACCTCGACTCCATCGGCTACATTTGGCACTGACGGTCCAAGGAGACCTTTCATGACTACTCCTGCCCCCTCCCCGGCCCCGGGTGAGGCGTACGTGCTGGAGAACGCTGAGGGCCACGGCGCCGGACTGGGACACATCCCTACCGGCTCCGTGGTGTCCGTGGTCGACGTCGCCCCGGCCGGTACTCCCGGTATCGGGCACGCGGGGGAGGCCTCTGTCGTCCTGGCGCATGAGCACGAGACGCACCTCATCACGGACGACGGCACCCACGCCCCGGGTAAGACCGTGAGGCACTTCTCCCTGCACCTGTCCGACTTCCTCCGGCTTTTCAAGAAGGTTGAGGCCTGATGTCCGGCGCTACCTCCGTCTGGGCTGGAAAGGCCCTCGACTTCCTTACCGGCCGCGCGGTGGCGTACACCGCTCCGCGGAACACCTACCTCGCGCTGCTGATCGCCGACCCCGGTGACCCGGCCGACCTGACCACCCTTGCGGAGGTCTCGACGCCGGGCTACGCGCGGCAGCAGGTCGTGTGGACTGCACCGACCGGCTCTCCCGTCACCACCCAGAACAACGCTCTGCTGTTCTACGGCCCGTTCACCGCGGACATGACGGACGCGGCTGTCTTCGCCGCGCTGGTTACGTCGGCCTCCGGCACGGCCGGTGACGTCCTGTACGTGTGGCCGATCGCCAGTCCGCTGCTCGCGGTCACCAACGAGAGCCTCCAGGTCGCCGCGGGCGCCCTGACGCTGAACGCCTGATTGGAGGGCCGCGGAGTGGCAACCATCGCTGAGCTGAGGACTCGCGTACGCAGCGAGCTGGGTGACCGGCTGCTGCCTTTCCGCGACACCCTCCGGGGCACCGGGGATGTCAGCCAGTACGAGCTGAGTGCCAACAACGTGGTGACAACTGGCTTCTCGGTGGAGAAGATCTCCGGCACCACGACGACGGTCCTCTCCACCCCGGCCGACTACACCCTCGACGACACCAACGGGATCCTGGACCTCACCGTGGTGCTGGCTCAGGACGACTTGCTTTTGGTCGCTGGTTCCTCGTACGGACTCTTCTCCGACGACGAGCTGGACCAGTACCTCACCGACGCGCTCGCGCAGCACAACCGGGGCCGGTCGACGACCACCCGGTACCAGGACTCCAACGGCTTCATCAAGTACAGCCAGGAGCCCATCGACGTGGACAACCTCCCGGCGGAGGAGGACATCCTGGTTGTGCTGCTGGCCACCATCGAGGCCATGTGGGCGTTGTCGACGGACGCGGCCACGGATATCAACGTCCAGACCTCCGATGGCACCACGGTGGATCGTGGGCAGCGTTTCGCGCAGCTCCAGACGCAGATCGGGATGCTGACCGACCGCTATCAGATGCTGTGCGAGAAGCTGGGCGTCGGCCTGTTCTCCATCGAGGTCACCAACCTGCGCCGTGTCAGCCGAACCACGAACCGGCTCGTTCCACTCTTCCGCGAGCAGGAGTACGACGACTACTCGTTGCCGAAGCGGATCATCCCGCCGTCGCAGCCTGGTCACCAGAACGATGATGAGTCCGGTATCCCGTCGCAGACGCTGTACGGGTACTTCTGATGTCGCGCCTCGATTGGAAAACGCACGGGCGCTTCAACACCCAGTACGAGACTACGGACATCATGTCCACCATTCGCGGCCGTCAGCAGGAGGTCGGCGAGCGTATCGACTACTACCGGTTCTCCCACACCGATGCAACTGGGGATGATCTGTACGACGAGGGGACGGGGCAGGGGAAGGTCTTCTCTGGCCCGTTCCGGGTTCCTGCTCTGCACGTCATTCACAACCAGGGCCCAGCGCACGACACGACGCAGGGCCTGTACTTCGTGGACAACCTGCACGTGACGTGCTCGTTCGACGCGCTGCGGAAGATGGGGTTCACGGACCAGGACATCGACCACGGCCGGTATCTCACGGACCGGATCGTCTACGACAACTCGGTATTTCGGGTCACGTCGATTTCCGTTCTGGGGCAGATCAAGAACCGAGACATCATCGTCAGTCTGGAATGCGTCCAGATGAAGCCTGATGAGCTGGTCAACGACGCGCAGTTCAAGCACTGGTCGCAGTAGCGGTTTATAAACTTGGCGTGCCTTCTTGAGATCCTGAATGCCGGAAGACTTACGCATTTCTAGGACTCGCGAGGCGCGCTTTGCCATGGCTCATCAACGAGGACCGCGCTCTTAAGGCGAAACTCCAGGGCCTCACCGTCACGGACGTTAACGCACCCACCGGGAGACCGGTGCCGGTGCGCTATCGCGTGCCTGAATCCGAGCTGGCGAAGCAGACGTTCCCGCTGATCGTCATCGAGCATGCGGGCCTGGAGAAGGCCGACGACCGAGAACACCGTGGAAACATACTGCTGCCTTACGCGCCCGAGGGATCCACGCCATGGTGGCAGCCCACGGATTCAGGATGGGACGTCAGTGCCTCTCCGTACCTCGCCGATTTCCCGATCCCGTATGACATCCGGTACCGGGTTCTGGTATTCACCCGAGAGTCCTGGCATGACATTGCGCTTGCTTCTTCCCTGGCGCAGTTCGACCGCATTCCTGCCCGCTTCGGTTTCCTGACGATTCCGGAGGACGGAACGGTTCGGCGTGTGGATCTCCTTGGAGGTCCTGAACTTGTCGATACCCGCGATGAGGACGGTAAGCGTTTGTTCCGCCGCGAATACCTGATCTCGGTATCGAGCGAAATGCTTCCGTCTGAGGCTCAGCAGTACGCAAAGGCCCAGAGTCTTGCGCTGGGCATGGAGTACTTCCTGGACGACGTATCTGTGACAGAGAACCGTATCCAGTAATCGGAGACTCAGGAATCCACTTTCACAGGAGAAATGATGACTGTCTACAAGCGGCCGGGCGTCTACATTAATGAGAGTCTGACGCCTCTCGCGCAGGCGGTGTCCACCCCGGGTCAGTCCGTGGCGGCATTCGTCGGCACAAACAAGGCGGGTGGTCCGACCACGCCGACGCTGGTGAGTTCTTTCCAGCAGTTCGTGAGTGTCTATGGCGGCTTCGGAGACAACTCCGACCTGCTGCCTTTCGCGGTCTACAGCTACTTCAATAACGGCGGTACCCAGGCGTACATTCAGCGTGCTGTCGCCTCGGACGCGGTCGCGGCTTCCGTGACCCTGATGGACTCCGAGACCACTCCGGCCGCGACCCTGAAGGTCTCCGCTATATCCCCCGGCGCCTGGGGTGACCAGATCTACCTCGACGTTGTTGCGGGTGCTACCGGCTCCGGCACGTTCGACCTCGTGGTCTACGTCGGCGGTAGCACTCCTGCGTTCATCCGGGAGCGGTTCACCGACGTCAGCCTGGACCCGGCCAACAGCCGCAACGCGCAGGCGCTGATCAACTCTCCGGTTACCGGCTCGGCTTACGTCCGTGTTCAGTCGCTGCTGGTGACGCCGTGGGCTCCCAACCACGCCCCGGCGGTGCAGACGGGTACGGTGCTGACCGGTGGCTCGGACGGTGTCGCGGCCGTCGACCTGGTGGGTGCGACGCAGGGTCTGGAGGTCGTCGACAGCAACCTGGTGCTGAACCTGCCTGGTGTCACGGACGCGACCACCCTCAACCCGATCATCTCGTGGGCTGCGGGCCTGGGGAATGTGTTCGTGGTCATCGATGGCGTCAAGGCGCTCTCTACGGACAACGCCCACTCCTACGCGCTGTCGCTTCAGAACATGTCCACGGGGGGCTCGGCCATCACTGCGTCGTCCTACGCGGCGGTCTACGGCCCGTGGCTGATCACCAATGACCCCGCCACCAACGTGAACGGCTCGGCTCGTCTGCTTCCTCCTGGTGGTGCAGTGCTCGGGCAGTACACCCGCACGGATGCGAGCCGCGGTGTACAGAAGCCTCCGGCCGGTATCGACACGGTCCTTCGAGGTGTGCTGGACGTGCAGTTCCGCTTCTCGACGTCCGACCAGGACAACCTCAACGTCGCCGGTATCAACGTCATCAAGTCGCTGCCGGGAACCGGGTTCGTTGTCTATGGCGCGCGCACGCTGTCGGTCGGCATGCCGGACCGGTACGTCTCTGTCCGGCGGTCTTTGATGCTGATCGAGAGGGGTGTCCTCGACGCGTCCCGCTTCGCTGTCTTCGAGCCCAATGACCAGGTCCTGTGGGACCAGGTCAGCGCGGTCGTCTCGCAGTACCTGCTGACGCTGATGCAGACGGGTGTGCTCTCCGGATCTACCCCGGACCAGGCGTTCTTCGTCACCTGCGACGCGACCAACAACACCCCGACCACCGTGGCCAATGGCGTTGTCAACATCACGATCGGCGTGGCCGTTCAGACCCCGTCCGAGTTCATCGTGTTCAACATCGGCCAGTTCTCCGGTGGTTCTTCCGCCGCCGTAGTCACGACCGCCTGATCTGAGAGGTAACTGATGGCAACCGTTTCGCCGTCCGTCGGCCACATCGCCACGGACCCTCTGAGGAACTTCAAATTTCAAGTACAGATCCAGCACCCGGGGATCAAGGGCTTCGCCCGCATGGGCTTCATGTCCGTTTCGGGACTGAATGTAACCACTGAGGTCATTCCCTACCGAGAAGGGGGGATGAATACTACTACGCAGAAAATGCCAGGGCAGAGCGATTTCGCACCAATTACCCTTTCCAAGGGCCTCGCGGTCGGCGACTCGCAGATGATGGACTGGATGCGGCAGTTGTTCACCGTCATCCAGGGGACCGGAAACGGCAAGGCGGGCCAGGAGTTCCGCCACACCGTGGACATCAAGGTCCTCGACCACCCCGTCACTTCCGGAAACGCTCCCGCCAAGGCAGCATTCCGCGTCTACAACGCCTGGCCCACGGCGGTGGCCTTCTCGGACCTCGACGCGGGCGCCAATGCCATCATCGTGCAGCAGATGACCCTTGCTCACGAAGGCTTCGAGTTCAAGCTGGCTAACAGCACGGGACCCTCTTCCGTTAGTTTCTGATATAGCGGAATTCCGAAACTCTACTAGGAGCACTAGAAGTGGCTAACGACCTTCATACCGAGGGGTACAGCAACCCCCTGGCGAATCCTGGTGCAGCCAACGCGGCTATCGCTGCGGTGCTCGGTCAGGACACGCAGGTCGCCAAGCCCGAGATCTCTCTCCCGGCAGGTGGCAATTTCCGCCTGCCGGGAGGCTATGTCTTGGCTGGCGACTACGCCAACGTGCGCTACGACGCTGAGGTACGGGAACTTACCGGGGCCGATGAGGAGGCCATCACCAAGGCCCGCTCCGGTGGTGTCGGCAAGTTCATCAGCGCCCTCCTCCAGTGCGGCACCGTCTCCGTCGGCAACGACAAGGCTGAGCCCACCGTGCTGAACCAGCTCCTGCTCGGTGACCGCGACATGCTCCTGCTGGAGATCCGCCGCGCCACGTACGGCAACGAGGTCTCCTGGGACCAGTTCTCCTGCCCGTACTGCGGTGAGGAGTTCCGGCTGTCCATCACCCTGGACGAGATCCCCATCCGGCGCCTGGACGACCCCTCCCAGCGCATCTTCGAGGTACCTCTGCGACACGGCCGCAAGGCCTTCGTGCGCCTCCCCGTCGGCTCCGACCAGGAAGCGCTGCTGGCTGTCGCAGAACGCACCACCCCCTCTGAGCAGAACACGCTCCTTCTGTCGCGCTGCATGATTTCCATGGTCGATGCCAACGGCGCCGAGAATGCGGTCACCGGAAATGCGGAATTCGTCCGCGCTCTCGGCATTGTCGACCGCAAGTCCATCCTCGATGCGATTGAGGAAAAGCAGCCAGGCCCTCAGTACAATGACATCAAGTTCCTGCACGAATCGTGCGGAAAGGAGGTCCCCCTCTTCATCAGTGTGGGGGACCTGTTTCAGGGCCTGTAATTACCACGACACGTACTTTGAATACGAGCAGCTAGTCGAACTAAGTCCGGCGTGGAGCCTCAGCGAGATTCGCCGGTTGACCGTACGCGAGCGCATCCACTGGGTGAGGTGGTTCAGAGCGCAGCGTAATAGGCGGATGACTGAGGCGGAAAATGGCTGAGAGCACGAATGCAGGGACGGGACAGCTCCTTGGGTGGAAAGACGCCCAGGCGGCCATCTCGTCCCTTGCGCGTACCGTCAGGGAGCTTGACCAGGGTCTCCAGGGCGTCCGGTCCGGAGTCGGGCAGATGTCCCGCGCCCGCGGTCTCGGAATGCTCACCTCCGACGTCTGGAACGGGCACAGTAACTGGAGCGCCTCCCGGGGAACCGGGGGCAACGGGGGCGGTGTCACGTTCTCCGGCCAGGGCGGTGGTCAGGGCGGTGGCGGCTCTAACAACGGCGGTCATGGTGGCTCCGGGGGCGGAGGAGGAGCAGACTCCCCGCGCCTGGGAGACGGTGCTGGTAACGGTGGCTATGTAAGTCGTCATCCGGTCCCCTTCAAGGCAGGTGTCCAGCGCTTCGTGAACTGGAGTCAGTCCAAGCTGGCTGACCAGGTCGCGATGCAGACGGTCGCCTACCAGGCGGCGCAGTACTCGAACTCCTCGTGGAACACCCTGCGCAACCAGGCGTTCAAGAACAACTACACCGCCTTCTCCACGGCCGACGCGGCGCAGGCGTACTCGAACCTGTCCTCGATAGGCCTTTCACCCAATACCGCGCCCTTCAACCGGCAGTGGAACTACGCCAGTGGCACAGCCGGTCTCCTCAGCCCGGACATGTCCCAGACGCAGCGTGTCCAGGGTCAGGCATCCGCGTGGACCGCCCCCACCTACAACAGCCTGCGTGCGTTCGGTATCCAGACGATCGTCGGCGGACAGAAGCAGAATCCCCGCCAGATCGCACAGCAGGTCTACGCCTCTTTCCCTGGACTGAAGACACTCCGCAACAAGAGCCAGATCGACGCGACGCTCAATGACCCGTCGTCCAGGCTGAACCAGAGCATCAACTCCTGGGGCCTGGACCCGAGCCTCCTGGAGCAGGTCAAGGCCGAGCTGCGCGGCATGCTGCTGTCGCAGGCCCAGGGCGGGTCGGTCAGTTCGTACGTCACCCTGGCGAACCAGGCCGACAAGGACATGAATCCCAACTCCGCCGCGCGGCAGAAGCTGAAGGCCCTGGGCATCGGCGGCACGTCCTCGCAGTCCCTCCTGGACCGCTCCGGCACGCTGCGGAACCAGGACGTGAACATCAACGACGCTTTCACCAGCGGTCTTCAGACGGCGACCAAGTACCTGGACGACTTCTCGACCGCTCTTCAGGGCGTCCTCAAGGCGACGGGAGCCGACACGGCTATCGGCTATGCCGGTGGCGCCAGTTCGATGGTCGGCGGTGCCGTGTCGAATGGCCTGCTGGGCTGGGGCATCGGCAGGGGGCTCTCTGGAGGCCTCGTAGGC
>FTJU01000392.1_pt4 | contig 10415 bp, 10 predicted proteins | sample 1658961 | NCBI WGS metagenome assembly FTJU01 (sample SAMEA3914878, study PRJEB12502) | metagenome | biome: forest; material: soil | place: USA | collected 2012-03-12 | depth 0.3 m | reverse complement strand
CGCTCGGCGTCGGGGTCCTGCTCGCCGCTCTCGCGCGCCGAGGCCATGTCGGACGAGGCCTCGGTCTCGCTCTGATCCTCGTTGTCGTCCTCGTCGTCCCCGCCGGTCTGGCTGGCCTCGTCCTCGCCTTCCTCTTCCTCCTGCGACAAGTCCTCCTCGGCCGCCTCGGCCATGTCGAGGTCCTTCAGCACGGTCCGCGCGATGCGGGCGAAGGCGGCCTGGTCGTCGATGGTGTCGACGAGGCGGTCGAGGTCGTGGCCGGCGCGGGCCTCGATGTCGGCGCGGAAGGCGTCGACCAGCACCTTGGCGCCGTCGGGCGGCGGCTGGCCGGTCAGGCGCTCACGCACCATCAGGGCCAGGATGTCGGCCATCGGCGGCTCCGAATGGGTCTCGGCCCGCCGCGCCAGGCCCTTCTTCTCCAGCTGCGCCTCCAGCGCCGCGTTGAGGTTCTGGCGCACGCCGCCGAGCGCATTGGAGCCGATCGCCTCGACCCGCGCATGCTCGATCGCCTCGAACGCCTCGGCCGCGTCATGGCCGCCGGGCTTGAAGCGGGCGTGGGCGGCCTTGTCGTGGTGCGACAGCCACAGCGCCATCTGGTCGGCCAGGCCGCGCAGGCGCATGGCCTCCTTCATCGGCAGGTCGCGCGGCGGATGGGGCAGGACGGCGCGGTTGGCGTAGAGGGCGGGGCCCTCGTTGGAGAACACCACCTCCAGGTCCGGCGTCTCGGCCAGCGAGCGTGCGGCGTGCGCCAGGGCGCGCTTGAAGGGTTCGACGGGGCTTTCGTGATCGGCCATGGGACGGTGGTTCTAGCGCGTGCGGGGGGCGGGGTTAAGGCCTGCTTGTGACGGTTGTGAAGATCAGGGCTGTGATGCAGGCTGGGCGCACGATGTTGGGGGACATCATGAAACGGTTGCCGCCTATCGCCTTCGCTTTGGCGCTCGCCGGAGCCGCTTCCGCGCAGACGCCCTCGCGGTCCAGGCCGCCTCCGTCGCCCCAGCAGATCGCCGCGGCCCGCGCCGAGGCGTCCCGCGTCATCGCCAAGACCGGCCATCCGGAGCTGTTCGAGAACGTGACCGACGGGGCGGTCGCGAAGGTGCGCCATCGGCCGAGCGGGGCGGTCTGCGATTTCGGCGTGGACGACAAGGCGCATGCCCTCGTGTTGATCCCGTCCGACGCGACGGGCGGCGAAGGCGTGTCGTGCCATTTGCGCGCCGTCGTGGCCTTCACGCGCGGCCTGACGGTCAGGCGCATGCCCGCCGCGCCGACGCTCGACGCCCTATTTGATGAGGGGGCCGCCGCCTTCAAGGTCGAGCAGTCGCGGTATGGCCAGGTGAAGGCGCCTGATGGGCTGGTCGGCGACATGGCGACGGGACCCGGAGTGACCAATCCCGGCCTGCCGCCCAGCCGGACGGTGCGCTACGTCGTTTTGGGAAAGGGCGGCAGGCGATTCGCCCGCCGCCAGGTCATGCTGATCGGCGACTGGGCGGTGATGTCGGACTTCACGAGCACCGCAGGCGAGCCCCTGGCTGGCGAGATGCTTGGCGGTCTGCTGGCGGTGGATGACTTCAAGGCAGTCGCCGAGGCGCAGAAGGCGGCGCCGGGTTCCTGAATCGCCGCGCGATACCGGTCGCCCAAGCCAAATGGCTAGGCCGACTCTCGCAGTCGGGTTAACATCGTTATCCAAGCTTGGATGACGGGGCCGAGGTTGCCGTTGCAACCCGGTTCAGGCACATGCAACCTTGGGTCGGGGCGCGGAGGGGCAAGGCATGGGCAAGGGAGCGGCTTGGCTGGCTGTTCTGTTGGCGTGCCCGATTCCGGCCTTGGCCCTGGCCCAGGCTCCCGCATCCCAGACGGCCAAGGCCTTCGTCGCCGGCCTGATCGCCCAGGCCAAGGCCGACGGGGTGTTCGTCGACGTCAGCACGGGCGCCGAACCCCAGGCCCGCCATCTGGCCAGCGGCCTCGTCTGCAGCTTCATCAACGGCCGCCCCGGTTCGATCAAGCTCCTGCCCGCCCGCGCCCCGGCCGACAACGTCGGCTGCACCATGGCGCGCGGCTCGGGCATCCTGGCTCTGCAGGTCCAGCGCATCCCCGCCGCCGTCGACGCCGACAAGTTCATGGTCGACATGGTCGAGGTGGTGCACACGGACTTCCCCGACGCCGCGCCGATCACCCCGCCCGCCGCCGATGCGGCGCCGCTCAAGGCCGCGCACTTCAAGGCGGTGTTCCAGGGCCGACCGGTCTATGTCGGGGTCTCGGCCGTCCGCGTCGGGCCCTGGATGGTCAGCGGCCACATGGTCGCGCCGCTGAACGACGCGGGCGCGTCTGACCGTATCGCCGAGGCCGAGGTCGCCGCCGCCGCCGCCCAGGTGCGCCAGGCGGGGCGCTAGGCGCGATGAAGCCCGCGGCGATTGTGGCGGGCGCGATGCTGGGGGCCATGGCCGGCCAGGCCTGGGCCCAGGGGCCGGTCTCCGAAGCGCAGCGCCTGATCCAGGGCGCGCCCAATCCGGGCGATTTCGCGGACCTGACCGCCGGCGGGCTGACCGTCCTGAAGCACAGGCCGAGCGGGCTCGTCTGCACCTTCGGCCCAGAGCCCCGCGGCAACAGCCTGCTCGCCTCGCCCGAAGGGGTGATCTGCGAGACGTCCAGCCCTTCGGAGATCGACACGCTGGAGGCCTTCCACATGGCGCACGCCTCGGCGGCGGATGTGGAGGAGGCGATGGGCCGGACGATGGGCCCGTTCCGGGGCGCCCAGCCGGTGAGCGGCTTTCCCGACTCCCCATCCGACCGTCCGGCCGCCCCGCCGCACGTCAGCCGGCGGTTCGCCGCCATGACCCGGGACGGCGAGCAGCTGTTCGTGCGCGTCGCCTATAGCCAGGTGGGCGAATGGTTCGTCCTGCAGCGGGTGATCGCGGCCCCGGGCGCGGCCCAGGCCGCCGACGCCGACGGTGAACGACGCCTGCTGGCGGCCATCGGCCAGGTGATGGACCGGCAGGCGGGCCGCTAGGCCACCTTCACCCGCGCCGCGCTCTCGGGCAGGTCGGCCCCGAAGGCGCGCTGGTAGAACTCCGCCACCGTGGGGCGCTCGAGCTCGTCGCACTTGTTCAGGAAGGTCAGGCGGAAGGCCAGGCCCACGTCGCCGCTGAAGATCTCGGCGTTCTGCGCCCAGGTGATCACCGTCCGCGGGCTCATGACCGTGGAGATGTCGCCGTTCATGAAGGCGTTGCGGCTCATGTCGGCCACGCGGACCATGGCGGCGATGGTCTTGCGGCCCTCGGGGGTGTCGTAGCCCGGCGTCTTGGCCAGGACGATGCCTTCCTCCACGTCGTGCGCGAGATAGTTCAGCGTCGTCACGATCGACCAGCGGTCCATCTGGCCCTGATTGATCTGCTGGGTACCGTGATAGAGCCCGGTGGTGTCGCCCAGGCCGATGGTGTTGGTGGTCGAGAACAGGCGGAAGTTCGGGTTGGGCCGGATCACGCGGTTCTGGTCGAGCAGGGTCAGCCGCCCGGCCGATTCCAGCACCCGCTGGATCACGAACATCACGTCCGGCCGGCCGGCGTCGTATTCGTCGAACACCAGGGCGATCGGCCGCTGCAGCGCCCAGGGCAGCATGCCCTCGCGGAATTCGGTGACCTGCTTGCCGTCCTTCAGGACGATGGCGTCCTTGCCCACCAGGTCGATCCGCGACACGTGGCTGTCGAGATTCACCCGCACCAGCGGCCAGTTCAGCCGCGCGGCGACCTGCTCGATGTGGGTCGACTTGCCGGTGCCGTGATAGCCCTGGACCATCACCCGGCGGTCGTAGGCGAAGCCGGCGCAGATCGCCAGCGTCGTCTGCGGGTCGAACTTGTAGGCGGAATCGACGTCGGGCACGTGCTCGTCGCGCGTGCTGAAGGCCGGGACCTTCATGTCGGAATCCACGCCGAAGGCCTCGCGCACCGTCACGGTGCGGTCCGGGGCCAGGGACAGAAGCTTGTCGTCTTGGTCGGAAGCGGAAGGCATGAACGGTTCTTTAGGCAGGCCGGCGGCCGGGGTCCAGCCCTTCCGCCGTCTTCGCCGGTCGCCGTGGCGTCCCGGTAACGGGGCTCGGTTGCACCGCCGTCGCCGCAACCGTCAGAACTGGGAAGACTTTTCGCACGGGCTGAAGTCCCCCCAGGCGAACCCGGACGCGTCCGTCAGGCAAACGGCGGGCGCCTAAGTCCGCGCCAAGGCGACCATTGAAGATCAAGCCAGAAGAACGGGCGAATGTGGTTAACTGCATTGGTCCGTGTTAGTTGCAAATTTACCCGCGACTTTTTTGCACTGCGGTGAGGGGTTGCGACTCGTGCACAATCCTGTCATGTAGACGACTTGTTAAGATCTACGTCCCCGCCCGATCGTGAGCCGGTGGGGGCCCGTTCGGGATCGCATGACGAAGTGCGCGGTCCAGAACGATTGTCGGGGGGCGCGAACGCCCTCGCCGAATAGGACACGAAAGCATTGATTAGTAAGGCTTCCCCGCGTGCGAACACGCGTGCGCTGTTCAGCGCCGCCTTGGCGGGCTCGGTGCTCGGCCTGGGACTGTCGTTCGCCTATCTGGCGGGCGCCAATTCGGTCTCAGGGTTAATGCATGTGCGGGCTCGCGAGCTGGCCTCGGCCGAGGCTCAGGGGTTCACCGATGTTGCGTTGCAGCACGCGAATGGCCTTTCCGCAGGGGCCCTGGCGATCGCCCAGAGGCACGATCCGTTTACAGTTTCGGGCGCCGAACAGCGCGATCGGCAGTCCGCCGATTTCGCCGCACGGCTCGAACAATCCGACCCCGCGCCGCTCGGCGTGACCGCCGCCAGCCTGATGCTGCGGCCCGAGCTCGGCCCGGACGGCGGCAGCCTCGCCGGCCGCTTCCGCTTCGCCTCGATCGGCGCGCTGGACGGCGCGCGCGACCTCGATTGCCTGACCCAGGCCGTCTATTACGAAGCGCGCGGCGAGAGCGCGCTCGGCCAGGCGGCGGTGGCCCAGGTGGTGCTCAACCGCGTGCGCCATCCGGCCTTCCCCAAGACCATCTGCGCGGTGGTGTTCCAGGGCGCCGGCGGCCACAAGGCCGACTGCCAGTTCTCCTTCGTGTGCGACGGCTCCATGCGTCAGCCGCTCGACTCGGGGGCCTGGGACAAGGCCCAGCACGTCGCCGCCCGCGCCCTGTCCGGCGCGCGGCTGTCGGAGATCGGCAACGCCACCCACTTCCACGCCGTGCGCCTGGGCCCGCAATGGGGCGACGGCCTGGTCAAGGTGGCCACCGTCGGCCTGCACGTCTTCTACAAGTTCGGCCACCGCCATCCGGACTTCCAGGCCCAGGTGTTCGAGGCTTCGAACAGCAAGGTCGAGCGTCCCGGCGTGGACGTGAAGCCGGTGCTGGCGGCCCTGATCCCGACCGCCCAGGCCGCCGAGCCGCCGCATCCGGAGCCCAAGCCCGTCGCCGACACGGCGGCCAAGGCCGACGCCCCTGCCCAGCCCGTCGCCGCCGTCGCCCCCGCCGTCAAGCCGGTGGCCGCCGCCAAGGCCGAAGCGCCGGCCGTCTAAGCCCCGCGCGTCCTCCCTCGCAGAGCGGGGGAGGTGGCCCGAAGGGCCGGAGGGGGCGTCCAGCCTCTACTTCGGCGGATGCGCCTTGCGGAAAGCGGTCAGCTCCTCGACCGTGATCTTGCCGTCGTGGTTGGCGTCGACCGCCGAGAAGCCCGCGCCGCCGTGGTTGCCATAGGCGACCCATTCCTCCTCGCTCACCACGCCGTCCCGATTGGTGTCGGCCATGCGGATGGTGATGTCCGGATCGAACTTCGGGTTCTCCGCCTTCAGCGCGTCCCGCTCCGCGTCGGTCTTGGCGACCTTGGCCCGGAACGCGCGCAGCTCCGCGACGGTGAGCCGGCCGTCGTGATCGGTGTCGATCGCGGTGAAGCCGGCGTCGTGGTTGCCGTAGGCGACCCATTCCTCGCGGCTGGCCGCGCCGTCGTGGTTGGTGTCGATGCGCACGATGGTGGTGACCGGATCGACCTGAGGCGGCGGCTCCTTCGGCGGGGCGGCCGGCGCCTGGGCGAGAGCAGGGCCAACGGCCAGCACGAACAGTGACGTCAGGATGATCGGGCGCATTTCCTAGGCTTCCTCAGGTCTTTTGCCGCCAGGCTAGCAGGGATCGGGCCGGGGCGACGATCCTGCTAATCGCTTTTGACTTAGACGCCTGGGCGAGCGCACCCTAACCTACGTTGGATCGACTTTGCGCCATCGCAGTATTTCACGGGATACAGCGAGGATTGTCATGGCGACGCTGAACATCAACGGCTCGTCTCATGTCGTCGATGCGCCCGACGACACGCCCCTGCTGTGGGCGCTGCGCGACCTGCTGGGCCTGACCGGGACGAAATTCGGCTGCGGCATCGCCCAGTGCGGCGCCTGCACCGTCCATGTCGACGGCAAGGCGGTGCGCTCGTGCGTCCTGCCCATCGGCGCGATCGGCCTCAAGGAGATCACCACTGTCGAGGGCGTGGGCGCGACGCCCGCCGGCGCCAAGGTGCAGAGGGCCTGGCTCGACCTGGAGGTCATCCAGTGCGGCTACTGCCAGTCCGGGCAGATCATGTCGGCCGCCGCCCTCCTGGCCACGACGCCCCGGCCGGACGATGCCGACATCGATGCGGCCATGGCGGGCAACATCTGTCGGTGCGGCACCTATGTGCGTATCCGCCAGGCGATCAAGCGCGCCGCGGGGGGCGGAGCATGAGCCGGGCCGAGGCTGGCGCCCCCTCGCGCCGGGGGCTTCTGGGCGGCGGCCTGGCGGGGGCCGTGGTCTTGGCCTTCCACCTGCCGGCCGAGGCGGCGACCGTCGTCGACACGCCCGACGACGCCCGCGGCAAGTTCGCGCCCAACGCCTTCATCCGCATCGACCATGCCGGCGTCACGACCCTGGTCATGCCCCAGGTCGAGATGGGGCAGGGGGTCTACACCTCGATCGCCATGATCCTGGCCGAGGAGCTGGACGCCGCCCTGGACATGGTCGTGCTGGAGCACGCGCCGGCGAGCGACAAGCTCTACGCCAACCCGGTCCTCGGCGTGCAGGCCACCGGCAACTCCAACTCCATCCGCGCCTTCTGGACGCCGCTGCGCCAGGCCGGCGCCGCCTCCCGCGCCATGCTGGTGCAGGCCGCGGCCCAGCAGTGGAAGGTCGATCCGGCCAGCTGCACCGCCTCGGACGGGCAGGTGATCCACGCCCCGAGCGGCCGCAGGCTGGGCTACGGCGCGCTCGCCGCCGCGGCGGGCCGGCAGACGCCGCCCAAGTCGCCCAAGCTGAAGGACCCCAGCGCCTTCAAGATCATCGGCAAGCCGCTCAAGCGCTTCGACACGCCCGACAAGGTCAACGGCAAGGCTGTCTACGGCATCGACGTCATGCTGCCTGGGATGAAGTTCGCGACCCTCGCGGCCAGCCCCGTGATGGGCGGCAAGCTCGCCCACGCCGATCAGGCCGCCGCCATGAAGGTGCCCGGGGTGCGGCAGGTGGTGCTGCTCGACGACCTCGCCGCCGTGGTCGGCGACCACATGTGGGCGGCCAAGAAGGGCCTGGACGCGCTGGCCGTGGTCTGGAGCGACGGGCCCAACGCCAACGTCCATTCCAGCACGATCTGGAGCCAGCTGCGCGCCGCCAGCGCCCGCGAGGGCCTTCTGGCCAAGGCGAGAGGCGACATCGCCAAGGGCCTGGCCCAGGGCGAGATGGTGTCGGCCGCCTATGAGCTGCCGCTGCTCGCCCACGCCTGCCTGGAGCCGATGAACTGCACGGTCCACCTGACACCCGGCGCCTGCGAGGTGTGGATCGGCACCCAGGTGATGAGCCGCGTCCAGTCCGACGTCGCCGCGGCGGCCGGCCTGCCGCTCGACAAGGTCACCGTCCACAACCACCTGCTCGGCGGCGGCTTCGGCCGGCGGCTGGAGGCCGACATGGCGGTCAAGGCCGTGCGCGTGGCCCAGCATGTGGACGGGCCGCTCAAGGTCGTGTGGACGCGCGAGGAGGACATCCGCCACGACGTCTACCGCCCCGCCTATCGCGACGTGGTCTCGGCCAGCGTGTCGAACGGCAAGATCACCGGCTTCAAGTACAAGGTCTCCGGCTCGTCGGTGGTGGCGCGCTGGCTGCCGGCGGCGTTCAAGAACGGCTACGACTTCGACGCGGTCGATAGCGCCGTCGACATGCCCTACGACGTACCGAACCTGCGCGTCGAATATGCGCGGGCCGAGCCGCCCGGGCTGACCACCGGCTTCTGGCGCGGCGTCGGGCCCAACAACAACGTCTTCGCCATCGAGAGCTTCATCGACGAACTGGCCCGCAAGGCCGGCAAGGACCCGGTGGCGTTCCGGCGGGACAACCTGACCGGCAACCCCCGGCTGCGGGGGGCCCTCGATCTCGCGGCCCAGAAGGCGGGCTGGGGCGGGCCGCTTCCCCGTCGGGTGGGGCGCGGCGTCAGCGTGCAGCCCTCCTTCGCCAGCTTCATCGCCACCGTGGTCGAGGCGGAGGTCGACGAGCAGGGCGAGGTGCATCTGCGGCGCGTGGTGTCGGCCGTCGACACCGGCATCGCGGTCAATCCCGACACCGTCATGGCCCAGCTCCAGGGCGGGCTGGTGTTCGGCCTGACCGCGGCCCTCTACGGCGAGGTCACCGTTAAGAACGGCCGGGTGCAGCAGTCCAATTTCCACGACTACCGCATGCTGCGCATGGACCAGGTGCCCAACATCGAGGTCCACGTCATCAAGAGCGGCGAGGCGCCCGGCGGCATCGGCGAAACGGGCGTGACGGCCGGCCCGCCGGCCCTGCGCAACGCCATCTACGCCGCGACCGGCGTCCCGCTGCGGCGCCTGCCCATCGATCCCCGCGCCCTGGTCCAGGCCAAGCGCAAGAAGGAGAGTGCGGTCGTATGAGCCTCTCGCGCATCCTGCTCGGCCTCCTGGGCGTCGTCGTCGTGGCTGGGATCGGCGTGGCGCTGTGGCTGATCGGTCCCGGGCCGATGGCCTTCGCCTCCGGGCCCAAGGTCGCGCTCGCGTCCTACAGCAGCGCCAACCCGACCGGCGTCCCGCCGGAGCTCGCCTCCGCCAGTCTCGTGCAGCGCGGGGAATACCTGGCCAAGGCGGCCGACTGCATGGTCTGCCACACCGTGCCGGGCGGGGCGCCCTACGCCGGCGGCTTCGCCTTCACCCTGCCGTTCGGCGTGCTCTATTCGACCAACATCACCCCGGACCGCGAGACCGGCATCGGCGCCTACAGCGACGCGGACTTCCTGCGCGCGATGCGCCAGGGTGTGCGGCGCGACGGCGCGCGGCTCTATCCGGCCATGCCGTTCACCTCCTACACCTACCTGACCGACGCCGACGCCCTGGCGATCAAGGCCTATCTGTTCAGCCTGCCGCCGGTGCGCGCGGCCGCCCGCGCCAATTCCCTGGCCTTCCCCTTCAACCAGCGCGTGCTGATGGCGTTCTGGTCGCTGCCCTACAACCCGAACCGGCGCTTCGAGCCCGACACCTCGCGCAGTCCCGAATGGAACCGGGGCGCCTATCTGGCCGAGGCCCTGGCGCACTGCGGCGAATGCCACACGCCGCGCAACCTGGCCTTCGCGCTCGATAACCGGCGCAAGTTCGGCGGCGCCCTGACCGCCGGCTGGCGGGCCTACAACATCTCCAGCGACAAGGGGACCGGCGTCGGCGGCTGGAGCGACGACGAGGTGTTCCGCTATCTTTCGGACGGTCACGCCACGGGTCACGGCACGGCCAGCGGTCCGATGGGCGAGGCGGTCGACAACAGCTTCAGCCAGATGACGCCGTCGGACGTCCACGCCATGGCGACCTATCTGCGCAGCGTGCCGCCGCACGCCTCGCACGACCTGCCCGCCACCCTGGCCCCGCCGGCTTCCGCCTCGCATCGCGACGGGCCGCAGATCGCCGACGCCCGCGGCAAGCAGGTGTTCGAGGGCGCCTGCGCCAGCTGCCACAGCTGGACCGGCGTCAGCCCCATCGCGCCGACCGCCACCCTGACTGGCTCGCGCGCCGTCAACGACCCCACGGCCGTCAACGTAGCCCAGGTCGTGCTCCTGGGCGCGGCCAGGCGCACGCCGCAGGGGACCCTGGCCATGCCCGCCTTCGGCGACGCCTATTCCGACGCCGAGATCGCCGCCGTCGCCAACTACGTCACCGCCCGCTTCGGCTCCAAACCCTCCTCGATCACCGAGAAGCAGGTGGCGGACCTGCGCAAGCAGACGGCCCAGGAATAGGCGGTCTTTCCACGGTGAAGGTGGTGCGGGCGGGGCCGCGCGTCCCTATCTGCGTCAGGTGGCAAAGGGGAGAAGAGCATGGATTTGCAGTTGAAGGACAAGCTGGCGCTCGTGACGGGCAGCACCGCCGGCATCGGCCTGGCCATCGCC
>FTJU01002708.1_pt1 | contig 10437 bp, 7 predicted proteins | sample 1658961 | NCBI WGS metagenome assembly FTJU01 (sample SAMEA3914878, study PRJEB12502) | metagenome | biome: forest; material: soil | place: USA | collected 2012-03-12 | depth 0.3 m | reverse complement strand
CGCCGCGCGCGGCGTGCGGGTGATCACCACGGTCTCTTCGGATGCGAAGGAGGAACTATCCCGCGAGGCGGGCGCGACCGAGGTGCTGCGCTACACCGATGATCTCGCCGAGCAGGTTCGCACCCGCACCGAGGGCGTCGGCGTCGCCGCTGTCTACGACGGTGTCGGCGCGGCCACCTTCGAGGCCAGCCTCGCGTCGTTGCGGGTGCGCGGCATGCTCGCCCTCTTCGGTGGGGCCAGCGGCCCGGTGCCACCGTTCGATCTGCAGCGTCTCAGCTCGGCGGGCTCGCTGTTCGTCACCCGTCCCACACTGGCCCACTACACCCGTGACCGCGCCGAATTGCTCTGGCGCGCAACCGATATCCTGACCGCGATCGCCAACGGCACGCTGCACGTGCGGATCGGTGCCACCTATCCGCTGGCCGAGGCCGAGCAGGCGCACCGCGATCTCGAAGGCCGCAAGACCACTGGCTCGATCGTTCTGCTGCCCTGACGACGCACGATCAGCGTCCATGCGGCGGCGAGGCCATTGGTCCTCGAATCCGGCGCCCAGCGGTCCGATTCACACGTCTGAGTCGGGTGAGACCGTGCAATGGTGACAACGCCCGCCAACCGGCGGTCGATCGTCGTCGGTATCGACGGATCACCCACCGTGGTCGCGGCCGCGCCGTGAGTGGCCGATATCGCCGCGCAAGAACAATAGAGGCTCGTCCTGATCTGCGTGGCACCGGACCTCGGGTACCGGCACACCGCCTCCGCGTTGGCCGAAACCGAGATCCTTTCAACGACTGCGCACCACCGTGCCCAACGATCGACAGCACCACCGTACGAATCCGGCCCCGACGGATACCTCGGCTGACCTAGCCGAAGAAGCTGCCGATCGTGTCCCACCCGAGCACCGAATCCACCGCGAGACCACAGAACACCACGGCCAGATAGTTGTTGGACTGCAGGAACAGTCGCAGCGGCTTCACCGATTCACCGCGCCGCACACCGGAATACAGCTGGTGCGCCATGAGCAGGAACCACGCTCCGGCCACCAGGGCGACGGCCGCGTAGACCACACCGGTCGCGGGGACCAGCACGAGGGTCGTGAGCACAGTGAGCCAGGTGTAGATGACGATCTGCTTGGTGACCGCCTGCTCGGTAGCCACGACCGGCAGCATCGGCACACCGGCCGCGCGGTAGTCCTCCTTGTACCGCATGGCCAATGCCCAGGTGTGCGGCGGCGTCCAGAAGAAGATGACACCGAACAGCGCGATCGCGGGCCAGCCGATATTTCCGGTCACTGCCGACCAGCCGACCAGCGCGGGCATACATCCGGCCGCGCCACCCCACACCACATTCTGCGAGGTACGGCGCTTGAGGCCGAGGGTATACACGAAGACGTAGAACAGGATGGTCGCGACGACCAGCAGACCACTGAGCAGATTCGCCTGCCACCAGAGCCAGGCGAACGAGCCGATGCCGAGCGTCACACCGAAGACGAAGGCGTGCGAGGTCGGTACGGCCGCCCTGGCCAGCGGCCGCTTCGCGGTCCGCTTCATCACCTTGTCGATATCGGCGTCGGCGACACAGTTGAGCGTATTGGCGCTCGCGGCGCCCATCCAACCGCCGAAAAGCGTGGCCAGGATCAGTCGGATATCGACATGACCACGATCGGCCAGCAGCATCGTCGGAATGGTCGCGACCAACAACAGCTCGATGACGCGCGGCTTGGTCAATGCGATATAGGCGAGCGGTCGCCGCAGTAGTCGGGACAGCAGGCCGTCGCCGGTCAACCGGTCGGCCAGCGCCGTCGCGGAGGAGCCGTGTGCGCCATTGCCACCCGGCTGTTGCCCAATCCGCACTGTCTCTCCTCGCACGCTGTGCATCGCATCCGGCATGAAAACACCGCGCTCCCCCTGCTCGAGCTGGTGCGAGGCGGCAACTACTACAGACGATGGTAGACCCAGCCGCACAGCCTTCTTTCCATAGCCCCTCGCTCCAGCACACTGTCGGAGCGATTCGACACCGGAGTAAGCCGGGTTCCTCACATGCCCGTCACCGGGCACATCTAGGGTAGTTGGAGTAAACCGGTTCGCATTCCACCACTGCCGTGCGTGCACCTCCGCCACCGTCGACGAAACCAATGTCAGGAGAAACTCGGTCGTGTCAGTCACAGACGACATCCGCGCCCTTACTCAGCCGAATCACCCGGACGACTGGACCGATCTGGACACCAAGGCCGTCGACACCATCCGGGTTCTAGCCGCCGATTCGGTGCAGAACGCCGGGAACGGGCACCCCGGCACCGCGATGAGTCTCGCGCCCCTGGCCTACACGCTCTACCAGCGCACCATGCGCCTGGACCCGAGTGATCCGAGCTGGGTCGGCCGGGATCGCTTCGTGCTGTCCTGCGGTCACTCCAGCATCACCCAGTACATCCAGCTCTACCTGGCCGGATACGGTCTGGAGCTGAACGACCTCGAGCATCTGCGCAAGTGGGGCTCGCTCACCCCGGGCCACCCCGAATTCCGCCACACCGACGGCGTCGAGATCACCACCGGCCCGCTGGGTCAGGGTCTGGCCTCCGCGGTCGGTATGGCGATGGCGGCGCGGCGTGAGCGCGGTCTGTTCGACCCGGACGCCGCACCGGGCACCAGCCCGTTCGATCATTTCATCTACGTCATCGCCTCCGATGGCGATATGGAGGAGGGCGTCAGCTCCGAAGCCTCGTCGCTCGCGGGCACCCAACAGCTGGGCAACCTGGTCGTGATCTACGACGACAACAAGATCTCGATCGAGGACGACACCACCATCGCCTTCACCGAAGACGTCGCCGGGCGGTACGCGGCGTACGGCTGGCATGTGCAGGTGGTCGAGGGCGGTGAGGATGTCGTCGCCATCGAGGCGGCGCTGGCCGCGGCCAAAGCGGAAACCGGTAAGCCCTCGATCATCGTGCTGCGCACCATCATCGGCTACCCAGCCCCCAACAAGATGAACACGGGCGCCGCGCACGGTGCCGCGCTGGGCGCCGACGAGGTGGCCGCCACCAAGAAGATCCTGGGCTTCGATCCGGAAAAGAACTTCCAGGTCGACGACGATGTCATCGCGCACACCCGCCAGGTGATCGAGCGCGGCCAGCAGGCGCATGCGGCCTGGCAGCAGCAGTTCGACGCGTGGGCCACCGCCAACCCACAGCACAAGGCGCTGTTCGATCGGCTCGCCAAGCGCGAGTTGCCCGCGGGCTGGGCCGCGAATCTGCCGACCTATGAAGCGGATCCGAAGGGTGTGGCCACCCGCAAGGCGTCCGGCAAGGTGCTCGCCGCGCTGGCGCCGGTGCTGCCGGAGCTGTGGGGCGGTTCGGCCGACCTCGCCGAATCCAACAACACCACCATGCCCGATGCGCCGAGCTTCGGCCCGGAATCGATTTCGACCGGTATGTGGAAGGCCAACCCCTACGGCCGAACCCTGCACTTCGGTGTGCGTGAGCACGCCATGGGCGCGATCCTGAACGGCATCGCCCTGCACGGCCCGACCCGTCCGTACGGTGGCACCTTCCTGGTCTTCTCCGACTACATGCGTCCGGCTGTGCGCCTGGCCGCCCTGATGCGGGTGCCCGCGATCTACGTGTGGACACACGACTCCATCGGCCTCGGTGAGGACGGCCCGACGCATCAGCCGATCGAACATCTGGCCGCGCTGCGCGCGATTCCGGGTCTGAACGTGGTTCGCCCCGGCGACGCCAACGAAACCACCTACGCCTGGCGCACGATCCTGGAGCGCGACAGCAGCGAGCACACCTCGCACTTCTCGGTCTCCGAACCCGCACACCAGGACGGACCGTCCGCGCTCGCGTTGACCCGCCAGGATCTGCCGATCCTCGAGGGCACCAGCTACGAGGGCGTCAAAAAGGGCGGCTACGTCCTGGCCGAGGCGTCCACCGGCACCCCGCAGGTCATCCTGATCGCGACCGGATCCGAGCTCCAGCTCGCGGTCGCTGCCCGCACTACGCTGGAGGCGCAGGGCATCGGCACCCGTGTGGTCTCGATGCCATGTGTGGAGTGGTTCGACGCGCAGGACAAGGCGTATCGGGACGAGGTGCTGCCGCCGGCGGTTGCCGCTCGTGTCGCCGTCGAGGCCGGTATCGCGATGCCGTGGTACCGGTTCACCGGTGATGCGGGTGAGATCGTGTCGATCGAGCACTTCGGTGCCTCGGCCGACTTCAAGACCTTGTTCCGCGAGTTCGGGATCACCGCGGAAGCCGTGGTGGCTGCCGCGCAGCGCACGCTGGTAAACGTGAAGGGATAAGAGCTCATGGCACAGAACGAAAACCTCGCCGCTCTCTCGGCCGCGGGCGTCTCGGTGTGGCTCGATGATCTGTCCCGGGACCGGATCCAGTCCGGCAACCTGGCCGAGCTCATCGAAACCCGCAGCGTCGTCGGGGTCACCACCAATCCGACCATCTTCCAGGGCGCCCTGAGCCAGGGCCACGCCTACGACGGCCAAGTGAAAGAGCTTGCCGCCCAAGGCGCGGATGTGGATTCCGTGATCCGAACCATCACCACCGATGATGTGCGCGCGGCCTGCGATGTGCTGGCCGGCGCCTACGAGGCCAGCAACGGTGTCGACGGCCGGGTCTCCATCGAGGTCGACCCGCGCTTGGCCTTCGATGCCGACCAGACGGTCGCGCAGGCCATCGATCTGTGGAAGACGGTGGACCGGCCCAACCTGTTCATCAAGATTCCGGCCACCGAGGCCGGCTTGCCCGCCATCACCCGGGTGATCGCGGAGGGCATCAGCGTCAATGTGACTCTGATCTTCTCGGTCAAGCGCCACCGCGAGGTGATGGGCGCCTACCTCGACGGCCTGCGTGGCGCCAAGGCCGCCAGCCACGATCTGGCCAAGATCCATTCGGTCGCTTCGTTCTTCGTCTCCCGCGTGGACACCGAGATCGATAAGCGACTCGAGGCGATCGGCACGCCGGAGGCGCTTGCGCTGCGCGGACAAGCCGGTGTCGCCAATGCCCGCCTGGCCTACGCCGAATATCAGGACGTCTTCGACGGTGGTGCGCACACCTCGACCTACGCGCACCTGGCCGCCACCGGCGCGAATCGGCAACGGCCGCTGTGGGCTTCGACGGGTGTGAAGAACCCGGAGTACTCGGACACTTTGTACGTCACCGAGCTGGTGGCGCCGAATACGGTGAACACGCTGCCGGAGAAGACCCTCGAGGCGGTCGCCGATCATGGTGAGATCCGGGGCGACGCCGTGAGCGGTACCGCCGCGGCCGCGCAGGAGGTCTTCGACAAGCTCGTCGCGGTCGGCATCGACCTCGACGATGTGTTCGAGGTACTCGAGCGCGAGGGTGTGGAGAAGTTCGAAAAGTCGTGGGAGGAGCTGCTTTCCGCAACAGCAGGCGAGCTGGCCAAGACTGGGAACAACTGACCCGATGGCCGGCACCCAGACGAATACCTGGAAGAACCCGCTCCGCGATGGGCGGGACAAGCGGGTCCCCCGCATCGCGGGACCTTGCAGCATGGTGATCTTCGGCGTCACCGGCGACCTGTCCCGGAAAAAACTGATGCCGGCCATCTACGATCTGGCGAACCGGGGGCTGCTGCCCCCGGGCTTCGCACTGGTCGGCTTCGCCCGCCGGGACTACGCGGACGAGGACTTCGCGCAGGTCGTGCTCAACGCGGTGAAGGCGCACGCCCGCACGCCTTTTCGGCAGGAGGTCTGGGACCATCTGGCCGAGGGCATCCGCTTCGTGCAGGGCTCATTCGACGACGATTCCGCCTTCGCCAAACTCGCCGATACCCTGGCGAAGCTGGACAAGGACCGGGGCACCGGCGGCAATCACGCCTTCTACCTGTCGATTCCACCGAATATGTTTCCGCTGGTGCTCGATCAGCTCTCCGAGCACAAACTGGCCCAACCGGTGAAAACCGATGGCGAGGGCCGAAAGCCGTGGCGCCGGGTGGTGATCGAAAAGCCGTTCGGCCACGATCTGGACAGTGCGGTCGAACTCAACGCACTGGTCAACCGGGTGTTCCCGGAGGAAACGGTCTTCCGCATCGATCACTATCTCGGCAAGGAGACGGTGCAGAACATCCTGGCACTGCGCTTCGCCAACCAGCTCTACGAACCGATCTGGAATGCCAATTACGTCGACCATGTGCAGATAACCATGGCCGAGGACATCGGCCTGGGCGGGCGCGCGGGCTATTACGACGGTATCGGCGCGGCTCGCGATGTCATCCAGAACCACCTGTTGCAGTTGCTCGCGCTGACGGCCATGGAGGAGCCGATCAGCTTCGAACCCAAGCAGTTGCAGGCCGAGAAGAGCAAGGTGCTCGCTGCGACGAAGCTCGTCGAGCCACTTGATGAAACCACGGCGCGCGGCCAGTACGCGGAAGGCTGGCAGGGCGGTGAGCATGTGGTCGGACTGCTGGGCGAGGAGGGTTTCGACCCGCAATCGCGCACCGAGACCTACGCGGCGATCACCCTGGAGATCGACACCCGGCGCTGGGCGGGTGTGCCGTTCTATCTGCGCACCGGAAAACGCCTGGGCCGCAGGGTGACCGAGATCGCGGTGGTGTTCAAGCGGGCCCCGCATCTGCCGTTCGACCAGACCATGACCGAAGATCTCGGACACAACGCGGTGGTGATCCGGGTGCAACCCGATGAGGGCATTACCACCCGGTTCGGTTCGAAGGTGCCGGGGTCGGGTATGGAAGTGCGCGACGTCAATATGGATTTCAGCTACGGCGAGGCGTTCACCGAATCCTCCCCCGAGGCCTACGAACGCCTGATCCTCGATGTGCTGCTCGGGGTACCGTCGTTGTTCCCGGTGAACGCGGAGGTCGAATTGTCCTGGCGCATCTTGGATCCGGTGCTCGAGCACTGGGCCGCCGACGGTAAACCCGAACAATACGAGGCGGGGACCTGGGGTCCGGTCTCGGCCGATGAGATGTTGGCCCGCACCGGGCGCGAATGGCGGCGGCCATGATCGTCGATATGCCGCAGACCACCACCGCCGAGGTCACCAAACGCCTGGTGCGGCTTCGGGAGAGCAATGGTGTGATCACGATGGGCCGGGTGTTGACCCTGGTGGTGTGCACGCTGGACAGCTCCGAGGCCGAAGACGCCATCGACGCCGCCAATGACGCCAGCCGCGAACATCCCTGTCGCGTGGTCGTTCTGGCGCGCGGGGACCGCGAGTCCGAGCCGCGATTGGATGCCCAGATCCGCGTCGGCGGCGATGCGGGGGCGGCCGAGGTCATAGTGCTGCGGCTGCAGGGTGATCTGATCAACCACGAGAGCAGCGTCGTCATCCCGTTCCTGCTGCCGGACACCCCCGTGGTGGCCTGGTGGCCACGGGGAGCCCCGGAGTTCCCGTCCAAGGATTCGGTGGGACGCCTGGCGACTCGCCGCATCACCGACGCCACCTTCGCGGCCGATCCGCAGGCGACTATCAAGAAGCGGCTCGGCTCCTACGCCTCCGGGGATACCGATCTGGCGTGGAGTCGCATCACCTACTGGCGGGCGCTGTTGGCGGCCGCCATGGACGAGCCGCCGTTCGAGCCCGTGGATTCGGTGACCGTCTCGGGACTGCGCGACGAACCCGCACTGGATATGCTCGCGGGCTGGTTGGCCGCCCGGCTCGACTGTCCGGTGCGGCGCCGCTCGGGTGCGTTACGGGTAGAGGTACATCGCCCGACGGTGTCGATCGCGATCGAGCGGCCGCAGACCGGGCGCACCGCGACACTGACCCGCACCGGTGACCCGGAGCAGCGAATCGCCTTGGCGCGCCGGGAAACTCGCGACTGCCTCGCCGAGGAACTGCGCCGGCTGGATGCCGACGAGATCTATGCCGAGGCGCTCGCCGGAATCGAGAGGGTGACCTATGAGTGAGCGCGCGGACTTTCCCGCGAACACCGTCGAAGTACATGACGACACCGACGCCCTGGTTGCCGCGGCGGCCGCGCGATTCGTCGCGGTCGTGGTCGCGGCGCAGGCGGATCGTGGCTCCGCATCGGTGGTGTTGACCGGTGGTGGAAGCGGGATCGGACTGTTGGAGTTGGTCCGCAAGACACCTGGCGATATCGACTGGTCGCGGCTCGATGTGTTCTGGGGTGACGAGCGATTCGTACCCGCGGGCGATGCCGAGCGCAATGATCTGCAGGCGCGCGAGGCGCTGCTGGATCATGTGCCGGTGGATCCGTCGCGGGTGCATCCGGTTGCCACCTCCGATGGTGAATATCCGGATCCGGTCGAGGCCGCCGCGGAGTATGCGGCGGCAGTGCACGCGCACCTCGCCGAGTACGGAGCCTTCGATCTGCATCTGCTCGGTATGGGTGGTGAGGGGCATGTGAATTCGCTGTTCCCGCATACCGATGCGGTGCGCGAACAGTATGAACTCGTTGTCGCGGTACCGGATTCGCCCAAACCGCCGCCGGTGCGCGTCACGCTGACGCTGCCCGCGGTGCGGCGCAGCCGACATGTCGTGCTGGTCGTCGGCGGTGCGGCGAAGGCCGAAGCCGTTGCCGCGGCGGTTGCGGGTGCGGATCCGGAGGAGATTCCCGCGGCGGGTGCCGTCGGGTCGGAATCCACCACATGGCTGTTGGATCGGGACGCCGCCGCGGCATTGCCGGGTGCCCCCGACTAGCTCAGCAACCGCTGCGCCGTCGCGCCGAGGACCATTTCGCCCACGTGTGGTGAGCCGGGTCTTGTCCACACCCGCCTCGTCGAGTATCTCGTAACAACCGAGGTGATCAGAATAGTTTCGAAAATTGCCCCGAAATCGGGTCCCCGAAGCGGCGTTCGTCGGCAATGATCACAGCGTGACCGAACAGCGAGTCGATCTTGATGAGCGGTTCCGCGCCGTGCTGTCGGCGCTGGAGCCGCGGCCGAGCCGTCCCGTCGAGCAGCGACTCGAGGGTGTCGCGCTCACTGGAGCGCAATGCCTGGACCTGTTCGAATCACAGGCGACCAGTAGGCATCTCGATCTCGCGGCGCGCCAGTTGGGCAGCACCAAGCGCGGCTACTACAGCATCGGGTCATCCGGGCACGAGGGCAATGCGGCCGTGGCGGCGGCCCTGCGCCCCACCGATCCGGCACTGCTGCACTATCGCTCCGGTGCATTCTTCGTGCACCGGGCCAGACAAGTGCCCGGTCTGGACCCGATTCGGGATGTGCTGCTCGGCGTGGTCGCGGCGGCCGCCGAACCGATATCTGGCGGCCGTCACAAGGTTTTCGGCAGCAAACCGGCCGCGGTGATTCCGCAAACCTCCACTATCGCATCGCATCTGCCGCGCGCCGTCGGACTCGCCTTCGCGATCGAGCGCGCGGCACGGCTCGGCCTTGCCGGCGAATGGCCGTCGGATTCGGTGGTGCTCTGCAGTTTCGGCGATGCGTCGGCCAATCACTCGACGGCCGTCGGCGCCATCAATGCCGCGATTCATACCGCGTACCAGGGGGTTCCGCTGCCACTGCTGTTCGTCTGCGAGGACAATGGGATCGGCATCAGCGTCCCGACGCCGCCCGGCTGGATCGAACAGTCCTACGGCATCCGCCTCGGTCTGCAGTATTTCTCTGCCGACGGGTGCGATCTACTCGACGCCGCGACAACCGCGACGCAGGCGGCCGACTGGGTGCGCGAACACCGCAAACCCGCCTTCCTCCACCTACGCACCGTACGGCTCATGGGCCACGCCGGATCCGACGTCGAATCCGCCTACCGTAGCCCCACCGATATCGCCGCCGACCTGCGCCGCGACCCGGTGACCGCAACCGCCCACCTGCTGGTCACCTCCGGTGTCGCCACTCCGACCGAAGTCATCACACGCTACGACGATATCGGCGGCCGCGTCGCGGACATGGCCGAATTGGCATGTGGTGAAACACAATTGACCTCGGCCGCTGCGGTGATGGCACCGTTGGCCCCGCTGCACCCGGACGTGGTGCGGGCCGATGTCTTCCGTCGAGGCCCCTTCAGTTCCAGCGCTGACCAGCTGGGCAGCGCTGGAACTGAAGGGGCCTCGACGGAAGACATCGGCCCGCACCACGTCCGGGTGCAGCGGGGCCAACGGTGCCATCACCGCAGCGGCCGAGGTCAATTGTGTTTCACCACATGCCAATTCGGCCATGTCCGCGACGCGGCCGCCGATATCGTCGTAGCGTGTGATGACTTCGGTCGGAGTGGCGACACCGGAGGTGACCAGCAGGTGGGCGGTTGCGGTCACCGGGTCGCGGCGCAGGTCGGCGGCGATATCGGTGGGGCTACGGTAGGCGGATTCGACGTCGGATCCGGCGTGGCCCATGAGCCGTACGGTGCGTAGGTGGAGGAAGGCGGGTTTGCGGTGTTCGCGCACCCAGTCGGCCGCCTGCGTCGCGGTTGTCGCGGCGTCGAGTAGATCGCACCCGTCGGCAGAGAAATACTGCAGACCGAGG
>FTJU01000531.1_pt2 | contig 10480 bp, 12 predicted proteins | sample 1658961 | NCBI WGS metagenome assembly FTJU01 (sample SAMEA3914878, study PRJEB12502) | metagenome | biome: forest; material: soil | place: USA | collected 2012-03-12 | depth 0.3 m | reverse complement strand
TGATGGCCCTCGCGGCGTTCACCGCGTGGGAGTGGGTGCTGGTAACCCTCCCAGTTGCCGTCCCGGCATGGCTCCAGCCCGCCGTGGTGGTCGCCATGGCCTACGGCGCCCAGCGCCTTCCCGACCGGTGGCTGACGGCCCTCGCGGTGGCCGGAGCCGTCGCCCTGCTTCATACCGTCGTCCGGTCGGGGGTGGTGGAGGCAGCTCCGCTGCGCCTCCCTAGGCGCCACCCCTCCACCGGGCGCAGGGTCCCTGACCTGCCCTGATCTGTCAAGCGCTTTGGAACCCTCGCTTTACAAGCGGGGGTTTCTTGCATTTAGAAGCGATACCTGGGTATCGTCTTCCCCGTCGCCAGTCGGGCGCAGACACCACCACCCACTCACCTGGAGCTGACTTGAGTAAGCCCATCACCCTTGCCTTCGCCGGTAGCGCGGACGTCGACCCGGAGAACGTCAAGGCACTGCTCAACGATCTCGTCGGACTCGGGGACGAGGACGCGGACGGATACCCCGTGCCCTCCGACCGAGAGATCAACCTGATCTTCCCGATCACCCGCAACCACCTCTCCGACGGCCTAGAGACCGTGCTGGAGTGGAGCGAGTACGCCGACCTCCCGTTCGTGGCCGTGGCCGACAACGCCCGCAGCCGTGCGACGGAGAGCATCCTCGGTGAGGCCAAGGAGGTCGTCCACGCCAGCAACGTCACCGCCGGGGTCGTCGACCTGCTGAAGAAGGCCGACAGCGACGGCCACGACGTACAGGTCATCCTGCTGTGGGGTGACGAGGGCAGCGAGGAGGCCGAGCTGCTGCTCGACGAGGCCGAGCGGGCGGGCTTCAAGTCCTACGACCTCGCGGCCGGACTCGACGACATCTCCTTCGGCGACCCGCAGGCCGACGAGGAGCCTGAGCCGGAACCCGAGCCGGAAGAGAAGCCGAAGCGCGGCAGCCGCCGCGGTCGCAGGTCCGAGCCGGAGCCGATGGAGCCGGAGGAGGAGCCGCTGACCGAGGACGAGCCGGAGGATAAGCCCAAGCGCCGTGGTCGCAAGGCCGCACCGGAAGAGCACCCGGTTGAGCAGGACATCCGGGAGCAGAAGGAAGACGGGGACCTGGAGCAGCAGGTCAACCGCGCGGCTCAGAAGGCCCAGCGCGAGACCAAGCCGGTCGCACCGTTGGACGACGACGAGCGAGCCAGGGAGGCGGTGCGCGGGGCGCTGGAGGCGGCGTACAACGCCTTCCGACTGGAGGACGAGCGCAACGCGGTGATCAACCAGGCCAACGTCCGGTACCGGCCGCTTACCGAACTCCTGGAGACCGCGGTTCATATCTTCGCCAGCCTGTCTGGCGACGTTCCTGCGAAGGCTCCCAGCGCCCCGGAGAAGGCCGACGAGCCGGAGCCCGAGGAGAAGTCCGAGGACGCCCCTCGCAGGCGCCGTGGACGGCCGCGTGACGAGGAGAAGACCTTCGACTTCCTGGAGGACGAGGACGGCAACCTCACCCGCCGTGGCCGTGGCCGTATCCCGCGTGGCACGAAGGTCGTGAAGCTGACCCGGGCGGAGATCGAGGAGCGCGGGCTCGAACTCGACGCCGAGTAAGACAGCGCAAAGGCCCCCAGCTCTGACGAGGTCTGAGACCTACAAGTCACGGCTGGGGGCCTTTGGTATCACGGGGCCCACCACAAACCCCGGGAACGGTCCGAAAGGACCGAGCGAGAGAAAGGCTATCAGGATGGCATCGCTTCATACCTATTGCTCGCCCGGAGAGACCGAGTGAGCATCCTTCGAGTCAAGCGCACCAAGGGATACACGACTATCCCCAACTCAACCTTGTGCGACCACCGTCTGTCCTTCCGCGCCCGCGGCGTGCTGGCATTCCTGCTGGCCAAGCCGGACGACTGGGAGACCCGCACCACTGACCTGCCGGAGCACGGCAAAGAGGGGAGGGACGCGGTTCGCACGGCCCTCAAGGAACTGCGGGACCTGGGCTACATGAGCCAGGAGCGCGAGCAGTTCCGGGACGAGGAGACCGGCAAGTGGCTCTGGCGCACGGTCACCGTGGTACGTGATTTTCCGGAGCCTGAAAACCCGTCGCCGGAAGGCGTACCGAGAACGGATTCCCAGGCGTCGGAGAGTAGTTGTCATATACCAACTCAGGAGGGGGCTTCCGAAGACGGGTTTTCAGGCGCTTCCCTACTACCTAACTACATAACTACTAATAGCCAGGTAGTAATAGAGAAGACTACGTCTTCTCCACCGCGCCAGTCGGCGCGGTCAGATCCTGACCAGGCCGAGGAGATCTCCAGGAGGCCAGGCGGGAGAGGGTGGAACGCGGTGCGGCCTGTCTACCGGCCCAAGAAGAAGACCCGGAAGCAGCAGGCCGAGGAAGCAGCCCTGGCCGAGAAGGAGCTGGACCCGGCGTATGTCGTAGCCCAGGCCCTTGGCGAGGACGACCCGGCAGACAGCCCAGGCGGCCGTCTCCCGGCCTCGGACGACGATCTGGTCCCTCCCGTCCGGCAGGGCCGTAAACCGCGCTCCCTGCGGCCCTCAGAGGTCCTGGCCTCGTACTTCGACAAGCGGGCTCAGGAGGTAGGCCACCCGGTTCCCGGCGCAACCAACCTCGGAGCCCTGTCCGCCAACTTCGGCCGGTGGATGAACGCGGGCACGGACAAGGACGAGATCCGCAAGATGATCATCACCTACTGGTCCTCGTCCTGGCAGCGGAGCGAGAACGTCGTCGCCTGGAAGGACTTCATCAACCAGCGTGGTCTCCTCACCGGCCGCCAGGCCAAGGTCGAGAAGGCCAACGACATGGAGAAGCACCGGTACGACGAGGACTACTGGTCCTGACCGACCCGAAGGGGCGGGCTGCTGTGATGGCGGTCCGCCCCTTCCCCATTCAGAATCGATACCCTTGAAGCGATACCCGTGCTAGCATCCTGTCTCGTTCCCACCACACCTAGGAGGCTCCATGGCGACGGACCCACGCGTCCACGCGCTGCGCATGGGGGAGTACCGGATCCCCATGCGGCTGCGTCATCTCCGGCTTCATACGATGGCGGACTCGCCCCACAAGGCGGTCTGCCAGAGCTGGCTGGACGAGCTGCGGGACCACTACGTCACCGACAAGCGGCCCCTGGAGGAGTACCCCGAGGACTGGTCCAAGATCGGCCGCGGACTGCTCTTCATGGGCCCTCCCGGTACCGGTAAGACCAGCCTGGCCACGGCCACCCTGATGGAGGTCTACTACGCCAAGCGGCTGCCGGTGTTCTTCATGGCCTACGCCGACTACGTGGCCATATCGATCGAGCAGTTCGGGATCCAGGACAAGAAGGAACCCGAGGCAATCCTCCGCTGGTGGGAGATCGAGCACATCCTCAACGCTGCCCGCACAGCTCCCGTGCTGCTTCTGGACGACGTCGGCAAGGAGCACCGGACCAAGACCGGCTTCGCGGAGAACGAGCTGGACCAGCTCCTGCGCCTGCGGCACCGCGAGGGACGGCCGACGCTCATCACCTCCAACGTCCCGCCGCGGGAGTGGGGGGCCATCTACCACGAGTCGATGGGCTCATTCATCAAGGAGGCTTTCCATCACGTCACGATGGCCGGGCGGGACCGCCGTGCAGAACGGTGACATAAGCAACGAGGTCGTCCCCCGCCTGCTGATCGCCTTCGAGGGCATGCTCGGGATCCTCCCGGAGCAGCCGGACAAGGGATTCGTCACCGAGCTGGTCACCAGAAGGTTCGGGCGACGGGAGAAGGCAGCACAGCGGGCCGTGGACGCCTACGAGATCAACGAACCGCTGGCCCGGGTCATCTGGGACACGACGTGGCGCCACAAGTACTCGGTTGACGTCGTCACGTACCTCGGAGAGGCCGCTGTAGCGCCTCTGGAGGCCCGTCTGGACGTCGAGGGACTCCCTATCGGTCGCGTGTGGTCCACGACCCCGGAGCGGCTCGCCAGGCGGCTTCCCTACATGCCTGACGTCGCGGCCGTATTCGACAACGAGCACCATCTGATCTTCGGGTCAAAGGGACGCATGCTCCCGGCCGCCCCCACAACTCTCATTGGAGCGCTATAACGTGGCCGACTTCGAGCGGTTGCTGAACTCCCGCATCATCCAGGACAGAGACCTGACGGGAGTCTCGGATGCCGGGATCACGCCCGCCTTCTTCGGTGACCCGGAGAACAAGCGGGTATTCCAGGCCATCCTCCGGCACAAGGGCACCTACGGCGAGGTGCCTTCCCTCACCACCATCAAGACGGACTTCCCGACGTACAAGTTCGTTCGCGTCGAGGACACCATGCAGGTCCTCACGGACCGGCTCAGGGAACTTCATACTTTGGCCCTGCTGGAGCAGGGCCTGGCCGATGCGGTCGACGGACATGAAGAGGGCAACGCAGATGCAGCCATGTCTGCGCTCGCGCGCACCCTCGCGGACATCGCCGCCGCGGTCCCCAACTCCCGAGACACCGACCTCACCCAGACCGGCACCGAGCGCCTGGCCCGCTACCTGGCGCTCAAAGATCTGCCGGACGGACTGCGCGGCATCCCCACCGGGTTCCAGACGATCGACCGTGCCACCCAGGGACTCCAGAAGGAACAGCTCATCACCTTCGTCGGCCCTCCCAAGGCCGGTAAGTCCACGCTGCTCCTGCTGGCCGCAATGGCAGCGCACCTCTACGGCATCAAGGTCCTTTTCATCGGCTTCGAGATGAGCAACGAGGAGCAGGAGGAAAGGTACGACTCCATTCGAGCCGGGATTTCCCACTCCCGACTGCGTAACGGAACGCTGAAGAAAGAGGACTGGGCCAAGCTGGAAAAGGCCATCCGGGAAATAGAGAACATGCCCTCGTTCTTCCTGTCCTCGGACTCCATGAACGCCACCACCCTGACTGGTGTGGAATCGAAGATTGAAACTCTTCGCCCGGACTTCGTGGTGGTCGACGGTATCTACATGATGCAGGACGAACTCGGCGAGCCGCAGGGATCCCCGCAGGCGCTCACGAACCTCACCCGAGGCTTCAAGAGAATGGCGAAGAACCGGCAGTTGCCTATTGCCATATCCACGCAGGTCCTGGAATGGAAGATGAACAAGAAGAAGGGCGTGACCTCCGACAGCATCGGATACTCGTCCTCTTTCGCCCAGGACAGCGACGTCATCCTCGGCGTGGAGAAGACCGAGGACCCCAACATCAACAAGCTGAAGGTCGTCCTGGCCCGTAACTGTCCGCCCCTGGAGACATTCGTCCAGTGGGACTGGACCACGGGGCAGTTTGAAGAACTCAACGAAGACCCGTTCGCTATGGAGGACGACAATGCCTGGCAGGAAGACGCCATCGCGGCGTACTAATGCGCGAGGCTGGGACGCGGTAGGAACTCCTGTCCCCGGAAACGTCACCGCCTGCCTCGATGAAATCGGCCTGGAATACAAGGTCCAGGGTGACGAAATACATATGCCGTGCCCCATGCATGAGGCGCGCACAGGAAAGAAAGACCGACACCCATCCTTCTCTATAAACTCCGACGCTGGTCATTTCAACTGCTTCAGTTGTCACTACCGAGGCCCCTTCGTGGTCCTGGTCAAGGACATGCTGGAGATCCCGTACGGCGATGCCGTGCTGTGGGTCCGGCAGCGCGGCGGGATCGAGAAGGTCAAGAAGTTCCTGGCCACGAAGCAGCCGAGCCAGGTCGACACCAGTAAGCAGATCAACGAGGCCAGCCTCGCGCTCTACGTAACCCCTCCGATCGAGGAGTGCGCCAAGCGTATGTTCCTCCCGCAGGACGCGGAGGAGTGCGGCGTGCTCTGGGACACACAGCGGAAGATGTGGATCATCCCGGTCCGCGATCCTGACGCTGGGACCCTCTGGGGCTGGCAGGAGAAGAACGAGCGGTACTTCCGCAACCGACCGCCGTCCATGACGAAGAGCCAGACACTCTTCGGGCTTCATACCTACGAGGGTGACCTCGCCATCCTGGTGGAGTCCCCTCTGGACGTGGTCCGGCTGCGGTCCGCTGGCTACACGGCAGGGCTCGCGTCCTTCGGCGCCGGAGTCTCCGACGCACAGATGTCCCTCATCCGCGACCACTTCGACAGCGTGATCATCGCTCTCGACAACGACAAGGCGGGGGCTGAGGCCTGCGCCCGGCTGCGCAAGGAGTGGACCGGCCGCGGCCTGGCGCTGCGGTTCCTGGACTACAGCCATACCGACGCCAAGGACCCCGGCGACATGCGTGACCGAGAACTCACCGACGCCATCAACAACGCCTATTCATCCGTCATCGCGCGCTTCTAGGAGACACACATGCGACTTCATACCTGCCGTCAGGAGGCCTCTCATGCAGGCGCCTGACGGATACGAACACCTCGGGCAGGACTTCTGGGACCGCGTGGAGCCAGACCCGAACACCTCCTGTCTGATATTCCAGTCAACCGCCACCCGGGCGTCATACAACGGCAAGACGCTGCTGTCTTACATCACCGGGGGAGACGGCCGACAGAAGCACCGGTCCTGCCGACGGCGTATGTGCGCGAACCCGGACCACATCCAGGACGGGCACTACGACATGGGTACCCCGTATGCCCCGCGCCCGCGGACGCGGCGGCAGTTCTCCCGGCAGTACTCGCAGTGCTGAGGGGGATCCGCTAATGGCCATGCGAATAGACCTGCACGCGTATCAGGAGGAGGCCGTGGACCGTGCCATCGAGCGAGGTTCCCTCCTGATCGCATACGAAATGGGGCTCGGCAAGACGCCCATTTCCCTGGCCGCCGTCGAGGAGCTGCTGGCGCTGGGGGAGGTCGAGACCGCGGTCATCGTGGTCCCGGCCAACCTCAAGTACCAGTGGGCCAAGGCGATAGCCAAGCTGACGGACGTCCCCAGTCGAACCGTCCGGGTCAGGGAGGACGGACAGACGCAGGAGATCACTGTGCCGACGGAGGAGTACTGCATCCTGGTCGACGGCGACCCGAAGAAGCGAGCCGGGCTGTACGCCAAGGTCAAGACGCTCAGACCGGACTACGTGATCCTCGGCTATGAGAACGTCGTCAACGACTGGAACTACGTGCGCCGGATCAAGCCGGAGTGCCTGGTGTTGGATGAGATCACCGCGATCAAGACCTTCAAGGCGCAGCGCACGCGGAGGATCAAGCGTCTTACGGCCGAGTTCAGGTTCGGTCTTACAGGCACTCCGGTGGAGAACGGGAAGCCAGAGGAACTCTTCTCGATCATGCAGTGGGTCGATGACTCCGTGCTGGGCAGGTTCGACCTGTTCGACAAGACGTACATCAACCGGAACCGCTTCGGCGGGGTGCAGTCGTACAAGAACCTGCCTGTACTACACGCCAAGCTGTCCGACGCCATGGTGCGTAAGACGCGCATGGACGACGACGTACGTCCGTATCTTCCGGAGGTCCAGGAGTCCAACATCCCGGTCGTCCTCGACGCCAATACGAGGAAGGCCTACAAGCGGATCTCCGAGGACCTGCTCGGTGAGCTGCGGGCGCTGGGACCCAACACGAGCGACTTCGATCTGTTCGCGCACTACCACGGAGGAGAGGCACCGAACGAGAACTCGCAACAGGGCAAGATCATGGCTCGCATGCAGGCCCTCGACATGCTCCTCAACCACCCGGACCTGGTCATCCAGTCCGGGCAGAGGTATGAGGAGAGCGAGCTGGCCCGGCAGGGCGGGGCGAAGAAGAAGGTCTGGCCCGGCTCGAAGTACTGCTACGAGGTGTGGCAGGAAGGCATCCTCGACGACGTCACGGCCTCGCCCAAGCTGGACGCGGTGACCGCGGCAGTGGAGGAGATCCTGGCCACCCCACGCAACAAGGTCATCATCTTCTCGGTGAACCCGGACATGCTCGACCTGATAGAGGAGCGGCTGCCGGAAGGGTGCGCGGTGACCTACACCGGCCGGATGAGCGCAGCAGCGAAGGCGTACGCGGCCCAGCGGTTCGAGAAGGACCCCGACTGCCGGGTGTTCCTGTCCAGCCACGCGGGCGCCTTCGGGACGGACTTGTTCGCGGCCAACTACCTGATCAACTACGACCTCGCCTGGTCGTCCGGCAAGCAGGACCAGATCAACGCCCGGCACAACAGGGCGTCCAGCAAGTTCGAGCACATCTACATCCTGAACGCCATCACGGCAGGCACCACGGAGCCTCGGAAGCTGTCCACGCTGGCGCACAAGCGGAGGGTGGGCTCGGCCATCACGGACGGCCGTGGGGCGGATGACAAGGGCCGGATCGAGCACGACATCGAGACCCTGACCGCGTGCCTGGAGGCGGCGTAACTTCCAGGATCTCACGGCGGGCGTCAAGTGGTTCTAAGGCAACGATTGCGTGTAACCATGCAGTCATGCGAGAAGAACCACTTGACGCCCTTCTGCGAGAGGGACTGGAGGGCGTCCTCTACCCGCCGGAGGAGCGGGAGGACTGGGACCTGACACCCACCCGCCTGTCGATCCGCTGCGCCCTCGAAGGGCACTCCAGTTGTGTAAATCGTGTGCAGAGAATCGATTGACAGTTGCACCATCTGTACCTAGAGTGATCCTCACAAGATCTCGAACGAGAATCGAACAGGGGAGGTCGCGATGACCACCATCGCGGAGGCTCTGGGAATCGACTGGAAGATCAACAACGAGAAGCCGAGGTACCGGCTCACCCGCCACGCGCGGGAGCAGGCCACCTCGAAGGGCTGGTCCACCGCGGAAGTTCTGCGGGCAGCCAACGAGCCGCATCATACGTACCGTTCCGGCCGCGTGTACGGCCAGAGACGCCACGTGCGGGGCGACATAGTCACGATCATCGACCCCGAGCGTAGCTGCATCGTCACCGTCTACCGGGACGTCGAGGAGACCGACCTCCGTGCCGACCAGACGGACATGGACGCACGGGTCTACGAGGGCAAGCACAGGCGGCAGGCCTGCGGCAAGCGGTAACGAATCGATTCCAAGGTATCGATTCTTGTCAAGTGATGGTGTAGAGTCGCTAGCGCTTGACCCACCTACTACATCGGAAGAAAGAGAGCCCACGCTCTATGGCTACCGTCACACGACGCACCACCCGACGGCCCGAGCGGCCGATCGCCCTGGACCCTGAGACTCCTCTGGAGAAGGTCCGCCAGTTCCTGACACTGAAGTTCCAGGAGACCCAGATCGTCACCCGCAAGAACAAGCTGCGGGACGAGGTCTCCGCCTTCGTCGACCAGACCGGCGAGGTCGACGAGAAGGGCAGCAAGTTCTGGAAGCTGCCAACTCCGATCGAGGTCAACGGCCAGAAGTTCACGGAGGTCAAGCGCGAGCGCCGCGTATCCACCTCCCTGGACACGGAGGCCGTCGAGACCCTGGTCAACTCGAAGGGCCTGCGCGACCGCGTCTTCAAGCAGGTCACCCAGGAGGTCCTGGACCAGGACGAGCTGTACGTCCTCAACCAGGAGGGCCTGCTCACCGACGACGAACTCGACTCCCTGTGGGTCACGTCGGAGTCCTTCGCCTTCAAGCCGCTCCAGGGCTGACCCATGGGAGCCCACGCTGGTCTGGGGCCGGACCGCACGGAGGAGCCCGGCTGGCTCCTCGCCACGCACTACGGATAGGACACCACCACATGCCAACCCTCGACGAGTACGAGGCTGAGTTCTCCACCATGGGGGATAGGTTCTACCCCGGGTCGAACCGGCCGATCGTACGTCACCCCAACCGCAACTCGCTTCATACCGAGCCCGCTACGTCGGCGGGCGACTGGGACCACAAGCCACGGAAGTACGTGGTGGCTGGTACCGAGACCGAGTTCTTCACCGTGGGCCAGTTGGCTACGGCGCTCGGACGTCAGCCGGTGACCATTCGGAAGTGGGAGCGAGAGGGAGTCATTCCCAAGAGCACCTTCCAGTCCCCGGGCAGGGACGGAGACGTCCGTGGCCGTCGCCGCCTCTACACCCGCGAGCAGGTCGAGGGAATCGTCCACATCGCGCACGAGGAGGGTGTCCTCGTCTCCCACCAGAAGCCCATCAAGGACACACAGTTCACGCTGCGCGTCATCGATCTCTTCAAGAGGCTGGCCGAGCAGTGAGGATCTCCAAGAGCCGAGAGTTCCTGGTGTCCATGGGCAACTACGAGAACGTCACCTTCGCCGCCACGGTGGAGATCTCCGACGAGGACTTCCCCAAGGCGAAGACGCTCAAGGACCTGGACAAGATCGCATCCGAATTCCTCGACCAGTCCCTAGCAGAGGACATCGAGGAGGCCCGGCTCAACACCGCTGAGCCGAAGAGTTTCATCCACTTGTATCAGCAGGAAGGCAGCAACTGATGCCCCGCACTCTCACCCGCCGTCGCACCTCCCGCGACACCGACGCCTACTCCCCGGCCGACGAGCCGGAGGACGACGTCCAGCAGGACGAGGAAGAGGACGACCGTCCGGCCCGCGGCTCCCGCCGTGGCTCGCGTCGCCAGTCGCTTCATACCCAGGAGGAGAAGCCCTCCCGCC
>FTJU01002081.1_pt7 | contig 10514 bp, 12 predicted proteins | sample 1658961 | NCBI WGS metagenome assembly FTJU01 (sample SAMEA3914878, study PRJEB12502) | metagenome | biome: forest; material: soil | place: USA | collected 2012-03-12 | depth 0.3 m | reverse complement strand
CAGAAGCAGGTGTGGTTCGCCTACCGCTTCACGGGCCTGGACGAGGAAGTGAACCTCGGCCTGCACCATCCGCCCGAGTTCGACTCCTGGCGCTGGGCCGACCTGCAGGAGACGCCGGAACTGGTGATCCCCTTCAAGCGCGCCACCTACGATCACGTCGCCCAGGCCTTCGCGCCCTACGCGCGCAGGGCGGAGACGGGCCGCGCCGGCTGGACCGGCGATACGCTGGGACGTTAGGGGCGCTTCTTCAAGGCGAGCTTCACCAGCCCGAACACGGCCACCAGGGCCCAGGCCGTCTCCATCAGGAAGGCGGACAGGTTGAACTTGAACAGCAGCGATATGAGCACCAGCAAGGCGCCCGAGAGGTTCATCAGGAGCGCGAGGGCGTTGTCGACCCTGAGCCGGCCGAGCTGCGCCAGGGCGTAGGCGCCCAGCATCAGGAGCACGCCGATCACGCCGACGATGTCGGGAAGGGTCATTCTGACTTCCGCTCATTCCCGCGAAAGCGGGAACCTAGGCTTTTTTGGAGGCCGCAGCGGAAGGAGACAAAAACACCTGGGTCCCCGCTTTCGCGGGGATGAGCGGGTGTTTTAGGCCTCCACCGCATGCTCGGCGAGGATGGTCAGGCCGGCGGGGGTCACGTCGGCGAAACCGCCTTCGATGTTGAACACCCGCTTGGCCGAGCCCTCGTACACCGTCACGGCGCCCGCCTTCAGGGCGGTCATGAACGGCGCGTGGCCCTGGAGCACCCCGAAATCGCCCTCCACCCCCGGGGCGTCGACCTGGTCGACCTCCGCCGAGAACAGCTGGCGCTCGGGCGCCACCAGCGAGAAGTGCAGCTTGCCGGTCATTACTTCGCCGCTTCCGCCGCCAGCTTCTCGCCCTTGGCGACCGCTTCCTCGATCGGGCCGACCATGTAGAAGGCGGCTTCCGGGAGGTGGTCGTACTGGCCGTCGCAGATGGCCTTGAACGAGCGGATGGTGTCTTCCAGGCTCACGAAGGCGCCCGGGGTGTTGGTGAACTGCTCGGCCACGTGGAACGGCTGGCTGAGGAAGCGCTGGATCTTGCGGGCGCGGGCCACGGTCAGCTTGTCCTCTTCAGACAGCTCGTCCATGCCGAGGATGGCGATGATGTCCTTCAGCGACTTGTACTGCTGCAGGATCTCCTGGGTGCGGCGGGCCACCGCGTAGTGCTCCTCGCCGATCACCAGCGGGTCCATGATCCGCGAGGTGGAGTCCAGCGGGTCCACGGCCGGGAAGATGGCCTGGGCGGCGATGTCGCGGCTCAGCACCGTGGTCGCGTCCAAGTGGGCGAACGAGGTGGCCGGCGCCGGGTCGGTCAGGTCGTCGGCGGGCACGTAGATGGCCTGCACCGAGGTGATCGAACCCTTGTTGGTCGAGGTGATGCGTTCCTGCAGGTTGCCCATCTCGGTGGCCAGGGTGGGCTGGTAGCCCACGGCCGAGGGGATGCGGCCGAGCAGGGCCGACACTTCCGAACCCGCCTGGGTGAAGCGGAAGATGTTGTCGACGAACAGCAGCACGTCCTTGCCTTCCACGTCGCGGAAGTACTCGGCTTGCGCCAGGCCGGTGAGGGCCACGCGGGCGCGGGCGCCCGGCGGCTCGTTCATCTGGCCGTAGACCAGGGTGCACTTGGAGCCTTCGGTCGAGCCGTTGTTCTTCTTCGGGTCCATGTTCACGTTGGACTCGATCATCTCGTGGTAGAGGTCGTTCCCTTCACGGGTCCGCTCGCCCACGCCCGCCAGCACCGAGTAGCCGCCGTAGGCCTTGGCGATGTTGTTGATCAGCTCCTGCATGGTCACGGTCTTGCCGACGCCGGCGCCGCCGAACAGGCCGATCTTGCCGCCCTTGGTGTAGGGGCAGAGCAGGTCGATCACCTTGATGCCCGTGACCAGCACTTCGGCCGAGGTCGACTGCTCGGCGAAGGACGGGGCCTCGCGGTGGATCGGCGAGGAGAACTGCGAGTTGATCGGGCCGGCTTCGTCGATCGGCTCGCCGATCACGTTCATGATGCGGCCGAGGGTGGCCGGGCCGACCGGGACGGTGATGGCCGCGCCGGTGTCGCTGACTTCCTGGCCGCGGACCAGGCCCTCGGTGGTGTCCATGGCGATGGTGCGCACGGTGTTCTCGCCAAGGTGCTGGGCCACTTCCAGGACCAGGCGGAACGGCTTGCCCGTGCGCTGGTCGGTGTTGGTGGTCTCCAGGGCATTCATGATGGCCGGCAGGGAGCCGTCGAACTCGACGTCCACGACGGCGCCGACGACCTGGGCGATCTTGCCCTTGGAAGCGGTGATGGGGGTCTGGATGGTCATGTCTCGAACCGTTTCGGGCTAATTCGTCTAAAGGGCTTCGGCGCCGGAGATGATCTCGATCAGCTCCTTGGTGATCTGCGCCTGGCGGGATCGGTTGTACTTCAAGGTCAGCGCCGCGATCATGTCGCCGGCGTTGCGCGTGGCGTTGTCCATGGCGCTCATCTGGCTGGCGTAGAAGCCGGCCATGTTCTCGAGCAGAGCCGACAGGACCTGCACGGTGATGTTGCGCGGCAGGAGCGTCTCGAGGATGCCCTCTTCCGAAGGCTCATACTCGTAGACCGCGCCGCCGAGGTCGGGCGTCTGGGCCGTCTCGGCCGACACCTGCGCCGGGATCAGCTGCCTGGCGGTGGGGATCTGGGAGATCACCGACCGGTAGCGACTGTAGAGCAGGGTGACGACGTCGACCGCGCCGGCGTCGAACAGCTCGAGCACCTTGTCGGCGACTGGCTGGGCGATCGCCAGGTTGAGCGTGCGATGGGCCGAGAAGTCGAAACTCTCGATCATCTTGGCGCCGAGCTGGCGACGCAGCTGGTCGCGGCCCTTCTTGCCGACGCAGATCACCTGGACCTGCTTGCCCTGGCTTTCCAGGCTCGCGATCGTCTCGCGCGCCAGGCGCACGATGGACGAGTTGAAGCCGCCGGCCAGGCCGCGGTCGGCCGTGCACACGACCAGCAGGTGCTTGTCCTGCTTGCCCGTGCCCGCCAGCAGGCGCGGCGCGCCGTCGCCCGACACGCCCGCCGCCAGATTGGCGATCACCGCGCCCATGCGCTGGGCGTAGGGGCGGGCGTTCTCGGCCGAATCGGTCGCGCGGCGCAGCTTCGCCGCCGCCACCATCTGCATCGCTTTCGTGATCTTCTGCGTGGCTTTCACGCTCGAGATCTGATTGCGCATGTCCTTGAGGCTAGCCATCCCTTAGGGACCTCAGTCTCTAGGCGAAGGTCTTGGAGAAGGTCTCCAGGGCGGTCTTGAGCTCGCCTTCGAGATCCGAATCCAGGGCCTTCTTGGTGCGGATGCCATCCAGCAGCTTCTGATGCTTGGAGTGCAGGAACGACAGGAAGCCGCGCTCGAACGGACCGACCTGGGCGGTGGCGATCTTGTCGAGGTAGCCGCGAGTGCCGGCGTAGATCACACAGACCTGCTCCTCCACCGCCAGCGGGGCGTACTGCGGCTGCTTGAGCAGCTCGGTCAGGCGCTCGCCGCGGGCCAGGAGGCGCTGGGTGGAGACGTCGAGGTCGGAGCCGAACTTGGCGAAGGCCGCCATTTCCCGGTACTGGGCCAGCTCGCCCTTGATGGCGCCGGCCACCTGCTTCATCGCCTTGATCTGGGCCGAGGAGCCCACGCGCGACACCGAGATGCCGACGTTCACCGCCGGGCGGATGCCCTGGTAGAACAGGTCGGACTCCAGGAAGATCTGGCCGTCGGTGATCGAGATCACGTTGGTCGGGATGTAGGCCGACACGTCGTTGGCCTGGGTCTCGATGATCGGCAGGGCGGTCATGGAGCCCGAGCCGTTGTCCTCGTTCAGCTTGGCCGCGCGCTCCAGCAGGCGGCTGTGCAGGTAGAACACGTCGCCCGGATAGGCTTCGCGGCCCGGCGGACGGCGCAGCAGCAGGGACATCTGGCGGTAGGCGACGGCCTGCTTGGAAAGGTCGTCATAGATGATCAGGGCGTGCTTGCCGTTGTCGCGGAACCACTCGCCCATGGCGCAGCCCGCGAAGGGGGCCAGGAACTGCAGCGGGGCCGGCTCCGAAGCGGTGGCCGACACGACGATGGTGTATTCGAGCGCGCCGTGCTCCTCGAGCGTCTTCACGATCTGGGCGACGGTGGAGCGCTTCTGGCCGATGGCGACGTAGATGCAGTAGAGCTTGGCGCTCTCATCCTTGCCTTGGTTGGCGGCCTTCTGGTTCAGGATGGTGTCGATGGCGACAGCGGTCTTGCCCGTCTGACGGTCGCCGATGATCAGCTCGCGCTGGCCGCGGCCGACCGGGATCAGGGTGTCGATGGCCTTGAGGCCCGTCTGCACCGGCTCGTGCACCGACTTGCGCGGGATGATGCCGGGGGCCTTCACGTCCACGCGGCGGCGCTCGGCGACGTTGGTCAGCGGACCCTTGCCGTCGATCGGTTCGCCCAGCGGGTTGACCACGCGGCCGAGCATGCCGAGACCGACCGGCACGTCCACGATCTCGCCCAGGCGACGGGCTTCGTCGCCTTCGCGGATCTCGCGATCTTCGCCGAAGATCACGACGCCGACGTTGTCACGCTCGAGGTTCAGGGCCATGCCCTTCACCCCGGCTTTGGGGAACTCCACCATCTCGCCGGCCTGGACCTTGTCCAGACCGTAGACGCGGGCGATGCCGTCGCCGACGGACAGGACCTGGCCAACGTCCGAGACGTCGGCTTCCTGGCCGAAACCGGCGATTTGCGACTTGAGGATCGCCGAGATTTCGGCGGCGCGGATGTCCATTGGTCTACGCTCTCTTCAGGGCGAACTTGAGGGAATCGAGCTTGGAGCGAAGGGAGGCGTCGAACAGACGCGAGCCCACCTTCACCTTCAGCCCGCCGAGGATCGACGGGTCCACTCGGGTGGTGATTTCGGGTTCCTTGCCCAGGGCCTGGGCGAGGGCCGTCTTGACCCCCTTGGCCTGGGCGGCGGTCAGTTTGATCGCGGTGGTCACCTCGGCGGCGACCACGCCGCGGTGGGCGGCCGACAGCTTGTGGAAGCCGGCGATCACGGCCGGCAGGGCCGAGGCGCGACGATTGGCCGCCAGCACACCGAGGAAATTCTGGGTGGTCTTGGTGAACTCGGCCTTGGCGGCGATGGCGGCCAGGACCTTGCCCTTGTCCTCGGCGGTGAAGCCGGGCGAATCCAGCACGCGGCGCAGGTCGGCGCTCTCCTCGCGCGCCGCCGTCAGCGCCTTGAGGTCCGCTTCCACGGCGTCCAGCGCCTTGGTTTCTAGGGCCAAATCGAACAGGGCCTGCGCGTAGCGCGCGCCCACGTCCGTATGCTTGGAATCGTCCGCCAAATTCTAAATCCGCCCGCTGCGTTCGAACCATCGCGGCGACGGACCGTCGCGCGACGCTAAAGGCTTGAAAGTGCTCAGGAAAGCACGTGGGTTCGGCGGGTCGGGAAACCCTCTTCGCCCAAAGCCGGGCCGCTGATAGCACGCGGATTTCACAGTCGCAACCGAAGCGGGCCCTGGTTTGGCCCATGCGGCGATATGGAGCCGCTTATCCTGGGCCGCGACGCGGGTTAGACAGGGGGTTTGAAGCCCTGTGGAGCCCGATGGACAGTCTCGCCGCCCTCGTGACGGATCCCGCCGCCTGGCTCGCCCTGCTCACCCTGATCGTGATGGAGGTGGTGCTCGGGATCGACAACCTGGTGTTCGTCGCCCTCATCTCCAACAAACTGCCGCCGCAGAGCCGCAAGAAGGGCCGCGCCATCGGCCTCGGTCTGGCGCTCGGCCTGCGCCTGCTGCTGCTCACCACCATCGTGTTCATCGTCGGCCTCACGCGGCCGGTGGCGACCCTGTTCGGCCACGCCTTCTCCTGGCGCGACCTGATCCTGATGGCCGGCGGGCTCTTCCTGGTGTGGAAGGCCACGCGCGAGATCCATCAGAGCGTGGACGCCGGCGGCGAGGCGGAGGGCGGGGACCAGGACGGGCCGGTCATCGGCTTCCTCTCGGCCATCGTGCAGATCCTGCTGCTGGACCTGGTGTTCTCCATCGACAGCATCCTCACCGCCGTGGGCATGACCGACCAGCTGCCGATCATGGCCGTGGCCGTGATCGTCGCGGTGGTGCTGATGATCATCGCCTCGGGCCCCATCGCGGCCTTCATCCGCAAGAACCCGACCATCGTCATGCTGGCCCTGAGCTTCCTCTTGATGATCGGCATGGCCCTGATCGCCGAAGGCTGCGGCTTCCACGTGCCCAAGGGATATATCTACGCCGCCATGGCGTTTTCCGGGTTCGTGGAGGGGCTGAACATACTTGCCCGCAGGCGCCGTCGCGGCGTACGGAACGGCCATGAAGGATAACTTGTATACCGCCCCGCGAGTCCCGACGCCCCAGGAGCAGCGCGTCACCCTGATGGCGGTGATGATCACCCTGTTCCTGTCGGCGCTGGACCAGACGATCGTGTCCACGGCCATGCCGCGCGTGGTGGCCGAGCTGAAGGGCCTGGAGCTCTATCCCTGGGTCACCACCATCTACCTGCTCACCTCCACGGTGATGGTGCCGATCTGGGGCAAGCTCGGCGACCTCTACGGGCGCAAGGCGATCATGATCGGCGGCATCGCCCTGTTCGTGCTGGGCTCGTGGCTGTGCGGCTTCTCCCAGAGCATGGTCGAGCTGATCGCCTTCCGCGGCATCCAGGGCGTGGGCGGCGGCGCCCTGTTCACCGGCGCCTTCGCGGTGATCGGCGACCTGTTCCCCCCGCGCGAGCGGGGTAAGTACGCCGGCCTGATCGGCATGGTGTTCGGCGTGTCCAGCGCCATCGGCCCGCCGCTCGGCGGCTTCTTCACCGACCATGGCTCGGTCGACCTCTTCGGCGTGCACGTCGCCGGCTGGCGCTGGGTGTTCTACCTCAACCTGCCGCTGGCGATCCTGGCGCTGTTCATGATCATCAGCCGCATGCCCACCCTGGCCGCGCGGCGCAAGGCCAAGATCGACGTGGCCGGCTCGGCCCTGATCGCGATCGCGGTCGCGGCCCTGATGCTGGCCCTCTCGTGGGGCGGCCACACCCATCCCTGGGGCTCGCCGACCATCCTGTCGCTGTTCGGGGTCTTCGCCGCCAGCCTGGTCGCCTTCCTGTTCGTCGAGAAGAGCGCGCCCGAACCGGTGATGCCGCTCGGCCTGTTCAAGATCCGCCCCTTCTGGACCACCACGGTCGCCGCCTTCCTCATGGGCATGTCGTTCATGGGGATCATCACCTACCTGCCGCTCTACCTGCAGCTCGGCCTCGGCGTGCCGGCCACCCAGTCGGGCGTGGCCATCCTGCCGATGATGGTCGGCCTGATCCTGTCATCGGGCGTGGCCGGGCGCATGGTGTCCAAGACCGGCCACTACAAGCGCTACATGATCGGCGGCGCCCTGTGCCTGGCGGCTGGCATCGCCCTGATGATCCTGATGGGCCACAGCGCCAGCGTCGGCCAGGTGGCGTGGCGCATGTTCGTCATCGGCCTGGGCCTCGGCCCGGCCCAGAGCCTGTTCTCCACCGTGGCCCAGAACTCCGCCCCGCAGAGCCAGATGGGCGTGGTCACCTCGGCCAGCCAGTTCTTCCGCCAGATCGGCTCGACCGTCGGCACCGCCATCTTCGGCGCCCTTTTGACCACGCGCCTGGCCGGCGAGATGGTCGCCCACGGCGAGGCGGGCGGGCGCGCGGGCCTGGCCCAGCTGCAGGCCCTGGCCGCCGGGCAGGACGGCGCCGGCGCGGTGCACGTGGCGGTCGACCCGATCGTGCGCGGGGCCTTCGTCGCCTCCATGACCAGCCTGTTCGAGGCGGCCCTGGTCGTGGTGATCCTCGGCCTGATCGCGATCATCGCCATCCCCCACGTGGAGCTGCGCAAGCACCACGTCCACGCCGAGCCGGTGCCCGAACCGGGCGAAGGGACGAACGGGATAGTGGAGGCTTAACGCCCGGCGGCGCAGGCTCCCGCGCTGAGGCAGCCAAGCGGCGGCGGCAAGGGCGCGCTCAAGCAGCGAAGCGGTAGCGCAATAAAAAGGGACTCCGATGGACGATCCCTACGATCTCGACCGATTCGTGAAGGCCCAGAGCGGGCCTTACGGCGCGGCGCTCGGCGAACTGCGCGCCGGCCGCAAGCGCAGCCACTGGATGTGGTTCGTGTTCCCCCAGCTTTCCGGCCTGGGCTCCAGCGCCACGGCCGAGCTCTACGCCATCCGCTCCCTGGCCGAGGCCCGCGCCTACCTGGCCCACCCGGTGCTCGGCCCACGCCTGGTCGAATGCGTCCAGGCGGCGAACGCGGTGCGCGACCGCTCGGCGGGCGAGATCTTCGGCTATCCGGACGAGCTGAAGTTCCGCTCCAGCCTGACCCTGTTCGCGATGGCGGCGGCGAGCGAGGCCAAGGCCCCGTTCCAGAAGGCGCTCGACAAATATTTCGGCGGACAGGGCGACCCGGCGACCGTGCAGAAGCTCGGGCGCTGAGGCGGAGGCCTCAAGCCTCGTCGCGGGCGTCGATGCGGTCTTCCAGGTCGATGTCGTCGACCTCGACGCCATTGGCGTCTGTCATCTCGAACGGGACGCCATCCGTGGTCAGCTCGCGCCACTTGTCGAGGGCGTCTTCCTCTGTCGCGAGGGTGTAGGTCACGGACCGGCCGGGATGGCGGGCGGAAATCCTGTACGGCATGACCGCTATCCTAGGCATGGACGGCGTCGTCCGGCTAGCCCGTCGCCAGCCAGATCATGTGGCGGGCGCCGCCGCCAGCGCGGCGGGCGCGCACGCGATGTTCCTCCACCCGGAAACCAGCCTTGCGCAGGCGTTGATTGAAGGGCGGGCAGGGCGAGGACGACCACACCGCCAGGATGCCGCCGGGGCGCAGCGCCCGCCGCGCCGCGTCGAGGCCCGCGCGGTCGTAGATGCGGTCGTTGGCGGCCCGGCTCAGCCCCTCCGGCCCATTGTCCACGTCCAGCAGGATGGCGTCGTAGACGCCCTCGGCCGCGCCGATCAGACGGGCGACGTCGCCTTCCACGATGCGGACGCGGGGATCGTCCAGGCAGTCGGCGGACAGGCGCGCCATCGGCCCGCGCGCCCAGGCGACCACGGCGGGCACCAGCTCGGCCACGGTGATGCGGGCCTTCGGGCCCAGCGAGGCCAGGGCGGCGCGCAGGGTGAAACCCATGCCGAACCCGCCGATCAGGACATGGGGCGCGGGGATGTCGCCGAGACGGGCGCTGACCAGGGTGGCCAGGGCCTCCTCGGACCCCGAGACGCGGCTGTTCATCAGCTCGATGGAGCCGGACATGATCGAATATTCCTCGCCGCGCTGCATCAGGCGCAGTTCGCCGCCGTCGTCGGGCACGGTGGCGGTGTCGAGGTGAATCCAGCGGATCATGGTCAGAGGAAACTATACGGGTCGACGTCGATGGTCATCCGCACCGAGCCGGGGACCTTCACCCTGGCCCGCCAGGCGCTGAGGAAGGCCTGCAGGTCGACGTTGCGGTCGGCCCTGACGAGGAATCGCTTGCGGCGACGCCCGCGCACCAGGCCGAGCGGCGCGTCGGCCGGGCCGTAGACCTCGACGTCGGAGGTGTTGGGCACGGCGGCGGCCAGGGCGCGCACATACTGCTCCAGCTGATCGGCGTCGGGGCCCGAGGCGATGATCGCGGCCAATCGGCCGAAGGGCGGAAGCCGCGCGGCCTCGCGTTCGGCCATCTCCACGGCCACGAAGCCGTCGCGGTCGCCGGCCTTCAGGGCCTGCATCACCGCATGGTCGGGCGCATAGGTCTGCAGCAAGGCCCGCCCCGGCCGGTCGGCGCGCCCGGCGCGGCCGGTCGCCTGGGCCAGCAGCTGATAGGTGCGCTCGGCGGCGCGCAGGTCCCCGCCCCTCAATCCCAGGTCCGCGTCGACGACGCCGACAAGCGTGAGGTTGGGGAAGTTGTGGCCCTTGGCCGCCGCCTGGGTCGCCACCAGGATGTCGATCTCGCCCGCCTCCATGCTGGCGATCAGGGCGCGGGCCTGCTCGCCGTCCATCACCGTGTCGGAGGAGAAGACCGCGATCCGGGCCTCGGGGAACAGCTGGCGCGCCTCCTCCTCGACCCGCTCCACCCCGGGCCCGATCGAGACCAGGGAGTCGGGCGCCCCGCAGTGGGGGCAGGCTTTTGGCTTGGGCATCGAGAAGCCCGTCAGGTGGCAGACCAGCCGCCCGGAATAGCGGTGCTCGACCAGCCAGCTGTCGGTGTCGGGCGCGGTCATCCGCTCGCCGCACGAGCGGCACAGCACCAGCGGCGCATAGCCCCGCCGGTTGAGGAACAGCAGCGTCTGCTCGCCCCGCGCGAGGGTCTCGGCCATCGCCCGCGCGAGCGGCGGCGAGAGCCAGCGGCCGGTCTCGGGCGGGGTCTCCTTGAGGTCGATCAGGCCGATGTCGGGCAGGCGCGCGGCGCCGTGGCGGGCCCGCAGCTTCAGCCATTTGTAGCGGCCGCTCTCGGCGTTCCACAGGCTCTCCAGCGA
>FTJU01001097.1_pt2 | contig 10528 bp, 2 predicted proteins | sample 1658961 | NCBI WGS metagenome assembly FTJU01 (sample SAMEA3914878, study PRJEB12502) | metagenome | biome: forest; material: soil | place: USA | collected 2012-03-12 | depth 0.3 m | reverse complement strand
GGTGGCCAGCAGCGAGTTGCCACCGACGTCGAAGAAACTGTCCTCCGCGCCCGTGATCGGACGGCCGAGAATCTCGCCGAACGTGGCCGCGACCCGCTGCTCCAGCACTGTTCTCGGTGCACGCGAGGTACCCGCCGCCGCGAAAACCGGTGCGGGCAGGGCTTTTCGGTCCAGCTTGCCGGCCTGGGTGACTGGCATCTCGTCGAGTACCGCAATCGAGGCGGGCACCATGTAACCGGGCAGCCGCTGACGTGCGGTCTCGGCGATATCGGCGCCGTCGACGGGTTCGTCCGCGGTCACATAGGAAACCAGGCGAGGCTGGCCGTGTTCGTCGGTGTGCACGACGGTCAGTGCGGCGCTCACACCCGGATGGGCGCGCAGCACATGGTCGATTTCGCGCAGTTCGATGCGGAAGCCGCGAACCTTGGTCTGGTCGTCGGCACGGCCGAGGAAGCGCAGCTGCCCGGCCGGATTCGAGACCACGAGATCACCTGTGCGGTACATCCTTTCACCGCGCCTACCGAGCGGGTTGGCCGGGAAGCGCTGTGCGGTAAGGCCGTATCGGTCCAGATAGCCGCGGGCCAGACCCGGACCCGACAGGTACAGCTCGCCCGGGGTGCCCGGTGGCACCGGATGCAGCCGACCGTCCAGCACGAACAGCCGCATACCGCGAACCGGCATCCCGAGCGGAACCGGGCGCCCCACTTGCATTGGACCGCTGGCGGTCGCGGCGACGGTCGCCTCGGAAGGTCCGTACATATTGTGGATGCGGTGCGCGGCCGACCAGCGTTCGACCAGTTCCTCCGAACACGCCTCACCACCGACGATGACGGCTTCGATCTCGTCGAGGCCCTCTTCCGGCACGGTGGCCAGGGCGGCCGGGGTGATGAAGGCATGGGTGACCCGCTCCCTGCGGAGCAGATCGGCGAGTTCCTTACCGCCGTACATGCCCGTGGGTGCGACGACGATGGTGGCACCAGCCGCGAATCCGAGCAGCATTTCCAGCACCGACGCGTCGAAGCTGGGTGAGGAGAAGTGCAGCGTGCGCGCCGAATCGGTGACACCGAACAGATGCATCTGCTCGTATGCCAGCGATGCGATACCAGCATGGGTGACGATCACGGCCTTGGGCTTTCCGGTGGAACCCGAGGTATAGATCAGATACGCCGGATGTCCGATTCGCAGCGGGTAGTGGCGGTCCGCATCGGTGACGGGATCGATCGAGTAGCAGGCGGATTCGCTGGTCAGTTCATCCGAGCCCAGCACCAGCCAATCGACGTAGTGTTTGCGATGCTTACCCCGTCCGGAGGGCCGCGCAGGCATGGTGGCCAGGGATTCCGGAACGGTCAGCCCGAGCATGGCGCCGGAGTCGGCGATCATATGCCCGATCCGCTCGGCCGGGTAGCTCGGATCGATCGGCACATATGCCGCACCGGCTTTGGCCACGGCCCAGATGGCGACGATGGAATCGAGGCTGCGCGGCAAGGCGATCGCCACCACGACCTCGGGTCCGGCACCGTGCTCGATCAGCGTGCGCGCCAGGCGGTTCGACATCTCGTCGAGTTCGCGATAGCTGGTGTCGACGCCCTCATAACGCACGGCGGTCGCATCCGGCAGCCGTTCGGCGATATCGGTGAACAACTGCGCCAAGGTGATCGAGGGCTCGCCGGGGGAACCGGCAATCGGTGCGAGCTTCGCGGCCTCGCGCCGGTCCAGGATGTCCAGGTCGCCGACCGGACGATCGGGCTCGGCGACCACAGCACCGAGCACAGCAATGAAGCGCCGGGCGAACGATTCGACCGTACGCTTATCGAAAACATCGGTGGCATAGCCGAATTCGGCATGCATCGGACCGTCGGCGACACCGTCGTGCAGCTCCAGCTGCAGATCGAATTTGGCGATATCCGCGGCGATCGGCAGCACCTGCGCCTGTACACCGGGCAGGTCGATGCTCAGATCCGGAGCGCGGTCATAGGACAGCATCACCTGGAACAGCGGGTGCCTGGCGGCGGAGCGCTCCGGGTTGACGAGTTCGACCAGGCGCTCGAACGGCACATCCGCATTGGCGAAGGCATTGAGATCGGTTTCACGGACCGCATCGAGCATCTGGTCGAATCCGGCGGCCGGGTCGACCTCGGTCCGCAGCACGAGGGTGTTGACGAACATGCCGACGAGATCATCGAGTGCCGGATCCGAGCGCCCCGCGATCGGGGTGCCGATGGCGATATCGGTGCTCGCGCACAGCCGCGCGAGCAGGGTGGCCAGGGTGGCATGCAGCACCATGAACATGCTGACACCTCGGCTGGCCGCGAGTTCACCTGCCGCACGGCGGATCTCGGGTGCGATGGTGAATTCGACCCGGGCGCCCTCGGTCGAGCGGCGCAGTGGGCGCGGGCGATCCAGCGGCAGGTCGAGCTGGTCCGGCAGGCCGGTGAGGGCCGAACGCCAGTAGGCGAGCTGGCGGCTCAACGCACTCGCCGGATCGGCTTCCTCGCCGAGCAGTTCGCGCTGCCACAGAGCGAAATCGGCGTACTGCACGGGCAGCGGGGTCCACTGCGGTGCCGTGCCCTTCGCACGCGCGGCCACCGCGGACATCAGATCTCTGGCCAGTGGTGCGATCGACCAGCCGTCACCGCAGATGTGGTGCAACACGACGAGGAATACGTGCCGATCCGGCCCGGTGCTCCACAGAGCCACCCGGATCGGTGCCTGGCCGCGCAGATCGAAGCCGTACCCGGCGAACTCCTCGGCGAGTGCGCGCACATCGGCGCCGGCCGCGTCGATCGGATCCAAGGTGAGCGGGATATCGCTGGCCGGATGCACCAGCTGGTACGGACCTTCGGGCGTATCCGGGAAGGTGGTGCGCAGGGATTCGTGCCGTTCTATCACGTCGACGAGGCCGGCACGCAGCGCCATGAGATCGATGGGTCCGTCGATCTCCACTGCCAGCGGCATGTTGTAGGCGGCGGCATGTTCGGCGAAGCGGTTGAGGATCCACAGCCGCTGCTGAGCCAGCGACAGCGGAATCCGCCGCGGCCGTGCGGTCGGTACCAGCTTCGGGGAGGAGGCATCCGGGTTGTCGGTAGCGAAGCGCTCGATCAACGCGGCGATGGTCGAGGCTTCGAAGAGGTCACGGATGGTCACCCCGGTACCAAGGGCGGCGTTGATCCGCGCGACAGCGCGGGCGGCGATCAGCGAATTGCCACCGAGATCGAAAAAACCGTCCTCGACACCGATTCCGTCGAGGCCGAGAACTTCGGCGAAGATCCCGGCGAGCACCCGCTCCACCTCGGTGCGGGGTTCGACGGTGAGCTGGCCGGACGGACGGGCGGCGGTGGGTTCGGGCAGCGCCTTGCGATCGATCTTTCCGTTCGGGCTCAGCGGAAGTTCGTCGAGCACCATCACCACCGAGGGCACAAGATAGCTGGGCAGCGTCCGACGCAATGCGTTCAGCAGCGCTGTACGGTCCAGATTGTCCGAAAAGTCGTGGGCCGCGACGACATAGGCGACGATTTCGTCGCCGGTGCGGCCGCGGTGAGCGACGCAGGCCGCCCGGGCGACGCGCTCGTCGGCCAGCAATGCCGCCTCGATCTCGCCGAGTTCGATGCGTAATCCACGGATCTTGACCTGGAAGTCGCCGCGGCCCAGGTATTCGAGGACACCCTGCTCCGAATCGTCCTGGTGGCCATGGAGGTTCGGATCGCCCCGCCAGCGCGCCAGATCGCCCGTGCGGTACATCCGGGCGCCCGGGGTGAATGGGTTGGCCACGAAACGGTCGGCGGTCAACCAGGATTGGCCGAGGTAACCGCGCGCCAGTTGGACTCCCGCGAGGTACAGCTCGCCGACGACCCCAGGCGGCACCGCCCGCAGGTGGGAGTCCAGGACGTAGGTCTGGGTGTTCCACACCGGGGAGCCGATCGGCACATTATCCGGATCGATCGGGCACGGCCAGTACGTGACATCTACGGCGGCCTCGGTCGGCCCGTACAGATTGTGCAGCTCCGGCCCGTGCAGCGCCTTGTAGAAATCACGAACGGTGGCCGCAGGCAATGCTTCACCGCTGCAGAACACCCGGCGCAATGTGGTGCAGCCGTGCACGTCGGTATCGGTGACGAATACCGAAAGCATGGACGGCACGAAATGGGCCACGGTAATGGACTTTTCGGTGATTATCCGGGCCAGATAGGCAGGATCGCGATGGCCGTCGGGCGTCGCGACGACCAGTCGCGCGCCGATCTGCAAGGGCCAGAAGAATTCCCAGACCGAAACGTCGAAGGTGAACGGGGTCTTCTGCAGCACGGCGTCGGTGGCGTCGAGGGGATATTCGTGCTGCATCCAGCGCAACCGGTTGACGATCGCGGCGTGGGTTACGCCGACGCCCTTGGGTTTTCCGGTCGAGCCGGAGGTGAAGATGACGTACGCGAGATGATCGGCACGCAGCGGCGTGAGACGGTCGGTGTCGCTGATCGGGTGGGCATCGAAATCCGCGAGGTCGACGGTGTCGATCGCAACAGTGTCGGCGTCCTCCGGCAGCGCGAGTTCGTCTGGGGCCGTGGTCAATACGCAGACCACGTCGGCTTGTTCGAGGATCTGTTCGATCCGCTCGACCGGGTGATCGGTATCCAATGGCAGGTACGCCGCCCCCGCCTTGATGATCGCGTACATGCCGACGACCAGTTCGAGACTGCGCCCCAGGTACAGGCCAACCACCGTCTCAGGGCCCGCGCCGCGCGCGATGAGCAGTCGAGCCAGTTGATTGGCACGCTCATCGAGTTCGCGGTAAGTCATTGTCGCGTCGCCGAATTCGAGCGCGACCGCATCTGGGCAGATCATCGCGCGATCGGCGAACAGCCCGGACAGCGTCCCCTGCTGCGGCGCGGTCTCGGTGGCGTTCCAGATGCGCACCACGCGCTCGTGCTCGTGCTCGGTAATCGCGATGAGACTCTCGGCGCGCGCATCGGGGTCAGCGGCGAGGAATCGGGTCAGGAACTCCAGGAACCGGCTGTGGTGCGCGGTGACCTCGGACTCCGAGTAGAGCTGCGGATTGGCCTCGAAGTCGAGATGGATGCGATCGCCCTCGCCGTTGTACAGATTGATGGACAGGTCCTCGACCGGACCAGTGGCCAGCACATGCAGCGAGCCGAGCAGACTGCCGAAGTTCAGCTCGTCGTGGAACAGCATGATATTGACCATCGGGCCGAAGAATCCGCGCGCATCGCGGGAGTAGCCGCAGTCGCGGCGGATGTCGTCGTGCCGGTAGCGCTGGTGGCGCAGCGCTCCGGTGATCTGCAATTCGGCAGCGCGTACCACATCGCGCACGGTGATATCAGGATCGAAGCGCACCCGGATCGGCACCACATTGGAGACCACGCCTGCGGAGCGGCGCAACGCGACCGTGGTCCGCGCCGACACCGGCAGGCTCAGCACCACGTCGGGATTGCCGGTCACCGACCGCACATAGGCGGCCAGTGCGGCAACGAACATGGTCGAGCTGTGGGTTCCGAATTCGGCGGTGGCCGCGGTCATGGCGGCCTCGGCACGTTCGTCGAGAACCGCGCAAGCACGCCGCCGCCCCGCGTCGGGGGCGGCGGTGAGGCCGGTCACGCTGGACAGAGTCATCGGTCCACCCGCACCCACCAATTGGTCGAGCCAATAGTCGCGGTCGTTGCGGAACCGGCTGGAGTCGCGATAAGTGGATTCGTCCGCATAGATGGCGGCCAGCGGTGTGGCTCGTGATACCGCGGGTTCGGTGCGGTTCTCCAGTGCCGTATAGATCTCTGCTGTGCGGGTCAGTGCATTCATCGCGCCGTAGCCGTCGATCACGATGTGATGGCCGCGCGCATACCAGATGTAGTCGGAGTCGCCGGTCCGCAGCACTATGTTCGTGGTCAGCGGATCGTGCTCGAAGTCGATCGGCGAGCTGGCGTGCTCGTTCATCCAGCGCAGCGCGGCAGCGTGCGGATCAGGCTCACCACGCAGATCGATGCGGGCCCAGCCCGGGCGGCGGGTGTGGTCGATCACCTGATGCGGGACACCGTCGATCTCGAGCAGACGCACATGTCCGACCTGAGTTTCGAAACCGAAGCGTTCGATCGAGTACAGCAGACGTCCGACGTCCAGGTCTCCATGGATCTCGACATACTGAGCAATGGTCAGCGGGACATCAGGGCGGATTCGTTGGGCGTACCAGAGGGCTGTTTGCGCAGGCGACAGGGCGAATGGTTGTGCCGAGAATTCGCCGGAAGAGCATTGGTCGACGTGATCCGTGGCCAATGACTTCATCAATCACTCCTTCTGCCGCTGTTGATGCACAACTCCCCGAGCACCGCCACCGCAGGCGCGCAGGCGCCAGCCGTAGGACGTGATCCACGCCCATAGATTCGGAGCATCGAATGCAGCGGATGGCCAGCGTTGCGGATTTGTTTCACTTCGAACGACGTTGGCAGCAAGGCACTTTCATGAGCTATTTTTCCGCAAACTCACCACATTCCGCAGATCATTAGGGGAAATGCCTAGAAACGCAGAGGCAGAGCAGCGGCTCAACTACAGTCCGGCGAACTGAAAGCTAACGCCCAGGGCAAACCGTTAGACGGTTTTACGGCCCGTAATATACCAACTGTTTGGTTAGGGGAAGCCCTATACGACGCGCTCAGCCGATCTAGCGAGCTCAGCCAACCGGCTGGTCCATGGTGGCCTGGTCGTTCGCGGACGTGCCGCGAGCCTTTCGCCGCCGGACAAGTGCCACCGCGACGGCAGTAGCGAACAGAATAACCGAGAGAAGTTCCGGTTGCGGGCCGAATCGGGTCGCCAGTGTCGTGCTGCTCCGCAATGGCAGTTCGGCGACGAGGGCAGCGGGTACGAACTTCGGTGTCTGCTGCTGGACCGTGCCATCCGCGGTGATGATCGCGCTGACACCCGAGGTGGCGGCGACCACGAGGGCGCGGCCGTGTTCGACGGCGCGTATCCGGGACATGGCCAGCTGCTGATAGGTCATCTCGCTGTCGCCGAAGGTGGCGTTATTGGTGGGCACGGTCAGCAATTGCGCGCCCGCGTGCATGGAGTCGCGAAAGGCGCGGTCGAAAGCGACCTCATAGCAGGTCGCGACACCGATATCGATGCCGTCGCCATGGCGACTGCTTGCAGGTTCGAAGGGGTCGGCGTGTACCGTGCCGGTACCGTTGCCCGGGACGAAGTATCCGGCGCGGTCCGCGTATTCGGAGAACAGCCGGAAGAAGCCGCGCATGGGCAGGTATTCGCCGAACGGCTGGATGATCTTCTTATCGTGCCGCTCCCCCGGACCGGCCGCACCGTTCCAGACGATGACCGAGTTCGTTGTCGTGCGATCGCCGTTCACCAGCACCGCGCCGACCAGAATCGGCGCGCCGATCTGCTCGGACGCCTCGGTGATCTCCGCAGCCGCGTCGGCATTGCGCAGCGGGTCGATATCGGATGAGTTCTCCGGCCAGATCACCACGTCCGGCTTGCGTGCCGTACCCGCCGCGACCGCCCGAGCCAATTCCTCGGTGCGCCGGACATGGTTGTCCAATACAGCACGTCGCTGGGCATTGAAGTCCAGTCCGAGCCGCGGCACGCTGCCCTGGATGGCGGCGACGGTGATCGTTCGGTCGCCCTCCTCGGGCCCGGGCAGCGCGGTCCGGAGGATCGCTCCGGTGGCCGGGATGATGACCAAACCCGCCGCCGCGGCGATAAACCCGAGCCGGGTCGTGGTACCGGCACGGCCCGGCTCGGCGGCCGAGGAATCATCCATCGGCGCGGCCGTCATGCGGGCCCACAAGTACACCAGCACCGCCGCCGCGGCGGTTCCGGTGAGCGCCACCGCGAATCCGATCAACGGTGCGCCACCGACCATGGCCAGTGAGAGGTACCACCCATCGGCCTGCCCGAAGGCCAACCGCCCCCATGGGAATCCGCCGAACGGAAAACTCGATCGCAGCCACTCGGTGGCCGTCCACGTCAACGCCACCCACACCGGCCACCCCGGCAGCGAAAACAACAACCGGGTCGAGAGCCCGAATAGTCCTATATATAAGGAACACACTGCCGACAGCGCGAGCCACGGCATCGGCCCGACGTAAATCCCGGTCCACTGCAACAGTGGCACGAAGAAACCCAGGCCCGCCAGGACCCCATACCCGAACCCCCCACGTAACCGCGCGGCGCCGCGCACGGTCAGGGTGAGCACCGCGATCCCGATCGGCGCAAGGAACCAGAACGGCCGCGGCGGAAAGCTCCCGAAGATGAGCAGCCCCGAAAGCACCGCCGCCATCGACCGAGCCAGTACCCGGTACCGCCCGAGCACGGCCATCACTCGAACCGCAGCAGGTACTTCAGGCCTCATGGATGGTGACTCCGCGGTGGACGGTGCGCAGGCAAGTGGGCAGAGATGCGTCGGCGTCGAGTGGTGGCAAGCCGGGGACGCGCGAACGCGGATCGGTGGACCAACGTTGGACGGTGTCGGCGGCCGCAGCCACGACGAGGTCGGCGGCGTCCCAGATCGCGTAGGAGGCGGGGGCTCCCGGTACCAACGTACCCGCGACACCGTCGCGGATCCCGCCCGCACGCCAGGCACCGCGGGTGGCGGCGGCGAAGGCGGCACGGGGTGAGAGGCCGTGGCCGGGGGTGCGGTGGTTGACCGCGGCACGGACCGCCGACCAGGGGTCGAGTGCGGTAACCGGTGCGTCCGAGCCGATGGCGAGAGCTATGCCCGCCGCCGCCATAGCCGCGAAGGGATTCAGGGTGGCGGCCCGTTCGGCGCCGAGACGGGTGACGTACATACCGTCCGGACCGCCCCAGGTCGCGTCGAAAACCGGTTGGACACTGGCGATTACACCCCATGCGGCCAGCTTCGCGATCTGCTCGGCATCGATCATCTCCGCATGCTCGACGCGGTGTGCGCGGGACGCGACGGCCGGGCCGCCGAGTTCGGCGACCACCTGGTCGAATCCGGCGACGACAGCATCCATCGCACCATCACCGATGACGTGGAATCCGGCCTGGATGCCCGCCTCGGTACAGGCGCGCACATGTGCGGCGATCGCGTCGGCGTCGAGGTAGCCGAGACCGGTTCCGGCATCGTCGGCATACGGCGCACGCAGTCGGGCGCTGTGCGAGCCGATCGAGCCATCGACGAACAGATCGCCGCCGAGCGCGTGCACCCCGAGTTCGGCGACCAGCGCTCGCGCCTCATCAGCGGTGCGCACCGCCTCACCCCAATAGGCGCGCACCTCCACACCGTGTTCGAACTCGAGCAATTCACGAATGTCGGTACGCCCGGCGATATCCGGTCCCCCGCATTCGTGTACGGCCACGACACCGCGCGCGGCCGCCGCATCCAGTGCCGCCTTGCGCAACCGATCCCGTTGTGCGCGATCCAGACCCGAAAGGACCGCGGTGCGCACCAGATGATGCGCGTCCGCGCGTAAGGGCGCGCCGCGGGTGAAACCTGTCGTGGTGGTTACTGCCGCCGTCAACAGCGCCGACGACACCACCGCCGAATGCGCGTCCACCCGTGACAGATACACCGGTCGCCCCGGCTGCACGGCCGCGTCGATCTCCTCGACTGTCGGCGGCCGACCTTCCGGCCAGTTGGTCTCGTCCCAGCCGTCGCCGAGAATCGCGCCGTCGGCATGCGACGCCGCGAACGCGCGCAGCAGTTCCAGGCAGTGCTCGAGTGAGCGTGCCGTCGACAGATCGAGTCCGGTCAGCTTCAAGCCCAGCGCCGTCACGTGCACGTGCGGGTCAACGAACGCCGGTGCCACGAAAGCACCGTCCAGGTTGATGATCTCCGCATCCGGATGCAGCGCACGTCCCGGTTGTTCGGCGCCCAGCCACACCACGGTGCCGTCGGTCACGGCCATGGCCGTCGCATCGGGTGAACTCGAACTGTAGAAACGACCGCCGATCAGCAACTGGGTACTCACGAGACACCAGTCTGCCGTATGGGTGTTTCAGTCCGTCGAGTCGGACAGTCTCCTCCGCGGCGAAACATCCGCGGGTTGCGCGAGCACCGCAATGACCTCCGGGTACTTCGGCGGCGCGGCACCGGGTGCGGCGCCGAAGTACCCGGAGGTCATTGCGGTGCTCGCGCAACCCGCGGATGTTTCGCCGCGGAGGAGACTGTCCGACTCGACGGACTGAAACACCCATACGGCAGACTGGTGTCTCGTGAGTACCCAGTTGCTGATCGGCGGTCGTTTCTACAGTTCGAGTTCACCCGATGCGACGGCCATGGCCGTGACCGACGGCACCGTGGTGTGGCTGGGCGCCGAACAACCGGGACGTGCGCTGCATCCGGATGCGGAGATCATCAACCTGGACGGTGCTTTCGTGGCACCGGCGTTCGTTGACCCGCACGTGCACGTGACGGCGCTGGGCTCGAGTCTGACCGGACTCGATCTGTCGACGGCACGCTCACTCGAGCACTGCCTGGAACTGCTGCGCGCGTTCGCGGCGTCGCATGCCGACGGCGCGATTCTCGGCGACGGCTGGGACGAGACCAACTGGCCGG